>Ga0207702_10004947_pt1 | contig 11709 bp, 9 predicted proteins | sample KBSCornC62_FD_184302 | JGI IMG/M metagenome (GOLD analysis project Ga0207702, IMG submission 184302) | Corn rhizosphere microbial communities from Kellogg Biological Station, Michigan, USA - KBS Corn C6-2 (SPAdes) (version 2) | ecosystem: Host-associated > Plants > Roots > Rhizosphere > Soil ...
GTGCTCGCCCGGGCCGGTGGCCGGGAAGGCGCCGAGGTCGACGCCGTGCCGGACCAGCGTCGGGCTGACGCCCGCCGCCTCGACCTCGGCGGCCGCGTCCTCGTTGCAGGTCACCACGACGGCGGCCCGCCGGCCGCGGTCGCCGAGCTCCTCCTTGGACACCTTGCGCGCGTCCAGCGCGTGCACGCTGAACCCGTACGGCACGCCGAACTTGTCGGCGATCGCCGCGGCGACCGCGGCCGGCGCGTGCGCGAAGTAGCCGTGCACGGCCGAGACCCCGAGGCCGTCGAGCCGGCTGACCGCCGCCTCGGCCTGGGCCGCGACTGGGTCGGGACCGGTGCCGGCCGGCAGGATCTCGACCATCGGCGCGAGCTGCGCCGCGGCCGGGTGCGGGGTCGCGCCGTCGCCGGTCTTCAGCGCGAGCACCGCGGCCAGCAGGCCGGCCCGGTGCAGCGCGAGGACCTCGTTGAGGGCGAACGACTCGGACACCCGCGGCCAGCCGGACAGGATGACCGCGATGTTCGGCCGGCTAGAGCTGCTCGACATTGGGACCGTCCAGCCGGTGCCGGGTGTCCAGCACCAGCGCTGCTTGCGCGGTCACCAGGTCGTAGTCGAAGGCGTCGTGGTCGGTCACAAGCACGACCGCGTCCGCCCGCTTCAGCTCTTGCTCGGTCAGCGCGACCCGCCGGGTCAGCGCGTCGGTCGGCATCCGCTCGACCACGTGCGGGTCGGCCACGGAGACCTCGGCGCCGTCGGCGAGCAGCCGGTGGATCAGCGCCACCGCGGGGGATTCCCGGGCGTCGCCGGCGTTGCGCTTGTAGGCCAGGCCGAGCACCAGCACCTTGGACCGGGACAGGGCGACGCCCTGCCGGTTCAGTGCCCGCATCAGCCGGGAGGCCACGTAGTCGGGCATGTGGTCGTTGATGTCGTTGGCCAGCTCGACGAACCGGAACGACCGGCCCAGCCGCTGCCGTACGGTCCAGGACAGGTAGCTCGGGTCGATCGGCAGGCAGTGCCCGCCGACGCCGGGCCCCGGGGTGAACTTCATGAACCCGAACGGCTTGGTCGCCGCTGCCTCGATGGACTCCCAGACGTCGATGTCGAGGTCGTGGGCGAACATCGCCAGCTCGTTGACCAGCGCCACGTTCACGTGCCGGAACGTGTTCTCCAGCAGCTTGGCCATCTCGGCCGCCCGGCAGGTGGACACCCGCACGGTGGTCCGGACGAAGGTCGAGTAGAACGCGTCGGTGCGGTCGAGGGACTCCGAGTCGATGCCGGAGACCAGCTTCGGGGTGGTCCCCAGGTCCCAGGTCCGGTTGCCCGGGTCGATCCGCTCCGGGCTGTAGCCGACGGAGAAGTCGGCGCCCGCGATGAGACCGGAGCCGGCCTCCAGGATCGGCACGAACAGCTGCTCGGTCGTCCCCGGGTAGGTGGTGGACTCCAGCACGACCAGACTGCCCGGCCGCACGTGCGGCGCGAGCATCCGGGCCGCGGACTCGATGTAGGAGAGGTCAGGCGCACCCTCGTGCAGAGGGGTCGGCACGGTCACCACGGCGACGTCGAAGCCCTCGCAGGCCAGCGCGTCGTCGGTGACCGAGTAGCGGCCGCTGTTCAGCGCCGCGTCCAGGACGACCCCGGGCACGTCCTCGACGAACGAGTCGCCGACGGCCAGCCGCTTGACCCGCTCGGTCGAGGCGTCGATGCCGATCACGTCGTGGCCGGCGACGACGGCCCGCATCGACAGCGGCAGGCCGACGTAGCCCTGGCCGAGCACGGCCACCCGCAGCGGCGTCACGGTCGTGGTCACGACGCCCGCCCGGCGACCAGCGAGATGTCGGTGGGGACGACGTCGAGCTCGGCCTCGCGGCGCTCGAGGACCCAGTTCAGCTCGGAGCGCAGGCCGTCGCGGAAGGACACCCGCGGGCGCCAGCCCAGGCTCTCCCGGGCGCGGCTCGTGTCGCCGGCTGTGCGCCGGACGTCGCCGATCTGCGCGGCCTGCCGGTCCACCGGGACCCGCCGGCCGGTCAGCCGGCCGAGCTCACGGATGACGTCGGTCATGCTGGCCTGGACGCCGCCGCCGATGTTGAGCACCGGGTAGGTCCGCTCGGCGGTCAGCGCCCGCACGGTCGCATCCACCGCGTCGTTGACATGGGTGAAGTCGCGGATCTGCGAGCCGTCGCCGCGCAGCGTGAACCGGGGGCCGCCGGTCGCGGCCTCACACAGCCGGCGGATCGCCATGTCGGGGCGCTGCCGCGGGCCGTACACGGTGAAGTACCGCATGCCGACCGTCGGCAGGCCCATCCCGCCGTAGATCTCGGCAAGCTTCTCGCAGGCCCGCTTGGTCACGCCGTACGGGGAGCGGGGGCGGGTCGGGGTGCCGTCCTCGTAGCAGGGGTACGCCTCGGCGTCGCCGTACACCGACGACGAGGAGGCGTACACGACCCGCGGGCAACCGGCCTCGGCCGCGGCCTCGAACATGCGCTGGGTGGCAAGCAGGTTGTCGTGCAGGTACTGGTCGAAGCCGGTGCCGAAGCTGCCGAGCACGCCCGGCTGCGCGGCGAGGTGTACGACCAGCGGTCGGTCCGCGAGCAAGCGGTCCAGGGGCATCGTGGCAACGTCGGCCCGCACCAGGTCGAACCGGCGCTCACCGACAAGGCCGGCCAGGTTCGCCTCCTTGTCGGCAGTGGCGTAGAAGGGGCTGAACGAGTCGACCCCGGTCACCCACCAACCTTCCGCGACCAACCGCTCGGCAAGGGTGCTGCCGATGAAGCCGGCGCTCCCGGTGATGACTGCTCTCATTGGTGGCTCCTCGCCCCCCGACCGTTCCCGCCGGTCAAATACCGCCGGGACATTGCTTCTTGACCCTTCGAACTGTCCTGGTTGGGAGGCACGGATCTCCATTGCACCTGCGTGCTAGTACCTCTGGTGGGACTTGCCGTGGGGGTCCTAGGACCTTCGGACACCTGTGCGGCTCGGCGCCGGGTGAAACACTGTGTCTCTCACTTGCGTCCGACGAAGAGGAGGTTGGCCGTGGTCGCGGTGGCCCCCGGAGCGGCGGCATCCTCGGATAGCCCGTCCAGCGACGGTTCTCTCGATTCCCTGTTCGATGGGGGCGGGAAGGCCGGCGAGCGGGCCGGGTCGGCGGGCAGAGCCAGGCTCGGCACGCCCGAGGCGCTGAGCACGACCATCGACCTCTCCGCGGCGGCCGACCCGGCACCAGGGCGCCGGGGAGCCGTCTCCCTGCGGCACATCGTCGGCGCGCGACCCCCGTCGGGCCGCTGGGTCGCCGGCGCCCGCCGCTCCGCGCGGATCGGCGGCTGGCTGGTCGGCGCGATCACCGTCAGCGCCGGCCTGGTCGCGCTGTGGGTGCTGCTGTTCACCACGGTCTCCGGCGGAGACGTCTGGCTCGGCCGGCCGCTGGCGCCCACCAAGCACGACCAGAACGCCACCCAGCAGGACGCGGTGCCGGGCGCTCCGGGCGCCGGCTCCCTCCGGCCGAACAGTTCGCCGCAGCCGTCCGCCGGCGCGGCGAGCAAGGCCGCAGCGAGCAAGGCCGCGGCGAGCAGGGCCGCGGCGAGCAGGGCCGCGGCGGCCTCATCGACGTCGGGCGGGAGCGGCGGGGGCTCGGGGACCGGATCCGGCGTCTCCGGCCGCAACGGCGCCGACGACCCGCCCGGCGACGACGCCGGCGGCAGCCGCACCACCGGCACGACCACCACGACGTCCGGGAGCGGGTCCGGCACTTCGGGCGGCTCGGGCGGCACGTCCGGCGGCTCCGGTGGATCCGGCGGGTCCGGCGGGTCCGGCAAGGGCTCCAACTCGGTCTCGGGCTCGGTCTCGGGCGGCGGCTCGGGTGGCCACGGCGCCGACGGTTAGGTTCCGCGCCGGCGACTGATGCGGTCCGGCGGCCTCCGGCTCACGAGTGGCCCGAGGCGCCCCCTGGCTCGTCCGTAGGTCCCATGTCGTCCGTGGCTGCCCGCCGCCCGTGTGCCGGCCCACGAGGGGCCCGCGTCCAGCCAGCTCCCGCCGTTCACGGGCGTGCCGGGGTGTCCCGGTGGTTCCCGCGGTCTCCCGGCCGGTCGGGCGGCCCGGACGGAGGCCGGTCGGCGCCGGTGCTACGACCATCGTGCACTGGGGAACTGTCAAGGCTCCATGTCAAGGTCGATGGCATGGCCCGGTATCTATTCGCCTCCCACGACGGTTTCGGTCTTGGGCACGTACGGCGGAACACCCTCGTGGCCCGGGCCATCCTCGCCCGGGAGCCCGACGCGGAGATCGTCGTCGTCACCGGACTGCCGATGCGCCCGGCCTGGCTCGGTCAGGGCGTGCGTGTGGTTCCGGTGCCGGCGCTGCTCAAGGACTCGGCGGGTGCGTACCGCAACCCCGGCATGTCCGTCGAGCAGGCGCTGGCCGCCCGTTCGGCCGCCTTCCGCGCCGCCGTCGACGAGCTCCGCCCGGACGTGGTCGTGGTCGACAGGCACCCGTACGGCACGGCCGGCGAGCTGAAGGCCGGCCTGCACGCTGCCAAGCACAGTGGCGCCGCCCTCGTGCTCGGCCTGCGCGACATCCTGGACCAGTCCGCCGCGGTCGAGGCCGAGTTGGCCGGTGCCGGGTGGGACGGCGTTCCCGAGCTCTTCGACGAGGTGCTCGTCTACGGCGAGCGGATCCTCTGCGACCACGAGCGCGAGTACGGCCTGCCGGTCGCGCCGCGCTACACCGGCTGGGTCGCCGACAGCAGCGGGCCCCACACGCGCGAGCCCGGGCTGGTCGTGGTCTCCGCCGGCGGTGGTGGCGACGGCGCCCAGGTCTTCGACCTCGGCACCGAGCTCGCCCACCGGCTGCCGGACGCCCGCTTCGTCGTCGTCGCCGGGCCGTACGCGACCAGGGACGTGACCGCCGCCGGCAACCTGACCGTGCTGCGGGACGCGCCGGGCTGCGCCGAGCTGTTCGCCCGGGCCACCGGCGTCGTGCAGATGGCCGGGTACAACACGACGGTCGAGGCGCTGGCCGCCGGACTGCGGCCGGTGCTGGTGCCGCGCCGCAACCCGCGCCGCGAGCAGGCGATCCGGGCGTCCCGGCTGACCGCGCTCGGGGTGGCCGACACCGTCGACGAGGGCGTGCCGGCGGAGGAGGTCGACTGGCTGCTCGGCCGCGACCGGCTGCTGCCGCCCGGCGCACTCGCCGCGGCGGGAATCCGCCTGGACGGCGCCGAGCGCGCCGCTGCCGCCGTGACCGAACTGGCCCGGGTGGACCGGGCACCGGCCGGGGCCTCCCGGGCCGGGGAGCAGGTGCAGGGGGACATCGTGGGGACCGCGCCATGATGCACACGATTCGACGGCTCCGGCCGTACGCCTTGCCGTACCGGCGGGCGCTCGCGGTGGGCGGCGTGCTCACCCTGGCCGAGGTCGGCCTCAGCCTGGCCCAGCCCTGGCCGCTGCGCTGGGTGGTGGACGGGGTGCTGCAGCCCGACCAGCCGGCGACGCACCCGCAGCTGATCCTGGCCGTCTCGGCGGTCTCGCTGGTCGCGCTGGTGCTGCTGGCCGGCTTCGCCGACTACTGGGCGACCCGGCTGCTGGCCGCGGCCGGCCTGCACGTCGCCAATGACCTGCGGCTGTCGGTGCTGGCCCGGCTGCAGCGGCAGTCGCTGCGGTTCCACGGCAAGCACCGGGTCGGCGACCTGACCGCCCGGGTGACCAGCGACGTCGCGTACACGCAGGACATGCTCGTGCAGGTGCTGGCCACGCTGCTGCCGGCCACCGCGCTGGTGATCGGCATGTTCATCGTGATGGTGACGCTGGACCCGGTCTTCACCGCGCTGGCGCTGCTGTCCACCCCGCCGCTGATCTGGGCCACCCGGCGCGCCCGCAAGGAGCTGCGGTCGGCCGCCCGCCGGGTCCGCAAGGCCGACGGCGCGCTGGCGTCGGCGGCGACCGAGGACCTGTCCGCCATCCACCTGGTGCAGGTGTTCGGGCTCGAGCACGAGCGGCTGCGGCACTTCGCCGGGCTGTCCGAGACCAGCCTGACCGCCGGCGTCGAGTCGGTGCGGGTGCAGTCCCGGTTCGGCCCGCTGGTCGAGGTCGCCGGGGTGGTCTCCACCGCCGTGGTGCTCTGGTTCGGCGCCGAGCGGGTGCTGTCCGGGCACCTCAGCCTCGGCGTGCTGCTGGTGTTCATCACCTACCTCGGCTCGCTCTACAAGCCGGTCAAGCAGCTGACCAAGCTGTCCCAGGTGGTCAGCAAGGGCGCGGCCGCGCTGGAGCGGATCGGCGAGGTGATGGAGGCACCGATCGACATCGTGGACGCGCCCGGCGCGGTCGCGATCCCGATCCGGGGCAAGGTGGAGTTCCGCAACGTCTCCTTCACCTACGGCCGGGAGCCGGTGCTGAGCGACCTCAGCCTGACCATCGAAGCGGGCCAGAACGTCGCACTGGTCGGGCCGACCGGCGCCGGCAAGAGCACGATCGCATCGCTCATCCCGCGCCTGGCGGACGTGACCGCCGGCCAGGTGCTGGTCGACGGCATCGACGTGCGCCGGCACCAGCTGGCCGTGCTGCGCGGGCAGATCGCCACCGTTCTGCAGGACACCGTGCTGCTGGACGGGACGCTGCGGGAGAACATCATCTGCGGCTACCCGGGGGCCCGGGACCGGGACGTGCGGCGGGCCGCGCGGCTGGCGCTGGTGGACGAGTTCGCCAGCCGGCTGCCGGACGGGCTGGACACGCACATCGGCGAGCGCGGCGCGAACCTGTCCGGCGGTCAGCGGCAGCGGGTCGCGATCGCCCGGGCGATCCTGCGGGACGCGTCGATCGTCATCCTCGACGAGCCGACCTCTGCCCTGGACGCCGGGTCCGAGGAACTGCTCGTCGCGGCGCTGGCGAACCTGCCGCAGGGACGGACGAAGATCGTCATCGCGCACCGGCTGTCGACCGTGCGCGACGCCGACCGGATCTTCGTGCTCGAGCAGGGCCAGATCGTCGAGGCAGGCACGCACCACCAGCTCGCCTCGTACGGCGGCCTGTACGCGAAGTTGACCAGATTCCAATCCGGCGACCAGCGGTTGGCGACGTCTGCCGGTTGAGGCCCCACGCCTCACCCCGCGCCCCGGAGCATCCGCCCGCTCCGGGGCGCGGGCTTTTCGCACCCCGGCCCGCAACCCCGGCCGGTCCCGAGCCGACGCGAGCCGCCTCCGCGCGGCGAGGCAGGACGAGCGCCCGCGCGCACCACCTCCGGTACGCCCGCGCCCTGCGCTGGAGCAGCGGCCCGCGCGACGGCGAGTCGTGGCCGACGGCGAGTCGTGGCAGGACGGAGACGGCGGGAGGGCGCGGGCCCTAGCCCTGGGAGAGGTGCTGGCGGGCCCAGAGTGCGGCCTGGACCCGATCGGTGACGCCGATGCGCTGGAAGACGCTGGTGAGGTGGGCCTTGACCGTGCGCTCGGTGATCTCCAGCCGGCGGGCGATCTGCTTGTTCGCCATGCCCTGGCCGACCAGGCCGAGCACCTCCCGCTCCCGCGGGGTCAGGTCGATCTGCTTGCGCCCGTGCCGGCGCTGCTCGATGAGCACGCGCCCGGCCCGCGGGTCCAGCGGCGCGTCCCCGGCGTGCGCGATCCGCACGGCCTCGATCACGTCGTCCGGGTCGCTGTGCTTGAGCAGGTAGCCGTGGGCACCGGCGTTGAGCGCGTCGAGGATCTTGCTCTCGTCCCCGTACGAGGTCAGCACGACGACCTTGGTGAGCGGTAGCTGATCCGCGATGAGCCGGGTGGCCGCCACGCCGTCGAGGCTCGGCATGCCGAGATCCATGAGGATCACGTCCGGCTTCCAGTCCTGGGCGAACCTCACCGCCTCGTCGCCGTCGGCGGCGGTACCCACCACGTCGATGTCGTCGACGGTCGCGAAAAGCTGTTCCAGCCCCTGCCTGACGATCGCGTGGTCGTCGACGATCAGCAGCCTGATCATGGCGTCGGCATCTCGAGAGCGAGCACGGTTCCCTTCCCTGGGGTCGAGGACAGGGTCAATGACGCTCCCATAGTGGCGGCTAGCCCCCCAAGAGCGCGAAGCCCCAGGTGGCCGGGCTTCTGTGGCAAGTCCGGCCCGGGCAGGCCACGGCCGTCGTCGGACACCTCGAGGACGACGGACTCGTGCTCGGCGTACACGGCGATGCTGACCCGGCTCGCGTCGGCGTGCGCGACGACGTTGCGCACGCCCTCCTGCGCGGCCCGGTAGATGAGCTGGATGGCGTCCATGTCGAGCGTCTCCAGCGGCGCGTCGACACGGAGCGAGGTCTCGATGCCGCGCGGCTCCAGCCGCGCCAGCAGGTCGGACAGCGCCGCCTCCAGGCCCTCCTCGTAGAGGTTGGGCGGGTAGATCTCGACCATCAACGAGCGCAGCGAGCGGACCCCGTCGCGCACCTGCTCGGCGGCAGCGCGTACGGCGGCGGCGTCCTCCGGGTCGCGGTTGGGCTTTCGGGCGGCGGCGCCCAGCGAGAACGCCACCCCGGCCAGGTCCTGGACGACGCCGTCGTGCAGGTCACCGGCGATCCGGCGGCGTTCCTCCTGGGTCGCCTCCAGCGCGTTGCGGAGCAGGTCCTCACGTTGGTACTGGGTGCGCCGCAGCCGGCGGGCCAACGAGAGCACGAGCGGCACCTGCAGCAGCTCGAGGAGTACCAGTGCGCCCAGGCTGAACGGCGCGAACTGGAGCCAGAGCTGGCGGCCGGCCTCGGTGATCCCGGAGTACCGGAAGTACGCCTCGAACAGCAGCTTGTGCTTGCCGCTCGTCGTGGTGACCGGCAGGTAGACCTCGAGCAGCTCGGTGGCCGGCTCCTCGTACCGGTTCTCCGGCTCGGACAGGTCGGACAGGCCGGCCTCGGTCTCGCCGGTCTGCAGCGCGGTCAGCTCGTCCTGCTGCAGCTCGAACTTCTGGCCGACGAGCCGGTTCTCGTCCGAGTAGAGGATCGTGCCGTCGGTGTCCCAGATCTTGACCCGGATCAGGGACCCCTTGAGGACCTGCTTGCGCACGATGGTGTCGAGCTGCTTCTTCGCTGCCTTGTCGCCGGTGAGGATGCCGTCCGTGAGCACCGGCTCGACCGCGGCATGGGCAGTGAGCGTCGCCCGCCGGTTGGCGCTGTCGATGGCGGCCTTCGTGCCGAGGCTGCGGCTGGCCCAGGCCGTGAAGACCGCGATGATGATCAGCGCGATCAGGCCGGTGAGCACGTACCGGGCCATCAGGCGGGTCAAGTTGACCGGCCGGTCGAAGACGGCTCCGCCGGGCAGCCGCAACCGCCCGACCGACCGGCCACCGTGACCGGACCACCTCAACACCATGTTCACTGCCCGTCTTGTCCGATTATTCTTCGATGCAGAGTGACGCGGTTGTGTACCTCACGGCCCTTGTCTCGAGCCGGTTCACGCGATCCCACCACCACAGTGCCTTGAAAATTGCCTCCGGAGGCCGTATCCCCCTTCCTTTAGGGGGGTCTTAGCCGAGACTTATCCTCGGCCGATCAGCCGAGCGCGGCGTGGACCCGGCGGCGCGTGGGCGCCTCCGGCTGGCGCAACGCCTCGACGTTCGCGCCTCCGGGCCGGCCGGGGGTCAGGAACGTCTCGCGTTCCCGGCTCCGGCCCGGCCGGGGTCAGCGCGGCGGGCCCGGGATCCGGTAGCGGCCGAGTGACTCGTACACCTCCCGGACCGCCCCGCCGGCCTCGGCCAGCCCGGCTGCGTCGGCGGCCCGGACCGCCCGCATCGCCGCGCCGAGCGCCACCGGCACCTGCCGGGCGGTCACCGCGTAGTCGTGCCCGGCCGTCCAGGCCACCCGCTGCGACCAGCGGGCCGCGTGCGCGCTCTCCATCAGCGCCGCCGCGTACAGCTGCTCAAGCCGAACCGGGTCGGCGTCGTGTGCGGCGGTGTGAGCGAAGTCACCGACGAGGTAGGTCAGGTCGTCGTGGGCGGCCAGCAGCCGCTGCTCCGACGTCTGGCAGTGCAGCCGCCGGCGGACCAGCTCGACCAGACCCTCGACCGGGGCCGCGGCGGCGGTGGCGGCCGCGACCGCGGCGTCCCCCTGCCCGGCACCGTCCCGGGTGGCCAGGGCCAGCACGCCGAGCAGCCCGACCGCGGCGGTGGACAGCACCCGGAACGAGCCGTCCAGCAGCAGGCGCAGGTGCCGAAGCGACAGCGGCCGGTCGACGCGGTGGCCGAGCACGTCCCGCTGCGCCCGTTGCAGCCGGCGCAGCCCGCCGCGCAGGTCCTCGAAGCCGTGCTCGATCTCCTCCGCGTCCGGGCGCAACGCGCCCAGCGCGCGCTCCACCCGGGCCGCCGCCTCGACCTGGCCCTGGCTCGGCTCGCCGGTCTCCCGGACCAGTGCCATCGCGTCGACGCTCCGGGCACCGGCGACGGCCTGCAGCCGGGTCTCCAGGTCCCAGCGGCGGCGGCTGAGCGCGTACTGCTCCAGCTGCTCGACCAGGCCGAGCAGCTCGCCGGTCACGGTCCGGGCGCCGATCAGGGCGTCCTCGAACCGCTCCCGGAGCCGCTGCTCGTCCGGGTTCCGGCGGTGCGCGTCGTCGGCCGCCTTGATCTCGGCGGTCAGCCGGTCGACCGCGGACAGCGCGGCGCGGGTGTCGTCGGCGAGACCGGCGCCGAGCCGCCACACCGGCGGGCGGACGGGGGCGGCGACGGCCGCCGTTGGCAGCGTGGGGGGCGCGGACGGATCGACGGCCACCTGCTCGGCGGCGTGGGACGACATTCGGAAGCGCGCCCTTTCCCAGCCCCCCGCGTGGCTGCTCGTCACGTGTGAACACCTCTCCACCCACTGTGATGAAGGTCGCGAGCTTGTGCCAAGGGCCGTTTCGGCGAGCCGGGATGCGCCCGTACGGCGGTCGCCGTTGACGCTCGGATAGGTGATCCGTAGCGTCCGGGGCGTGGCCGGGCGCGTCGGGTACCGGGATGCGGCACGGCAGCTGGCCGAGCGCGACCCGGTGATCGCCCGGCTGGTCGCCGACGCCGGCCCGCCGACGATCCCGGTGCCACGGGAGTCCCACTTCGCCACGCTGGTCCGCTCGATCACCTACCAGCAGCTCGCCACCGGCGCGGCCCGGGCCATCCACGGCCGGCTGGTCGCCGCCCTGGACGACGACGTCACCGCCGAGCGGGTACTGGCCACGCCGGTCGAGACGCTGCGCGCGGCGGGGTTGTCCGGGCGGAAGGTCGAGTCGCTGCGCGACCTGGCCACCAAGGTGCTCGACGGCACGGTGATCCTCGAGCCGCGCCGGCTGGCCCGGCTGAGCGACGAGGACATCACCGCCCGGCTGTCCGCGGTCAAGGGCATCGGGAAGTGGTCGGCGGACATCTTCCTGATGTTCCGGCTGCGCCGGCTGGACGTCTGGCCGACCGGTGACCTCGGCGTCCGCAAGGGATACGCGCTGGCCTGGCAGGTTCCGGTGCCCACCGAGAAGCAGCTGGTCCCGCTCGGCGAGCCGTACCGGCCGTACCGGAGCGTGGTCGCCTGGTACTGCTGGCGGGCCGTCCAGCTGTACGGCCGGGCCGCGGTCAGCAGGCCGGAGAGCGCCGCACAGGTGGTGTGATCCGCCACTGATCGCCGGGTTCGCGCGGAGTTGTTACCGGCACTGGATACCGTGGCGGGTGCACCTCGGCGGCGCCGGCGGGGTGCGGTGCTCCGAGCTTGCCTGCGGCGCCGGAGCGTCCGCGGGAGGCGAGGAGCCGGAGA
>Ga0207702_10004949_pt1 | contig 11707 bp, 9 predicted proteins | sample KBSCornC62_FD_184302 | JGI IMG/M metagenome (GOLD analysis project Ga0207702, IMG submission 184302) | Corn rhizosphere microbial communities from Kellogg Biological Station, Michigan, USA - KBS Corn C6-2 (SPAdes) (version 2) | ecosystem: Host-associated > Plants > Roots > Rhizosphere > Soil ...
TATGCAGCAGGCGACTCGCTCTCGGCCGCGACATTAGGGAAAGCACTGCAAGCCGCCGGGGCAGTCATGGCGATGCAGACCGACATAAATCCCAAGTGGGTGCGAGCGTTCACGTACCAACGATCAACGACTGGCCTCTTGCAAGTCGCCAAGCTGGACCCAGGAATGCAGGGCACAGGCGACGAATACTTCCAAAGCCAGGGGTATTCCCGCGATTTCTTCTATGTGCTCCGAAGGTGACAGGAAGGTGATCCGCCAGTCCTGAAGCTCGACGTAAATGAAACTGTACGAGAAGTCACCATATGTCCCTGATAATTCCCCGTTTCCGGGATCAGCCCGAGCGCTGAAGGCGAGCCTTCTCGTACAGTTTCTAGCTTTGTTAACGTCCGAAACCCGAATGCAGGGCATTTGGAACAAGAGCGCCAAGCAACCGCTGCCAAAGCATATAAGCAAAGAGGCAGTCGCGGCATGACACCCTGCAGTGACCAGTAGGCGGCGCTAAAAGATGGCAGCAGGAGCCGGCTATCTACACTCTGCGTTCGCAGCACTCCGTGATGTCGAGGATGGTGGCTCATCTTGTGTGACGCGCGAACGACCAGTACCTGCGCCAGCCCCTTGATCTCAGTACAAGCTGCCAGCTGAAGCAGGTAGGCTGCAGTACAATGAACAGCCGCGTATCATGGCGAGCACGGCTGAAGACAACCCGACGCAACGACTGCTGACGTCTGGGCTGATTCCCTGGTTGATAGCCTTCTCCAGATGTAGCGACACTGGCCCGCGATTCGCTCCGGCTACGGCGAGCGTGACCATCACACTACGTCGTTCATGGCTCACCTCAGTAACATCTCATGACGCGCAACAGCACCGAGCTACCATCAGGCGATCTTGCTGTCATCACTGGATCGGGCGCTCGCCGAGGGTCACGCTGGTGCGCTGGTGCGAAGAGCCGCGCCGCACAGTCACGTCCACAAGCGTGCCAGGCGCTAGCGACAGTAGAATGCCAGCCAGGGCACCGTTGCCAGCTACTTGCGTTTGGTTGACTGCGAGGATGATGTCGCCACGCCGCAGTCCAGCTTGCTCCGCCGGACTCTTGCCTTGTGCGTCAGGCACGAAATCTGAGATCAATACGCCATGATCCACCGGCAAACCGTAGGTAGTCGCCATATCAGGTGTTACATCTGTCCCAGTGATGCCGAAAAATCCCTGACCAGTACTTGTCACCTGCCCTCTCTCAATAAGTTGTTCCGTGACAAATTTCACCCGGTTGGAGGAGATAGCGAATCCGATGCCGCTCGCCGCTCCAGCACCTTCTGAGCTACTAGCGCCCAGTGTGGGAATTCCGATCAATTCGGCACGCAAGTTGACCAACGCGCCACCACTATTGCCTGGATTGATCGGCGCACTCGTCTGAATCAAGCCAGTCAGCATTCCCGCTGGCCCCGCTGGAGCCTCGCTGGCGCTACGATTGACCGCGCTCACGATTCCGAAGGTTGCCGACTGATCCAGACCTAACGGCGAGCCAATCGCCAGCACGAAGGTACCAACCCGGACGGCGTTCGAGTCGCCAAAATTGATTGGGCGCAGGCCCGTCGCACTCACTTTTAACACTGCCAGATCATCGCCTGGCGCCTCGCCCACGAGCGTCGCTGGCAGGGTCTGCCCGGTGGCGAGCACAACGTCGAAATGCTGGAATCCGCGCACTACGTGGTCATTGGTGACGATGTACCCGTCAGCGGCAATCACCTCGCCTGAGCCAATGCTCTGACCTTGACTTCCGCTGCTCTGCACCTCCACGACGGAGGGTTGCACCCGCTGGATGACGGTCTGGACAGTCTGCTCCAGGTCAGTAGCTGCGTCAGGCACAGCGATGGTCGGTGCTGGACCTGTCCCATTCGAAGCGCCAGGCGTGGGAGTTGCTGTGGAGGAAGTGCATCCAGCGAGAATCAGAAGTCCCGCGAGCAACAATATTGTCAGCCAGGGCTTCGCTACCGTTTGCTTAACGCAGCGCTCGGATACCGAAACGAAACAGGAGAAAGGCGGCTTCGATGGATGCACAGCCGCCGGCATTACTGGGGTGAGGCGCCTAATGGCCTTCATGGTGCATACCTCCAGCATCGCCTCATCTTCGCGCAGGGTGAAATGCGCAATGCGTGGGTATCAACCTGCTAGGCACTTGGGGCAATCGGCTATGCCCTACCAGTCGATGAACCTGCCAACGCCTTGGACGTGTATGTCGATCCAAGCATAGTGTGTTGATGTCACTCTCCGGTCAAGATTCGCACCTGAGTGTCACAACATAGTCACCGTATGTCTGCCGTTCGAGTCTCAGGAGCTGCGTGAGGGCATTCCTTCACCGACAGCGCTTGCTAGTTATGAGGGTCGCTGACTCGTCACAGATGAGGGCGCGACTTCAACCCGAAGATGAAGCGCAAGACGACATATCTTTTGATGAGACAGTCATACAGCAGCACCAGAGAGAGCGCAGAGCAGGAGATGATGGCCACGCCTTGCAGAACACCGGGCAGATTTGTGTGCACGAGAAAGATATAGCCAAAGAGCGAGAGCATGAGCATGTGGAGGAGGAAATATGGGAATGCCGCCTCTCTGAGGTACTCGAGAGTCGGATTGGCAAAACTGAAGAAGCGTTGTGCCGGGGCCAGGAATCCAATCGCCCCAAACCAGGGGACGCCGCCTGCAAGGCGCTCCTGGCGACCAGCACCTGCTCAATCACAAAGCACAGCGTTGCCAGCAAGAGGGCGGCCAGACCATCGCGCGCGAAAGCGTGTTCGATCGCAGGATCAGAATATAACAGCACGCCTGCGATGAAACTCAGCACGTACAACGCGGCACGCCAGAGCGTCTTCACCGACGTTACGGGAAGCACCAAACCCAGAACCCACGCACACATGGCGAATACGAGCCCGACCATCAGTGTCCCACCGGGTATCCGGCACAGTGTCACAAGTCTGGCTATCACCCGAATCCCTCGCGATCCCTTGAGCAGGAGGAGCAGCGGCAACATGACGAGAGACAGCTGGATGATCACAAAGATGAACCAGAGATTGTCCCAGAGGGGTATGAGTTGATCAAGAGGATTCCCACGGAATAACTTGCTGTAGCACGGAAATAGTCTGCATAGAATTGGAGAAATGGGACATGGCTATCCGAGCCGGTGAGTGCGGCAAGATACAGGGTGATCGGGATGACGGTGAGAACGCATACAATAAATGGGACAAGCAAGTGGAAGACGCGTTCCGCGAAGAATTGTCGCCCGCTTCGATGGGTTAACGACAACCAGGCGCTTGCTCCGGCGATGAGAAGGAGCACGGGCAATCCCCATTGGATGGATAAAGTCACGCCCGCCTGCGTCAGCATCTCGGATCGTACTTAGGGGTAGTAGAGCTGCGGGGTAGTAGAGCTCCAGCTCGTAGACGGCATGGAATACCATGGCGCCGAGGATGATCATCACGCGTAGCCAATCAAGCTCATAGCGCCGACGCATTGGTTGCATTTTCGACGCATGTCGTTCGGTTCGGTCGCGAGCCGTTTCGGCGGGGCGGCGGTAAGCGCGTTCTTCAAGTGCCATATACGTGATCTTGGCCAGAGTTGTCCTAAACCTAGACGCAGGAACACTTCTCGGCCGCTTCTAGAGTAATAAGCCAGTCCTGTCACCACTGCATCACAGATGACGACAGCGATCTCACATGCTGATCACCTGACACGCCAATCGAACGATTGTTGTTCCGCCTTCGTCTGGGTAATCAGCCAATGCTAGATGCACCGTGCGCATCAAAGCAGTTCGCATCGTCACGCGGACATGAGGACGCAGGAGATGCGGACAGAGCAAGAACGGAGTGGAACCGAGAAAGAGGACTTTCTGGAGACACGCCTTATGAGAGCCTGGCGACCGGTCATTGCGCAATGGGCAGTTCAAGCGTGCAGCATGAGGACATTGGCTTAGCAGCGCGAGGAATACTCGATTGCGATCTGGGCTACAGCTCTTCATCCGCCATCACGTGATCGCTGGCCCGACTATCTCCCAGCGAGCCAGGCGCTCCAAGACATCTATCGCCTCCTCACGCCAAGCTGATTGCTGCCACACCGAGCTAGTCGTCCACGGCGGCGCTTCCGTCTGCTCGTCACTTCTGCGACTTGTCCACCCTTTCACGCTCAGCAGACAAGGTATGATAGCATTTGCCAGTTACGCCCGTGAACCCTGTCTCGCCATGACTGACCCTGGGAGCCATCAAAGGCTCCCAGGGCTGGAGAGGCCACCACCCCGCCTGCGGACCGAGTGGCGGCTGACCTCATTGGCGACAAGCAAAGTGTTTCTATCCCTTTCCCCGAAGGCTTGCCCAAGGCGCTATGCCGTCGGGGACTGCGGGCTCTCTGGACTCGGTGGCGGCGTGCTTGACATGGGGATCTCCTCAAACTGGGTCCATCCCTCCACCGTCCATTCCTGCCGACGTGTGCTCACATCGACGGCATTGGCTTGCGTGAAGATGTTGGTGACTGCAGCCATTTGCTCTGCAGGCGCCTGCACGGTCACAAGGATGTTGCCGCGCTTGACACCCTCCGCATAGACGTGCGCCTCATGCTCTGGCAGGCCAAGACCCACCAGCGCCCCGACGAGCCCCCCGCCAATCGCTCCAATCCCAGCACCGAGCAGTGTTGCCCCAAGGACCGTCAGGAGATCCACGGCTGCAACGACTTCCCCGATACCGGGGACAGCGAGTGTCACCACATTGAGGCCGACCAGCAAGCCACCGACGCCGCCCAGGGCGCCTCCTGCAATCGCTCCGACCTCTGTTGTCGTAGTGAGACTCGTTTTCTCCTTCACTACACCTCGGCGCGCAATGACGCCAATCTGCGGCTTCGTGAATCCGGCTTTGTGCAGTGCCGCCACTGCCTGATCAACATCGCGGGTATTCTCAAACATCCCAACTACAACCGGCATATTTCTCTGCTCCTTCCTACACTAGCAACGTCATAACGCGTTGCTTTGCTGGCCTGTGGATGGTGCGCACCGCAGTCGCTGCCAGGCCACATTCACGCTATACCCACTCGCTCACAAGGCGCACACATTCCGCGCATCTATCCTCACCCGCCAGTCACAAAGTGCGCTCCACTCATAAAGAAGAAGGTCTGCTGGGTGTGGCACATCCACACGGTGTGGGGAGTAGCGCAGTTAGCAAGCCCTGCGCCCAGTGTGTCTCAGCGCATAGTTCGAGGAGCGGCTGGCGGAGTAGACGTCGGACACGATCTGTGTGCGGCGGCCACACGGGCGTCCCAGGCGGCGTCGGCGAGAAAGCGTCGCGGAGCGGGGATATGCTAGTCGCATGTTTCGACGCGCGTCGCGTCGGCGTAGAATCCGGATGTGTATTCCGCCCAAGCGATGGCTGGCAAGCTGGCGAGCCAACCGCGGACGGCCCATGCTCGCGCACAAGGACGACTATCGACGGCGCGATACCGTAGATTTCGCCCGTCCTGACATCTCCTTCGAGCTCTGCCGCGCAAATGAGCATTCCTGGATGTCAACAAGGCCAGATGATTTGAAGTGTGAGGTCCTTGTTACGTACGTGTGCCATAGTGGCAGTGGTCCGTGTTATGCACGTATGCCAGTGTCATTGCCATAGTGGCAGTGGTCGGCGATCTACGGTCCCATCGCGAACCGCGAAATGTCCGAGTTCTCGCGCCAGGGGCACATGCACTGGCGAGTATTGGGAGGAGAGGCAACAAGATGGACGCACCGATGAACGCACAGACGCAAGCCAATCTGCTGACCGCCCTGCATGGAGAGGCATTCGCGTATGCGAAATACATGCTCTATGCCGAGCACGCCCGGCAACAGGGACGCAAGGAGCTTGCCGACTTATTCGAAGCAACGGCGCGGACGGAGCTGTTTGAGCATTTCGCCGAGGAGGCCGAGTTAGCGGGACTCGTGGGCGACGATGCGGCCAATCTGCGCGAGGCGATCGGCGGTGAAGCGTACGAAGTAGACACCATGTATCGTACGTTCGCGGAGCAGGCACAGGCAGCCGGCGATAACGCGGCAGCGGCACGCTTCACCGAGGTGCGACAAGATGAAACGCATCACCGCGATGCGTTCACGGCGGCGCTCAATAGGCTCTAGATCGCTGCTCGTAACTGGAAGTTGCAGGAGATGATGGCGGAAGTGCCTGACGGCCTCCATGGCACCCGCCAGCACATAGCTTACTGGTAATCAGACCAACCTCTACGGGAGATCCGCGCCGCGCTCCACATGGGTGAAACAAGCTATTTCGGTACATGTGGAATCAGGATTCCGCCATGTGGCAGACGTGATCGTTAACGATCCGTGCCGCATGAGGTGAGTTTAGTGAGGGACGAATGCAGCTTCGAAATAGCTCTAGAATATATGTCTGGCAAACCGATCACTGGTAGGCCGTTTCAGTGAATAAGCCACCACGGCGTAACCGGAACGTTTGCTCACGCTCCTGATAGACGATATCAGCGGAGAGATCACTCATCTGCGATTCGGTGCATGACGACGGCTATTGATGTCGCCATGACAGCTGGTAGGCGACCTAGCAGCGACCATAGGTGGCGATGTCGCGAGCACTTTGTGATGTGTGTAGCGCCAGTCGAGATAAACGTGTGATGAACGGATGACATCCTGAACCAACAAGTGGTGTGCCTTCCATCCTCAGGCGATGTCCCGGAGGCTTTGAGGCTAACGAGGTGGTGCTCCATGTGATGGCATCCACAGCGGCAGCCCGCATACCGAGCCAGGACCGACTGCAGATAGGTGGACGAGAGTTCTGGACAAACCGCCGCGCGAATTCGTCTGATAATTTTGCCGACATGTTACCCCCGGAATCTCGACATAAGCAGGCAAAGGCTCTCCCACTCGGTGTGACTGCCCTTGCTGCAGCGGCGGCTGGCGTCTGCCTCACGCTGTGGATTTGCGCGCCAACCCGCATAACCCACCTGACCAGTGGCAGAATATGCTTGCTCATGCGTGTGGCGTCGCACCTGCGGAGCGCCTAGCTAATACTACTTTGTTAGTTTCTCCAGGGACGAAAGGAACTGATCTGGTCGTTCTGGAGCAGCCACTGGATCAGATCCTGAAAGAGCCAGACCAACACCAGGCGGTGGACGGCGGGCAGTGTCAGGCCGCGCCCGGCCGCGCGGGCAGCAGTCTGGATCATCGCGAGTTTGCTCGCATACTCAGCCGGAGAGGTGATCATCGTTGGATACCAGCCATCACCGTACATTCCTGTCAGCCGTAGCATCCGTGGGCCGCGGGCCGCGCTCCAGATCTGAGGGGTTTTACCTGGTGGTGCCTTGAGGTCCAGCCGCGCCCCATCCAAACAGTAGTATGCCCCTGCGAAATTGAGGGGCCCCGACGAGGCAAGACACATACGGATGATCTGGAGCGCCTCCTCAAGGCGGTCTGCGGGATGAGAAGCATCGAAGCCGTAGGGGTCAAGGTTCATGCGCTCTCCAGCTCCGACGCCGAGAATAGGCGCCCGTTTGGTCATGTGAGCCAGGGTCAGCATGGCCTGGCGATCACGACAGGATGGCGGCGGATCGGGTCAGTCACGCCTACACCAAGATGCATCCGGCCCGCGCGAGAGGCAAGTCGGCCCAGGAATACCTGGTAATCGAAATGTTCGTGCGGCGTGGGTCGCTGAGCCGCGATCCAACTGAACTCCTGATCCCACACACCAGTGGGGATGACATTCTGGAAGTGGTCGATAGCCATAATCGAATCAAGGCGCATCAGCCGGGCAACCAAGGCGAACAACTCAGTGGTTCGGAGTGGGGGTTGCGTCCCGATCTGCAGGCCGACGGCAATCTTGCGAGCGTCCATTTTCACCCCTCCCTTTCCTCATGAGGAGCTCAATTGTAGGCGAGCTATGTAGGAATGCTGGACAGCCGATAGCAGTCACACTCCTAAGTGTTCTATATGCTTCATGCTTCGCTCACTCCCTCTAGCGCTCGACCACCTGCTCCGGTGACACCCGGTGCATCTTTACGTCACGGTCACTCCGCATGATCAGATCGTCGCAGCTAGTTCACGCTCCGGGGCGATCACGCCTCCTGCGCTTGCCCAGCGTCTTGATGACTTCAAACCAGAGGATGCTCGCCATTCCCGCAGCCAGGCAGATGAGGAGGTCGCTTGGATGCAGAACCGCAAAACCGAACAGGTCACGTACTCCTGGAATGTAGAGCGCCGCGGCAAGCAGGCTGAGGGCTCCTCCCACCACCCACCACACGGCGGCATTCGGGATGTGCCAGGACGCAAGGATGGTACGCGTACGCGACCGCTCGGCAAGCACCAGCGCCAGGTTGGCCACGACCAGCGTACTGAACGCAAGCGCTCGGGCCTCCGTGTCGGCTGCGCCAAGGGTGAGGGACACGCGGAAGACCGCAAAGACAATCGCGAAGATACTGGCTCCCTGAGCGAGGCTGAGTCCCACGATGGCGCGGGTAAAGAGCGGGATGCGCGGATCTCGAGGAGGCCGCTGCATGACATCCGCCTCTTCCGGCTCGGCCTCGAAGACGATCGAGCTCGCCGGGTCGATGATCAGCTCCAGAAACACGATCTGGACAGGCAACAACACCAGTGGCCAGCCGAAGAGCACTGGCAACAGGGCCATCCCCGCGATGGGGACGTGGATGGCCAGCACGTAAGACATCGCCTTGCGCAGGTTGTCGAAGATACGGCGGCCCATTCGCACGGCACCCACAATGGAGGAGAAATCGTCATCGAGCAGCACCAACGCTGCAGCCTCACGTGCCACGTCAGTCCCGCGACCGCCCATCGCGATACCAATATGTGCTGCCTTGAGCGCCGGGGCGTCGTTCACGCCATCTCCAGTCATTGCCACGACCTCGCCTCGTGCTTTAAGCGCCTCCACCAAGCGGAGTTTCTGCGCCGGAACGACGCGCGCGAAGATGTTCACAGTCTCGAGCCGAGAGCGCAGCGTCGCCACGTCCATCGCCTCAAGCTCGGACCCGGTAATGACCTGCTCGGGGCTCTGTAGGCCGATCTGCCGGGCGATTGACTGTGCTGTACCAGGGTAATCGCCGGTAATCATGATGACACGAATGCCCGCGCTATAACACTCCTGTAGCGCAGTTGGGACCTCAGGGCGAATAGGATCGGCAAATCCAAGCAGTCCCACCACCTCGAGCGCAAACCCTTCCGGCGACTCAGGTAGTACTGGTGAGAGCTGCCGTGCCCGTGCGACGCCGAGCACGCGCAGGCCATCTTCCACCATGACGGCCACATGTTCCATGAACTTTGCATGCTCAGCCGCGTCGAGGCGGCAAAGATGTGCAATGGCCTCTGGCGCACCCTTCGCGGCGACGATATAGCCCTTAGCGCTGTCAGCGCCGTTATTGCCTGCGGCGCCTTCTGGATCTTCTGACGACCGCCACACCCGCGTCACGGCCAGGAGACCTGGTGTCAAGGGATATTCACGAATGAGAGCCCGCTCGTCGCGCGCACGACCCGGAGCCACTGGTAGCGCTTGGGCGAAGTCGACGATGGCCTTCTCCATGGGATCAAACGGGTCAGTTTGGCTGGCAAGGAGCGCGTAGCGCGCCAGGTCGCGGACCTCAGGGGAGGCCACCCAATCGGTCGGAGGAACTGTTGGAGTCTTTGGATTCGCATGCTTCCCCAGGTCATAGCCATGCTCTCCGACAAACAAACGGCGTACACTCATCCGGTTTTGGGTGAGTGTTCCGGTCTTATCGACGCAGAGGACCGTCGCCGCTCCGAGCGTCTCGACGGCTGGGACCCGTCGGGTCAGCACCCGCTTCTGCGCGATGCGCCATGCCCCGAGCGCCAGAAAGACAGTCAGCACGACCGGGAATTCTTCGGGAAGCACCGACATTGCCAGGGCAATGCCCGCGAGCACCCCTTCGAGCCATTGCCCCCGGAGGAGCCCATACCCTACCACCAGCACTGCACAGAGGAAGAGTCCCCACACCGCGAGGACGCGAACAAGGCGGCCGGTTTCCCGTTGAAGCGGGGTCCTCTCCACCTGGACTTCCTGCAACGACCGACCGATCTTCCCCATCTCGCTCCGCGGTCCAGTAGCAAGGACCTCCGCCATGCCACGCCCTTGCACCACCAGAGTGCCGGAGTAGACGAATGGTTGGTCATCGCCACCTGGGCGACCCATCGTCGGCTTGTCAGATGCGGTGGCAGCGTTTGCCAAGTCAGCTGTGTCCTCAGTCACTGCTAATTTGCGGACGGAAATAGACTCTCCCGTCAACAATGACTCATCGACCGTGAGATTGATCGCCCAACGCACCAAGGCATCTGCTGGGACGCGATCTCCCTCCGAGAGCAGCAACACGTCTCCGCGCACGACTTCGCGCCCGGCGATGCGCCGCTGCTGCCCGTCGCGAATCACCAGCGCACGGGGACTCGACAGGTCGCGGAGCGCCTCGAGGGCGCGCTCGGTTCTGTGTTCTTGGTACAGAGTGATGCCAATGATCAGGAAGACAGACACGAGCAGCGCTAGCGCTTCGGGAAGTTCACCGAGGACTAAGTAGACGAGGCCGCCGCCGATGAGCAGGACAAACATTGGCTCGCGGACGACCTCGACCGCCGCAGCAAGGAGTCCACGTCGACGCAACGCAGGCAATTCGTTGTAGCCTTCGCGGTGCAGGCGTGCGGCGGCTTCTCGCTCGGAAAGCCCCATTCGCTCTGCGGACACACGTTGCTGTGACAACATCTGCGGCAACATGCGTAACCCTCCCATGCGTTGGCTCTCTATGTCCGGTCCGACATAACCTTCTTGCCTGAGCGGCGCTGAGATGTCTTGTAAGACAGCGCCGAACGCTACGACAGCAGACGTGAGGATCAAGACGGCTGTACCTCTCGAACCACACCTTCCAGTTAGGCGAATGCCACCACGTATTGGACCCCAACCGGTCTGTGCTACACCTCCTCGACGTCGTGGCGTACGGTCGTAGCATGGATGACGGATCTCACGGTCTTGTCACGAAGACAACGGTGTGGTCACAGACGCTTCACAGTCCGAAGTGGTCGATGGTTAGCAGATGCGCTGATACAGGGTTGAGGTGTGTTCCCGATACCACGCCTGAGTCTGAAGCCACGCCAGCATACTTGTGATAGCGCCGCTTAATCTTGTAGCTGCTGACGGGCTGTGAATGAGCCTGAGCGAACGAGTTCAAGTCGCGGGCCGTTGTTGGCTGGCTGCGGCCCAAACTACTGACGTTTGCGTAGAGGGCTAAAGAGATGCTACGCTGGCGACATGAGCATGAAGACGCCCCAACTCGACTGGCGCGAAGGGCGGCGGCGACGCGCTTGGGAGTTGAAGCAACAAGGCTGGAAGCAGCAGGATATCGCCGCCGCGCTCGGGGTGACACCAGGCGCCGTCAGCCAGTGGCTCAAACGTGGGCGCGAGCAGGGCGAGGAGGGGCTGCGGCGGCACCCTGCCCCAGGTCCCACGCCCACGCTCAGCGCCGCGCAAGTAGCCCAACTCCCCACCCTGCTGGAGCGCGGGGCCGAGGCCTACGGGTTTCGTGGCCAGGTCTGGACCTGCAAGCGGGTCGCCGAGGTCATCCGCCGCACGTTCGGCGTCACCTACCACCCTGCCCATGTCAGCCGGCTACTGCACACCCTGCGACAGAGTGTGCAGCGCCCCCATGCGCGCGCCGCGCAGCGCGACGACGCGGCTCT
>Ga0207702_10004960_pt1 | contig 11690 bp, 11 predicted proteins | sample KBSCornC62_FD_184302 | JGI IMG/M metagenome (GOLD analysis project Ga0207702, IMG submission 184302) | Corn rhizosphere microbial communities from Kellogg Biological Station, Michigan, USA - KBS Corn C6-2 (SPAdes) (version 2) | ecosystem: Host-associated > Plants > Roots > Rhizosphere > Soil ...
CTGGCTGCTCAATCCCTGGTAAACGCCCGTGCAGTCATAATAGTATACATCTGTTTGCACGCTTACCCAAACGTTGGTGCTGGCCCAGCCCTGTGCCGTGATCGATGTTGTGTTGCCAAAATTATTGTAGTAGTAAATGTATTTGTACTGGTTCTCCCAAACGTTGGTGGTGCTGTTCCATGTGGCGTACAGCTGTATGATGGGCTGGCCGCTGTTATTGGAGTTCTGCGAGCTCTGCGCATCGTTCTGCCAGGCGTTTGTGGCGGTGTTCCATACCTGGCGCAATGTGTCGGCTGTGTTCACATTAGTGGTATAACTTAATCTGCCGGTATTCTGCCAGCTGCTGTTTTGCCATTGCTGTGCCACGCGCTGTGTAACTGGTGGCGCGAAGGTATAACTAAGCAAAGCAGAGTTCGTGTTGCTGTTGGTTACCTGGATCAGCTCCGACTCCAGGCTGCCCGAGCTGGAATAGCTGTAAGTAGATAAGGTGATGGTGCTCCAGGTAGAGCTGGCCGCAGACCAGTTCTGGCTCAGGTCAGTCAGCAGATGATCGCTTGCATCAAAGGTGTAGGTTTCTTTGAAATTATCTCCCCAGGCATTGCTCTGCGGGTTCCATGTCTGTATCAGATATACTGTGATCTCATTATTGCTGTCGTAAACCACGGAGTCCAGCCGCGAGTTCAGCCAGCTACCGCCGCTCCACACCTGCGAACAAAGTGATGTAATGCGGTTGGCAGCATCATACACATAAATGCTTTTGGTAGTGTTAACCCATGGGTTCAAACCAAACGAATAGCTTTGGGCCGTTTCGGTGATCAGGTTGCTGTTGGCATCATACGTGTAAAGCCATTGCTGCGTGCTGCTCCAGCTATTATTGCTTTGCCTCACCTGATACAGCTTGTTGGTCCGGTTGCGGTTGTTATCGTAAGTGTAAATGTTCCTGTTCTGCACGGTCAGGCCTGAATCCGTAAGTCCGTAACTGTAAATGGTGTCGAGCAGGCAATAGGCCCATTGGGTTTGTGCAGGACGCTGAGCTGTTGTTTGCTTCGCAATCTTCAGATCATGATGAACGCCCTGCGAAAAAACAGAGCAGGTGATGAACAGGAAAGCGTATATATAGAAAAGTCTCATGGCGTTTTTATAGATTAAACGGTACGACTAAAATAGTAACGTTAAAAGAAAGCTGCTATTGCCATCATGAATTTTTTTGCTCATTCGATGCACAAACTGCTTATGGCCCGGTTTTTATAAATTTTGTGGTGTTAACGACAGCGCCCCGGGCATTTAGCACATGTAGAATATACAATCCATCCGGAAGCGCGCCTATGTCTATGCTTTCACTGGCTTTGCCTGAATAGACCTGCCGGCCGGCCACATCACTGATGAGCACGTTTGAAAAAGAAAGTTCGCTTGTAACGTGGATCACAGAGCCCGCCGGGTTGGGATAAACTTCTGTGCTATTATTGTCTTTTAAGGTAGCAAGGCCCTGGTAAACGCCGGCGCAGTTATAAAAATACTCGTCAGCGGCCTGGTTGATCCACGCATTCTGCTGCGAATCCCAGGTCATGTTTGTGTCGGCAAGCAGATTATTAGAGCCATCGTAGTGATAGAACGCTCTTTCTGAATTGTCCCAGCTATTGGTGCTTGTGTTCCATAGCGTTTCAATTTCGGAAAGCACCTGGTTGTTGCTGTTATACGTTTGAGCGTAGATGCCATAATTGACCCAGGTATTCGAAGCGCTATTCCAGGTTTCAGTCAGGTGGCTGGTTGGATTGCCTGCCGTGAAGGTAAAGGTCTCCCTCGTATAGTTCTGCCAGCTGTTGTTGACCAAATGCTGCTCTACCTCCTGCGTTACATTAGGTGCGGGATACGTGAACGTGTAAAAAGAAGAAAAACTCCCATAATGCTCGAGCTCAAACAAGATCTGGCCCGATGCTGACAACGTGTAATCATAAGAAGCCGTAGTCGACCAGGTATTGGTGCCTGCATTAAATGACTCAATGCTTTCGTTGGTCAGGTGAAAAGTGGGATCAAAGGTGTAGGTCTCGCGTGTAGCATTGCCCCATGCGTTCGTTTGTGCATTCCAGGTTTCGAACATGTGCTGCGTGATGTCATTATTGCTGTTGTAGGTCGTTGAATCGCGTGTGGCATTGGCCCAGGCGCTCCCGCTCCAGCTGGCGGTAATAATGGAGGTGGGGCGATTGCTGGCGTCAAAAATATAAGTCTCATTTTGCTGGTTCAGCCAGGCGCCCATATTCCAGGTCTGCACGGTCCTAACGGTTTGCAGGTTCAGAGAATTAAATGTGTTTAAAACACGCTGCGTCATCACCACAGCGTTGTTTTGCATAATGTAATAGACCGCCATGGTCATATTACGGTTATTGTCGTAGCTGTAAATGCCACGGTAATTCGTCATTAACGTTCCGTTTTGCAGGGTGTACCGGTGCGAGCTGTCCATCAGGCAGCTGCTCCATTGCGTTTGCGCAGGCCGTGCCACGTGTGGCCTTGTTTTTAGAATGCTGTCAGGCTTTGATCGCTGTTGTGATATGGCGCATACAGTCATTAGCATGCAGCAGATAATAAGAATGAACCGCATAGTTTTTAAAGGTTAAGTAGTTTTGGGGTAATAACGCTGTAAAGAAATTATTATTGCACCGATAAAATTTCTGAACAGCGATAAAATAAAAAAAGCCCTAATTGCTTAAGGCTGCAGGTAGTGTGTGCTCCCACCTGGGCTCGAACCAGGGACCCTCAGATTATGAGTCTGATGCTCTAACCGGCTGAGCTATAGGAGCGGATTTCCGGATTTCGGATTGCAAAAATAGATAAAAACCGCATATTTGCAAAATAAATGAAGGAAATAAAGAACATCATCTTCGATCTTGGCGGTGTGATCATCAATCTTGATTATGCCCGAACCATCAATGCCTTCAACCGTTTGAGCGAGATCCCCTTTGAGAGTATCTATTCGCAAAGCGGCCAGGCTGATCTGTTCAATCGCTTTGATAAGGGAGAGATCTCTGAGTTCGATTTCTTTTCTCAGATCCGCAGGCTTATTCGCTATAATGGTCCCGACGAAGACCTTTTATTCGCCTGGAATGCCATGCTGCTCGATGTGCCAGAAGAGCGCCTCGATGTGCTGGTGGACGCCAAGCAGAACTACAAAACGTTTTTACTCAGCAACACCTGCGAGACCCACATCGAGCATTTTGAGCGCGATCTGTATAACGAGCATGGCGTAAAGAATTTCAACGATTATTTCGACAACGTGTACTACTCCTGTCGCGTGGGCATGCGCAAGCCTGATAAGGAAATTTTCGAAATGGTGCTGTCAAAAAACAGACTGAAGCCCGAAGAGACAGTGTTCATCGACGATTCAGAGCAGCACGTGAAAGGCGCCGGCGAATGCGGCATCAATGCATTTTTGCTTCCGAAGAACATGGAAGTGGGCGATCTACTCAGGGAGCTCAGGCTGTTATAAACGCCATTACCGCATCAAAAAATTCTTTTGGCTTTTCGGCATGCACCCAATGGCCCGAACCCTGTATGGTTACAAATTGTGAGTTGGGAAAACGCAACCTGAACTCTTCCATGTCCTGTGCGCTTACGTAGCGCGATTTCTCGCCGTTAATGATCAGCGCTGACACAGGGCTTGATACTTGTGGCACCGCCACGCTCACGTTATCGTACTTGCGGGTGATCACATCCAGGTTAAAGCGCCAGTCCATCCGGTCGTCCTGTTTCCAATAGATATTTTTGAGCAGAAATTGTTTGGTGCCAAAGTCAGAAATGTAATTGTTCATGATGGCTTCAGCGTCCTTGCGATTTTTGATGGTGTTGAAATCCACGGCGTGCAGGGCTTCCAGCACATCGTCGTGATGGCGTGGATAAGGGCGCGCGGCAATGTCAACAATAATGAGCTTATCAGCAATTCCGGGATACATGGTTTCGAAGAACATCACGGTTTTGCCGCCCATGCTGTGGCCTATGATCACCGGCTTTTCGAGACCATGATCGTCAATGAACTCTTTCAGATCAGATGCCATAGCCTGGTAGGTCCACTCGTCGCTGTGCGGTGAAAGGCCATGGTTGCGCTGATCAAGCGTAAAAACATGAAAGCCTTTTTCGGCAAAGCTTTTTGCGAGGGTGTTCCAGTTGTCGCTTTGGCCAAACAGGCCGTGTAAAATGATGAGGGGCTGGCCGGAGCCAAATTCCCGGAATGCTAGTTTCATATTGTGCTACAAATATACGCAGTGCTGTATTAACCACATAAGCCACATTACAAAGAACAAATTTAAACTAACTTAAACAACCGACACGAGCGGAGCCGGGGAGTAATAGCATTTACATTAAATAGAACTTTTTCCAATAAAATCACCATACATCTTAATTGCCTTTTTTAAAAGTATGTCATCCGGCTTTGTATGAAAGAGATCGGTTTCAATACTCACCTTGTCTTTTTTTATACTGCGTTTCCACAAGCCGGCCACTTGCCCGTTTACAACCACAGTAGGCCAGAAGATGCCATTGCTGCTGATCGTGTGCTTGTGGTGCTCGAGCAGGATCGAAGCACTGCGGTTTTTATAGCTGATCAGAAATTCGTCAAAAGCGGGCAGCAAATGTACCGAAGGTTTTACAGCAGCTGGCAGCTTTAGCGTTGCCGGAAGATAGTAAGTGTCGTCATTAAGTTTTTCAGCATGCAGCTTTTTCTTCACGTGTTCCAGTGCGTGTCGCGCGTCTTTAGTGTTGAGGCCCGACCACCAGGTGAAGTCGGCCAGGGTGGCGGGACCATGGCTGGAGAAATAACGCAGCGCTAATGTGGCCAGCGCCTCATCCCTGCTCAGTGTGTTTTTCTTTTTCACGCGCTCTTCCAGCAGCGCATAGGTTTGCTTGTTGCCGCTCATTTTTCCGCTGCAGATCAGGCCTTCCAGCTCGGCATGCATCAGCAGATGCGCCGCTCGGTTATCATCGGTTGAGATCTTTGCTTTTTTAAAAGCGCTCACCAGCTCATCACGTTCTGCATGCTTGCCGCCTTCAAGCTGTTTCACGATGAGGTTATTGGTTTTGCGTAAGAGCTGTTCCGACAATTCCAGCTGCTTGCTGCGCGAGCGCATGGCGGAGTTGATCTGCGGCGCCGACAGCTCCAGCATCCAGTATATATCAGCCGATGAAACCAGGTGCCAGGTAGGCCGCAGCACATGCGTGCGTAAGATGTCGCCTTTATTGAGCGCGGCTTCCACATTTTTTTCTGTGATGTCCGCAATTCGCACGCCAATGGCCCATTTACACATGTTGTAATCCTGTGCCTGTATGGCGCCCATATAAGCCACCAGTTTTTTTGGCGAATCCATGTGCGGGCTTTCGATCTGCTGGTTGATCAGGCGCAGGCGGGCAATGTCGGTAGTTTTCATCTGCTTAAAAAAATGAAGGTACCTAAAAAAAGAAAACCCTGCCATTTTCATAGCAGGGCACCATCTGGCAAGCTTGTGTGCTACTTGCTCCTGATGATTTTTTGTTCAAATTTTTTTCCGCCGCTTTCAGTCACGAACAGATACAGGCCCGGGGCCAGATCCGTCAGGTCCATGCTATAGGCGATGCTGGGCTGCATAAAATCAAGCTGCTTCACCACCTGGCCTTTGGCGTCAAACAGGCTGCCCCTTACGTTGTTCACGCTGGCATCGTCCATATAAATATACAGATAGTCGCTGGTGGGGTTGGGCATCACCTTAAAGCTGATCTGCTTTTCAGTTTCTTTGATGCCGGTGGTTAAAGGCGTGTACACCGTGGTGCTCTCAGCAATGGTGTTGTGTCCGCCGGGAGCTTGAGGGCCCGCGTCGAGATTGCCGCTTTGCACCACACCATAGTAGCTCTTGAAAAACGTGTAAGGAAATGCCGGATTGTGCGAAGCATCGAGCGTTACAAAATAGGCATAGGTGCCATTAGGATATTCAGGCGTTACACAAAAACGCCCGTTGCGAAAATCAAGATCGCCTGCTCCCTGTGTGTAAATGTAATCTTCAATGAAGCAGCCGGCAGGGTATTGCCCGCCCACGGCAGGACCGTTGGAGCGCGTGGTAGCTGCCGAAAGTGTGTAGCTGCTCACCATGCGCTTAATAGCGCCGGTGCCGTTGGTATTGGTGTAAGCATAAGCACCATATACAGGATAGCCATCAAAGGCAAAGCCGATCAGCGGCGAGTGATGCGTGCTGTCGTTGCTGTTGTACAAGCAGGTTGGGCTTACGTGATGGTGATATTCACCCTGCTGCTGCGGATGGCCCAGACAGTTGTCAAAGCTGGGATACTCCCAGTAATAAGCATTGCGGTTCCACACGCCGGCATTGTTGTACGACTGCGCATCAGATACATTGAAAATGCTTACGCCGTTAGTGAACACGCCAATGTGACCCAGGCCAACACTGGTGGCAGTGGCGGTATTCTGCTGCGGACTGCGCGTGATCTTAAACACAAAGTTCTGGTTGCTTGGTGTGTTGGGGTTGCCGGTCCACGGGCCAATGGCGTAGCCCGGAATGCAGGAACAGCTCACATACACCTGCGAGGCAGAATATTGCACGGTTTGCACATTGGAGGGCAGATTGTTATAGCCGGTAGCACCCGTGGTATTGATCACCCAGGAAACGATCGAGGGATCGGTAACCGGTTGCGCGTGCAGGCCGGCCGCAGCCAGCACAAGAAAGCCAAAATAAAAGCCTGTTTTTTTCATTGTGTGTATGTTTGGTTTTTGTGTTAGATGCTCTTGAAAATTAAAACCTGCGCTTTTTTTAAATTATTTTTTTGGCGGACCGTGAGGCGCAAAAAGTTGTGTGAGATCATCCACCAGCCTGTTGAATTTTTCGATCTGCTCACCTGTGCAAATGGATTTGATATCGCTGAAATGGCTCATGTTCAGGCGGTCCATGGTCATCTGGTTCTGAGCAATGCAGGCCATAAGGCTATCAGCATCGTGCTCCTCGTAAGGGGTTTTCTTTAGAAGAGCATAAAGTGCATTGTGCAGGTCGCGGCTCCGGTCGTGCAGTTGCCGGCTGCGGCTGCGATGATCTTCCACCAGCAGCTCATAAGCCTCGCATTGTGCTTTATTAAAATCGAGGCGACGCATAATAATGTTCCTGGGCCCGCCCGGCGGCACAGGCTCATTAGCGCTGTTCGACCGCATCAGTATGAACCCCAGCAGGCCAGCGTTGATAAGCACCAGCACCACGATGGTTGTGATTAAAAGCCTTAGTTTGCTCATGATCAGTGGTAGCTAACAGGGTTATCGTTGTCAAGCCCTAATTGCCGGGCCATCAATTCTGCATCGTTGTGATGCGGTCCTCTTTTTTCTGCTTTGATCAGAAGTACAAGGTTCAATGCCAGCAACAGAATGAGGCAACTGGCAGTGATGTACACCCAGCGCGGACTCGTCAGCTGCTTTGCTGTTGCCTGCAGCCGGCTCAGTACTTTGGCCGTTAAATAGGGACTGGCTTCTGCCCGGCGGATGCCATCGAGGCTGTTCTCAATATCATCAGTGTGGTTCATGGTGTATGCTGTTTAGATGTTGATCATTAAAAAAACCTGCGTTCAAACCTCGTTTTTTTCATAATAGGGTTGCAGCAGCCTTCGAAGGTTTTGCCGGGCCCGAACCATCAGCGATTCTACTGCTGATATGGACAGGCCCAGCACTTCAGCAATTTCCGCATAAGAAAGCTCTTCGAGCTTGTGCAGCACAAAGGCGCTCTTCTGATTTTCGGGCAATTGGTCGAGGGCTTTAAAGAGCACCGCGGCGCGCTCCTTGTTCTCGAGCTTCACGCCCGGGTGATAAAAGGCCGGCGCTATGAATGTATTGTCACGCTCTGTACCCGGGAATAGCTGCTGTATCAAAGCAAATCGCTTTTTTCGTTTTTTGGTCCTTAAAAATTCGAGCGATCGTGTTATAGCAATACGGTAGATCCAGGTAGAGAGCTTTGCTTCGCCCCTGAAGCTGTGAATGTGTTTGAACACAGCAACAAATACCTCCTGCGCCAGGTCTTCGGCATCGTGCGCGTTTTGCACAAGACCAAGACAGGTATTATAAACTGCGTTGCCCAGTTCATCCACCACACAGGCGTAGGCCTGCTGATCGCCTTCTTTAAGCAGGGCAACAAGGTTTTGCTCGTTCACACCGAAAAGTAAAGAGCAGCGGCTTGTTAGAGAAGATTAAGAGGTGAAGGGGGGAAATTTCGCGGTCAAATGTGCAGCTATGCTTTAAACCATATAAGGCCTAGAAGTTCATAAAAGAGAAAACCGGATAGGCATACATTTGCCATTTTCCCTGTTACGTTTTCCATGAACGATACAGGGCATATAAGTCCATATAGGAGTTAAATTCCGGGACTTATTTTTGCAGAGCAAAGTAAAATGATAGCCACGAACTTTACAGATCATAAACTCAGATTCAAAGAAGAGAATTGGTGTGATCTGTGAAGTTCGTGGCTAACCTTAGAGGCTTTTGGCCCTTCGGAGGCGTAAACTAATGATGATGATGCCCGCCCGGGCCATGTACGTGGCCGTGATCGAGCTCTTCGGCTGTGGCCTCGCGCACGTCGAGAATGTCGCCGATGAAGTGCAGCTTGTGACCTGCCAGCGGATGGTTGAAATCCATTTCCACATGGGTGTCGTTGATATCAATGACGCGGCCCATCAGCGGATTGCCTTCCGCATCGCTCATTTCGAGGTCGCTGCCAACTTTTACGCGGGTGTCGTCAAACTTTCCGTCCACCACAAAAGCGGCACGATCAATCTTGACCACATATTCCTTTTCGTAGTTGCCATAGCCACTTTCAGGCGTGATGTAAAAGTCAAATTTGTCGCCTTTTTTCTTGCCGTTGAGATTGGCTTCAAAATCAGGAAGCACGCCGCCAAAGCCAAATAAAAATGTAAAGGGATGTTCGGGCGAAGTTTGCTCTACCAGCTCTTCCGGACCGTTATCAATGCTTGAGGTCAACATATAGTTAACCGAGACCGCTTTATCGTCAGAGATCGTCATAAGTTTTGATTTTAAATTTTACCTGAAAGTACAGTTTTTAAACGGATTAGAGGTATTATTTTTTGCAGAACACGGGAGTCAGCCACGAACTTCACAGATCCATAAATTAGTGCAGTTTCACACCACAGGCCATAGAATTATATTAGTGCAATTGCTGTAATTAGTGGCTAAAGGAATGGTTGTTACGCCAGCTGTCGTGTATTTTTTTCGAGCAGATATTTAAGGCGTTCGCGCGACAGATCGGCTTTGATCTCGCTGTGAATGGTGAGTGAAATGGCGCCGGTTTGCTCGCTCACCGCAATGGCCAGCGCATCGGTATTTTCAGTAATGCCCACTGCGGCGCGGTGGCGCATGCCATAATGCGCGGGAAAATTCTCTTTTTCGGTAACCGGCAGCACACAGCGGGCCGCTACAATGCGATTGTCCTGTATGATCACCGCGCCATCGTGCATGGGCGAATTTTTGTAGAAGATGTTCTCGAGCATGCGACTGGTAAGGCCTGCGTCAACCACGTCGCCGGTACCGATAAAAAATTTAAGGTCCGAGCGACGGGCAATAATAATTAGCGCGCCGGTCCGGGTTTCGCTCATGTTGTAGCAGGCTTCTGCTACCGCATCAATATCCAGCATCACTTTCGACGCATCGTCGGCCGAAGCGTTGAACTTAAAAATGCTCTTCCAGTTGCGGTTGCGGATAAATTCGTTAGAGCCGATATAAAGCAAAAATTTCCGGATCTCCTGCTGGAACACGATCATGATGGCGATCACGCCCACATTCACAAACTTGCCAAGTATGGAGGTGAGCAGCTTCAGATCAAAGGCTTTGATCACGATGTAGGCAAAATAGATCAGCGCCAGGCCGATAAAAATATTAATGGCTGAGGTGCCTTTTACGAGGTTGTAGGCCAGGTAAAGAATAATGGCCACCAACAGAATGTCGATAGCATCGTTAATGCCAAAGGTGATAAAATTTATGTAGGTCAGCCACATCAAAGTCTGATCTTGTCGTTTTGCGTGGCAGCCACAAAGCTTTCGTACATCTGGTGAACAAGCCCGTCAGACAAGCCTACCTGCGGCACAAACACGCGCTCAATATCGGCGCTCTTCATGACGCTTAAAAATATTTTAGCAGCCGGAATAATTACGTCGGCGCGATCCGGCTTCAGATCCAGGCGCTCAATGCGCTCCTGGTAAGTGTATGAGCACAGCATTTCATAAATGCCTTTCAGGCGGTCGTAGCTCAGGTGCTTGGTTTCCTTCTTGCCGCTCATTTTAAAGATCTTATTGATGTTGCCGCCCGAGCCAATGCCATACAGCGGGTGAATGCCAATGGTATTGCGTTTCAGCCAGGCCTTCATCTCTTCCATCTCCTCGCGGTCCACCTTGTTGAGCAGCATGCGCACGGTGCCCACATTGAAGGAGCGCGCAGCTACTACTTTATTATCGAAGTACAGCGTAAGCTCGGTGCTTCCGCCGCCCACGTCAATGTATAAATACGCGTGCTTTGGATTTAATAGCTCTTCAATGTGATTGGAGAACACCAGGGCCGCTTCGTTCTTTCCATCAATGATCTCCACGTTCATGCCGGCTTCGGTGCGGGCACGTGCAATGATCTGCAAGCCGTTAGATGCATCGCGCATGGCGCTGGTGGCCACTGCGCGGTGATTGGCCACGCCGTAAGCTTTGATCAGTTCTGAAAAGCCTTTGAGTGCGGTAATGAGGCGGTCGGCTTTCTGATCAGAGATCTTCCCTTCCATAAACACATCTTCGCCAAGGCGAATGGGCATGCGGATCAGCTCTTCCTTGCTGAAATGCGGCTTGCCGTCTACCTGGTACACCCTGCAAAACAGGAGGCGCACGGCGTTACTTCCTATATCAATTGCTGCAAAAACCATTAGCTGTGAATTAGTTGTTTAGGTTTGCTGGGCTGTGAAAATACGTCTTTTTCTTTTTTCAGATAGTTGTAGGTCTCGTCCTGCACGCGCACTTTCTTCTCGCCCGGCTTTGCTTTCCTGTAGTGGTTCTCCTGCTTGCGGTCAATGATCCTGAGCTTGGTGTTGCCCGACAGCTGAATGTTGATGATGTCTTTGATCTGCGCGCGGATGTCGGCATCGTAAATAGGCACAGCCACTTCGCTGCGGTTGTCGAGATTGCGGCTCATCCAGTCGGCCGATGAAATAAAGATCTTCTCATCGCCATTGTTGTGAAAGATGAACACGCGCGCATGCTCCAGGTATTTGTCAACAAGGCTGTAGGCCTTGATGTTGTCGCTCCAGCCTTCCACATCGGTTACCAGCGAGCAGGCGCCGCGGATAATGAGCGTGATGTGCACACCCGCGCGGCTGGCCTCATACAGCTTGCCTATCATTTCGCGATCCACCAGGCTGTTCATTTTTAAAATAATGGAAGCCGGCTTTTTATTCTTAGCAGCGTGGATCTCTTTATTGATGAGCTGCATCAGCTCTTTGCGCATAAAGAACGGCGCCACCAGCAGGTGCTTAAAGGATTGCACCTTGAAGTTGTTCTCGTAAAAATCAAATACCTTATTCAGCTCGCCGGCAATTTCCTTGTTGGCAGTGAGCAGCGAAAAATCGGTGTAGATACGCGAGGTGCGCTCGTTGAAGTTGCCGGTGCCAATGTGTGCGTAATGCACCTCCTTGCCATTTTCGCGG
>Ga0207702_10004963_pt1 | contig 11686 bp, 8 predicted proteins | sample KBSCornC62_FD_184302 | JGI IMG/M metagenome (GOLD analysis project Ga0207702, IMG submission 184302) | Corn rhizosphere microbial communities from Kellogg Biological Station, Michigan, USA - KBS Corn C6-2 (SPAdes) (version 2) | ecosystem: Host-associated > Plants > Roots > Rhizosphere > Soil ...
CCAGCCGTACTGTCTTGCCGATAACCGCAGGATCGCTCTTCAGGCCCGTCGTCCAAAACCGATACGTCAACACTACGGCGCCCGCTGCATTGGGACCATCGTCACGCCGGTTGAGCAGACGCCCCAATACCGGCCGCAAACCCATCACGTCGAAATACGATCCGTCCACCACGCCGGCGCGCACCTCGCGCGGCTCGCCCAAGCCCACCATCGTGAATCCAATGGTGGAAAAATCGCCGAACTCCCGCACCGATTTCACGCGTTCCTCTATGTCCCGTATCTCCGGCACCGAAAACGTCGCGTTCTCTATGCCCAGGCCCGGCGCGCTCTGCCGGATATAAATCAGCCGCTTCTCGTCGCGATTGGCGAGCGGCCGCAGGAGCACTCCGCGCACCAACGTGAAAATCGCGGCATTCGCTCCGATCCCGAGCGCCAATGTGAGCACTACCGTCACCGTTAGTCCTTTGGTGCGTACGAGCGACCGAAGACCGAATCTCAACTCATTCCAAAACGTCATCCCCATTGCTCCTTTTAGCTAACTCTTGCGCCGTCTCCGGCCAGCCTTCCTCTCCTCGTCTCCCAACTCGCGCAGATAGTCCTCCAGCCGATCGAAGCGCTGCTCCCAGAAGCGCTGATAGCGATTCACCCAACCGGCAACATCCTTTAGCGGGCCCGCATGCAGCCGGCAAGGCCGCCACTGCGCCTCGCGCCCGCGCACAATCAGCCCGGCGCGTTCGAGCACTTTCAAATGCTTCGAAACCGCCGGCAGGCTCATTTCAAACGGTTCCGCCAATTCTGTAACGGAAGCCTGCCCCGAGGCAAGCCGCGCCAGAATGGCTCGTCGTGTTGGATCGGCCAGCGCCGCGAATGTCTCACTGAGGGGATCGATGGCCATGCAATAAACCGTGTAGTTAATTAACTATTAAGTTAACCGCACTTATGAGCTCTGTCAATAGGTTCTTGAACAAATCAGCGCTCCACCAGATGAAGCTGCTTATATTTCGCCATAGCCGCGGCGGCAGATGGTGACGGCAAATGATTAACGCTTTTTTACATCGCGGCATGGCGATATCGCGGTCCGTCGCGGCGCTAGAATGCGGTTTGACTCCCGTCTACATCCGCGTCCATCCGTCGGATAACGTCGGCATTGTTGTGGAACCGGAAGGCCTCAAGCCTGGCGCGTTCGACGATACAGGATTCGCCGCGCGCGAAGCCATTCCGCAATCGCACAAAGTCGCTCTCCGGCCGATTCAAAACGGCGAAGCCGTCCTTCGCTACGGACAAGTCATCGGCTACGCAAACCGTTCGATCGAGGCCGGCTTTTGGATTCGCGAAGATGCGCTCGAAACTCCGCCAGCGCCCGCTCTGGATGACTTGCCGATTTCGACCGCTGTACCCGCTTCCCTTCCCCCACTCGAGGGCTTTACCTTTGAAGGCTTCCAGAATTCAGATGGCAGTGTGGGCACACGCAACATCCTGGGAATCACCACCACCGTGCAATGCGTGGCGCCTACCGTGGATTACGCCGTGCGGCGTATCAAAACGGAAATTCTGCCGCGCTTTCCGAAAGTCGAAGACGTCGTCGCCATCACGCACGGTTATGGCTGTGGCGTTGCCATCGACGCGCCCGGCGCAGCCATTCCGATTCGCACGCTGAAACACATCTCCACTCATCCGAATCTGAGCGGTCGGCCGCTGGTCGTGAGTCTCGGTTGTGAGAAATTGCAGCCGCGGCGTTTGTTCTCATCGGATCTTCCGGTATTCGAAAATCGCAACCTGATCCGTTTGCAGGATGAATATGGGTTTGCCGAAAGCGTCGCCGACATTATGCGTGCTGCCGAAATACGGCTCGCAGAATTGAATCGTCGGCAGCGCACAACCTGTTCCGCTGCCAATTTATCTGTCGGCCTCCAATGTGGCGGCAGTGATGCATTCTCCGGTGTCACCTGTAACCCCGCCGTCGGCTTCGCGGCTGATCTGCTGGTGCGCGCCGGCGCGACCGTCTTCTTTTCGGAAGTGACGGAAGTACGCGACGCCATCCACCTGCTTACTCCGCGCGCTATCAACCAGGAGGTGGGCCGCGCCTTGATCACTGAAATGAAGTGGTACGACAACTACCTGGCAAGTGGCGGTGCTGACCGCAGCGCCAATCCAACGCCCGGCAACAAGCGCGGCGGCTTGTCTAATATCGTTGAGAAAGCGCTCGGTTCCATCGCCAAGGCCGGTACCAGTGCGATCACGGCCGTTGCTACTCATGGCGACAGGATCAAAGACAAGGGCCTGGTCTTCGCTGCCACCCCGGCGAGCGATTTCATCTGCGGCACGCAGCAGCTCGCCTCCATGAACCTGCACGTCTTCACCACCGGCGAAGGCAGCCCGTACGGCCTCGCCCTGGTACCTGTCGTGAAGGTCTCCTCGCGAACCGCTCTCGCCGAGAAATGGCACGACTTGATCGATATGGATGCTGGCCGCATCGCCACTGGCAAAGCCACCATCGAGCAGGTTGGATGGGAGCTATTTCGCTTTATCCTGGATGTCGCCAGCGGTCGAAAGAAAACATGGACCGAGCATTGGGGATTACACAACGCGCTAGTCCCGTTCAACCCCGGGCCCGTGACCTGAACCTATTTACTGACCGGATACGAAATCAACGATAACGGCTGCGCATCCGGCTGCAACAACCAGACTCGACGGTTCGGATAGTAGTCGATCAATTCCTTGTTCTTCTCTGCTCCCATGTCTCGCGCCCATACGATCTGTGAGTTATCGATATCGGCGTGATTGAAAACGTACTCGACGTGAGGACTATGCTCCGGCGAGTACCGCACGATTACCAGATGCCGCTCACCGGCTTTCCCTGACCGCAAAACTTTTTCTCTCGCTATCTTCTGCGGCGATATCGATCCATAACGGTGTATATTTACACCGGCTAGCAATCCTTGGCCAAAGACGCATGCGACAAACGCGAGCACGATAGCAACGCCCGCTCCGGCCAACCGGATTCGCAGCCAGCGCAAACTGAACATGGCCGGCAGCAGTAATAATCCCACGCCTGGAGCAAAGTAATGCGGTAGCCAGGATTTTTCAATCAGCAGCGCACCCCACAGGATTACGAGAGCCCCGATCACGACCTGGATCTTGATATTTCTTGTGAAGACAATTAGTCCCAGCACAATGGGAAGAAAGAGCAACGTCGTCGTATAGAACGGCAGCACGTCAAAGAACGCCAGCAGCGCTCGCAGCGGATTTGCGCGAATCTTCAGATAGTACTCCCGTTCCCAACCTACCCAGAAATCCCGAAGGACTTTGTGGCGATACTCGTGAACCGGGCGCGCCGGCAGCAGGTAAATCGCGGACGACGCCGAATAGGTCCGTTCGTGCAGCACGTGCGGCAGAAGCAGCGGATCTCCCGTGAGCCGGTAATTGTAATATCCGATCCATGCGATTCCCGCCAGACAAACAAGCGCTGCCGGAATCAGCACGCGAGGTTTCCAAAGTCCCGCCAAACGGCCTGTGCGGCGGCGCCACCACAGCAATCCTAGGGCGGCGCCCACCGCGAGTGCGAATCCTTCATAAGGACGGCTGTTGGCTAAAATCATCAGGCCGAGCGCTCCCAGAATGGAAGCGGACGCGCTGGATTTTTTGGCCAGCCGCCCCACCGCGCCCAAAACCAGACTGCCTCCAATTGCGGGCACCGCGCCGCCCCAATACGAGTCCATCCAGTAACCGAAAATGCCGATTTGTCCAATAGCGACCAGGCTTCCCAAGAATGCATACACGGGCGGCATCCATCCCTGGAGCATCCAGCACAAGCTCGCACACATCACGCCGAAGCTGAGACAGATGCCAAACCACGGATGATGCAGGAACTTCTTCCCGAGAGCCAGAAACGCGGCCTGACCGGGCGGGTACTTCGATGCGTAGGTCGGCTGGAAATTCTCGTGGAACGTTTCGAAATGTACCCACATCGGATGCGGCGGATTCGTAATTCGTCCGGATGCAAACGTTTCGGCGCCGAGCAGATAGCTAAATTCATCGTGTACGTACGGATACGGTATCGAGAGCAGCGGCAGGGCCGCTATGCGCAGGCCGATGGGAATGGCCGCCGCCAGCAGACATGCGGCCGCGCGGTGTTTGGCAAACGCCGCGATTTTATGGAACAACCAGAGCGACCATTTCACCATCGGGGTAAAATTCGCTTCCAATTGGGATCGACGTATTTGCGCATCTCCGCTTCATCGTCTCTTTTCCGAAAAGGAATCTTCTCGTAGCGCTCCCGGCCGCGCGCCAGCTGATCGTAGTCGATCGTAACGCCCAGTCCCGGCTTGTCCGGAATCACCACTGCTCCCTCCACAAAGCGGATGCGCCCGCCCGCGACGATTTCGTCTTTTTCCGTCTGCCACGGATAATGGGTATCGCAGGCAAACGTGAGATTCGGGCACGCCGCCGCAACATGCGCCATCGCCATAAGACTGACCCCAAGATGGCTGTTCGAGTGCATCGATACGCCCATGCCGAGTACTTCGCAGAGATGCGATAAATACTGCACTTGCCGCAAACCTCCCCAATAGTGCGGGTCCGACAAAACAATTTGTACTGCGTCGAGATCGCGTGCTTCAATCACATCCGGAAACTGCGTGACGGCTACGTTGCTGGCAAGCGGCGTGTCGTTTCCGTTTGCCAAAAGCCGTTTGCGCACCTCTCTCATGCCTGCGAGCGTGGCGCAAGGATCTTCCAGATAGCCGCCGCCTCCCAATTCCTCGCGCAGGGATTCACCCACCTTCACCGAGGTCTCCACTGACCACGCGCAATTCGGGTCAATCCGCAAAGGAACCTCGGCTCCAAACTCCGCGCGCAACTGGCAGATTGTGTCGATCTCGATGTCCGGATCGAGCACGCCGCCTTTCAGCTTGATTTCGCGAAAGCCATACTGATCAATCATCTGCCGGCACTCGCGCACCGCCGCGCGCGCGTCCGACACTTCTCCGTATTCGTCCCGGTAACTCGCATCGCCACCCGCTCCGCGGTGTTTATAAAACAGATACGCGGAAAACGGCGCCCGGTCTCTGGCGCGCCCACCGAGTACGTCACACACCGGCCGGCCGATCGCCTTGCCGATAATGTCGAGGCAGGCGATCTCGATCGCCGCGAAAGTCCGGTTCTGCTGGTCGAGCGGATTTTCGCCCGGAACAAACCAGGTCTGGTCGTGGCCGCTTTGTGTCTTGCTACGCATTTGGGAATGCAAGCTTGCCAACTGAAATGGATCGCGGCCTAGTATTTGTTCGCGCCCGGCTTCGAGCGCCGCGCGCGGCGCATCGCCTCCATATGTTTCGCTGATCCCGGAAAGGCCCTCGTCTGTTTCAATTTCCACAATGGTTCGCAGCGCCCAGGGCGCGTGACGGCCGTACGAGCTACGCAAAGGCGGATCGGCGATGGCGATCGAATGCAGTTTCAGGGCGGAAATTTTCATCGGTAGATTTTGGGCTAGTGTGATAAGTTCGGCAGTCGAGAACCTACATGAATCGCAGAACCTTTACTAAACTAGCAGCAGCCTCCGCCGGTCTTTCTAAGGCCGCCCTGCCGCCCGTTACGGATACCACCTCCGGCCGTATGAAGCTCGGCACCCAGCATCAATCGAGCGACGAGATTCTGCGAATTCTGGCGCCTTTGGGCGTCAGTCATATCTGTAGCGCCCTACCCTCGGCGAAATTCGACGAAGCCTGGTCTGTCGAGGGTCTGACAAAATTGCGCGAACGAGTGGAGTCCTTTGGCATCAAGCTCGAAGCCGTGCCGCTGCCGCTCAGTTCGGCCTATATTACGAAGTCCGAGAATCCGAACATCATGCTCGGCAAGAGCCCGGAACGCGACCGCGAGATCGATAACATCTGCCAAATGATCCGCAACGCCGCCCAGGCCGGGATCCCAATGCTCAAGTACAACATGAGCATTTTGGGCGTCGTACGCACAGAACGGTCGCCCGGGCGTGGCGGAGCCAGGTACAGTACTTTCAACTACGCCAAAGCCGCGCAAGAGCAGCCAGCGCTGACCGAAGCCGGTCCTGTTTCCGCGGACGATGCCTGGGAGCGCATTACCTATTTCTTAAAGCGCGTGATTCCGATTGCGGAAGAAAACAAAATGAAGATGGCCTGCCATCCGCATGACCCGGGCATGCCGCCTGATAAAGGATTTCGTGGTGTGCATCGCGTTCTCGGAAGCGTCGATGGACTGAAGCGCTTTATCGAAATCAATCCGAGCCGTTATCACGGATTGAATTTCTGCCAAGGCACGGTTTCCGAAATGCTCAAGAATCCCAAGACCGAGATTTTGGACGTAATCCGCTATTTCGGTACTCGAAAGAAGATCTTCAACGTACACTTTCGCAACATCCACGGCGGCTTCCTGAATTTCGAGGAGACGTTTCCCGACGCAGGCGATGTCGATATGCTGGCCGCTCTGCGCGTATATAAGGAAGTCGGCTACGATGGCATGCTGATGCCGGATCACGTGCCTGTGATCGAAGGCGATAAAGGCGGCTTGCAGGCGTTCGCCTTCGCCTACGGCTACATACGCGGGCTGATGCAGGCCACCGGAGCCTGAACAATTTCATGTCGCAACTACTTTCCCAACTCAAAGGCGTGTTCGGTTTCCCAGTCACTCCTTTTCGCAAAGATCTTTCGCTCGATCTGGATGCGCTAGCGCGCAATGTGGACGAGATGGCCGCGTTTCCATTCTGTGCGCTGGTCGCGACCGGCGGAACGGGTGAAGTGTACTCGCTCACGCCCGAGGAAACCGAGCAAGTTGTCGCAACCACCGTGCGCGCCGTAAAAGGCCGCATGCCGGTGATGGCTGGCACGGGCTACAACGCAACGCTCGGCGCAGATATTGCGCGCCGCGCGGCCAAAGCGGGCGCGGATTGCATTCTGGCGTTGCCGCCTTATTATGTCTCGGCGCCGGAAGAAGGCTTATTCGCGTATTACGAAGCGATCGGCCGGGCGACTGATCTGCCGCTGACTGTCTACAGCCGTGATTGGGCAATTTTTACTCCGGAAATGGTCGAGCGTCTGGCCATGCGAGTACCTACTCTGAAAGGCTGGAAAGATGGTCAGGGCGACGTTCGCAAATACCAACGCATCATGGAACGCAATGGCGATCGGCTTGCCTGGTTCGGCGGTTTGGGCGATGATTGCGTTCCTGGGTACTTCGCGGCCGGCGTGCAGGCCTATACGTCGAGCATTTCGAATATCGCGCCGAAGCTTTCGCTCGCATTGGCCGAGGCTGGAATGAAGCACGACTTCGTCAAGCTGAAAAGCCTGATGGAGCGCTACGTAAATCCGCTGTACGCTCTGCGGGAGCGAGCGCGTGGCTATGAAGTAGCGGTCATGAAAGAGGCTATGGAAATTCTCGGCATGCCTGCCGGCCCGGTGCGGCCTCCGCTGATGAATTGCCGGCCGAAAGACCTTGACGATCTGAAGCAACTCATACAAATCTACCGGGAAATGCGTTAACAACAATGAAGCGAAATCTCGCCATACTGCTTTTGACCGCCTCCTTAGTCCAGGCGGCGGATACGTTGGAAATCTTCGGCCACAAATGGAGCGTTCCCGACGCCAAAGACTGGAAGATTGATGCGGAAGATGGCTCTCCGGTTTTGCATCTGGTAACCGGAAGAGAGCCGCTGCCCGGACCGCGGCGGCCCTTCCAGTTCGCGCTGGCGGACATGCCACCGTTCAGCAAAGTCACCATCGAAGCCGACGCGCGCCCGCTCAAGCGGTCGCTGATCGTGGTGTTCGGCTATCGCGATCCGGCGCATTTCAATTACGTTCATTTCTCGACTGACACGGCTACCAAACAACCGGTTCACAACGGCGTGTTCCACGTGTTCGGCGGTGAGCGCGTTCGGATCAGCGGGCTCGAGGGGCCGGCAGCGTTCCCGGCAATCAATCGCTGGTATCACATCCGAGTCGTTTGGGACGGCACGACGGGAACCGTGCAAGGCGAAGTGGACGGGCAGCCGGTGCCTTCTTTGCACGCCGTCGATTTAAGCATTCACGAAGGCAAGATTGGGCTCGGGTCATTTAACGAGACGGCTGATTTTAAGAATGTATCGATTACGACCGGGCTTCGGTTAGGCGTGGTGGGCACGGATACGTCGCATGTAGTGGCATTCACAAACTCCTTAAATACCGGCAAGGTAAGTGGTGCAAACATTGCAGTTGCTTACAAGGGCGGAAGCCCGGAAATCGAAGAGAGCCGGAGCCGGATCGACAAATTCTCGAACGAGCTTCATGACAAATTCGGCGTGCGGTTTGTCGACAAAATTCAGGACATGTGCGGCAGTGTCGACGGCATTCTGATTGAAAGCGTCGACGCTCGCACGCACCTGGCTTCCGTCAAAGACGCACTAGCCTGCCATAAACCGCTATTCATCGATAAGCCGCTGGCGGCATCGCTGGCCGATGCGCGCGAGATTGCCCGCGTAACGGCGGCGGCGCATGTTCCCTGGTTCAGCGCTTCGAGTCTGCGCTACAGCTCCATTCAATCGCTCAAGCAGGAGCCACTGAAAGGCGCGATCGTCTGGGGCCCTGGCCCGACGGAGCCGCATCAGCCGCTCGAACTTTCCTGGTACGGCATCCATGCGGCCGAGATGCTTTACACGCTACTCGGCACAGGCTGCACCGAAGTCACGCAAACGGCAGCGGAAGCGGCGGCCGTCGTCACGTGCCGATGGAAAGACGGCCGGCTTGGCACCATGCGAGTCGATCGTCCTTATAGCAAGTTCGGCGCAGTTGTCTTTCGAGACAAAAATCGCGTCGAGGCACAGCCGGATGTTCCGGTCGATTACGTTCCGCTGGTCCGCCAAATCGTAGACTTTGTCGCGAGCGGCAAGCCGCCGGTTGCCAACGACGAGACGCTCGAAATGTTTGCCTTCATGGATGCCGCGCAACGCAGCAAGAAAAGCGGAGGCAAAGCTGTTACGGTAGACCAAAGCAAAGGATATTAGGCCCGGCGGCGATGGCCACAAACTGGCGGCCTTTCGAGAGGAACGTCATGGGTGAGGCTTTCATGGGAACGTTCGTCGCCATATGCCAAAGCGCTTCACCGGTTTGTTGGTCGGCCGCCACGAATGCGCCGTTCGGATCGCTGTAGAAGAGCATGCCACCGGCGGTGGCAAGTACACCAGGCCAGACCTTCATCATGACCAAGCCGCGCTGCGGCACTTCCCAAGCGACTTTACCGGTTTCGATCTCAATCGCGCGCAATACTTTTTCGCCCGGCTCGTCCTTGCGATCGACAGTTCGAAAACTGCGACTCCGCGGCGCGCCGCATTCTTCGAGTGTCATGACGTAATAGAGGCGCGTGGCCGGACTAAATGCGGTAGATCCCCAATTGGCGGCATCGTTCGGGCAACCGGTCTTTTCGTTGACCAATTGCGGGCGGCCGTCGCTGCCGATGCCCGACGCCCAGTTCACGCGATGCAAAAACTTCTGCGCCAGCAGCAGTTCGCCGTTGGTCCGGTCCAGGACGTAAAAAAAGCCGTTGCGGTCGGCGTGCAGCAACAGCTTCCGCAGGCGGCCGTGAAATTCCGTATCGATTAAGACCATGGGCTCGGTGGCGTCGCGATCATGCGTATCGTGCGGCGTGAACTGGTAATGCCACTTCAAGGCACCCGTGTCCGGATCCAGCGCGAGCACGCAATTTGTGTAGAGATTGTCGCCGGGGCGGTTTCTGTCGTCGGAGTCGGGCCACGGGTTACCGGTCGGCCAATAGAGCGTGTTCAATTCCGGATCGTACGATCCCGGAAGCCACGTGGAGCCGCCGAGATAAGCAGGCTTTTCCGGGACGGTCCAATGCCGCCAGAGCATTTGGCCGTTCGATATTTTGTAGCAGGCGATGAATCCGCGGATGCCCCAGTCGCCGCCCGAGACACCGGCGATGACGGTATCTTTCACAACCAGAGGCGATACAGTGGAACCGTAATGCTGCGGCTCCTCCGGCATGGTCACTTCCCAAACCACGCTGCCGGTGGTTCGATTGAGAGCAATCAAGTGCGCGTTGTCGCTGACCATGAAAATCTTGTCGCCGTGCAGCGCTACACCGCGATTGGTGCCGAGCGATGCATCGCCGACAAGACCTGGCGTGCGAGGGCGCGAGTAGTGCCAGATTTCCCTGCCCGTCGCCGCATCGATTGCAAACGCTTCATTGGCGCCGGTCATATACATGACGCCGTCTACAACGAGCGGAGTTGTTTCAAGGCCGAAATGCGAAGTTGAAAAAACCCACTTCAAACCTAGTTTTGAGACATTGCTTTTGTCGATTTCCGTCAAGTCGCTGTAGCGGTTGGCATTCCATTTCCCGTTGTAGGTGGGCCAATCCCCATGACGAAAATTTTGGGAATGAACCGCCGGGTTGGGTGTGATCGGATTTGGTTTACAGAGATAAGCCAGCAGGTCGTCAAAATTGACATTCACCGGCTTCATCAGCGATTGCTTCTCTTCGTGGACGGCACGAATTTCCGATGCCGGAAAAGAGTGCATGGCGCCTTGAAAATCCTGGACCTGCATGTCAAAGTTGGTGCGATGACGCGCGAAGCCGCGAACGGAGCGGCCATCGCGAAGTTCGACGGTGACGAGCTCATAGCCGGGAGTAATATGCTCGTCCGGATGGGAGAGAGATTCCTGAATTTCTACAACGGTCATTTCTCGCGCGACGTTCGATAAGTCAGGTCCGAGTGCGGAGCCGCGGCCGTGGAACATGTGGCAGGACGAGCATTGGCCGCTTCCGTAAAAGATCTTCTCGCCGGCGGCCGGATTGCCCGAGACCGGATTGTCGGCAGCGGCGGAATTGAGCGAACGGAGATAGCGGACAACCGCATCGAGTTGTTCAGATGGCAACGGAAAAGCCGGCATACCGGAGGCGGGGATGCCGTGCTCGATGATGTCGCGCAGTTGTTCGATAGAACGCGCGCGAACGCGCCGGTTGCCGCGCAAGACAGGTGCTTGTCCGGTGTTGTGACAACCGGCGCAGCGCTCGGTGAAGATTTTTGCGCCGTCCGTTTGGCCACTGGCAAGATCCGGAACGAGCAGCAGGGCGAATAACGCTAGTCGCATTCCGGTCTCATTAGTACCCACAAGATTGCCGCCGAGATGAGCGGAATCAGCCCGAAGCCTATAAAAACGGGGGTGAACGAAAAATGATCGACGACCCAGCCGGTGATCAAAGTGAAGACCATGCCGCCGAATCCTGCGCCCATGCTGGCGAGTCCCCAAACGGAAGCGACGGCGTTCTTTGGAAACACATCGACCGGCAGCGCCAGCATGTTGGCCAGGCCGCCGGTGTAGCCAGCCACGGCGATGGATACAAATGCGATGGAGAGCCAGGCGCTATTGACCAGCACGGCCGGGATGGCAGCGGTCATCAGCAGAGCAAATATCGTGAGAGCGGTTTTGCGAGCTAACAAGACGGGGAGCCCGCGGCGGAGGAGCCAACCACCCGCGACACCGCCGAGCAGATTTCCGATCCCGGCGACGGCGAACGGAATCCATGCAAACGCTCCGATGGAGGCCATGTCGAAATGGCGCGAATGCTTCAGGTATTCGGGGAACCAGAAAATGTAGAAGTACCAGGCCGGATCCATGAAAATTTTCGAAAGCATGAAGCTCCACACGAGACGCTTTCGAAAGAGGCC
>Ga0207702_10004968_pt1 | contig 11683 bp, 21 predicted proteins | sample KBSCornC62_FD_184302 | JGI IMG/M metagenome (GOLD analysis project Ga0207702, IMG submission 184302) | Corn rhizosphere microbial communities from Kellogg Biological Station, Michigan, USA - KBS Corn C6-2 (SPAdes) (version 2) | ecosystem: Host-associated > Plants > Roots > Rhizosphere > Soil ...
GAAGATCCTTGTCGATTGAGCAGATAACAGTATCCGGACCCGCAGCAATTCCCATACCGTCATCTGCCTCAATACCGTCACAAAGAACAGCCCCATAGATTTCGATAAGGTAGGCTTTAGCATCTTGACGATACTTAGGATCAACCTTGTCCTTACGATTCGCCTTATAATCCGGATTAATATCATATCGGAAATTATGGGAGCCGGAGAGAAACATGGTATATGTATCGGAGTTGGTAGTAGTCATGATCCGCTCCAGCATACTATCCATGTCATTCACACAGGCTTCCCATCCCCACTGTTCATTAAAGGCTGCACAACTGAATGCCACAATGTCGCCATCAATGAGAGCTTTCAATAGCAATTCCCATTGTTGGATATACATCACCATTGGCTCGTAATTTAACATCTTCATACGGAGCCGCGACGCGGCGATATAATTCTAATTTGGCACACTCAAGAATACCAATGGCCTCATTGATTTTACTATAGGTTGTTTTATAGCCATAAGGTACTGCCAGAATTGAACTGAAAATATAATTATAAATACCCGGACCAGCAACCATCAATTTACCAGTTTCATCTGTCAATTTTACAATCTCAATTACAAGATTTTCAATTGCATTGTCTAATTGTTTTCGTTGCTCTGGTGCGATATAAGGCATTTATTTACCTCGCTTATTACTTTTACCAGCTTTCTGCATAGCGATTGCCACAGCTTGCTTCTGTGGCTTGCCAGCGGCTTTCTCAGTCTTGATGTTCTGACTGATTGTCTTCTGATCACTTCCCTTCTTGAGTGGCATCTTCAGCTTTCTCCGTATTATTAGGAACTTCTTCGTCGGCAGCCGGCGCGGCTTCTGGTGCAGGAAGAGTTTCTTGATCTTGCTCAACTACCGAAAACAGGTGGTGCCAAACTACTTCAATCTTTTGTTCCAGTGCAACTAAACGATTCTTAAGATCAGAAAAGAAACCAAACATTTCCCATACTCCTTTTACAATAGTTAATGATTCAACAATCTTTGCTACTTTCTCAGAAGGGAAGATCTTCTTCAATTGACTCAATGGTACCAACATCTTGCTTGGCAACTTCTTGAGCGCGACCAGTATCAAAGACAAAAGCCTCGTATTGTTTAGCCAGTTCAATCACTTCCTCCGGTTTGACCTCCGACTTGCGCCCTACAGTAAGTGTCGCAACTGCAGCACTCAGGCTGCTCTGACGCACAATGTAAATCTGCTTCTTTGCTCGTTCCTCCGGAGTCTCGAACCCCCGCGAATTCGTTGCAGCAGTGGAAGACGGTCGACTCACTTGCCCACTGTTCCCAGAACCAGCAGCATGAGACACAGCTTTCTTCGCGCTTGTCCATTCCCAATATTTCTCTCCCTTGGTCAAACCAATGTCGTACGTCTCACCTTGCTTGGCATTAGCGATAACCTCAAAGACACCGCTCTTATCGAACGACATGACCTTCTTGGAACCAACCTTGCCTTCACCATCACGATAGGCCACTTCGGCCTGTTGATACGAACTCTTTGGACCCTGACGGGTAGTCACATCAACACTAAGAATACTAATAAACATTTATCACATCTCCTAAGTAGATATACAATATCTTATACTATTCTAACAACCATGTCAAGCTGGCCGCTCTACTTTCTCCATGTTGAGCATATCCATACCACACTTGACCTCACATGCCAGAGGACATACCCACTCATACTTGAAGCATCGCCAGATATTTTCAATCAAGTCGTCGAAGACCTCGTAGAAGATCTTCGCTATTTGTGAAACGTAACATTTTTCCACATCCACAACAATAGAATCGTGCACAGTCGCTACAAGTAGAGCAGGAATTCGTGCGTCCTTTAGGCGCTTCGCAAAACTGATGCGGGCAAGCATCATCACATCGGCACCAGTCCCCTGCACTGGGTAGTTCGTCAGTACTGTCCATGGTATTTTTAATTCCCCGTTTCGATCGCGTCCAAGCGATATATCCCAATGTCTCCCGGACGGACCAAAGATAGGGCGTCCAGACACGACCAAGTCTTTCCACTCTGTATGCTTGGCATCGATGCCTGCATATTTTGCATAGAACTTTTCTCCGATACCATCCCAAAACTTTGGGGAGCTGGATACGTGCATGAATGCTGGATCATTCGCAAAGGCATACCCAGATCCTCTAAAGATGGTACGAAAAAGGTAAATCTTGGCAATGAGTCTTGAGGGTAAGCTGAACGCGTGTTGGTTGAGAGTGTGCGTGTCTTGACCTTCGAGGACCTCCGCCAAGCCGACCTCGTCGCGACTGAGTTCAAGGATGGTTCTCCATTCGAGTTGAGATGCGTCGCAGGCGACTAGCAATCACTTATTCTCCTCTTTCATTTCTCGAACCTTCAATGCATTACGTAGTTCTTCATACGCATCCTTGCTGAGATTCGATACAAACTCATAGAAGTTATCACTGTACTCAAGAAGTACAAACATTTCATTGAGCAGACGTTCTTCGTTCACTCGGGATTTGCTGCCAGCCATTGAGCCACCACCTTTTGTTGTTCTTGAAGTTGATCCAATACTGCCATAATGTTCGTCACATTAGCTTGATACTCTAGAATCTGAGAGTTCAACTGTGACATGTAGTTTTGAAGGGCATCTTGAATTGTCATCGTTAATCTGGATACCTCGAATGAAATAAATCTTGTGCTTGTCCATCTAAGTTCTGCAGGTTAGGTCCGCTTGAACTGAGACGGCCTGTAGCTACAGTAACTTGGTTAAATTGACCATGCAGCTCTCCCGGTTTCCACATCTGTTCAGTTCGTACCTTGATCAGACCCTTATAGGTCTTGGACAGAAGTGTTTCCAGACGAGTTTGCTTTTGAATCAAGTCAATAATATGCTTAGTTTTCTTACTAGGTTTGAGTTTTAGCAGAGTATCTGCGTTGGTTGCATAGAAACCCTTCTTTTTTAATTCTGATCGTGGAAGCGGTTCTACTAAGCGGGGAAGTTGGTGTTCAACTTCAATGTTCTTATAACGAGGTTCACCAATCTTCTGGCCAGATTTAAAGAATCCTATGTGTTCCTTTTGAATCTCAGTAATTGTCCCACCATAAAGAAAGGCAGACAGATGATCCCCACTACTGAAATTAATAGGCACATCAGGGTATACTCTAGATAATTCGCCGGAGATTTCATGTATCTCTCTTGTAATTTCTTCAGAACGTTCTGCACAAAGTTGTTCATTAAACCGCAACCCATTCCACTCCATCTCTTCAAGAATGAGTAAATCCATTCCCATTAACCAGACAAGTCGAATTTGTTCCGGTGTCATTACCTCCAGTTGTCGTTTATATAAAGCAAAGGTACGTTCAGCATCTACCCTCGCATACTCACTAAGAATTTCCCATGGAACATCCTCAGTCTGAATACCCTTGTCCCAATACTCAGTCTTGACTACATCAATCTTATGTCCTAAGTCATGATCAATCAGGGCTCCTTCAAGGGAGGGGTATCTGAGCTTTTGATTGCTTCGGACGAACTCAGCGAGCTGGCAGTCCCAGATCCTGTGGGTTCCAATATCGAGTTGGATTCCGGCAACTTTTCTAATGACGTGTAGATCATATTTAAGGTTGAAGCCAATGAGAACTCTACATCCTGTAACTGCATCTCTAAGGTACGCAAGTGAATCCTCGCTCCATGTACTTGCTCCCGAAGAGCCCTCAGTTGCCCAAGAGTAGCATACAGACTTGAATCGTTCATCGAACGGGGCTCCTGTATTCCATGTGTTGTTTTCTGTGTCAATCGCTAATTGTGAAATGTTCGATCCAGTAGCCGTCAACTTCATTCCAGTTATTTAAAATTGCGCGCGTTTCTAACTCACTTCTTCGGATAAGTGCCGTTTCTTCAGTCTGATAAACAGAATGTACTTGCTTTCCATGATAGGGAACTTCTTCGTATAAAATCCAAACCTCATTCATAAGCTGCTGTCACCATCACAAAGAATCTGATTCCTGTGATTCCTTTATCTGCGAATTCGAGATTATATCCTTCGGCGTTTCCATGTGCTGTTTCCTCATCGTAAAATACTGCTACAGGTACAATGTCATTAACTATATCGGCATCTTTAACTTCACGCATTACCACGTAACACATTCTAGTCTTATAGGTCATAGCCGCGCCTCTTCAGTAAAACCACAGTGGGAACATCGCCGACGTTGAAAATAAACAGAGCCTTCTCGATCCCATTTGGTAGAACTATAATTACCACATTGTTTACACTTCCACTTATAAGTCCCTGTAGCGACCGATTTCTGGTTCGATAAGGACTTCCCATCGGTCGTGTCGGAGTTTTGGATCTGTGTCTTCGTCTCCCCACAACTTGTTTTTCGACAAATGCAAATACCGAAGATTTTCATAACCTACCTCGTTTACCTTTCCGATACCAAGAATCCAATCTGCCTCAGCTTGCTTGCTTGTCTTCGCGTTAGCCACATTTGCCATTGTGAGCCACCGCTGGCCCTCACCCGAACCATCCGCTTGACAAACACCGATGACTGGACAATACTTCTTTGCAAGCTCCCGCGCCCAGATGTATATAGAACCGAGGCGAAGATCCTCGCGGTCGTTATCAAAGCCCTTGATCTTGTCGATCTGATCAAATACAATGAGTGACGGTTTGTGCTTCTCTGCGAATTTTTCCACCTGCTTGTAGTGGATAGACGCCGCATCTTTGATCTTAACGTTACCTTTCGTGATCTTGTGGAACTCTTCACGATTTTTCTCTAAATTACTGAGCAATTGTACATCATTATATCCTAAGGCTGCTTGGTAACACCGCAGCATTACTTCTTCACCTACTTGCTCGTTGTTAAACCATAGTATAGGAGTTTCAACTTGCGTAGCCATGTGTGTAACTTCCGAAGCGAGGAACGTGGTTTTCCCGCTTTCCGGCCGTGCAAATACAAACCCAAAATTACCCGGTCTAAGCGACCCAAGCCGTTTATTAAGAGAGTCAGTCCTCCATCGCAAGCCCGCCACACTACGACTTGTATTAACAATTTCCACCAGATCGTCAGAGACGAAATCATCTTCCAGATCATCAGTACTGATATCTTCATTTGATGTTGATAGTCCCGAGCTTAATTCCAATACTTCTTGAATAGTCTTGCGACCATCTGACGCGTCATACGCCGCAAGAGACAGATCACGAAGTAAAGCTGTTTGTTTGAGTGACCCCAATAAAACAAGCGTACTCTCTTCAGACGCTTCATTTTTACGAAGTGAGTCCAACACACCTTCATAGAAGTCAACCTTTTGTCGATTGGTAGCGAAGTACCGATTGGATAAGTCATCCACCGTGAGGTCGGTGGGATCATCGATTGAGTTGAAATACCCATCGATGGTATTCAGGATAGGTTTTAATTCTTTACTGAGATACTCAGCTTTGATTTTATCCCGATGTTCGGTGTAGAAGTCCTTTCTACATAGGTACTTGATTATAGATAATTCACTCACTTGTTTCCTTTTTTCTTAGGAAATCTTGTAATGCTCGCTCTACATCTTCTTCTTTAAAACTAGCTCGCTGTTTTCGAGGGGGTTCGGGTTTATGATATTCCCCACGTTGTTTGAACGCTATTTCATCATAACGTTTACAAGCTTCTTGGTAAGTTTTAAATGGACCTTCCGAATGAAAAACATCTTCAATCCAAATATTAACTTCCCACATATCACTAAAGAGTAGTTTTCTTACTCCTTTAATACCTGTGTATGAGTTATACTTTCGTTTTTTATTCCAAGAATTCTGTTGTGCTGAAACAGCACGTAAGTTCTCCCAAGAATTATCTCTAACATTACCATTAATATGGTCGATATATTCAGGTGGCCACTCGCCAGTCATGTAGAAATATGCGAGGCGATGGGCAAGATACGCCTTACCATTTATTGATATAGTTCGATAACCCTTATTACTCTCAGTTCCCGCAGGTTTAAGTAAATCTCTTCCCTTTTTTGCTTCTAACCACCAAAAATCTCCGGTTTCTTGATCATATCTGAGAATATCTTTTATGTTTTGTAGTTGTTCTTTTACATTCATTGCTTCGTCGCTACGCTCCTTGCAATACTTTAACCCAAAAGAAAACAAATCAGAGAGACCTTACGATCTCTCTTCAAAGAAAAGAAAGTGTATAGCTTGACACAGTTTAATGAGTTTGTCAAGTCCTGTGAACACTGACGTCTTGTACTTGAACCTTCATGGACAGTAGTATGACACACTTTTACAGATTTGTCAAGGATTTCCTCCGTCATCAGGCACGACTGCACGGTGTCCCTTATTTCGATTGACTGCCTTCTCACAGTGTCCTTCTTGGAACACAGCAAGGAAAGAACAGAGACGACACCCCCATCCCCACCTACCCTTGCTCTGTTCATATGCCTGAGCCTTGCCAGAACGGCTTGAGATCGTCTCGTCGGGGTCACCCCCTGTCAGGGTATTACCCAAGCAATCCAACGTCACCAAGACGTTTTTAACGTATCCATCCTTTTCACTGTACTTGTACAATCCAAGGGGTGCCTTGACCATTCGGGCCAGAGCAATCCCCAGATTCTTCACATATAAAATGATCTTATTCATATTCAATAGCATCCAGCAGCACGTCGGGCGCAGATACATCTCCATCCTTCAGGTCCTCCCCCATGACAATCCGGACAGTCCTTGACGCACCTGATCGGGCCGTTCTCGGATTTGAGGCGGCCTTCGCCCGTGATTTCGCCGTCGTCGACCACGCGCGAGCCGCCGCACGTCTTGCACGTCTTCGCCCCATTGCCCGTGCCTTCGAGCGGGGCAGCTTGGTGATCAGTTGCGATGTTCTTCATTGCTTGAATCAACACGGGGTTGCCTGTCACATTCTCATCAATCCATGAATGCCGTTCAGCGTTCGATGCGGCCGGCGCTGCTTCGTGCTGCTCGACAGGGGATGCGGCGCGGACGGCGCGCGCAAACCCGCGCCAATCAATCGAGTCGTGTTCCGTATCGCCATCGCCGAGGATCAGGAAATCCTGCGCGATCGCGTCGATCTGCTCGTCCGTCAGCGCATCAGCGCGGCTCTTGTCATTCGCCATTCTGTTTCTCCTTAACAGTACCAGTAAGGGTAGCTGTGGGGGTCTTCATCTGCTGGTCGTTGTTTGAGTCCATCATTATATCCATCCTGCCATCGATTGTATTCCCACATCTTCGGATCATATGGATTCTTTTGATCCCGCCAATAATCCTTACCAACCTTGAACCCCTGTTGATAAGGGGTTTCTCCTTGTGGGTGTCCTAAAACTACTGGGCCTTGATACATAGTTCCACCATGGCTACGATGAAGGCCATCCAAATGAATGCTCCGAGGATGGCCCATTGAACATTTTTATCGTTCACTTGAGTTCACTCAAACGTGCTGCAGGCTCAAGGAAATTGACAGCACTTCCTGCATAGGATTGAATCAGAGCATCAGCAGATGCAATGACACATTGGTATTCTACATCCACTGCAGCACCGCCACTGTTCCCTGGTGAAAGAGCCCCATCATACTGGATATAAGGGGCCTCGCGGGCTCCGACAACCTTCTGTGCAGGGTTGGATACATACCCTCCCGAAATCGCCTGTGGGAAGCCTAATGGGTCTCCAAACATAAGCAAGGGTTCTCGGTAATAGGGCTTGAACGGACACACACTCAGACCTTCAGGCCATTTGACCTTCTCGTTGGGCATGGGAATCAGAGTTGCAAGATCCGGTTCCTCTCCTTTGATATTCCCAACCTTCTCAGGCATGAATAAATGCTTACCAGTACCATCATGAAAATCGACCTGCATAGCCGAATAAGTCCCATTGTCCGTTTCCACACAATGAGCAGCGGTAACTACCTTATGACTACCTTTCAATACCCAGCCACTACATGTGGCACCATCTGCCATGGTGATACTCACAGTACTTGCTTGAAGTTCCGCCAGTGTCTTAACCTTCGGGGCGAAAGCGATGATCGCCGCCCCAGCAACTGCAAATGTGGTGAGGGCCACGGCTAAAAAAACTTTAGCGTTCATTTTAAAATCTCCTTGAGTTTTTCATCATCAAAAATACAATCAATCATGTATGCTGCTTCTCGAATACAACTTGGTACCAAACCCCTCGCCGTAAAGGTGTTATTGGGATTTGATAATTTACTACTCAGTAACGCTGCGCTATATGCCAGTAAGCGCTCCCTTTCTGAATTCGTAAATGCGCTTTTATCCATTAATTCCGACCGTGAATTAAATCCTTAATGTCATCACATGTAAAGTACTTCGGATCTTCAACTGTTAGGTTAGTTCGGACGTTAGCACCTAACATACCAGCTTTCCGGGCTAGTGTTTGCGACTCTTTATATTTGTCATAATCTAACCAAAAAACTAATTGGTCAAACATTCCACAGAGTCGTTTCAGTTTTCCATCAGAAAATCCAGATCCAAAAGCAGGAACACCGACAAACCCCGCCTTGGCTACTTTGATTGCGGACACACAATCCTCGACGATAATAGCCGTCTTTTCTCCTCCTGTTTCATCCGGATAATAAGCTGCAACAGTCTCATTTGGTACTCCAGTAGTAAAGAAGCGATGTGCCTTCGCGACTCCATTTCGGAAGTTCCGGGCTTGCCATAAGATGATATCATCTTTACTTTCTCCGTAAAACACATAAATAACTTGTTCTCTACTAGAACTCCAATAGACGTTATATTTCAGTAAATCAATTACTGACAAATTGTACACTTTAAACCATGAAACTATGTCTGGTCGGTATAAAGTACACATGTCATCAGGAGGGGGTCGTACACCTCCGTCACGGTGACGTTCGGCCTGTTGCCCAGTACTCCGTTCATCAACCGAAGACGTGTCATGTCGAAGCGCCAGTAATTCTCTCTGATCGGTTTGTAGATAGAATCTTCGACACCCAAAACAATATCCGGTTCCGTTTGAATACCATGCGACATTATCTTTTGAACCACACGATTCACAGGGGCCATGTTTAACGAAACGACTGCTCTTCGAGGATAAAGCATCCATTAATTCCTCTTTTTAATAGGGCTCACTTGAAAAGTCTGAATTGTGGGTACAAGAATATACACCTCCTCATCAGTACCTTTCGAGTTTGCCCGCAGGGGCATATCATGTTCTTTCTTAAGAACTATAGTTTTAGCTGTTACTCGTGCCTTATTAATAGCTTCTCGTGTCAAGATTGCTGCCTCTTTAACTCGTGGACAAGAACAATTAGAATTCTGGCAATCATCGAATTCAAGCCATTCCTCTTGACCCATAAAAACCTGACCACACATTTTACATGTGATCTTGTTGCGTGCTTTACGCGCCATATTCATTGCCCTCACCGCCGTTGTTTGTTGATAGTCCGAGTTCATCGAGTCCTTCAGTGTCTTCGAAGTCGACACCGTCGAAATCAGGATCACCTGAGATCCCGTCTTCTGTGTCCGGGATTTCTTCGGAGACAAATGAGAAACAATGATCACACAGATCAATATAATTACCAGAAGATGAATATTTTCTAGTGGATTCACGGCTATTCAACCTCTTATTACAGGCCAAGCATCTCACGATTTTCTCCCTTTTTATTATGTTGTTGTGTGGGCTTGATTACCAGAATCGTTTCTTCTTCTGTAAGCTTATCGGGAAAATCTCGTGCTCTCCAATTAAAATGGACGATCACTCCAGATACTGGGGACTTGATTGTTTCAAGTCCGTCATTTGTTTCCAACACCAGCATAGGCTGATTCAACGTCAGCTGACCCGCATCTGCCTGCATGATATGAAAACATTCACCAAGTTTCTGACGGATGTAGTCTCGTGTCAGACCAACTGACACCATTCCATCCCGATTAGTTTGGACCCAGATAGATCCAAGGATTCTCTTTTCAGAGCTCATACTAATTCCCTTACAAAGGCTTGTGCATACTTCTCGACAGTCGTGCCCTCAAGTCCGGGAGCGGTGTTAACTTCCAAACAGTAACACGCATTCTGCTTGGCGTTGTAAATGAGGTCAACCGCTCCGAAGTCGAGACCAAGTTGTCGCACAACATTTGTAGCCAAAGTCCTAAGACCATCTGGCTCGATGATGTTTTCACGACAATAGACCCATCCGGTTTGATGATTACGGATCTGAAAGTTTGCGGCAAAGTCTTCCGCCAAGTCACTTCGCTTTCGTTTTTCTTGCACATCGATTACTTCTCCAAAGGCAATGTGGACACGAAATTCTTTTTGTTTCTTGACATACTGGACATACAACGGCGCATCAACGAGGGGATTGTCTTTATTGCTAAAAACAATACCAGCACCGGAATGACCACGAAGCTGAGTACGACACACAACGTCAATACCGTCCCGAAGCCAAGACTCAGCAATACTGCGGTCGGTAGTGAAGGTAGGAATACTGATTCCATCAACGTCCTTGAGTTTTTCAAAAGTAAGAAGTTTATTACCCGCAATCGAAACTCGATCCATGGGATTAACAATCCGATTAATACCACTCAGGGCAATGTTTCGCACATCACCACAGCCCCAATTAATTGCCTTGTTGTACTCCCGTGGAACAAATTTCGTATTGGGTCGCCCGTCAGTGAAGAGTCGGCGAACTCGATAGTTTACCAGTTCCCCCAGCCGTTCGGCTAGAGCGCGGGCGCTGTGACTTCCCATCCGATACGGAAGAATCACTACTGGACGGCGCTGCAGTGAGGTGATCTTTGCGGGCTTCTTCATAATTTTCCTCAAATTGTTTTCTGAACTCTGAATCCTTACCCATCTTATCGGCAACACATTGCGGACAGGTCATCTCCACAACATTGAGAGGACCACCCGATACAGTCTTTTCTCCATGCTTTCCCTTTAGCCGGATTGAAGTGTATGCCCGCTCCCAGATTTTTACTTGACGCCCACAGCAATCACAAACATTGTGGTCGACTGCAGTGTACATCACTGATGCTGGAACACTGTCGGCGTGAACGATTTCCATTGTTACCGGAAACAAATCTGATTGCATCATAACACTGGTCCCGCCATTGGTGGTATAATTCACATGGCTAATGGCGGCCATGTAAAATCCCTCCAAGTATTTATCAGATGTGAGGACCGATTCAGTACGAGGCAAGAATCCAATACAGTCAACCATCTCTTTACCGACCTCACGAATCTTGCCAGTGTAACGAAGCCTACCTGATGAAGAACCTGACATACTGATTGATAAGATCTTGATCAGGACCATCTCACCTTTACGAAGATCATCCCGTTCTTTCCTAACACTCACTGTTCGAGCTTCGGCGATCTCTTCGTCAGAAAGGACTGGGCTCTCCTTCGAGGCCGTCGTCGTCTGTCGGGACTCGGAACCTTTTACTAACGTTAGAGCACAGCCGTGAGAATCCTTCTGCCGATGCAGTTTCTCCTGTGCCCCGCTGGTCAGGGCTGCCCGGAGACGAGTGATTTCCGGAGGTTCGTCGCCCCCGACTGTTAAATTTGAGGCGTCTTCGTCCTTTTGTTGAGCCTCAACTGCTTCCTTTGTTGGCGAGTTAGTTGTTCTCGTGTTATCGCTCGGCTTCCATTTGCGGCCGTAGTTGTACGGCCATTCCCACGTGTCTTTGGTGGTCTCTGCCTGAAGGGACACCCGTTCAGTTGAAAGGGCG
>Ga0207702_10004970_pt1 | contig 11682 bp, 9 predicted proteins | sample KBSCornC62_FD_184302 | JGI IMG/M metagenome (GOLD analysis project Ga0207702, IMG submission 184302) | Corn rhizosphere microbial communities from Kellogg Biological Station, Michigan, USA - KBS Corn C6-2 (SPAdes) (version 2) | ecosystem: Host-associated > Plants > Roots > Rhizosphere > Soil ...
CTACGTCGACGGGCGCCGCGCCGCGTCCGTTCCCTTGCGGGCCGCCCACGCGGTCGCCGAGGCAAGTCTGCTCGAACGAGCCGCCGGCTTCCTCGATGACGAGAAGATTCCCGTCGGCATTGCGCTTTGCGTGATACTGGTTGGAGCAGTGCTCCTGAGGCGCTTCTCACGATGATCCTCACCGTTACGCTCAACGCCGCGATCGATCGCACCGTCGCGGTTCCCAACTTCCGTCTCGGCCACCGCCACCGGGCGGTCGAGAGCCGCACCGTGGCGGGTGGGAAGGGGATCAACGTCGCCCGCGCCCTGAAGATGCTCGGCCGCCCCGTGATCGCCACCGGCTTCGCCGGCGGGCCGACCGGCAACAGGCTGCTGGAACAGCTGCGCAAGGAAGCGGTGCTGACCGACTTCACCAGGATCGCCGCGGAGACCCGGATCAATCTCGCTGTGATCGACCCGACTTCCGGCGAGCAGACCGAGATCAACGAGCGCGGCCCGGCGGTGAGTCCGGAGGAGGTCGAGGCCTTCGTGCGCCGCGTCGGCTACCTCGCCGACGGCGCCAAGCTCTGCGTGCTCGCCGGCACCCTGCCGCCTGGCGCCGGCGACGATCTCTACGCCCGCCTAGTCAAGGACCTCGGCGAACGTGGCCTGCCGGTGGTGCTCGACGCCGAGGGCGGCGCGATGCTGGCCGGCCTGCGCGCCGGCGCCGCGATCGTGACGCCGAACGAGCGCGAGGCCGAGGAGCTGGTCGGCCAGGAGTTCGCCGATCGCGACGACCTCATCCAGGGGCTCGCCGAGCTGGTCCGCCTCGGCGCCGGCGAGGCCGCGATCACCCGGCCCGACGGCTGCGTCGCGGTGATCGGCCACGGCCCAGAGCAGCGCTTTCTCGAGGTTCGGACCGAGCCGCTGGACCCGGTTTCGACGGTTGGCTCCGGCGATGCCTTCCTGGCCGGCTACGTCGCCGCCCGCTACGACGGCAAGGCGGCCGACGAGTGCCTTGCCTACGGAGTTGCCTGCGGCGCCGAGTCGACCCAGCACTTCGGCGCCGGAACGGTGGACCGCAACCAGGTCGAGCGGCTCCTCGGCGAGGTCCACGTCCAGGATTTGGAGGTCCCCGCCGAAGTGTAGGCTGGGGTTTCAACGCCACCCTGGAGGACCTAATTGGAGATCGACATCGGTCGAGGCAAGAAGGGGCGGCGCGCCTACGGATTCGATGACATCGCGATCGTTCCGTCGCGCCGCACCCGCGACCCTGACGACATTGACATCAGCTGGACCCTTGGCCCCTATCGCTTCGAGCTGCCGCTGGTCGCCTCGGCGATGGACGGGGTCGTCAGCCCCGACACCGCCGTGCTCGTCAACGAGCTGGGCGGGCTGGGCGTGCTCAACCTGGAGGGGATCTGGACCCGCTTCGAGAACGCCGAGGAGAAGCTGGAGATGGTCGCCGCGGCGCCCAAGCACGAAGCCACGCGGATCATGCAGGAGATCTACACCGAGCCGGTCAAGCCGGAGCTGATCGGCAAGCGGATAGCGGAGATCAAGGAGCGCGGCGCGGTTGCCTGCGGCTCGTTGACGCCGCAGAAAGTCCGAGAGCACTACGAGATCGCGGTCGAGGCCGGGATCGACATCCTCGTCATCCAGGGCACCGTGATCTCCGCCGAACACGTCTCGACCACGGTCGAGCCGCTCAACCTCAAGGAGTTCATCGCCGAGGTGCCGGTGCCGACCGTGGTCGGGGGCTGCGCCTCCTACTCGACTGGCCTGCACCTGATGCGCACCGGCGCGGTCGGTGTCCTCGTCGGAGTCGGTCCAGGCGCCGCCTGCACCACGCGCGGTGTGCTCGGCATCGGCGTTCCGCAAGCGACGGCTATCGCTGACGTCGCGGCGGCCCGCTCGCAGCACATGCTCGAGACCGGCGAGTACGTCAACGTGATCGCCGATGGCGGCATGCGCACCGGCGGCGACGTCTCCAAGGCGATCGCCTGCGGCGCCGACTCGGTGATGGTCGGCTCACCCCTGGCCCGCGCCAAGGAGGCTCCCGGTCGTGGTTTCCATTGGGGGATGGCGACCTTCCATCCCTCGCTGCCCCGGGGGACCCGCGTCTCGACCAAGCAGGACGGGACGATGGAGGAGATCTTGCTCGGTCCCGCGCAGGAGAACGACGGCACCTTCAACCTGATGGGGGCGCTGAAGACCTCGATGGCCACCACCGGCTATGAGGACATCCGCTCCTTCCAGCGTGCCGAGGTGATGGTCGCCCCCGCCCTGATGAGCGAGGGCAAGAAGCTGCAGAACGAGCAGCAGGTGGGAATGGGGTCCAACGGGCGCGCGGCGGTCTCGGCCGGTGTTGGAGTCGCCGACGACTGAGGCCGGTGCCGTCGAGGTACCGGCCCAGGCCTCCGAGGAGGTTCTCGTCCTCGATTTCGGGGGGCAGTACTCCCAGCTGATCGCGCGGCGAATACGCGAGTGCGGCGTATTCGCCGAGCTGCTGCCCTCGACCACATCGGTCGAGGCGATCCGGGATCGCCGGCCGAAGGGGCTCGTGCTCTCCGGCGGACCCGCGTCGGTGTACGAGGCTGGGGCGCCTGCCTTCCCCACCGATCTACTCGATCTGGAGATTCCGCTGCTAGGGATCTGTTACGGGATGCAGGCGATGGTTCAGGCGCTCGGTGGGCGAGTCGAGGCGGCCGAGTCCGGCGAGTTCGGGCGGACCGATCTGACGCTCACGGATGGCGGCGGTCAGCTGCTGGTCGGCCTGCCGGAGGAGCAGCACTGCTGGATGAGTCATCGGGACGCTGTCTTCGAGCCGCCTGAGGGTTTCACCGCCCTCGCCTCTAGCCCCGGCTCGCCGGTTGCCGCCTGCGAGTACCCCGAGCGCGGCCTCTACGGCATCCAGTTCCACCCCGAGGTCGTCCACACGCCCTACGGGACCGAGATCCTCACCCGCTTCCTGCGCGACGTCGCCGGCTGCGTCGAGCAATGGTCGCCGCAGTCGGTCATTGCCGAACAGGTGGCGAAGGTCCAGGCGCAGGTGGGGGAGGGGCGGGTCATCTGTGGCCTTTCAGGCGGCGTCGACTCCTCAGTCGCCGCATTGCTGGTCCACAAGGCGATCGGCGAGCAGCTCACCTGCGTCTTCGTCGACCACGGCCTGATGCGTCTGAACGAGGCCGAGCAGGTGGTCGCCGCCTTCGAGCAGTTCGACATCCCGCTGGTCCACGTCGAAGCAGAGCAGCGCTTCCTCGACAAGCTCGCCAGGCAGGACGACCCGGAGCGCAAGCGCAAAATCATCGGCGGCGAGTTCATTCGCGTCTTCGAGGAGGAGGCGGCCAAGCTCGAGGATGCCGCCTACCTCGTGCAGGGGACCCTGTACTCCGACGTGATCGAGTCCGGCGGCGGCCACAACGCGGCGACGATCAAGTCCCATCACAACGTCGGCGGTCTGCCCGACGACCTCGAGTTCGAGCTGGTAGAGCCGCTGCGGATGCTGTTCAAGGACGAGGTCCGGGCCGTTGGCGCCGAGCTCGGCCTGCCCGAGCGGATGGTCTGGCGCCAGCCCTTTCCCGGCCCCGGCCTGGCGATTCGCATCGTCGGCGGCGAGGTCAACAAAGAGCGGCTCGACATCCTCCGCGCCGCCGACGCGATCCTGCAGGAGGAGATCCGCGCCGCCGACCTCTATCGCCAGCTCTGGCAGTCCTTCTGCGTGCTGCCGGTGGTCCGCTCGGTCGGGGTGCAGGGCGACGGCCGCACCTACGCCTACCCGATCGTGATCCGCGCCGTCACCTCCGACGACGCGATGACCGCCGACTGGGCTCGCCTGCCCTACGACCTGCTCGAGAAGGTCTCCAACCGAATCATCAATGAGATCGCCGACGTGAACCGCGTCGCCCTGGACATCTCCTCCAAGCCACCAGCCACGATCGAGTGGGAGTGATGACGGCTCAGGAGGTCGCCTGGCGGCGTCCTCGGGTTCCCACGATGCACCACATCGCGGGAACCCTGCGTCCTTGCCAGACAACCGCCTGAGCCGTCATCAATGCCTTTTTGGGCATCGATTTCGATCTTGGGGTTGGCGCAGGCGGCGCTGGTGGCGCTGCCGGCCGCCCGGCCGCGGCCGGCGTGGACCGAGCGGCTGAGCAGTCCCTGGTGGGCGCTGGTCCCGGCGCTCTCGATCGCGGTCGTGATCGGGGCGATCGAAGTGACGCCAGGGTCGGCGGACGCGCTCACATACATCGCACTCTTTTACGTGCCACCGCTCGCCGCCTACGCGCTGGGGGCGCTGACCCGAATACGCCTCAACCCTCTATCTACGTGGGTCGAGACGTACTCGCGCAGCGACTTGGCCTGGCTGGCCCCGGTCTCGGTCATGATGGCGCTCTTTGCGCTCGCCTGGATCTCGCCGCGCTCGCTCATCGGCGAGGCGGCGGCAACGGCGCTCTCGGGTCTCGCCTGCGTGACCCTGGGTTGGCTGCTGGTCTGCGGGGTACCGGCGAGGTGGCTGCGCCTCGGGGTCTACGCGATGGCGGTCATCGACACCGTCTACGTCTCCTCAGACCTGCTGCAGGGGCCGAACGCGGTACTCAACGCGGCAGCTCCAGCCGCTGGCCTGCCGCGGTTGCAGGCGGTCCACTTCGGCTCCGCCCTGATGGGCTTCGGCGACCTCTTCGTCGCCGCCCTGGTCGGCTGCCTGCTGGCATCTGATGATCTAAGGCGCAACCGGGACGGTCGCGAACCGCCCGTTGCGTCGGTCCGGCAAGTATCGCTTGATCCCCAGCTCCTCGGCGCGGCCCTGGTGGCAGTACTGGCCCTTGCCTTCGACCTTCTCTTCTTTGCGGTCGACGAGCTGCCCTCGACGGTGCCGGTGGCGATTGCCCTCGCCTTGGTCCAGTGGAAGTGGCCGACGGCCGAGAGATGGGGATCTCGATCTCGATCAGCGGTCCGCTAGCTGTAGCGGTCCCACTTTTCGAGGTAGGGCAGCGGGTCGATCGGGCTGCCGCCCTCATACCAGCCCGGGGCCGTCCAGATCTCGAAGTGGAGGTGGCAGCCGGTCGCGTCGCCGGTGTCGCCGACGATGCCGATCGGTTGACCGGTGCGGACCGGGTCGCCGGTCTTCAGCGGCGACGGTTCGGCCAGGTGCGCGTACATGAAGTCGAGGCCGGTGCCCTTGCCGTCGATGACGATGTAGTTGCCGGCGGCGCTCTGGTAGCCGGCGTACTGGACCGTGCCGCCGCGGGCGGCGACCAGCGGCGTGCCGCAGGCGGCCATCGTGTCCTGGCCCTCGTGGGTATGGCCGGAGCGGGGGGCGCCGAAGCGACCCGCGCCCATCGCGAATTCGTGCGGGCCGGCGACCGGGAAGGCGTAGCCGTAGAGGGCGAAGCCGAGACTGAGCGTGCCGCTCGAGGTACTCGCCCGGGCAGCGACTTCGGTGCCGCCCTGGGGCTCGATGCGGAAGCTGTAGCGACCGTTGCGAGCCGGCCGTCCTTCGCTCGTCGTGCCGTCCCAGCGAATCCTGACTTCGACGTTCGGTTCGACGTCGTTGCGGTAGAAGCTGCGCACGACTTCGCCGGCCGAGTTGACCACGTCGACCTGCAGGTCGTTCTGCTGCTGCGTGCTGCCGATCGAGAAGCGCACGTTCGGGTAGCGGAAGCCGTAGAAGAAGGACTTGCGCGGGGTCGTCTGGGCGGAGACGAGGCTGAGCACGCCGGCGCTGGGCGCTTCGCTCGCCGGCGTACCGGTCGGGCTGCCGTTGGGCGCGGGGGCGCCGGCAGCGGTGGCAGCGCCACCCGTCGTCGCGGCGGCACCCGAGGCAAGGCAGAGCAGCAGCGCGATCGCCGCGAATGTGAGTGAAACTCCCGCCAACCAACGCCGGGGCCTGTTGCTTGCCACGTCCCTCTCTTTCGTTCGCCTGCGGAGTTAGCTGTCGGGCTCGCGCTGAAAGAGATGCGCTACGACCTTTTCGGCCGATTCGCCCCTGGAACCTGCAACGGTTCCTGCGGTTCCTCCGCTCCCGCCCACCAGGTGGCGGTTGGGATTAGGCACTTATGGGCGGCGCAGTATAGACAGGGCCGCGGCCGCCTACGTCAATGCGGCTTGGCGGCTATCATGCCGGAGCCGCTGGGCGCTGCCCGCGGTTTTTCTCTGATGAAAACCTTTGTCGCCACCCCCGCCAATCGCCAGCGAGACTGGTACGTCGTCGATGCCGAGGGCCAGACCCTGGGTCGGCTGGCGACCCGTATCGCCGACGCCCTGCGCGGCAAGCGCAAGCCCGAGTACACGCCGCACTGCGATACCGGCGACTTCATCGTCGTCATCAACGCGGAGAAAATCCGCGTCACCGGGGACAAGCTGAACCAGAAGCGCTACTGGCGCCACAGCGGCTACCCGGGTGGGATCAAGTCGCGGACGCTGGCCGAGATGCTCGACCGCCGCCCCGAGGAGGTCATCCGCAAGGCGGTGAAGGGGATGCTGCCGCGCAACCGCCTCGCCCGCCAGCAGCTGACCAAGCTGAAGGTGTACGCGGGCCCCGACCACCCGCACGAGGCGCAACAGCCCAAACCGATGGAGATACAGACTTGATCGACGACGAGAACCAGAAGGACGAGGCCACTTCGGGACAGGACCAAGCGGATCAGCCAGCGGGTCCTGTCGCGGGGGAGGACTCCTCGTCCTCGCAAGCTGCGGGCGAGGAGCCCACCCCCGCGCCACCCGCTGGAGATGCGTCTGAGTCCAGTGACGAGGCGCCGTCTGCTGAGGCCGAGGCCGCCGAGGAGTCTGTCGCGGAGCAGCCGGCTGACAAGGCGCCCGGAGCTGACGCGGAGCCCGCCGCGGAGCCCCAAGCCGAAGAGGAAACTTCGGAGCCGGAGGCTGAGAAGCCGGCGGCTGAGGAGAAGAAAAAGGACGTCATTCCCGGCGCCGACCTGGAGCCGATTGCGGTTGAGCAGAACGAGCGGCCGCTCAGCGCTGAGGAGCAGGCTCGCAAGGAAGCCGAAGAGGAGGAGCGAGCCAAACGCGAGGCCGCTCTGACCGGTGAGGCCGAGGAGGAGCCGAGCGCCGCCAGCCGGGCGCCGGCGAAGATGGAGGGCGACGCCCGCTACCTCGCAACCGGCAAGCGCAAGACTTCAATCGCCCGCGTCACCCTGCTGCCCGGCAGCGGCAAGGTCGAGATCAACAAACGGGCCCTGGAGGAGTTCTTCCCGCGGCCCCTGCATCAGACGATGGTGCGCCAGCCGCTGACGATCACCGGCTATGACGGCAGCGTCGACGTGCGGATCCGCGTTCACGGTGGCGGCATCAGCGGCCAGGCCGGCGCCGTGCGCCACGGCATCGCCCGGGCGCTGACCGAGGTCGACCCCGAGCTGCGCGGCGAGCTCAAGCGCCGCGGCTTCCTGACCCGCGACGCGCGGGCAAAGGAGCGCAAGAAGGCCGGCCTCAAGAAGGCCCGCAAGCGCCCGCAGTTCTCCAAGCGCTGAGGCGGCTGCAAATCTGCGTCTGGGGGCGTCCTCAGTCGGCCGGTTCGGTCACGCACTAACTTGTGCGCTCCCTCGCCGGCCTCCCTGCGTCCTACCCAGTCTTGATTTTCGCTCGCCTCAGCACTCCTAATGTCGACTAAGAGACAACTCTTTGGAACCGATGGCGTGCGCGGTGAGGCAGGCACTTTCCTCACTGCCGAGCTGGCCACGGCGTTGGGCAAGGCAGCCGCCGCATCGCTAGAGGCCGAGCGGCCGCAGGTGCTGATCGTGCGCGACACGCGCGAGTCCGGGCCGATGCTCGAGTCGGCTCTGGCCGCCGGGATCGCCGCCGCCGGGGGGGACGCCCTGCTCGGCGGAGTCCTGCCGACGCCCGCTGCCGCGGTGCTGGTCAAGCGCCTCGGCCTCGACCTCGCCGCGGTTGTCTCCGCCTCCCACAATCCCTACCGCGACAACGGGATCAAGTTCTTCTCCGCCCTCGGCACGAAGCTCGACGACGAGGCCGAGGCGAGGATCGAGGGGCTGCTGAACGCCGAGGACGCTGCCGCCGAGCCCGGCCAGGTTCGCGCGCTCGACGGCGGCCTCGAGGACTACCTGCGAGCGCTTCAGGTCGCCTTCCCGCTCGACCTCTCCGGCCATCACGTGATGCTCGACTGCGCCAACGGCGCCACCTTCCGAGCCGCGCCGGCGATCTTCGAGCGACTTGGCGCCACGGTCGAGACGATCGGCGCCGAGCCCGACGGGCGCAACATCAACGAGAACTGTGGCTCCACCCACCTCGACCGCCTCGCCGGCGCCATCGCCGGCTCTAGGGCGACGATCGGCTTCGCCTTCGACGGTGACGGCGATCGCGTTCTCGCCGTCGACGGCGGCGGCCGCAGCCACGACGGCGATGAGCTGATCGCTCTGATCGCGCAAGGGATGGCGGCGCGCGGCGAGCTGCCCGGCGGCGTTGCCGTCACGGTGATGAGCAACTACGGCTTCCACCAGGCGATGGAGCAGGCCGGGATCGAGGTCGCCGTGACCAGCGTCGGCGACCGCTATGTCCTCGACGAGCTGCGCGAGCGCGGCTGGGCGCTGGGCGGCGAGCAGTCGGGCCACATCATCGATACCCGCATAGTCGCCACCGGCGACGGCATCGCCGCGGCGCTGGCGACGATCCGCGAGCTCGGCGGTGGAGATCTCGCCACGGTGAAGACGATGGAGAAACTGCCGCAGACGCTGGTCAACGTCGAGGTGGCCGACCGCGAGGCAATCGCCGGCGCCAAGGCGGTCTGGGAGGCCGTCGAGCGTGAGGAAGAGTCCCTGCAGGGACGCGGTCGCGTGCTTCTGCGCCCCTCCGGCACCGAGCCGCTGGTGCGGGTGATGGTCGAGGCGCCGACGGCCGAGGAGGCCGACTCGGTATGCCAGCGGCTTGTCACCCTGGTTCGCCAAGAGCTCGCCTAGCACCGCTGCCTCTACCCTTCATCGCCTCCCTATGTGCGGAATCGTTGGATACGTCGGCGCTCGCCCCTGCCTCGACCTGCTGGTCGCGGGCCTCGAGAAGCTGGAGTACCGCGGCTATGACTCGGCCGGGATCTCGGTCATCGACGACGGGCGGATCGACAGCGTTCGCGCCGTCGGCAACCTCGACAACCTGCGCGCCGCGGTGGCCGAGCAGGCCGAGAGCGGCGGCGGTGTCGCGGTGGCTACGTCCGACGCGACGACCGGCGTCGCCCACACCCGCTGGGCCACCCACGGCCGCGTCACCGAGGAGAACGCGCACCCGCACGGAGACTGCGACGACCGCATCCACATCGTCCTCAACGGCATTGTCGAGAACCACGCCGAGCTGCGCCGCGAGCTCACCGAGCAGGGCCATCGCTTCAGCTCCGAGACCGACGCCGAGATCGTCTCCCATCTGATCGAGCGCAACTACGACGGCGACCTCACTGCCGCCGTGCGGGCCTCCTTCGCCGAGCTGCGCGGTCACTACGCCTTCGTCGCCATGCACGCCGAGGAGCCCGGCCGCCTGGTTGGCGCCCGCAAGGAGTGCCCGCTGGTCGCCGGCGTCGGCGAGGGCGAGGCCTTCCTTGCCTCGGCGATCCCCGCCTTCCTCGCCGAGACGCGCGAGGCGATGGCGATCGAAAACGACGAGATCGTCAGCATCGAAGCCTCCGGCGTGACGATCACCGACGCCGCCGGGAACCCGGTCGAGCGCGGTCGCGAAGAGATCTCCTGGGACGAGGCTGCCGCCGAGAAGGACGGCTATGAGACCTTCATGCTCAAGGAGATCCACGAACAGGCCGACGCGGTTGCCGAGACGATCGCCGACCGCCTGCCCGACGAGGAGCGCGTCGATCTCTCCGAACTCGAGCTGGACGACGAGTACCTGCGGGGCGTCCAGCGGATCGTGATCGTCGCCTGCGGCACCTCCTACCACGCCGGTCTTGTCGGCCGCTACGCGATCGAGGAGTGGGCGCGGGTTCCGGTGGAGATGGACATCGCCTCGGAGTACCGCTACCGCAACCCGGTGATCGGCACGCGGGACCTGGTGATCGGCATCACCCAGTCGGGCGAGACCGCCGACACCCTGGCGGCGATGCGCCTCGCCCGCGAAAACGGCGCCAAGGTGCTGGCGGTGACCAACGTGATGGGCAGCCAGGCGACCCGCGACGCGGACACGGTCCTCTACACCCGCGCCGGCCCCGAGGTCAGCGTCGCCGCGACCAAGACCTTCGTCGCCCAGGTTGCCTCGATGTACCTGCTCGGGCTGCGGCTGGCCGAGGCGCGGGGGACGATGCCGGCGCCGCGCATCGCCGAGCTGGTCGCGGAGCTGAAGTCGATCCCCTCCAAGATCGACGCCACGATCGCGGCGAGCGAAGGCCCGGCCCGCGAGATCGCGACCGCTCAGGCCGAGCACGAGTTCTTCCTCTACCTCGGCCGCCACATCGGCCTGCCGGTCTGCCTCGAGGGAGCGCTGAAGCTGAAGGAGATCTCCTACATCCCGACCGACGCTTACGCGGCGGGCGAGATGAAGCACGGGCCGATTGCCCTGCTCGACGAGTCGACGCCGGTGATCTGCGTCGCCACCGACAGCCCGGTGCTCGACAAGGTCCTCTCCAATGTCGAAGAGGTTCGCGCCCGCGGCGCGGAGACGATCGCGATCGTCACCGAAGGTGACGAGCAGGCCGCCGCGGTGGCCGACCAGTCGGTCGAGGTCGCGCGCACCGACTGGATCCTGCAGCCGATTCTCGCCATCCTGCCGCTGCAGCTGCTCGCCTACGAAATCGCCCGCGCCCGCGGCCTCAACGTCGACCAGCCGCGCAACCTGGCGAAGACCGTCACTGTCGAGTAGGCGCGGCCCCGCTACTCTTTCTCGCCAACATGGTCGAATTCCGTTACGCCATTCCACTTCTCGCCGCGATCGCCGCGCTTCTCGCCGGCTGCGGCGGCAGCGGCAGCGACAGCTCTTCCGGCGGCTCGGGACTGGCCGACCTCGCCTCGCCCGGCTCACTCGTCTTCGTCGAAGCCCAGCTGCAGCCGAAGGGCGAACTGCAGCAGAACACCGATTCTGTCGCCAAGGCGTTCACCGGCGGTGAAGGCCTTGGCCAGTTCATCGTCTCCGAACTTGAAAGCTCGGCCCGCGGCGAAGGCGAATCCCTCGACTTCGCCAAGGAAGTCGAACCGTGGCTCGGCGAAAGGGGCGGCGTCGCCTTCGAACACCTCGATGCGGGCGAACTCTCCGAACCGCTGATAGCCGTCCAGGTCACGAACCCCACCTCGGCCCAGGGCTTCATCGACAAACGCGCCAAGCAAGGTCAGAGCCCGTCGAAAAGCGTCACCTACGAAGGGGTCGAATTCGAGGTCGGCGGCTCGGAAGACAACGCGGTCGGCCTGATCGACGAAGCCGTCGTCCTCGCCCAGAGCGAAAAGGAATTCAAAGCGGCGGTCGATGCCTCGAAGGGCGAATCGCTCGGCGGCGAAGACCGCTTCCAGAGCGCGATCGCCAACGCTTCGAACGGCAGCCTCGCTGACATCTACGTCGACGTCGGCGGGATCATCGCGCAATCCGAAAAAGATGAAACCGCGGAACAGGCCAAGGGGGTCCTGCGGGCAGCCGGCATCGACCCGAGCGAAGCGACCGCGGTGGCCAGCGTCATTCCCCAGTCGAACCAGATCGTGGTCGACCTGAGCAGCGAGCTGGACGGCCAGGAAGCTCCCGCTGGCGACGCTTCGA
>Ga0207702_10004971_pt1 | contig 11681 bp, 9 predicted proteins | sample KBSCornC62_FD_184302 | JGI IMG/M metagenome (GOLD analysis project Ga0207702, IMG submission 184302) | Corn rhizosphere microbial communities from Kellogg Biological Station, Michigan, USA - KBS Corn C6-2 (SPAdes) (version 2) | ecosystem: Host-associated > Plants > Roots > Rhizosphere > Soil ...
ATGTCGTTATTTGCGGGGATCTGGTGCGAGCCGTTGCGAAGATCGTTGGGATGCACGATGAGTGCGCCGCGGATTTTCAGCCCCAGCTCCTGGATTTCTCTGGCGTTGCGGAGATCTACCACGCTGACCGGGCGGCCGCTTTCGATAAGGCCGAACGCCTCTAACGGACTCACGCGATTAATGCGCAGCTCGCGCCGCAGACGCCAGCGTTGGAAAAACTTCCAGAGAACATAGGCGCAGAGAAGCGCGGAAGCCACCATTCCCGCGCGGCGGCCAAATAATCCCAGAAGTTCGGATATCGCGTCGATTTGCCGGTGAAACAGCTTGCCGAGAAACAGATAGGTCAAGGTCCAGAGGACACAGCCTGTACCGTTGGCCAGCAGAAACCGAATGCGCGGCATGCGGCTTGCCCCGGCCAGCGGCATGGAGAGAAGGCTCAGGCCGGGAACGAATTTGGCGAACAAAAGAGTCCAGGCGCCGCGGCGCGCAAAGGCCGTCTCGGTATTGCGAACACAAGTATCGGGCTCGATAGAGAGCCTGCAAAGCAGCGCCAGCACGGGACGGCCGCGCCGCCTTCCCAACTCATACCAAAATGTGTCGCCGGCGAGCGCCGCGGCCGAGGCTGCTGCCGCGGCGAGCCATAGAGAGTAGCGGCCATCACCGGAGAGCGCACCCATGAGCAGAAGCAACGGATCGGCTGGAATGGGCACGCCGGCTTGCACGCAGAAGACGTAGCAAAACAGAAATAAGTAGCCGTGATTCAAAAGCAGCGAATGGAAGGACGGCATGATGCGTCTCTAATCTGCGGCCAAGGGCAGGTGAACCACAAAGCTGGTGTGACCGGGCTGCGAGTCGAAAGTGATATTTCCACGATGATTGCGGACGATGCGGAAAACCGTATCGAGACCGAGACCGGTGCCTTCCCCTAACGGCTTGGTAGTGAAGAACGGCTCAAAAATCCGGCTTTTGATGCCGTCCGGAATGCCGGGTCCGTTATCGACGATTTCCACATGCAGGCACTTGTCATCGCGCGAAGTGCGAATCGTCAACTTGCCCTCTGAGGGATTTCCCTTTTGGCAGATCGCATCGATGGCATTGACGAGGAGGTTGGTCCAGACCTGGTTCAGCTCGCTGCCGCGAGCGCGAATTTCGGGGATAGAACGATCGTAGTCCCGCACGACCTCAATCCCACTTTTGAGGCGATGGCGCAGCATGACGAGCGTGTTCTCGAGGCCGTGATGGATATCGACTTGTTGCTCCGGCCCCTGATCCATGTAGGAATACTCTTTGATAGAGCGGACCAGCTCGGAGATGCGGCCGGTGCTGTGCTCGATCTCATCGGCCAGGCGGCTGATGGTAAACGCCGCGGTAATTCGCACCAGCACGTCGTTCAAGAAACGGGGCGGCACACGGCTGGCGACGCTCTCCAGGGTCTCGCGAGTGCAGCCCAGATCGACCAGAGCGGTTGCCAGATCCCAAACGGCCTCAACCTGATGTTCATCGAGCCAGTTGGACAGTTCCTCTTCGCGATCGCTGCGCTCAAGGGTATCGAGCGCGCCTTGGGGTCCGGTATGTTTGGCCCAATCGCGCTCCAGTTCGGCGAGGAAGACGCGCGATTCGAGAGGAAGGCCCTCGCGATCGAGCTTGAGCGCTGCCGCGCGAACCGACGCCAGCGCCTTGCGCAGATTGTCGGCGGCGCGGCGGGCGGCGGAAGCGGGATTATTCAATTCGTGAGCCAGACCGGCCGATAATTTGCCCAGCGCCATAAGCTTTTCGCGCTGCAGATCGGAGAAGGCACTCTCGCGAACGCGATCCGCCAATAGGCTCACCAGACGGCCTTGCAGCACTGGCATTCGCTGCAACATCTCCGGGAAATGACTCTTATGAAGCGCGGCCAAACGGCTGGGACGCGAGGCACGCGCGCTGCCCGGATAATGAGTCAAACGGGAAAACGGAAGCAGTCCGGTGACCGTGCCTTCGCTGGCTCGCCACAGGCGGCCGCTACCGGTTTCAGAGCCGATCTCACCGCTGAGAATCACCACCATGTGGTCGGCGGGATCTCCCTGCTGGACGGTGGTTTCGCCAGATTCAAAATCTAGAACGGTCATCTGAGAAGCGAGCCATGCGAGGCCGTCAACGGGCAGATCGGAAAAAGTAGGCACCGACTGCAATTCTTCAACCGAGGGGGGAGAGGCGGCCGCAAGCCGGCTGGCGAGAGTTTCCATTTCAGATTTTGCTCAGGTATTGGTGTACGAATTGAATGGCTACGGAGCCTTCGCCCACTCCGGAAGCAACGCGCTTAATCGAGCCGTGGCGGACGTCGCCAACGGCGAAGACACCCGGAATATTTGTTTCAAGCAAGCCCGGCTCGCGAGCGAGCGTCCAGCCTTTCGGCCGTTTCCCATCGGGAAGCAGATCTCGTCCGGTGAGAATGAACCCTCGCTCATCGCGCTCGACGACGGAATCCAGCCAAGCCGTGCGCGGCTCGGCGCCGATAAAGACGAACAGCGCGGCGGCTTGTTCGCGCCGTGTGTCGCCGGACGCGTCGCAAGCGATGGTAATCGATTCGAGATGATCCTCGCCGTGCACTTCGAGAACGCGCGACCGGGGCTCGACGTGGATGTTGTCGGTCTGCGCGATCTGATCGATGAGGTATTGCGACATGGTGGCGGCTAGCGAAGGGCCGCGCACGAGCATGATCACGCGCCGCGCGAACCTGGAAAAATACATTGCCGCCTGACCTGCGGAATTCGCTCCGCCGACCAGATAGACATCCTCGCCCTGGCAGGAAATCCCTTCCGTGGAAGACGCGCCATAATAGACGCCGGCGCCTTGCAGGCGGTCTTCGCCGGGAACGCCGAGCTTGCGCCATTGGACGCCGGTTGCAAGAATCAGCGCGTGGCAAGAAAGCTCGGCGCCATCAGTAAGGCGAATGTAGCGATAGGGGTCCTCGGCGCGAATCGAGCTGGCTTCCTGCGGAGAAACAATTTCGACGCCAAAGCGTCTCGCCTGGTCTACGGCGCGGCGGGCAAAGACAGATCCCGACAGGCCGGAGGGGAACCCGAGATAGTTTTCGATTCGTGAGCTTAGGCCGGCCTGGCCGCCTGGCGCCTCGCGCTCGATCATCACGGTTTTGAGGCCTTCCGAAGCGCCGTACACCGCGGCCGCGAGTCCCGCGGGACCTCCGCCTACGATCGCAACGTCATAGAATTCGAGGCCGGCACGCATGCGCAGGCCAAGCTTTGCGGCAACATCATGCGGGGCGGGCTCCTCCAGCCGTTCTCCTTCCGGAAAAATGACGGTGGGAAGTTTGGGCGTGTGTCCGCCGAAGGTGTCGAGCAAACGGCGCACTTCGGGAACACGTTCGGCGGCGTCCACATCCAGCCATTCATAAGGAACCTGATTGCGAGCCAGAAAATCGCGCATCTCGTACGATTTCGGCGACCATCTTGTACCGAGCACGCGCACACCCTCGAAGGGAGGATGGTAGGAGGCGTACCAGTCGTCCAGAAGGTCGTCAACGATCGGATAGAGATGTTCTTCCGGCGGATGCCAGGGCTTCAGCAGATAGTGATTGAGTTGCACGTTGTTGATGGCCTTGATGGCCGCTTCGGTGTCGGCGTATGCCGTCAGCAGCACGCGCTTGGCCTCGGGATAGAGCTTGATGGCTTCGAGCAACGTTTCGATGCCGTTCATCTGGGGCATTCGATGATCCACCAGAAGCAGCGCGACGGGCTCGTTGCGTTCGAGCAGGCGTTTGAGAAGTTGCAGCGCGCCTGGCCCCGAGTCGGCGCGCAAAATCCGGTATTTGCGAGCGTAGCGCGCGCGGAGATCGCGCTCGATCGAGAGAAGAACCTCGGGATCGTCGTCGACAGTGAGAACTGCGGGTCGCGCCATAGTTGCTTACTACCAGTTTCCCTTATTGACATTTGTCACCCGCGTTTGCTGACGGGATGCACTGGCGGCATATGCCGGCTTCGCCCGAAGATGGGTCCGGAGGTAGACGATGCAGCCAGAATTCCAGCCTGAATTCGCAAGGCTGAACCGGGTAATCAAAAACTACGGTTCACGGCGGGCACTCCAGGAAGTGGACCTCTGTGTGAACCGGGGCGAAATTTTAGCGCTGTTGGGGCCTAATGGGGCGGGGAAGACAACAGCGGTCAAACTGCTGCTGGGATTGCTGGATCCAGATGGCGGAGAAGTGCGGGTCTTCGGCCAAGATCCGCGCGAAGCGCGCGGACGGCAGCGCACGGGAGCGATGCTGCAGGTAGCGCGCGTGCCGGAAACGCTGCGCGTGCGCGAGCACATTGATCTTTTTTCTTCTTACTATCCACATCCGCTTTCGATACCCGAAACCATGGAAGCGGCAGGAGTGCGCGAACTGGCGAATCGCAAATTCGGCGAGCTATCAGGAGGCGAGAAGCAGCGTGCTCTATTCGCGCTAGCCTTGTGCGGAAATCCCGACCTGCTGTTTTTGGATGAGCCGACGGTCGGCATGGACGTCGAGGCGCGGCGTGGCATGTGGAAGCAGATCCGAGGTCTGGCCGCGCGTGGAAAGAGCGTTCTGCTGACGACGCATTATCTCGAAGAAGCCGAGGCATTGGCGGACCGAATCGTCGTGCTGCACCGCGGGAGTGTGATCGAGAACGGCACTGCTCGCGAGATCAAGAGCCGGGTCACCGGCCAAGTGGTGAGATGCCGGACGAAATTGCGCATAGAAGATTTGCTGCGCTTCGACTATGTGACGGATGTACGGCGGGAGGGAGATTCGGTCAAGATACAAACCTCTTCGATCGATGATGTTTTGCGCCAGCTTATCTTGACCGACCCGGAGGCGGCCGGCTTTGAATTGCAGAAGGGCGGATTGGAAGATGCGTTTCTCGCGTTAACGGCAAAGTAAAGGACGAACAATGAATATCTACTGGAAAGAAACCAAATACGAATTTCTGAAAATGCTGCGCAATCCCCGTTTTGGATTGTCCGCGCTTAGCATGCCTCTCCTGTTCTACATCCTCTACGCCGTGGTCATGTATAAATCAAGCCATTTAGGCAGCACCAGGATGTCTAGCTACATGCTCGCTACGTTCGGCTCTTTTGGAGTGATGGGGGCGTGTCTTTTCGGGATCGGACTGAATCTGGCAAATGAGCGTGGACTCGGATGGCTCGAAGTAAAGCGCGCCAGTCCTCTTCCTCCGGCGATCTATTTTCTGGCTAAGCTCACGATGGGTGTGCTATTTGGCGTGGCGGAAGTGGCCGCACTCTTTGCGCTCGGTATAGGATTGGCTCACGTCCGGCTCGCGCCGCTGGACACGCTGCGCATGTTCGGTATACTCGTGGCCGGCTCAATTCCCTTCGGAGCTCTCGGCCTAGCCTTGGGATACCTGGCAAAGCCGGACTCAGCTCCGGTGCTAGTGAACCTGATTTATCTGCCGCTGTCATTCTTTTCGGGACTGTGGATGCCGGTGGAGTTTTTGCCGAAAGCTTTGCAGCACACGGCCGTGTATCTTCCGCCGTATCATTTAAGCCGGCTGGCTTTGGGGGTCTTAGGCGTAGACCAAGACCATGTTTACTGGAATCACTGGCAAGCGCTCGTGTGTTTTACGGCAATCTTTTTGGGATTGGCGATGGTCGGATATCGCCGCGACAATGCACGCCAGAACGGGTTAGCCTGAGAAGACGATGAACTGGCGATCGGTATGGAAGACGTCCCAAGACGGGCCGAACCGGATGCCTCTGATTTTCCTGTTCTATTTAGTATTCTGTTTCATCCAGCCGGCTCAAGACCATGCCCATTGGGAAAAATGGGCGACCACCTGCGTTGGAGTGCTTTGCTTCCTTGTACTCTACCTGACCTCGTATCTGAAGAGGGGACCTATCGCGCAGTGGTCCGTTGCAGGTATTGTGCTCCTGGGATGTCTCCTAGTGCCGGTCAATTTCGGCATGTTTGGATTCTTCATCTACGCTGCCGCTTTGGTCGGTTTCCGGTTCGACGCCAGGATGGCATATGCCTTGATCGTCGGGATCGTCGCGGTCGTCGCTCTTATGGGTTTGGTGCTTCACACCGGAGTCTGGATGTGGGCCTATATTTTGCCTGTCGTGGCCATTGTTGGTGTTTCCAATATTCACCTTGCGGCGAAGAAACGCGCCGATAGAAAACTGCGGCTGGCTCATGAAGAAGTCCAGCACCTGGCCAAAGTAGCCGAGCGGGAGCGCATCGCGAGGGACTTGCATGACGTGCTCGGGCACACGCTTTCGGTCGTCGTGCTGAAAGCGGAGCTGGCGGCGAAACTCGTGGAGCGCGATCCCGGACGGGCCCAGCGGGAAATGAGCGAGGTGGAGGGGATTGCGCGAGAGGCGCTCGCCGATGTCCGGCATGCCATTCGCGGTTATCGAGCGCGCGGTTTGGGAGAGGAATTGGCGCGAGCAAAAGCGACGCTGGAGACAGCGGGTGTACGAGCCCAATGCGAGGCTCCGGATATGGCGGCGCTCGCCGGCAAAATCTCGGCCACCCAGGAAACGGTGCTCGCGCTGGTCGTTCGCGAGTCTGTCACGAATGTAGTGCGTCACGCGCAAGCCTCGATTTGCCGCATTCGGCTCGAGCGCACATACAACTGCTACCGGCTGGAAATTTCCGATGATGGGCGGGGTGGCGCCGCGGAAGAAGGTAACGGCCTTCGCGGCATGCGGGAGCGAGTGGAGGCGCTCGGAGGGAATATGACGCGCGAGATTTCACAAGGCACCCGGCTGATCGTGACCATCCCGGCCGGAAGCCGGCAAGAAGCGATTGCATGAGCGCAATTCGCGTGGTCATTGCCGAGGACCAGACTATGGTCCTTGGCGCGCTTGCGGCGCTGCTGGAGCTGAACGCAGATATCAAAGTGATCGCGCAAGCCGGAGACGGCCAACTAGCTCTTCGCGCCGTTCAAGAAACACGGCCCGATGTACTGATCACCGATATTGAAATGCCGAGCATGACGGGCCTCGAACTGGCTACGGAAATCAAGGCGCAAAGCATCCGAACTCGCGTGATCATTCTGACGACCTTCGCCCGCGCCGGCTATCTGCGCCGCGCTATGGACGCCGGCGCGCGGGGCTACATATTAAAAGATCGCCCGGCGAACGAATTAGCCGATGCCGTACGGCGCGTGCACCAAGGCTTGCGAGTTGTCGACCCCGAGTTGGTGGCCGAGGCGTGGGACGATCCGGATCCATTGACCGACCGCGAGCGCCAGGTTTTACGCATGGCGGGCGACGGCGCCGGTTCGAGCGATATCGCACTGAAGCTGCGGCTGTCGGAAGGCACCGTGCGGAACTATCTTTCCGAGGCCATCAGCAAACTGGGCGCGGCGAACCGCGTGGAAGCGGCCAGAATCGCGCGCAGCCGCGGATGGTTGTAAGCGGGTAAGTCATTCGTAAATCTTTCGTGCGCAGGACGCCCTGTGGGACCAGCGGCGGCGCTCGGCGATAACGATTGATCTGAATTCACATCTAGAAATTGTGCGCTCTTCCCGATTGGCTTCCATGGCGGCTCTGACCGCCGGCGTTTCCGCTCCATGTGCGCGCCAATCAAAAACAGCGCTATTGCGGCAGACAGCCCGGTGGCGCTCGTGCCGCCAACCCCGCCACAGAATATGTCGAGGTGCGGATATCAGGTCCGAGTCCCAATCTTTGTCCGGTGACGAAAGAAGTAACGGCGGAGATGAATAATTATGAGATCTCGTTGCCGGCTTCGTCGAATGTTCCGAGACTTTACGCCATTGATCGCTGTCGTCGGGAGCGTGGCGCCCGATGGTGTTTATCTCACTGTGTGGCGCGGCATTCCGGTCACGGGGACACGGGTATGGAGGGGATACTATGCGCCGGGAAATCCGGGCACACTGCCTACATGCGCCGGCGAAGCTTGCGCCGGTCGGCTCTTGAGAGGCCTCGTCGCTTAAGTCGTCCATCAAGCGACGAATTATCCCTGCCGTCAGGGCGCATGATAAAACTTCCCCCCGGCTTGCCGCCTACCCGCGCGCACTCGCGAAGGCGATCGCGTGTCCATCGGTGACCAGGAGGGATGCGCATCAGATTGCGGAGAATGTTGGTGAGGGCGTCTCAAGTCGCTGCCATCCGGCCGTATCGAATACAGCTCCAGTCGCCATCGTGATCGCTCGGAACGACGATCGAATTGCTCGAGGATCGAGCGGCGGCAGCGATGCCGCGTGAGTTCCGGTAACCGATTTGCGTATCGTACTAGACCTGTAAGAGAGTTGAACTGTCTGGTTCCGGACTGGAGATTGATGTCGGTAAGCTGATATTTCCTACAGCGCTGCCCTGAAATTACGAATCAGAATGGTGGGATTTGAGAAAATACCGCCGAACCGTTCAAGAGAACTTTGATACGAGAAACGAGAGCCCCTTTCTGGCCGGTCATCCCCACGGTGGGAACGTGAAATTTACCTGCGATAGTTGCGCTCCATTCCGGACGAGAGCTTGCAAGCAGTACGTCCGGCTCGGGTGGTCAATATCCGCTCTGCTCTGTTCCTTTTCGCTTTGCGCACACGAATTGCCGGCAGGTACGACATTGGAAGTGCGCTTGTCAACGCCGACAGGTTCTCGCATTTCCCACACTGGCGATCAAGTAGAAGGCAGTACCATTGCACCTGTCGCCATTCGCGGGCAGATCCTCGTTCCGCAAGCATCGCGAGTCTTCGGATCCATAAAAACCGCGCAACCGTTCGGCTTAGGCCTCAAACAATTAACGGCCAGCATTCATTACCAATTCCATACGGTTCGATTAGCAAACGGGGAGACAATCCCCATCCAGACTGAAGTTCTCGAAGTAGAAACCGCGAAAGAGCGAGTCGATGTGGACGGTACCGTACGTGGCATTCACCCTGTAGCAAGCCTGTCCTCGAGTTTGTCCCTGGTCACGGCTCCCATGTTGTTTGTAGTGCCGGCAGTAGGGGTGCCGGTCTGGGGCATCAAATCCCTCATCGCGCCATCCCCAACTCCGGAGATCTACTTTCCTGCGGGTACTGAGCTGCTTCTCCGATTAACTGCCCCTGTTGAGGTTCGCTCAAGTGCAGAAAGGCCAGTTGGCGTAAAGTCACTTTCGCCGCAGGAATTAAGCAAAGTTGAGCAACTGCTGAAAGGTTCCGTGCAACGGGCGCGAATGGGAAATCGTCCGTCTGACTTCGTGAACGTTCTGTTTCTAGGCAGCCGTGAGGAGATGGACCGCGCGTTTCATGCCGCCGGTTGGGTTCAGTCGGAACGAAAGTCGCCGATGTCACTGTATTGGATGTATCACGCCCTTACTCGGCGGATTGGCTACAAGAGAGCCCCGATGAATGCGCTCACGCTAAACGGAGTACCTTCCGATTTCGTTTATCAGAAGAGCCTGGACACTGTTCAAAAGCGTCATCACGTACGGTTGTGGAAAGTACCTCATACAGCGGACGTCTGGCTGGGAGCTGCCGCTGAAGATATCGGCTTCCGGTTTAAGCTGACGCACTGGACGCATTCCACTGCTCCAAATATTGATAACGAAAGAGGAAAGGTAGTAAATGATCTCGCTTTCACCGGTTGCCTAGACGCTGTTGAGCTGGTGTCCCGCCATTCGCCGGACCTGCTGCAAGCTCCTAACAGTAAGCAATTTATTTTGACGGACACTGATGTTGCGTTGGTCCGGTTAGACATTTGCAACAGCCCGAGGATCATGCAGGGCGTCGACCCCGCATCCGGTCGTGATCAACGCGGTCGATTGTCACGCGCTTTTGGATCATTGCGCAATGATTTGCGCCACAATATTCTTTTCACGACATACAACACACTAAAGCTTGTGACGAAACGTCGAACATTAAAACCGCTTAGAAAGACCCCAAGCATTGACTCGAATCCGCCCGGATTGGGTTGGCTAAGCTCGCTGCCGGCGGGAAAGGCAACGTCGTCCTCAGCACGTCCGGCGGACCCTCCTACCAGTACGATCCAATGAACATCAATCTGCAGTAAATGGCACCCCCATCTCTCGCGCTCTCCGGGGTGGGAACACCTGGGCTGCAGCGGTTGGCGTTTATCCGGAGCTCTCCCCGCGTCAATTTCCATCGGAATGGGAACGTTCGTCGTGCTTGCGTAGGGAGCAACGCTGGACACAAACGACAGTGTCAGCGGCTGGAAGTAATAGCCTCGCCTTGGCGGATCACGCGGGAGTAACGGCCATGTGTTTACCTAAGCAATTTCACTTTTCCGGTTTGGTCGGCATGTCGGAAAGTGACTTTTGCGGACTACCTCACATACGTCGGCAGTATGCCGCCAAGTGTGCCCCAAGGATTCAGGAGGAGTCACGTAAACTTATGACGAAAGCGAGGCGGCCCGGATCCTCTTTGATCAAAGGAGATAAGCTGACGGAGAGACTACGCAACTGCGATACCTAAGCAGATTTGGAACACTTTGGCGGAGAGCCGCTGACAAACGCCAAATTAATTTTTTGCTTTTCGCGCCCAAACCAACGACATGCGCGGCATAAGAGCGACCACGCTCGGATTATCGGTGGCTTCTTGCATCTCCTCGAGCGTTCGCTGCAATTGCGCCGGGGTGATTAGTCCTGCATCGATGAGAGCCGGTGCGGCTTCCTCCACGCTCCACTTCAACAAATACCGATTTTCGCCCTGGCGAATCGCCGGTTGATGGATCTCCAGGCCAGCATCACAAAAGACCGCGCGGGTAACCAGGTGGTAGAGATTCGTGCCCAGGGTGTAGTCGAGGCCGCGCACCGGTCCGAGCCGCCCAAACAGATCGGCGAAGGCGTTCAGGGCGGTGTGTGGGATGCTGCCGGCCGCAGTCAGATCGCCGTCTTCGACGACGAGGATGCCGCCGGGCTTCAGAATGTCGTGCATCTCGCGTAGACACGCGGCCGGGTCGGTCAGATGAAGCAATAAAAACCGGCAGTATGCCAGGTCGAAGGCGCCCCGCTCCAGACCGGTATTGTAAGCGCTAGCTTCTACAAAAGCCGTGTTGGCGAGTCCTGCATTTTCGCACCAGTGGCGCGCTTGTTCTAGCTGAGCTCCGTTTATATCGACTCCGGTGACGCTTCCCGATGGCCCTACCATTTCGGCGAGCATGCGGCTCACCACCCCGACACCGCAGCCGAAATCGGCAACCTTCATCCCTTTCGCTAAACCAGCTTGAAGCAGAACCCGCCGGCCTACGGGCGAGTAGACATTGTGCAAGACGTGGAGCCGGCGTACGGCGGCTGCGCCGGTGGCCAACGCGTACTCACCCGAACACGCAAGAGCATTTGATGACATAAACTTCCTTCTACTATCTAAGCGAGAGAGACGCGCTAACGGGCTCATTTCGGCAGCATTTTATTTATGCGTAAGACAGCTATCGGATCCAAGCGAGCGGCACGATGCTAGCGGAATTGGTCAAACAAGATTGATCTTTACTTTAGATTTTACTAAAGTATTGCCAATGGAATCCGACATCCTGGCTGCGATCGCTTCGCCGCGCCGGCGCGAGATTCTGCGCCTGGTTTGGAACGAGGAGCAGACGGCGGGGGCAATTCATCGCTCGATGCCGGATGTCACGTTCGGAGCGGTTTCCCTGCAGCTGCGATCGCTTGTGGAAGCTGGCCTGGTAGAGGTTCGTCCGGAACGGCAGAACCGGTATTATCGAGCCCGCCGTGAGGCATTCGGCCC
>Ga0207702_10004972_pt1 | contig 11680 bp, 13 predicted proteins | sample KBSCornC62_FD_184302 | JGI IMG/M metagenome (GOLD analysis project Ga0207702, IMG submission 184302) | Corn rhizosphere microbial communities from Kellogg Biological Station, Michigan, USA - KBS Corn C6-2 (SPAdes) (version 2) | ecosystem: Host-associated > Plants > Roots > Rhizosphere > Soil ...
AGATCCGCGGCCTGATGGGGATGATGGGCGAACGGATCGGGACCGAAACGCCGGAGCTGAAGGACGAAGGCGTGCGAATGCGCTACATCGGCCGTCGCGAGGGTCTCGACGCGGCGCTGGTCGCGCGGATGGAGTGGTCGGAAGCCGAGACCGCCGGGAACGAGCGGATCACCCTCTTCGTCGCCTTCAACTACGGCGGCCGGGCCGAGATTCTCGACGCGGCGCGGCGGTTCGAGGGCGGCACGGACGACGACTTCCAGCAGTTGCTCTACGCGCCGGAGATGCACGATCCCGACCTGCTGATCCGGACCAGCGGCGAGCAGCGGCTTTCCAACTACCTGCTCTGGCAGTGCGCCTACTCTGAGCTCGTCTTCAGAGACGAGCTCTGGCCCGACTTCGACCGCGCGGCCCTGGAGGCTTGCCTGCGCGAGTACGAGACCCGGCAGCGCCGCTTTGGGAGCCGCGCGTGAGCGCCGAGGGAGAGGAGCCGAGGATCGCCGTGGACCTCTTCGACGACGAGATCTTCGCGGACGAGCCGCAGCCCGCCCGCAAACCGCCGCGCGAGCCGCGACCCGGACGCAGGAAGCGGGGCCGCGGCAGCGGCGAGACCGCGAAGCGGATCCTGGTGGCGCTGCCCTGGATCGTCTTCGCGATCGCGATCACCGTCGCCGGCGGAATCGTCTTCGCGCTGGCGATGATCGCGATCGGGGTGGTGGCGCTGCGCGAGTTCGACGCGATCGCTCGTCGCTACCGGCCGCTGGTCATCCCCGCGTACATGGCGGTGGGGGGCCTCGTCCTCGCCGCCCACTTCGGCAGCGCCTTCAACATCCTCTACGTCCTCGCGGCTTCCTTCCTGCTGATCTTCGCTTTCGCCGCCAGGCCCCAGAACCAGGAGGGGGCGACGGTCTCGATGGGGGTGACGCTGCTGGGCGTGCTCTGGATCGGGATTCCGCTCGCCCACGCGGTGCTCCTGCGGGACCTCCCATCCCACGGCGCGGCACTGCTGATCGACGTCCTCGTCGGCACCTTCGTCGCCGATACCGCCGCCTACGCCACGGGCCGCATGTTCGGCAGCCACAAAATCACTCCTAACATCTCCCCGAACAAGACCGTAGAGGGCCTGATCGGCGGCTTCCTGATCGGGACCATGGGCTTCTGGTTCGCCGGCCTCTACCAAGATTGGCTCTCCGGCACGGACGCCCTCTTAATCGGCGCCGCCGTCGCCGCCGCCGCCCCGCTCGGCGACCTCTTCGAGTCGATGCTGAAGCGCGACCTCGGCACCAAGGACACCGGCACCATCTTCGGCCCCCACGGCGGCCTCCTCGACCGCCTCGACGCCGTCTTCTTCACCGTCGTCGTCGGCTACTACCTTGCGGTGGCCTTGGTTTACTGAGAGATCCCTGTCGATTTCCTCTGCAATGCTCGGGCTGTGGCGGGAATCCAGGCAGTCTTCTATCGCGATCGACATGGCGTGGAGCCGGTGGCGCAGTTCATCGAGACCTTGCCCGCCAAGCGCAGGGCGAAGATCTATGCGTTCATCGACGAGCACCTGAACGGACAATCGCCGGGTGCGCCGCCCCCGGAGCACCCTCTTACCTCACAAATCGAAGGAGAGATGCGAGAGGTAAGGGTCAGGTTCGGGAACACCCGCTACCGGATTCTCTATCAGCGATCCGGGAACCTACTGGTCTTCCTTAGTGCCTTCGAGAAGGACACGGGCGCAGTCCCAAGGAGTCAGATAGATACGGCAGTACGTCGTATGGCCGATTTCAAAGCTCGGATGAATGCACAGCGTAGGAGGCCGCCCCGAGCTATCGGGCGGGATATACCGCCACGCCGGCTCAAGCCTTGACTTCCTTATTAAAATCGATAAAGATTCGAGCGATGAGATCTGGATCGAGAGATGGTGGTCGCATCAGCCCACAGGGCCGCACGGTTTCCGAGGCCGCAGCGGAGCAGGCTCGCCGCAGCGAGGCCTACCGAGAAGCTCGTGACGAATATGCCGCGATTCAAGAGCTGCGAAAGCGAAACTGGATCGCCGCCCACATCCGCGAACGGCGCTACGAGCTGGATCTGACGCAAAAAGAGGTGGCCGAGCAGGCTGGCACCTCGCACTCCTTCATCTCGAAACTGGAGAGTGGCGATCACATTCCTACGATCCCCGTGCTCAAGCGAATCCTCGCAGTCCTTGACGAGGAGTTGTTGATCGGCATCGAACGACAGGTTCCCGATGAGGAGCCCGAGCGCGAGGTCGCGCCAGCCCCTGAAGTCGTGGCCGCTTGAGTTTGGTCGCCGCATGAACGACGACTGGCGCCTGCAGATCGATTTCGTCGAGGAGAACTTCGCCGATGCCCTGCATGATCGGCTCGACGCGGAGGAGCTCGAGCATGACCTCAGTCGTGCCTTCCACGACCGGATCATCGTCTCCAACGACGGGGCGACGGTCTTCGTCTACGCCGGTGATCGCGAGCAGGCGGAAAAGGCGCAGAAGCTGGTCGAACGGCTGACCGTGGAGGACGGGGAGGAGGTCAAGATCAGCTTCACGCGCTGGCATCCCGAAGCCGAGGAGTGGCGGCCGGCCGAGGAGCCGCTGCCCCGGGACGCTGAGGACCGGGGCGCGGAGCACGCGGCGCGGGTTGCGCGCGAACGGCAGGAGTCAGAGGCGAACGGGCCGGAGTACGAGGTCCGGATTGACCTGCCCTCGCACAAGGAGGCAGGGGAGTTCGCCGAGCGGCTGCAGGCCGAGGGTCTTCCCACCGTCCACCGCTGGAAGTATGTCCTGGTCGGCGCCACCGACGAGGACAGCGCCAATGCACTGGCCGAGCGGATTCGCGGCGAGGCGCCGCCCGGGAGCTCGGTCACCGTCGAGGGCACCTGGAGCGAGGCCTACGCCGAGCGGCCCCGCAGCCCCTTCTGGTTCCTCGGCGGCTTGGCCGAATAGCCGGTCCGTATCCTCTGTGGGGCATGAAGAAGGTCCTCGTGCTCGGGTCGACCGGGTCCATCGGAACGCAGGCGCTGGAAGTGATCGGGCGCTCGGATGAGCTGCAGGCGGTCGGCCTGGCGGCCGGTTCTGGCTGGGAGACGGTGCTTGAGCAGGCACGCGAGCACGGGGTGCCTACGGTGGGGTTGGTCGACGAGGAGACGGCGGAGCGGGCGCGGGGCGCCTGGAGCGGTCGTGTTCTCGCCGGCGAGGAGGGGATCCGGGAGCTGATCGCGACCTCGGGCGCCGACCTGGTGCTCAACTCGATCGTCGGCGCAGCTGGGCTCGGTTCGACGATCGTCGCCCTCAGCGAGGGAATCGACGTCGCCCTCGCCAACAAGGAGAGCCTGGTGCTCGGCGGCGAGCTGGTGATGGCGCTGGCCGAGGCGACGGGGGCACGGCTGCTGCCCGTCGACTCCGAGCACTCGGCCCTCTTCCAGCTGATCGGGGCCGAGGCGCCGGGTACGGTCGAGCGGCTGGTGCTGACCGCTTCGGGAGGTCCCTTCCGCGGTCGCGACGACCTTTCCGGCGTCACCGTCGAGGACGCCCTTGCTCATCCCACCTGGCGGATGGGCGGGCGGATCACGATCGACTCGGCGACGCTGATGAACAAGGGCTTCGAGGCGATCGAGGCGCACCACCTCTTCGCCGTCCCCTACGAGCGGATCGAGGTCGTCGTCCACCCGCAGTCGCTGGTCCACTCGCTGATCCACCTCAACGACGGCTCCTCGCTCGCCCACCTTGGCTACCCCGACATGCGGGTGCCGATCTCCTACGCGCTCCACTATCCCGAGCGCGCCGACGTCGACGTGCCCCAGCTCGACCTCGCCGCCGCCGGCTCGCTGACCTTCGAGCAGCCCGACCTCGAGACCTTCGCCTGCCTGCGGCTGGCCCTGGAGGCCGGCCGTGCCGGCGGCACCGCGCCGACCGTGCTGAATGCCGCCGACGAGGTCGCCGTCGCCGCCTTCCTCGAAGAGCGGATTCCGTTCACGGCGATCCCCGCGGTGATCGAGCGTGTTCTCGAAGAGATGCCCGCCGCGCCCGTCAGCCACTTCGACGACCTCTTCGCCGCCGACGCGGAGGCCCGCGAACGCAGCCAGGAGCAGGTCAGGGAGCTGACGCCCGCGTGAGCTGGTTCCTCGTCTTCCTCGGCTTCTGCTTCCTGATCATCATCCACGAGGCGGGCCACTTCTTCGCCGCCAAGGCGGTCGGGATGCGGGTCGAGCGCTTCTTCCTCTTCTTCGGCCCGACGATCTGGTCGTTCCGGCGCGGCGAAACCGAGTACGGGGTGAAAGCGATCCCGCTCGGCGGCTACGTGAAAATCACCGGCATGAACCCGGAGGAGGAGGTGCCTCCGGAGCACCAGGAGAACGCCTACTTCCGCAAGCCGATCTGGAAGCGGATCGTCGTCGTCGCGGCGGGACCGGCGGTGAACATCGTGCTCGCCTTCCTGATCCTCTTCGCCGTCTTCTCGATCGGCGGCCTGCAGAAGTCCGACCAGTCGGTGGGGCCGATCAAAGCCGACTCGCCTGCCTCGAAGGTGCTCCAGGAAGGCGACAAGATCGTCGCTGTCGATGGCAAGCGCTTTCCCGGGGTGAGCCTAGAAAAGCGACTGGAAAGCTTCGGCAACACCGTCAAGGCCCACAAATGTCCCGGCCAGCAGGTCGAGAACTGCCGCGCCGCGGCGCCGGTGCGGCTGACGATCGAACGCGACGGTCAGGTGAAGACGCTCTCCGTCTACCCGCGCTACGACAAGGAAGCGAAGCGTGCCCTGATCGGGTTCTCCTACGGCGGCCACTTCGTCCCGATCAGCCTCGGCCATGCCGTTGACAAGTCGCTTGACTCGATCTGGTTCGTGACCAGCAGGACGGCGACTGTGTTCGGGCGGATCTTCGAATCCCAGCACCGCAAGGAAATCTCCGGGATCGTCGGCACCAGCGACGTCGGCCACGCGGCGGTCGAACAGGGCTGGCGAGAGGCCTTCCTGCTGCTCGCTCTGGTCAGCCTCTCGCTGGGGATGATCAACCTGCTGCCGATCCTGCCGCTGGACGGCGGTCACATCTTCTGGGCGGTAATCGAGAAACTGCGCGGCCAGCCGGTCTCCCTGCGGGTGATCGAGCGGGCGACCGTCGTCGGCTTCGCCCTCGTCCTGATCCTGATGTTCATCGGCCTCTCCAACGACATCGGCCGGATTACTGGCGAAGGCTTCGAAACCCGGTAGGCGCTACTGCTTCTTCGGCAGGACCTTGAAGCTCCAGATCGCGGGGGTCGGGTCGGTGAGCCCGTTGGCGACCGACGCAACCCGAACTACATGCCTGCCCGGCTTCAGGGAGGGCGCCGTGTAGGGCGACCGGCAGGCTTTGAAGGGCTTCTTGTCGACGCTGCACCGGAACGTCGCGCCGGCGACGGTCGCCGTGAACTTGAAGGTCGGCGTGCTGTCCTCGGTCTTCGGGCGCGGCTTCAGCGTCAGCTTCGTGTCGGGCGCCACGGGGGCGACGGCGACCGCGGGTTGGGAGGGAGTCGCCGGCGGAGTCGACGAGGGTGGAAGGGGCCGCGGTTCTTCCGATGGCGGCGGTTCTTCGGTGGGCGGAGGCGGTTCTGATCCGCCGGTGGTTTTGAAGGTCCGGTCGAACCCGCGACTCGTCCCGGTGACGTTTTTGGCGACGAGGCGGAAGTGGTAGGTGGTGCCGGCGGTAAGTTCGCCGACGATGGCCGATTTCGCTAGGGAGGAGGAGCCGCTGCCGGCCGAGGTTTGGGCGGTTTTCAGCCCATAGGCCGTCGTCGTGCCGTATTCGAAGAAGTAGGTCGTTTCCTGTTCGGAGGGGTTCACCGTCCCGTTGAGCGTCGCTTCGGTTTCTCCCACCGCGGTCGCCGAGCCGGTGCTGACGACGGGGGCGGCGGGCCCGGTGACGGTCACCGCCCCCTTCATGATCGTCGGGTGGACGGGACAGTAGAACTTGTAGGTGCCGCCCTGGGCGAAGGTGCAGGAGCCCGCCCAGTTGCCCTGCCCCAGGCTCGGGGTCCCGGTGCAGCTGGGGGTTTCCGGGTCGCCGCTTTCCCAGACCAGGCCGTGCGGGTTGGTGGTGGCGTTCTTGAAGGCGATCGAGCCGCCACTTTCGATTTCGGCGGTCGAGGGGGTCCAGGCGTAGGTGGCCAGCGAGTTGCCGGTGACTTCGATCGTCGGTTCGGCCGCAAGGCCACTTGCCGCTCCGACGCCCAGCAGGGCGACGCTGAGGAGGGCGCTGGCAAGCGATCTACGCACGGAACTCAACCCTCCGGCGCGGGTTCGACGACGCACCGCTCGGCGACACGACGGCAATCTTCACGACCGTGGACAGCCGTCCCCGGATCTGCAGCGCCCGCAGTGCCAAGGGGTGCAGGCGAACTACGAAGGAGTGGCGGCCGGCTTTTCCAAGGGAGCGGTTGAGGCTGCCGATCTGGACCAAGCCTTTCCCACGGCCACCGATGGCGGAGCGCGTCGCTTCGACGTCAATGCCCAAGCGTCCGCCGGCCGCGGCCGTCGAAACGACGACCGATCCCCGGACCGCGCCGCCGCGTTGGTTCTTCACCAGTTGGAATCCTTCGATGAGGGGGCTTTCCGCCGAAGCGGGCGCTTCGGGGGGTCCAGGCGCCGGCGCCGGCCCGGTCGCGCTGCTGCCGACGGTGACCGTCCCCTTCATTTCTTCGGGGTGGACGGTGCAGACGAAGGTGTAGGTCCCGGCTTGGGTGAACGTGCACGACCCGCTCCAGGAAGTTCCGAATTCGTCGACCGGGACGCCGTTGCAGGTGGGCTTTTCCGGGCCGCCGGTCCAGCGGACCCCGTGGGGAACGATGTTGCCCGGGTTGCGGACAGCGACGGATCCACCAGGCGCCGCGGTCACGGCAGATGGCTTCCAGACGTATCCGCTGGTCGTTTCGGCGGGTTCGACGGTCGCTTCGTCCGCTGCGCCGGCGGCAGGCAGGTGGAGAACCCCAATCCCCACGAGGGCGAGCAGGAGCAACCATCGGCCGTGCCGTCGCCTCGCCTCTCCACGCCTGGGCGGTGCCATTCGTCTCGCGATACGGCTCCCAGGCCCTTGAGGTTCAATCGGCCCGTGTTCTCGGCTCAATAAGCTTGGGATATGGCTTCTAAACGGCAGATCTGGGTCGGCAACGTGCCGATCGGCGGCGGCGCACCGGTCGCCGTGCAGACGATGACGAAGACCGAGACCGCGAATCTGGCGGCGACGATGGAGCAGATCCGCAAGGTCGCCGACGCGGGGGCCGATCTGGTCCGCTGCGCGGTGCCGCGGGAGAAGGACGCCGAGGCGCTGAAGACGATCGTCAAGGAATCGCCGATCCCGGTAATCGCCGACATCCACTTCAACCACACCCTGGCGCTGAAAGCGATCGACGCCGGCGCCCACTGCATCCGCCTCAACCCGGGCAACATCGGCGGTCGCGAGAAAGTCGCCGAGGTCGCCGAGAAGGCGAACGCCAAGGGGGTGCCGATGCGGATCGGCGTCAACTCCGGCTCGTTGCCCAGGCACCTGCATGCGCTCGAGCGCGAAGCGCCGGTCGAAGCGCTGGTCGCCGCCGCGGTCGAGTTCGTCGAGCTGATGGAGGGCCTCGACTTCGAAAACTTCAAGGTCTCGATCAAGTCGACCAACGTGCCGAACACGATCGCCGCCAACCGCCTGCTCTCGGAGAAGATCCCCTACCCGCTGCATCTGGGCGTGACCGAGGCGGGGACGAAGTGGGGCGGCTCGCTGAAATCGGCGGTCGGCCTCGGGACCCTGCTCGCGGACGGCATTGGCGACACGATCCGGATCAGCCTCTCGACCTTCCACGCCGAGGAGGAGGTCAAAGTCGGCTGGGAGGTCCTCAAGGCGCTGCAGCTGCGCGAGCGCGGCCCGGTCCTGATCGCCTGCCCGACCTGCGGCCGCCTCCAGTTCGACATGGACTCGGTGGTGGCGGAAATCGAGCAGCGGCTGGAAAGCTACGAGGAGCCGGTCGAGGTCGCCGTCCTCGGCTGCGCCGTCAACGGAATCGGCGAGGCCAGCCACGCGGACTTCGGCATCGCCGGCGCCAAGAACGAGGGCCTGATCTTCGCCGGCGGCAAACCGCTCCGCAAGGTCCCCCAGGCCAAGCTCGTCGACACTCTCTTCGAAGAGATCGACAAATCGCTCGACCGTGGCGGCCAAGTCGAGTTCGACGAGACCGAATCCCGCGAGGGCGCCGAGTGGGTGGCCAACATCGAGCGCGAAAACGCCGGCGACCTCACCCCCGAGAAGATCGCCGCGATGGAGGCCGAAGCCGTCGAACGCGGCGAGTCCGACAAAGTCCTCCTCGACGAGGAGGCCTCCCCAACCGCCGGCCGCAGGTTCACGCGGGCTTAGACACGGATTACTTCGATTTCGTCGAAGGAGCTGAAGTCCGCGTCCTGCGTAAGTACGGCGGCCCCGTGGTGCGCGGCAGTAGCGGCAATCCAAGTGTCGTGGCGGCGGAGACTGCGCACTCGCGCACGCTCGGCAGCCTCGATCCGCGCGAACCAGCTTGCGATCTCGGGCCCCACTGGCAGTAGCGGGTAGAGAGATTGGACGCGGGAGAGGGTTGAGAGGCGCCGGGCTCTATCGCCTGGATCGGTTGCCCGCAGCACACCGAGCTCCAGCTCGGCCACGGTGATCACCGAGACAGCGATCCTCTCCGGGAGGTCTCCTAGCTCACGACCGGCCTCCTGAGCGATGAAGACGGAGGTGTCTGCGACGGCTTTGCTCAATCGTCGAGCTCTGCGCCGCGAACATCGGCAAGGTCGTCGAGAAGCTTGGGGTCAGCGGGGGCCTCCCGCAAAATGCGCCGGAGCTCGGTCGAAGCCACCCAGGGATCGCGCCGTTCGACATGAGGGAAGATGTCCGCAACGGGTCGTCGGTTCACCGTAAGCGTCAACTCTTCGCCCGCTTCCAGATCGGCGACGACGTTGGAGGTCGAATTACGGAGTTCACGAATCGAGATCTCCTTGGCCATGGCACGACTGTAGCACTTGGTGCTACGGCAGGCCCGGATAGGCTCGCGCGTGAGCCGCCTGTCGCAGATGACCAGGTCGAGTTCGACGAGGCCGAGTCCCGCGAGGCCGCTGGTTCACCCGGGCCTAGCCGGGAAAACGCCGTTCGTTCTCATCGCGGATGGCTTCCAGCATCCGCTCGGCAATGCCATCCCTGTCGCGCCAGACAGTGCGATCCGAAATATTCGTTTCTTCGTCCCAGGGAAGCCCGAGGCCAAGGCGTTTCGCAATGCGCTTGACGGGGGTGGTGACCGCTGAAGCGATATTCCGGGGGGTCCCTACGCTGAGGTGGCGAGCCATCGTGACTGAATCCACCATCCCATCGGCGGCCAGCTTGTTGAAGAAGTCCTGAGAGCGATGAAGAGAGTTGACGCCCAGCTCTTCGGCAAGCTGCCGGCATTGATCCGCCGTATAGGCATCAGGGTCTGGAATTGGATTTTCCCGGCTCAGCTCTTCGGCGACGTAAGGGGCTAGCCACCGAGCAAATTCGCGGCCAAATTGTTCGCTTGGGAAAGGAACGGACCTCAAAACGCTCCTCCTTCTGGTGTGAACTATGTTATTAGCATGAGAATAGCATCAACCGAGTCTGTAAAAACTCGCGTAGTACGCCGGTTTTCACGGACTCGCGCCAAGACGACCTCCGGATCGAGTGGGGGATAGATTCCAATGGGTGAGCCGCCTGTCTCAGATGTTCCTGCCGACGCTGAAGGACCCGCCTGCGGATGCGGCGGCGACTTCGCACAAGTTGATGGTGCGGGCGGGGTTGATTCGACAGCTGGGGGCGGGGTTGTGGACTTATCTGCCGGCGGGGTGGCGGGTGGAGCGGAAGGTCGAGCAGATCATCCGCGAGGAGATGGAGCGGATCGGCTGCCAGGAGATGCTGATGCCGCTGCTGATGCCGGCTGAACCGTGGGAAAAGACCGGGCGGTATGCGATCGAGGAGCTGTTCAAGCTCGAGGATCGCAAGGGGTCGCCGTTGGTGCTGGCGATGACCCACGAGGAGGCGGTGACCACGCACGTGGCGCGGGACGTGCGCTCCTATCGCGACCTGCCGCTGATGCTCTTCCACATCCAGACGAAGGAGCGCGACGAGCCGCGGCCGCGGGCCGGCGTCCTGCGCACGCGCGAGTTCACGATGAAGGACGCCTACTCCTTCGACCGCGACGAGGAGGGGCTGGCGCGCTCCTACGAGCTGCAAGCCGAGGCCTACGGGCGGATCCTCGACCGCTGCGGGGTGCGCTGGCATCGGGTCAAGTCCGACGTCGGGATGATGGGCGGGACCGACGCCGACGAGTACATGGCGCCCTGCCCGGCCGGCGAGGACGAGGTGGCGCTGGCGCCCGGGTACGCGGCCAACGTCGAGATCGCCTCGGCCGAGCCGCAGCCGGTCGAGCTGCCGGCGCCGCTGGAGGCGTCGGAGGAGATCGAGACCCCGGGGATGACCAAGGTCGAGATGGTCGCCGAGCATCTAGGGCTGCCGCAGGGCGCCTTCATCAAGACGCTGCCGATCGTCGTTGAGGGCCGCGGGATGGTCCTCGTCCTCCTGCGCGGCGACCACCGGCTGAACGAGACGAAGCTCCGCAACGGGATGAAAACCGACTTCCGTCAGGCGAGCGCCGAGGAGATCGAGGAGCAGCTCGGCCCGGTCGGCTACCTCGGGCCGGTGGGCAGCGGCCTGCCGATCATCAAGGACGCGGCGCTGACCGGCGACTCCTACGTAACCGGAGCCAACAAGGCGGACACCCACCTGCGCGGGGTCGACCCCGGGCGCGACTTCGAGTCCTACGAGATGGACGTGCGCAAGGTCGAGGCCGGCGACCTCGCCCCCGGCGGCGAGCCGATCGAGATCGAGACCGCAATCGAGGTCGGCAACATCTTCAAGCTCGGCACCCGCTACTCCGAGCCGCTCGGCGCCACCTACCTGGACGAGAACGGGGCCGAACACGCGATGGTGATGGGCTGTTATGGGATTGGCCCGGCGCGGATCGTCGCCGCCGCGGTCGAGCAGGGGGCCGACGAGAACGGGATCGTCTGGCCGAAGGCGATCGCCCCCTGGCAGGTCCACCTGGTCTCGCTGGCGAAGGCGGGCGAGCCCGAGCGCGAAGCCGCCGACAAGCTCTACGAGCAGCTGCTCGAGGCCGGTGCCGAGGTGCTCTACGACGATCGCGACGCCGGGCCGGGGGAGAAGCTGACCGACGCCGAGCTGCTCGGCTGCCCGCTGCGAATCGTCGCCGGCCGCCGCGGCCTCGCCGAAGGCGTCGTCGAGGCGACCGTGCGGGCCACCGGCGCCGAGCAGAAGCTCCCGCTGGAGGACGCCGCCGCGCAGGCGCTGTCGCTCCTCGATGACTGATCCCGCATCCAGGAATCCCTTCGGCCGCGGCCGCACGCGCCGCCTCTTCGGACTCGACCGCAGCGCGCCGCCGCCGCCCCCGACCCGCAAGGGCGAGCCGCTGCACCCGTGGACGATCCCGAACGCGGTCGGCTACGTTCGTCTCGCGGCGATCCCGGTCTTCCTCATCCTCGCTTACAACACCGAGGACGGGACCTCGGTCGCCTCGGCGATGGTCTTCTGGGCGATCGCCGCCGGCGATTACCTCGACGGGATCCTTGCCCGGATCACCGGCCAGTACAGCCGCATGGGCGCCCTGCTCGACCCGCTG
>Ga0207702_10004974_pt1 | contig 11677 bp, 8 predicted proteins | sample KBSCornC62_FD_184302 | JGI IMG/M metagenome (GOLD analysis project Ga0207702, IMG submission 184302) | Corn rhizosphere microbial communities from Kellogg Biological Station, Michigan, USA - KBS Corn C6-2 (SPAdes) (version 2) | ecosystem: Host-associated > Plants > Roots > Rhizosphere > Soil ...
CACCGCTTCCGGCCAAAAGGCGCCAGATGATGACGGCGGCAAGGAGGAGCACCACAACTGCCGTCCACGCTTTCCACGGCCTGCGTCGCTTCACCCCATTTATTTTTCGGAGCCGAACCGGCCGTTCTAGGATAACCTGAGAAAAATCACTCATAGTAAGAGTTAGGCCGATCTTCTTCACACATAGCTCCGACTCGAAGTCATGCGTTGTATGCGGTCTGCCCGATATAAACGCAGAAAGCGGCTTGCATGCCAAAAAAGCCCTCTCGCCTCGTTGCAGCCGTTATCGTGACCCAAAACCGCCCCTATTGCCGATCTTTCACCCATCGCATCGGACTCCGTGAATATTATTTTACGGGCCCCATCCTCCCACGCCTTCGGAAATGCGGGCACGACGGCTGCTAAGCGACCCCGAACGCCACGTTCCCAATGTCTCGGTTTATATTATTTACTACAAGGAATAAAGTCAAACGACGCCCGCGGCATTAGCCAGCGGACATCGGCGGCGTTCGCGCAGAGAACTACAGACCAGCATCCACTAAATTGAAAACAATGCCTAAAAGCAGACATCACCTCGTGCGTAACAGCACGCTTCTCATACTATTGCTCAGCGTCCAGCAGGCAAGAGCTCAGGACACCGCGACGACTTCAGGCACGCCGGCCAAGGACGCTAGCGACGACGCCATCGTGAAGATGGAGAAGTTCGTCAGCGTCGAAGGCGACGACCTCAATGGCATGCTTCCGCCACCAAACAATGTATTCGGCATCGCCAAAACTGCGCTCGAGACTCCTCGTTCGGTCAGTATGGTCACCGGAGAAATGATTGAGAAATTCAATATTTCCGATCTCTCCGACCTCGAGCGCTTCTCGCCCAGCAGTTACACGGCCTTCTCCTTCGGCGTTCAGGGCGCGCTGAGTATTCGCGGAGATACCGCGGATATGTACTACGGCGACATGAAGCGGCTCAACAACACCTCAAACGTTCCAACCATCATCGGCGCCAGTGATGGTGTTGAAATCGTCCGCGGACCTCCGTCGGCGGTTTACGGGGAAGGCGTCGTCGGTGGATATATGAACTATATCCCCAAATCCGCCCGCGCCAGCACCGGCAAGTATCTCGACCGTTACACGGGCAAAATTACGGTCACACTCGATGACTGGGGTGGCAAGATTCTCACGGCCGAGGTCGGAGGTCCATTGACGATCTTCGGTAAAAAGGCCGGATTCTACATCTACGATCAGAGCCAGGACTCGAAAACGTACTATATCGGTCAGAAAGTCGAAGACGAGACTTTGCAGGGCACATTCACTATCGACATTGCCGATGGGCTGCGCTTCGAGGTCGGAGGCAATTTCCAGCATCATCGAGGCACGGGCATCGCCGGATGGAATCGTGTCACTCAGGATCTGGTCGACAATCGCGTCTACCAGACTGGTCAGGAAAACTTTAGTCTGATCGACACGAACGGAGATGGCATCGCGAGCCGCGCCGAATTGTACAATGCAGGTCTGACCAATAACTATAACTTCGGTGTAAACGGATTGCCGGTGCCAAACCAAGTCAAACCTGGAACCACGGCTTATACCAAACCGGGCGGTCCGCTGGCGTTTGTCACCAATGTCGGAACAACGCTGCTCAGCCCGCGCAACGTTCTCCTCGAGCGAATCAATTTCGGCAAGGATTTCATCTGGTTCGCAAATCTGACCTTCGATCGCATTCCCAACTTGGTCATCACGAACAAGGATTTTTACGAATATCAAAATTATTATAAATTATCTGACATCGCCTACATGCGGTCCGGCGACACCACTCTTTTCGAAGAGCGCTTAACCGCAGCGTTGACGATCCCGCATCTTCCGTCGTGGCTAGAAATCCATGATGTGATCGCCGGAAACATCCGATACCTGGATGCGTATAACACGACCACCAACGTGTTTCAGATCTTCAACTATTGGGATCTGACGCAGTACACTCAGGGGCAGTATCTCTTTGCGAACGGCTGGACGGAGCCTGGCCTCGCTGGAGTCGATTCCGCCGCCGAAAGCAAAGACCTCGAGATGGGTATCGGGAATCTACTAGACCTCACCGCCTGGAAGAAACTCTCCCTGACCGTCGGCACTCGGATGGACTGGGTCGATGGATCGGTCGAAAACTTCCAGGGGTTGAAAACGACGGGAAACGTTCTCGCGATTGTCCCACCCTTGTTTGCCAAAGGTTCGGCACGCGCTGCCTCCCTGACCTCAGCAAGTCTTTCGTATAAGATCATCCCGCAGATCGCCCCTTATATAACGTTTGCGACGCCGCGCACGGTCACGCCTGGGACCACCGGCGGCGTGACGACCGCGCAGGTAACCGGAAAATACTTAGATAGTTCTCGCCTCGAAGAAGGCGGCGTCAAAGGCGAATTCTTCAAAGGCCGTCTCTTTGTCACCTACGCGGTCTACGAACAGTATCGCACCGCCTTCAATCAGACCTTGAACGGCGGACTGGGCGATTTTCAGCAGACGCGGAGCGACGGACAGGAACTTGAAATCCGTTGGGTGCCAACCAAGCGGTTTAATATTGCCCTCGCTGGCGACTGGACCTCGCGCTTTACGGATCCGCTCGCGCCGGGACAGTATACACCGGTTCCCGTCCAAACGGTCGGACTCGATCCCATTCAGTTCGGCGGCGGTCGCTACCAGCAGGGTTACCCAGCGACCGATCAGTACGCTCGCCGCACTGCGCCAGCGCAGATTTTGAGTGCGTTCGGAGATTATATTCTCGGAAATAGCGGCTTCGACGTCTCAGCTGGAGCGAGTTTCATCGGCGGTTACGCGGCGTCCAATATCAACGATATCTACCTCCCATCGGCGCTGCTCTTCTCAGCGGATATTGGTTATCGCACGAAAAAGTGGGAAGTGCGTCTCTCCGGAAAGAATCTCACTAATCAACTGTATTTCACGTCCACGAGTGGAAGTGCGGCGTTGATTCCTCAGCCAGGGCGGACCCTCACGGCGCGGTTCACCTATCGATTCTAACCTAACCCAGCGCACTGAATTTGGAATGATCCGAGTTCGGTGCGCTTTCTCGTCTGTCTGGCTATTCCCCCGCGGTGGTGGGGCGAGCCGGGCAGACTCCTTTTCGCCTCCAAATAATATCATGCATCCTTCACGCAAAGATCCGGCCTTACGACGTCTCGGCCAGTTTTCACTTTTTTCCGCTGCTTTATTGAGCAGCAGCGTTGTCGTTCCACTTTCTTCTTCCGCCGTCGCAGCGTCGGCTAACCACGAAACCTCGTTCAACGTTCAAGAGGCCACGATCGCGGACATCCAAAAAGCGATTCTTGAAAAACGGCTCACCTGCACGCAGTTGGTCAAATTATATTTGGCCCGTGTGAAAGCCTTCAATGGGTCCGGCGTAGAAGAGCCCGAGGGAATCCTCGGCCCGATCAAACCCATCGCCCACGCCAAAGGGGTGAACGCCATGATCACGCTGAACCTGCGACCCGCGACCCGCAAAGCCATGGGCTTCGACGATCGCAAGGCTCGAAGCATGACCGACAGTGTCGACAATGATCCCAACATGCCCGACGCGCTGGAAGTCGCGGCAAAATTAGACGCGGAGTTCGCCAGGACCGGAAAACTGGTCGGTCCGTTGCACGGCGTCGTCGTCGCGATCAAAGATCAGTACGACACGTTCGATATGCGTACCACCTCCGGCGCAGACGCATTCTACGCCAACGATCGGCCGCCGGCAGATGCCACCTTCGCGAAACGGCTGCGCGAGGCGGGAGCGATCGTGCTCGGGAAAGCGAACATGGGAGAATATGCCGCTGGCTATCGCAGCTCGTTCGGCGGGACGGAAGTGAATCCCTATGACACGGAGCGCGTTCCGGGCGGCTCTAGCGGCGGCTCCGGCATGTCGGTTGCGACCAACATGGTCACCGTTGCGATCGCAGAAGAAACCGGTCCATCGGTCCGGGCGCCTGCCCAATATAGCAATGATGTCGGCATCGCGCCGACTCAGGAATTGGTCAGTCGACATGGGATGATGAACACGGGCATCAATACGCGGGTCGGACCGATCGCTCGCAACGTCGAGGATGCCGCTCGAGTTCTTTCGGTGATCGCTGGATACGACGCGAAAGACGAAATGACCGCATTCAACGTCGGAAAACTACCGACCGCTCCTTATGAGTCCTTCACCCACGCGAAGAGTCTAAAGGGAATGCGCATCGGAGTCATTCGCGAATACATGGACAAAGGTGTTTACGGGAAAGAATCGTACCAGAATATCGATATTGTTAACAAGGCGATCGAAGATCTGAAGAAACTGGGCGCCGTCATCGTCGAACCCGGTCCGGATGGGATGTTCACTCCATATATTCGCAAATATAATCCCATGCTGAGCAATGCCTATTGGGCAAAGGGATTTCCGGAGCTATTCCCCGTGACCGCGGAAGGCAAGCCGAGCGATGACCACGTCCAGACCTTGGTCGATCTTGCGTTCCATCCGGAAAAAGTTCCGGGCAAGGTCACGATGCGTGATTTCAGCGGAGCCGCTGCCGTCGGCGAAAGCAAATATGGGTACGACGTTTATCTCAAGGAGCGCGGAGATCAGAATATAAAAACCCTCGGAGACTTGGCGGAGAAAGCGAACTTCTTCAGCTCGCCGAATTTTCCCACCAAAAAACGAGGTCTAGAAAATTCGAACAAAGCGATGGAGCTGGACACAGCGGTTCGTCTGCAGCGCCGCTTTGCCATCCAACAGATTATATTGGCATGCATGGCGGATAAGCAACTCGACGCTTTGGTGGCTCCGACCGGTTTGCTGCCCGCGCGAAAATTACTGGCGCCTAACGAACCGACCGCGAATGGCATCGGTAACTACGGCATGTTAACCTTCATCGGTCAGCAAGGTTTTCCGGTCATCACAGTTCCGGCCGGTTTTACGACAGAGGTTTATGACCAGGTCCCCGATCCGAATCCTTCGCCCGAGGCCCTCAAAGCAGCGGAAGGTAAAGGCGGTGTCGGTGGAGAAGTGGAAGGGGCGACCACTCGGACTGCAATGATCTGGTCCGGCCCCACGCCGGCAAAACTGCCAGTCGGTATCGATTTTATCGGACGACCCTTTTCCGAGCCAACCCTGCTCACGGCCGCGGCTGCGTATGAACACGCGACGCACCATCGGATGTCTCCGCCTGACTTCCGCGACATTCCAGCGTCGCCATGATTTGCTACGACTGACGTAGAGTAAAGTAGCGTGTGCAAAAATCGAAGGCAGCCCGTTTTGCGGGCTGCCTTTTTTTCTGCGGCTTAAAGAGTTGGCTCAGATTCGACGTCGTCCCCGAGCGCTTCAGGCTCTTACCGCGGGTAATACCAATAATGATTCGTGTCGTTGATAAATATCTTCTTCGGAATCATCGCGTGAATACCGAGGGTTTTATCGACCACTTGAGTCACACGGTAGTTTACCGCAATACTCGAAAGCGTATAGGCCTGCAGCATGTCGAAGTGCTGCTTCTCTTTCAAGAAATCGATGGATTCAGTGATGGCTTGATACATCGCCTTGTTCAGATCCGGATCCAAGCCAAAAACAATATAGTCCGTCGGAGTTTCCGCCCGCGGCATTTTTAGAGTCTGGCCCTTATGAAGGATAAACTGAAGCGTGACCGTATTTGCGGTTTCGATCGCGGTGCCGGTCACTTCTCCATCACCTTGGCCCGCGTGCGAATCTCCCGTATAGAACAGTGCGCCTTTTTGAAAAATAGGTAGGTAGAGCGTCGATCCAGTGACCAACTCCTTGCAGTCGAGATTGCCGCCGTAAGGCCCCGGCGGCGTCGAACTTGGATTCTCGCCCAACGAATCCGCCGGGCACGTCGCCATCACCCCCATGAACGGCGCGAGCGGCACCACAATGTTTTCATCGAACACGCCCGCATTCCGCGCAATATCGAGATGAGTGACTTTTGAAAAAGGACGCGGAGCTCCCGGCGGCGTGCTGATCGCAGCCGAGGGACTCGGCGCCATACCTCCGCCCAGAGGCGCGGGCTTGGGAATCGGAGCACTACCTAACATCAAACCACCATGGCCGGGCGAACCGCCAGTGTTTCCGTACGGGATGCGTGGTGTTACATCCATGATCCGGACTTCGAGAGAATCACCCGGTTCGGCATCCTCAATATAGATCGGCCCCACCAGGAGATGCCCTCCTGGGATTCCCGGCGCGCGAGGCGTTTCTTTGAGCACCTTGGCCGACTCCAGCAGGGCGGGACTCTGCTCGACCGTAAGATCTATATTATTATCCTTCAGCCATTGATTGGGGCTTGAGTTGTTCCCGGCGCGAGTCGCGCCGCCTCCGCCTCCGCCATCGATCTCGACGATCGCACCCGACTTGATGGTGAGAACGGGTTTCTTCGTCGCCGAATAGTGTCCGATGATCGCATTTTCTGGCGTGAGTGGCACCTGGTAGTCGAAAGGCACAGCTCCTGCGGTTAAACTAACCGGATTCCAGATCAGTCCGGCTGTCAGAAGGGCGGCGCCTAGGCCAATCCGATGGTTAATAATGGGCCTGCCGAATCCGACTTCCCGGCGTCCGACGGCGCAGCATTCTTTGTTTAATAAAACATTTTTCATCGCCCGTCCGTCAGCTACTCATACGCCAAGTTCTGGCCGAGCGACATTTCTAAAATATAATAAATCGCCTGACCTAAAGACGTTCGATAAGCCTCATATACATTCAGTCCCGATCGTTCCCTTTCGGGAAGTTGAAAACGACTTCGCTAAAGCGACTCCCTTTGACCTGAATACTTTTGAACACACCATCAAACACGTTGGTCGATTTTACCCAGTCGCCGGTTGCCTCGAAGAACGAGGTGTCGCCCACGGTCTCCCCACTCGCCCGATCTGCGACCGCATGAAATAGGATGGTGCGGCGATCAGAACCGGTCGTGACGACACATTCGATCTCCGGCTGCGCGATCCTGACAAATTCTTCCATTTCTCCGTCGAGAATATACGCGTCGAGTTTTCCTTCGTCCGTATTGCGCACGAGTTCTACATGATAAGCTTCTTCTCCGAGCACAACAGGAGTTCCTCCATGTGGCGGATGATGAACGTGCGCCCGCACCGGTCCACTCGCCTCATTTCGGCTCTTTTGGCAGCCGGCCAAACAAGCGGTCGCTACTATAAAAAGTGCAACCGCCCTCCATTGAAGCGTCAGGCCAAAATGAGAGAAAGACGCGCGCCGGTTCATTTCACCGGCCCTAAAAACTTTTCTCCATCCATCACAAAAAGCGAAACGACGTAACCTCCATCGTAGCGCTGGTCGATGCGGAAGGTGCCTAGCATACGCACGGGGATATCTTGGACGACTTGAATTCCCGGCTCTCGCATCGTGACCACCACGTAGTCGTTCATATTGGGAACTGCGCCGTAACAACAGGTCGTGATGTCTCGCATCATGACGAATTTCGTCGAAAGACCATTTTGCACCTGCAACGGCATCATGTAACCGGTCAGCACGACTTTCTGCTGATCATACAGATGAATCCACGGAGGCACTTGGTCTCTCTTCATCGCCTTCGCCATCTCCTCCGGCGTAGCTCCGGTGCCCACGTCCTCGACTTTATAGTCAAACGCAGACAGCTTGTCGAAACCCAGAGAGTAAAATGAACCGCCCTCGACACTGACCTTGTCCGGCGTGGTATCTACGTTGAGTGTCGCGACAGGAGCCGCGGCGCTCACACTCGCGACCAAACCCATGAGCGCACCAAGCATTAGGACTGTCTTCGGTCTCACCAATTTAATATTATTATCCATAACCTTCCTTAGGATTGCGGGGCCATGCTGCTAGCGACATCCGTCCGGTACGCCTTGATGGCAGGGAAAACGCCACAGAGTGCGGCCAAGCCCACGATTCCGAGCGGAGCTACCACCATGACAGGATGGAATTCGGCCGGGTTGATCACGACCCCCGTTTGCTCTCGAATGATACTCGAGGCGACGATGACAATGATAGTATAAATACCAAAAGCAAAAACCATCCCGATAGCGGCAATGGCTGCGGATTCCAGGACGAATGCACCGAAAACCGTGATTCGCCGCGCCCCCAAGGCGCGCAAAATGGCGATCTCGCGGCGTCGCTCATTCATCGAGTTGTAGATGCTCGCCAGGATCGAGGCGGAAGCGACGACGACGATGAGATAGGAAACGAATGCCAAAATCTTATCGAACCACGCGATCTTGTCGAAGAGCTTCGCCAAGATACTTCCGATGGGCCACGCGAATGTAAGCCGATTCCCTCGACGATTATAGAGCATATCAAGTTGAAATCCGCTCATCGGATTGCTCTGCTTCAGTTTGATCAGGACGGCGCTGACGTCGGTCGCAGCCTTCGGATCATGTCCGCTCATTTTCTGGATGCCTTGCAGCGGAATCCAGATGACTCGATCTGCCGGTGTGCTGGTCGGTTCAAAAATGCCCACCACCCGATAGGTTTCCGCATGCTGCTTGGTTTCGTCGTACTGGAGCCCGTGGAAAGGATGAAAGGTGTCGCCGAGTTCCAGGCCGAGCTGCTTGGCCGCGAAACTTCCAACCACGGCTTCTTTCTCTCCCTCGGTGAATCGTTTTCCGCCCGATTGGAAGCTATACTTTTTTCCGGGTGCGTATTCCACCCGATCGAACAAGTCCTCGGTCGTGCCGATTAAGCGATAGCCTTTAAAGTTGTCGCCCACGGCGATCGGAAGTGCCAATTCAATATTGGGATTATTCTTCGCCTGCTCGACGTCGGCCGGACCGATATTTCCCGGACTGTCTTCCAGATGGAAGATAGCATTCAGGACAAGTTGCAGCTTTGAACTGCGCGCGCCAAGGACCGCGTCAAAACCGCCAGTCACGCTGGTAAATGTTTTATTGGACTCTTGCCGCATGACCCAAACGGCCATCAGCAATCCACCCGCCAACGCAATGGCCACCGCAGATACCAGAGTGGAGACAGCATACTGTTTGAGGCTTTTGTAGACAATAAAGAAGACGATCATAGGACTTTCACGTATTGAATACAGTTCAGCTCGCGAAAATCCGCCACGTTGTCGAAAGCGGAAAGGATGCCTTCGTCGTGACTGACCAACAGCAAGGCCGCTCCTTGCTCTGCACATGCTTCTCGCAGGAGTGTCAATGTTTCCGACGCATGCACGGGATCGAGATTTCCGGTTGGTTCATCGGCCAGGACAAGTTTCGGTCGGTTCGCCAGAGCCCGCGCGACCGCGACCCGTTGCTGCTGACCGACCGAAAGCTGTCGCGGATAGTAGGAGAGCCGGTGCGACAACCCGACTCGCTCAAGCAGTGTTGTCGCAAAAGCCTTCTCCTGCCCCGGTCCAAAAGCCATCGCGAGCAATACATTTTCGAGACAGGTGTATCCCTGCAGCAAATTGAAACTTTGATACACGCATCCGAGCACGGTCGCGCGCAAACGGTCCCGCCGGCCCTCGCTCAGCGAGGTAATTTCTTGACCATGCAACGCGATGGATCCTCCGTCTGGCTTAACGATCCCAGCGATGAGATTCAGAAACGTGGTTTTACCGCTGCCACTTTCGCCTCTCAAGCCTAACTGCGCGCCCGCGTGTAATTCGAACTCATCGATCGAAACGACCGGTTTAACCTCGCCCTCGGGTGTTCGATACGATTTGCGCAACTGCTTTATTTCGAGGACGGCGGTTAAATTCACGTTAGCCTTTATCATTATCTCCGGAAGCCGTGGCGGGTTGCCGAGGCCTCTATCCAGATCAACTGCGAAATTTTCTACTGCGGCCCCATTCCTGACCGCAGTAGCTCGATAACTCGTTGACGAGTCCTCGATCATTCTAAACGGAATGACCTTCCGTCGCGAAAATGGTCACGGGCCCGGTCGATCATCGACCGATCAGAAACGAGGTGTTCGATACCAATAGGTGTCTGGCTCATTGATAAACAGTTTTTTCGGTATCATCGCGTGGATGCCGAGCGTTTTGTCCACCACCTGCGTCACCCTGAAATCCACGGCGGCGCTGCACAGGGTGTAAGCCTGCATCGCATCGTATCCGTGCCTTTCCTTCAGGAACTCGAGAGTCGAGAGCATGGCCTTGTTCATTGCCTTATCCAAATCGGGATCGAGCCCGTAAATAATATACTGGGTCGGAGTCTCGGCTGATGGCCCGGCAAGCGTTTTTCCTTTGTGGAGAATGAATTGATAGATCACGGTATTAGCGGTCCCGATCGCGTCGCCTGCAATCTCTCCGTCTCCCTGCGCCGCATGGCAGTCGCCTGTATAGAAAAGCGCGCCTTTTTGAAACACCGGTAAATACAACGTGCTGCCCGCAATGAGATCTTTGCTATCGAGATTGCCTCCGAAGGCGCCCGGCTGCGTCGACCGACGGTTAGGTCCCTCGGAATCGGGCGGACAGGTGCCATTGACGCCGTTGAAAGGTCCAAGCGGGATTTCCACATCCTTATCATAAACCGCGGCGTTTCGTTTATGGTCGATCATGTAGACTTTGCTGAAAGGACGGGGCATCACTCCCGGCAAAGCGCCGCCCGTAGGCGTCGCACTGTTGGCGCCGTAAGGAAGTCGCGGAGTCACGTCGAGGATGCGAACCTCCAGCGAATCGCCAGGCTCAGCATCTTCGATCGCGATTGGGCCGATAATGAAGTGGCCGCCCACTTTCGATCCAGGTTTTGCGCCGGGAGGAGGCGGCAGCCGATTGGGCGACTCCTTAATCGCCTTCACGATCTCGCCCATCGCCTTGTCATTTTCAACCGTGATCGGAATGTGATTTTCTTTCAACCAAGTGTCGGGATCGTCTGTGTCTTTCCACTTGTTCCCGCCTCCGCCTTCGATGCGCACAACGGCGCCCGATTTCACCGTCAGAACCGGCGCCTTCGTTGCCGAGAAGTAACCGAATATTGCATTCTCGGGCGTGCACGGCACATTGTAATCATACGGAATCTCTAGAGCTCGGCTGAAAGGCGCGGCGCCCACACAGAGCAGTGCCAACGCGGTTCCTTTCAGCAGTGTGGCGGTCAGCCGCAGCGGCCTGAAATCGTTTGAACTTCGAGAGGCGCTTGGAGCTTTTTGAGATGTCGACGCGTTGTGAGTCATCATTGATTTGAAGCGGGTAATAGGTGTGGTGATTGAAAATGTGGAATTTCGTCCGCGAAGATGAACCAGCGTAGCCCATGCCAGCGCCACCCATGGGCACGCCACGGAAGCTTCGCGTAATATAATTCAATGCCACAAAAGGCTTCATCAAGTTTCGTGCTTCCGTATTGCTACTTCTTTGGACTTTCCTTGATCGCTCGCCTGCCGGTTTATCATCTGTTAGACCTTATTCATCAAACGATAACGATCTCGAGAAGTTGCCAACCTTCGCTATCTCGGTCCATTTCGAGTCGATCGAACCTCCGATCGTTGGCATCGGCCGTGCTCAGAGAGAGGGGACGTTTTTCCCGAGTATAATCCTCATGATCAGAATCAGTCACGCCGCCTCGAGTTGCATCTGTATTGTTTACGGCGTCGGTTCGCACGGCCTCACCGCGCAGGCCTGAGCTTTTTCAACCTCAATGACGAAGCCTCGCTGTTTATCGATTCGCTCTCTGCCTATTTGGCTGAGCGCGGCCTATAGTATTACACTGTGTTCCTGCAGTGTAATACTATAGG
>Ga0207702_10004977_pt1 | contig 11668 bp, 26 predicted proteins | sample KBSCornC62_FD_184302 | JGI IMG/M metagenome (GOLD analysis project Ga0207702, IMG submission 184302) | Corn rhizosphere microbial communities from Kellogg Biological Station, Michigan, USA - KBS Corn C6-2 (SPAdes) (version 2) | ecosystem: Host-associated > Plants > Roots > Rhizosphere > Soil ...
CAGCCATGTGGATGTGCCATGGTCTTCTTCGCCAAAGCGCGCCCCTTGTTGGTGATCCTGGCAATGTAGCTGCCCGGCACATTCCCGTGGTGGATTTCAATCAACCCCTCGCGCTCCCATCCCTTCATGTTTTGAAGCATGAACTTCGGGAATATAGCTCCACCGGAAGTGTCGGTCGCGTTGCTGATCTTCACCATGACGGCGACTTTGCTGCTCACTTGCTATATCCATTCGGGATAGAGGAAGAAGTCTTTTTGGCCGCGCGGTCTAACAGCACGTCGCGAAACTGCATTAGTTGGCGCCGCCGGACTGGACGCGATGGATGCCCGATCCTGAACCAGCCACGACTGTATGTTACGGCGGGAGGATCTGACCCATTGGCCATCTGATACGCCTCCCTGTATTCGTTGATAAGCTGCATCGTTTCCATGTGCTCTCGCCCTCGCTACTGATGACCGCTGGCGCGAGGCTGAACCTCGTAAAGACCGCCGTCTTCGTCATAGATGAATAGCGTCACGTCGTCGGCGTGTCCTGCCGCCCATGATAGAGCTTCGTTTAGTGTAATATGCTCTCGCTCATCGTAGCCGATCCAGGCGTCTTTGCCGTCAGCTTGATCCGCATCCTTGACCCGATTGTCGTGGCGGGTTGGCTCGATTACGGCATTGATCTTGAGAAACCGGTACGGCCGCTTACGATGGTCTATGATGTTCAGAAGTGCCATGTGTCTACTGTCCTTGCCACACCGCTAGTCGCAATAATCTGAGTAGGACCGATAGACTATGGTCCCGTCCGCAGCCCTCCAGCGGGATGGCGGCGGCCCCTCGCCGAGCCAATTGAAACGTGCCTCAGGAGTACCGTCCGGCGAAGCCACGTATTCCATGGTGCAAGGCATGCCTGGCTGGCGCCATTTGTTCGTGCAGCCATCACCGCCTAGGCAGCCTTCCTTCGTACAATAGCGTTCAATCGCCATGGCTCTCTCCCTGTCTCATCGCGTAAGTCATTCGGCAGCCTCTGCTGTGAAAGTCGGATGCTTGCTCGCCATGTGGCGGGCGATGTTTTCGAACGTCCGGTTGCAGCATGGGCAGACACCATGACCGACGCGGTTCTTTATCTTAGTCACCTGGGCGCGTGCGGCGGCCGTCCGGCGCTCCGCAGCCTCACGAAGCTCTTGCTGCTGCTTTGCTTCGTCCTGCCACTCAGCGACCCTCTGAGCCAATCTATCGCGCTCCCGACGTAGCTTGGTTTCCTCGGACTCGCCTTCGCAAAGATACTGCTTGTGACCGTAGGCGCATGAGTACCAGATGCCATGCGGCCCGCGAGATCGCATGCACGCCTCCCACAGCGCGTCAGGAACCCAGACCTCGCATTTGCAGGTATCGCATGGTGCAGCTTGTTTCATTTCAGCGATCCCCCCTGCGAAGCGCGACTGTCTTGCGCTTACGTTTGTCCGGCTTGATTCTCAGGATGACGGGGCCGTCTTGGGCGTACATTGCAGCATAATGGGACGCCTCGGCGAGCGCCCGCTCGCGGTCCCGGCTCCATGCGCTAGCCACCACGATGCCGTCTTGCACGACCTCGTATTCGTATTCTTGAGGCATCACTTTAAGCCCTACGGGCATATGCATCTCCTTGACCGTTCCTGACGGTCCTTCGCGGTGGAGATGACTGACTTACCCTTTATTCTTCAACAGGAGACATCTCCTCCCAGATCATCGTGCAATCCGGGAAAATGTAACCAGCAGAACAACTTAAAAAAGTAAGTCAGTCATCGTCAGTCAAACACGTTCACAGTACGTTTCGGCTCACTCTCGTTCTTTTTTCGTTCGCGCCTCGACGCGGGCGGTCATGGTGCGCACCGTCGCCTTGGCTTGGATGCGGTCGTATTCCTGGGTCTGGGCGATGTCGCTGTGCGTCGCGGCGTGCCGGACGAACTCCAGAGGCACCCCGGCGGCAATGGCCTCAGAGATCGCCCCTGAGCGGCTGTCCATGTTCCAGACGTTCTTCGGGATGCCGCAGGCGTTGGCGACCTTGCGCCACTTCCGGCGGTACTCGTTGTCCGTCCAGGGCAGGCCGTTGGTGTCGCAGATGACGACGGGGCCGGACGCCGGCAAGAGCTGACGGTTGACCGCGACCTTCTTGGTGATCGGGTCGGTGACGACGATCTGTTGGCCGCCAACCAATTCCCCGAACTCCTCGATCACCATGGGCGCCAGCTTCAGATCAACCTCAGTTTCCTTCTGCTTCTTGCTTGTGACGTGCTTCAAGATCAGGTTCTCATCGATCTCGGACCAATCGAGCCCGCGAATCCATTTCTTCCCGTTATAGGTCGTCGCCGAGACGCCGGGCTCAGCGAGCGGCACCCACTCGCCAATGACGTCCTTCTGACGCAAGGTGCATTCGAACTGAAACGCTTGGGCGAGGGCCATCGAATACCAGCCGAAGTGCAAGCGGGCTTTGTACCTGATCGCATCAGCCTGTTCGGCCGTGACGCTAACCTTGCGGGATTTTGTCCCCTCAAATCTCAGGTCGTGCATAACTTGGCCGAGCCGCACGCACTCCTGACATTCTAGGATTGATCGGCCGAAGGTGAACAGCGTCCGCAACTGCCCGACGAATGCCGAGCCCATCGCGATCTTCACACCGCCCGCAGTCCAATCCTTATACCAAGCAAGAACCGTGCGGCCCTTGATGTCGCCCAGATCCTCCGCGCCATGGTCGGCCACCAGCCGGCGCAGCAGCGTGTCAGTGTTCTTGCGCACGCCATAGCGCAGTTTGCGATAGGTCGAGTCCGGGTCGGTCTGGTAGCAGTTGATAAGTGACTTCAGCGAGCCATCGTAGGCGTTCATCACGGGCAGACCACCGCGACCAAACGTCAGCATCTCGTCCTGAAGCTTGCGGCACTGATCTTGGATGAAGGCAGTCTCGATTTCGTTTGGCTCCTGGCCGACGAATAGCTGTTGGCTTTTCGGCAAGAAGCCGCGCTCGACCAAATCGGTTCGACACTGCCAACGGCACTCCCAACCCTTGGTGTGCTTGCGCCAGATGTGGCCTGGCGCGTCTTTGATACGGGGGGGGCTCATGCGCTGTGCCTCCCGCCGTATTGTCTGTCCATGAACAGCTTGACCGCAGGCCAATAGCGTCGATCGCCCCAAAGCTTTTGCTTCTTCGGGAAGCCCGTCATTCGTTCCAGCATTCGGATTGCCTCTCGTGCTTGCTTTTCCGGCACGCCAAGGCGACGGATAAGCTCGGAGTCCTTGACCCAGAGCTTGTCCTGTTCGCGTTCAAGTGTTTCGGAATTTGGCGTGCTCACGAAGGCAATAATCCCTGACTGACTTGGATTTGTGAATAGCTGATCTGTAGCAATATTCTTTAGCAACTTCAGTCACTTGGCTGCGAACTCAACAGCGCAAGTGACAAAAGCGATCATTCGCGCTCATGCCCAGCCGGGCACAAACACATCTTCCGGATCGTCCGTCCGGGCGCGGTAAACCTGCCCATGGCGGTACTCGTTGTCGCTCTCGTCCGGCATCGAAACGTCGTCGATCGTCTCGCCCCAGGCGCCGCACTCGAAGCAGGCGAACGGGTGATCGTGGTCGTCGGTCTCGGCGATATTTTCAGAGAAGCAAAGCAGGCATTTTGGCATGTTACTCTCCTGTGTTGGACTTGTTCGACGTCACTGGGGATGAGGGCTGGGCGATCTCCAGCAGGGGCGTACCGCCTTGTAGAACGGCGAGCCCGGCGCGCATTACCGTGTTGGTCACGTAGGCGTTAACCTCGACCTTGGCTTTCTCGATCGACGCTTCCATATGTTCGTCGAAGCTCTCCATGACGAACGGCGTGTTGTGCTTGATCTCACGGATGGCAACTTCAATCGGGCCAAGAACCTGTTCCTGAACCTTCTTAGGAAGCTTTCCAACCGCCGCCTTGATCTCGTCTCGCTGCCTTTCTAGCGCTTCAACCGTTTTGTATAGTTTCCGCTCAATCTCGGCGTCGTAAAGCTTGGTGCTATCCCGGCGCGGTAAGCTTGGGATCATCTCGCCGTTAAAGCGCTGCAATGTGCACGGCACGCCGGATCTATTCGGCGCCGAAATCATTGTGGCGTACTGAGCCTCGCTTAAGGCGATTTCGATCAATTCCTCACGCTCGAAATGCCAATCTCTGGCAAGGTCTCGATGCAATTCGCTTCTCTTGATACTCAACGTCACATAATTGTGGTGCTCGAAATCAGAGCCATACAGGCACCCGCTGCCAGAAACGTGGCTGATTGACACTTGAGCATAGGCCGGATGGCGCGATACTTCGCGCTCCATGTCGCCAGCCCGCGGCTCGTTCGTCGTTTCCGGATCTTGAATCAGGCGCATTTCAGATGCTCACTTGTTTGAGGAAAGCGCCGTAGTGACGCGACCTGATGGCGAGTGCGGATTACGGAGGCATCTGGCGCAAGTAACGCCGTCCCAGGATCGGTAATTCGCGTCGATCTTTTTGCCGGCCGAAGTCTTGTACTGTGTAGGAACGACGGATATGGCGATGGCTTCAACGCCGCAAGCCGTGCTTGCCCAGCCGCGAATATTCCCTGCACCGATCCAATGCACCTTGCTCATTCTCGTTCCCCATGTGGGCGCGACAGTGGTGGAGTGCAGCACCAATGTTCGCCGTTCCCATCCCGCCACATTTTGAAGCACTTGCAGATCAAACCCGCCGGTAGCTTCGTATAGCCATCTGGAGCTTTGACTTGCTGCGATTGTTGCGGGGGCTTACGACACGATGGGCATGACCCCATCTCTCTCAAGCCACACGGGCAGCGAATAACCGGCGCTTTTGGTTCGACTAGTGCTTCGAGCTGGGCGATACGTTCCTGCGCCAGATCCAATCGCCGACAGGCATCGTTGAGACTAGACGGCATGTCTGCGTTGAACGGACCGACGATCTCTGCCGCTCGCGCTTCCTGCGGCTGAGAAGGCATGAGGGCAAGCACGGCATCTGCGGCGTTGAGCAGATCGGCGCGCTTATCGTTCCATTCGTCGCCGCCCAGACCGTCGTGAATTGCTCGCGCGACTTTTTCACGGTCTGGCGCTGTCTGCGGTACATCAGGCATAACCCGGCCCGGCCAGTCGTTGGGGCCAAACTCGACGCAATCAGGCTCCTCGCCATTGCCGTTCAACAGCCAATCGTAGAGGGCAACGTGATAGGCTGACTTGTATTCTTCGCGAAAGACGTGCGGCGTCACTGCGCGATCACCGACTTTGATCTGGACGTAGTAATCCGTACGTCCATCGGACAGAGCCATCGGCACAATTGAGACCTGGGGGCGCTCAGTCGCGGCAGATGATCGATAGACAGCCTGCAACTGCGATGGATCAACCTTGGCATCTTGCAGAACTTTATCGCTCGCTGCCTTCGCTTGCTCTGCGACGGCACTCCAATCGGGCTCGACCGGAGCGGCCGGCGGCTGGGCGGCGAGGGCGGAGCGAACACGGTCGGCCCACACGCTGGGCGACTGCATGTTCTCTGGAAGCTTCAGGTCAATGTCGAGATCGACCAAGGATTGCTCAAGGTAATCCAGATAGTCCGGCAACTCGGCCAACTGGCTGAGTGGTGGTTGGGCAAGATCGCGCAACTGGGCGGATACAACCTCCAGCCGATCAAACCATTTGCAAAGATCGCCGTTCGTGATCGTTACGGTGTGGGTGCCTTCCGCACCCGCGTCGATGTAATTGACGATCTGTTGCCGAATAGCTTTCAGCTCGACTTCCACGCTCCCAGCGGACATGCTCTGGTGTGAATCGCTCATAGGTCCATCCATCCATAAGATTGGCGCGAACGAATGCGGTAAATTGTGTTGACGGAGACGCCGAATTCTTTGCTCAAGCGCGCCGCTGATTTTGGATCGGAGGAGGTGGAAAGAACCGATCGCACCTCATCCTCGGTAAAAATACGAATGTCCTTGCGATCGTGCTTCCAAATGCGACCAGCGTGGATCTCTCGGATTGTGCTTTGCGTCACGCCGAACTGCTTCGCGATCTCATCAGGTCGCGCCCGGTCCTTGAGAGCCCGAATTTCGTCAACCTGGGTCGGCGTCAGCTTGTATCGCATAGGCTTCCGGCCCTGCTGATACATTTCCTTGAGGTTTTCAGACCGCGACTTCCATGAAAGGTGCATCGGGTTGACGCAGCCGAGATGCCCATTGCCGCATGAATGCGCAGCCTCTGGCTGGCCTTCAGGAGCCGGGCCATTCCGATATTCGCACATGATCCGGTGGACCTTCGTGGAGCGCTCTCCAAAAAGCCCATAGCCGTTTTCGTTTCGAGAGAAAGGCCAATACAGGCACCAATCCGACTCGCTATAGTCAAAATGAGCCCTGATCCAGCGTGCGGCTGCGCCGTTTCCAGTGACCCTATCAACCAGGGATGATCGGTCAGGTGAATTGATCATGGCTAATCCAGGCTCCCCGCTGCCGTGCGCGGCTCTCGCGGTTGAATGCTGTTCTTGTGGACGCCGTAGCTGTTGAAGTGAGCCCATTCGCTGCCAAGCGGCCCTTCGTACAGAATGGCAGGCGTCGACTTCCAATACGGCCAGCCGTCGTACATGCAGATTTTGAGAATGCGTCTCTCTGTGAACGGATAGGCGCTGAAAGTATAGTTCTGCGGCGCCTGCTCAGCTTCTCGCCAGATCGGCGGCATGTCCTTAGCCATCTCATGCGACCAATCGACGGGGCCGGTATTCTCACCTTCACGGATGGCAACAGTTCTTGTTTTCACTTCTCTGACTCCGGCTGCGGTATGCCTGGGTGATAATGAGCCCATTCGCGGGCACGATTGCTTTTCTCGATTTGTCTATCGTTGCAGTCATAGCAGCGATCGGAATATTCCCCATCGCCCCACGGCTCTAGGTCGTCTGACCCGCACTCGATGCATTTGCGCTTCATTTCAGTCCCTCGGTGCGATGAGAGGAGTGGGTAAGCGGCCATGCTTGACCAAGTGGTGGGCCTCCATGCAGCGGAATGATTTGCCGCACGTTGGACACCGCGTCTTTGCGGGGCGCTCAAGCCGCATCGCGCGCGCCGTATCTTCGCGACCCTGCTCGATCATCTCAGCATCCCACATTGCGTCTGCCTCGTCGCCCATTGTCATGCCTTATGATGTTGAGGGAGTGGTAAAGTGGTCACTCAGCGGCTTCGCGACGCTTGTGACGCTGACGCTCTTGCCACTGAGCCTTGCGCCACATGGCCTCATCGGCCTTGTAGTTCTTGGGATCACGCGTCTTCTCAACTTGTTCAGTCGTCCTGGGATCGAAAGCGACGCGAGCGCCGCTTATAAAAACCTGGACTGCGTTCTGACGAATTCCGATCTTCTGAGCCATTTGAAATTCTCCTTGCTAAAAGTCAGACTGGTGGTGCGGCGATGAGAGCTGTGATGACGGCCCGTAGGCAAGCGTCGGCGGTCCTTTGTGCTGCCAATCCCAGATAAACCAGGCGTGGTTGAACGATGGCGAACCCTTGGAATCCTCGAACCACTGAATGCGCTTGGTGAGGACAATCTTCTTCGCGAAGATCTCAGACCCGCTAAACAGATGCTGCCGCGTCTTGGCGTGATCGAAGTCGGTCCGTAGCAACATAGCCACAAAACCGCGATGCTCCGTCAGCCAGATTGCATGCTCAATAAACTGCGTAGCGAGGGCGTAGGGAGGGTTTGTAACGATCGCCTCCATGCCGAATCCTCGACATTCCAAGAAGTCACGGCCCTCCGAGAGGTCGTCGGCGTCGCATTCAAAATGCTTTGCCAAGACGGCCAGCATTTTGCCGCTGCCGGCAGCGGGCTCGTAGACAGTCCCGGTAGGAGCAAGACGGGCCTTGATCTCGGGGACAATCACGTCCGTCACCCAAGCGGGTGTCTCGTACAAATCCCGCTCTTTCCGCTCGTACCCGGAATCTCTCTGGCTCATGTCATCCCCGTTGTCGTAATCAGTGGCGTAGCGTCACGCGCTATGTGGATCACGGCTGCCGCGAACCTGCGTTATCCTGGCGGCGAAGACGAAAAATCCTAAAACGAAAACCATTGAGGCGGCCACGATGACCCAGAGTGGCGCGGCGAAGATCAGGATTCCAAGAACGGATACGACGAACGACGCGAGAATGAAGATCGCGGCAAATATGAATATGTCGTATCCTTTGCCGAGGAGGCCGCGCGGGTTCATCGAAGTATTACCTCGCCATTGATCTTTTTCTTGAACTTGCTGTCACGCGAACCGGGGAAGCGGCTCGGCTTCTTGATTCCAAGATGCTTTAGGCGCTTGCGAGCTGTTACTGACTTCTCCGCAACGTCTGCTTTCGTCTTGACCGCGTGGCATGGCACGCAAAGCAATTGCAGGTTAGATTCCCGATGCTCTCCTCCGTTGATAAGCGCCTGAATATGATCGTAGGCAGGACGCAGTTTGCCTTGGACGGGGAGGGTGCAGTCACAGCACTTGCCGTTGCATCGGTCGAAAACACGGACCTTAACGCGTGCAGGAATTGCTTGATCATCTGACGATCCAATCCATTCGGGGATTTCGCGGCTCACAGGCGCATCTCCGCCCTCTTGGTGGCGTTCTCGCTCTGCCACTCCATGAACTTCATGCGGATATATTCGAGCTGGACCTTCAGCCTGGTGGCCTTATGCCGGGCATCGGTCATTTGCTCGATAAATTCGCCCCATTCGTCGCTGGCCTTGACGTTCAACTCGGCCCGACTAACGGGAACGTCCCCTTCCTTTGCCATCAGGCGCGATAACTGCGCGCTTTTCATTTCCTCGCGGAAGTTTGCGGCGGCGTCAGCATCAACCCATTGCTTTGCAACAATGCGGTACTGCTCGGACCATGGTAAGTTGTCAGTCATGCTTCCCCCGAAGCGTGAAGTCAGAATGGGATCGAGTCGTCCATATCGTCAGCGCGATCGACCGTCGATTTGTGATAGGGCTTCGGTCCCGACGAGATCGGATCTGAACGTCCCTTGCTGCCAAGGGACTGCTGGCGCGGCTGATCATCCTTGCGTTTGAAGGCGAGGGACATGAACTTCCCCTTCTGGCCTTCCTTGATCCAGCCGGAGACGTAGTACATCACGCCGTCAATCATCGCCGTTCCGGTGCGGTCGGGATGCGTATCCTTTTCCTTCCGATCATTGACGAATATTGATCCGCTGTTGTCGCGTTGCTCGTAAGCCATTAGCCAGCCATCCTCATGTCGTCGCCAATCTCAAGCTGGCGAAGTGCCTGTTTGTGTTCGTCGTAGACGCCGCGCAGAAACTCTTGCCAGTCGGGCTTGAGAAGCGCGAAGCGATCCAGGAATGTCTTGCTTTCGCCGTATGCGCGAAGTGCCTTGAGGCTATCGGTTGCCTGCAATTCATTCTGGAGTGCCGCGAAGATTGGACGCTGCTCGGCAACGGTCAGCTTCTTGCCGGCCTCGACGTGTTGAATGTTGTCAACTGGCTGGCCGTGTTGGTCGCGCTCAACCGGCGCGAAGACATCTTCCGGCCGCGTAACGTGCGGGTTCTGGCGCGGCTGCTCGAACTCGTCTGCCTCTGCTTCCGAATAGAGTGAGGCATTGGCGTTCAAGAGTTTCAAAATCACGCGGTCTTTTCCGCGCTTTTCTGCCATAGCATACGGATAAGCGGACATTTTGCCGCTCACCTTGTAGTTCGATGGTGCGGCCTCTCCGATCGACCATTCAGAGCGCTCGCCAAGCTTGCCAAATACGCAAATCACTGCCGTATTGCGTTCTGCGGAAGTCTCAATCATCGCCGGACGATCCCAGACAATGCCGACCTCGGCGGCGACACGCTCTAGTGCTTTGTGCTTCACAACCCAGGTCGAGCCGTGAACTTCCCAGATCTCGTCGCCTGCGATCTTGTATTTCGCCATGAAGTCTTGGACTGCTTGGGATGGCTTAGCCATTGTTCTGCACCACACGTAGCGCCGGCTTCATCATGAATTCGCCGCGCTCGCCGCGTATGTCATCGATGATGGAGTCGATACGGGCCTTGATTGACCACAGGTCTCCCTCGACTTGGGCCGAGTAGAATTCCTTGGCGATTGGATCAAGGCGAAGCTTGTAGAGTTCGCTGGCCGCCAGCCACGCATCCCGCGCGGCCATCTCGACCTTGTACTGTGCGATTTCCTTCGGGGTCTGCGGCTCGTCTCCCATGTCGTCCTCCATTACGCGGCGGATTGTCTGCAACTGCATGTCAAGTTCTGAGAAAGCGCCCATGTCAAATCATCCACTTTGCGATTGAGAACGCGCCCATGAAGGCGATGATGCATGCGCAGAAAAGATCGATGCGGTTCTCGGGCAGCATCACGCGCGCTCCCGTGCCAGTTCTTCGGACTCGTCGATCAACTCGCCGGTCACGTCCTCGACTAGACCATCCGCAACATGGTGGATGAAAACCACGCGCTGATATTCGCCAGAGGCGAGGCGGGAGACGACTTCGCGGCGGGTAATCTCGGGATCGACAACGGCCTCGAAACCGGAGGGGCCCTTCTTGCCGATATACGAAGGGCCGTAATCGACCATCACCACGAAATAGGAATGGCTGGGCTTGGGGCGGGCGATTGTCAGCTCGCGGACGTTGCTGGGCGGAAGATGCTGGTTCATGGCTCAGCCCTCCAGCTCGGCGAGAAGTTCGTCGTCGGTCATGTCGCGGATGTCGTCGGGGATCGGGCCGTCGATGACGTCGTAAATCTTGGACATCTGCTCGGCGGAAAGGCTGTTGATCCACTTGGTCAGATCGCGGTCGATCTTGCTTTTGCGCTTTGCCACTGTCCGTCTCCCCGTTGGCCCAAGGCCGTGTTCGATGTCCAACCCATAGCATTGCTAAAACCATAGTGCAACTGAAATCCATAGCAATACTGAAAATAAATTTCGGCAAAGAAAAACCCGCCGGAATCAGCGGGTTGGGTCCACGGGATGGGATGAGAAGCTAGTCGGTTCCGGTTTTTACGATCGTTTTAGCCACATTCACGATCATGGTGCGTTCGGCCGGCTTCGCGCGCTCCCATATCGACCAGATCGCATCGTCTCCAGTCGGGTCTACGGTCAAGAGCTGCCCAGGATCGCAGTTCAAGACGTCTGCAAGCGCCTCCAAGCCCTCTTGGCTGTAGCCTTGCAACCCCCGCTCCAATTGCGAAACGTTGCCCACGGACCATCCTACGCGCTCGGCGAGCTGTTCCTGAGTGAGTTCCCGATATTCTCGCCACTGCTTAAGGAAGATCCGGCGCCGGGGGACTGCCGGCGATTTAAACCGTGGAATTACTCTCTTAGCCATACTGAAACTATCTGACGCAGCGCAAGAGCGGGGAATACAGCAATACTGAAGAATTCGCTTGCGGGCGATTTTCAGTAATGCTATGGGTTCGTCATGCAACTTTCAGATTGGCTTTCTCAGCACGGCATCAAGCGCAAGGATTTTGCGGCGCGGATTGGCGTCTCACCGCAAACCATCACAGGTTGGTGCAAGGGAACTTTCTGGATCAAGCACGACCAAGCAAAGGCCGTGCTTAAGGCAACTGGCGGAGCTGTAACTCCGACCGATTTCTTGAAGGCTGATGAGGCCGCTCAATGACCCCGGCGCCGGTCCATCATCTGCGTCAGGTTGTAGGCTTCCTGGGCCGCTGCATTGACCTCGCGGCTGTTGACC
>Ga0207702_10004978_pt1 | contig 11667 bp, 11 predicted proteins | sample KBSCornC62_FD_184302 | JGI IMG/M metagenome (GOLD analysis project Ga0207702, IMG submission 184302) | Corn rhizosphere microbial communities from Kellogg Biological Station, Michigan, USA - KBS Corn C6-2 (SPAdes) (version 2) | ecosystem: Host-associated > Plants > Roots > Rhizosphere > Soil ...
GATGCTTGCTGGCGGGGCAGTTGCTACTTATAAATGGTAATAGCTTAGGCTAGATATATCGTTTTGCATCTCTTTTCCGACAATGAAAAACTGCTCTTATGACAAATAAGCGAACGTGGCTATTGCTATTGATTTTTGGTGGCGGACTGATGGCCGTCTTCAGCCAATGCTTGAGCTTAAAGAATGATCCGTTGTCAACGGGTCTGTGTTTAGTTCGTGTTGTCGTTTTACATTTTTTGACAACGGCGTTTCGGGATGAGATTTTCCAAGAAAATAATTATCGAACCAACAACCTCAATAGCATTTTCCTTCTTTTTGATTGTGTAGAGGCCGATTTTAAATCACCTAAAACTGAACAGGCCAGCGTTTCCGCTGACCTGTTCAGTTTGGCTCCTGAAGCTGGGCTCGAACCAGCGACCCTCTGATTAACAGTCAGATGCTCTAACCGGCTGAGCTATTCAGGAGTGCTTTCCGATTTGGAGAGTGCAAAAGTATGATTTACGGTATAAATTCGCAAGATTTATGTGAAAAAATAAGAAACCAACTGAAAACTAGCGATTTAAATTAAACATAGACAGGCGAATAGCCGCCTGCCTATGCTAAAAAGAGTTTTTATTGCAGATCGAACCTATCGAGGTTCATTACTTTGTTCCAGGCGGCAACAAAGTCCTTTACAAATTTGCGGTCTGCGTCGGCTTCTGCGTATATCTCGGCAATTGCCCTTAATTCGGCATGTGAGCCGAATACCAGGTCTGCACGTGTTGCGGTCCATCTAAACTCGCCGGTTTTGCGGTCGTGGCCCTCAAAGCGTTCCTTGCCTTCGTCAATGGCCTTCCAGGAGGTTCCCATATCAAGCAGATTTACAAAGAAATCGTTTGTAAGCTGACCGGGGCGTTTAGTGAGAATACCAAGCGGGGAACTATCATAGTTTGCGTTCAAAGCACGCATACCGCCTACCAGCACGGTCATTTCAGGTGCGGTGAGGGTTAGTTGCTGTGCTTTGTCAATCAAATACTCTTCTGTGCGAACGGCCCCTCTCCTTTTCCTGTAATTGCGGAAGCCATCGGCAACAGGCTCCATGTAGTCAAAAGATTCTACATCTGTCTCCTCCTGTGAGGCATCTGCGCGGCCCGGGGTAAATGGCACTCTGATATCGTACCCGGCGTCTTTAGCAGCCTTTTCTACTGCGGCACAACCTGCAAGTACAATTAAGTCTGCCAGTGAAACTTTTTTGCCGCCGGTCTGTGCGTTGTTGAACTCTTGTTGAATGCCTTCCAGCACATTCAGCACTTTATCCAATTGCGCCGGATTATTGGCCTCCCAGGTTCTTTGCGGAGCCAGGCGAACGCGGGCACCATTGGCGCCACCACGTTTATCGCCACCACGGAAAGTTGAGGCAGAGGCCCAGGCTGTGGATACGAGTTGAGAAACCGTCAAGCCAGAACTAAGTATTGTTGCTTTCAAGGCTTCGACATCATTAGAATCGATCAATGCATGATTGACCGCCGGGATTGGATCCTGCCAAATCAATACTTCAGCCGGTACGTCCGCACCAAGGTAACGGGCGCGTGGCCCCATATCGCGGTGGGTCAATTTGAACCATGCGCGGGCGAAAGCATCTGCAAACTCGTCGGGATTTTCGTAAAAGCGCCTTGAAATCTTTTCATAAATGGGATCAAACCTCAAAGAAAGATCAGTGGTGAGCATGCGGGGCGCGTGTTTTTTATTTGGGTCGAATGCGTCGGGGATCACATCGCCTGCATTTTTTGCCACCCACTGGTTCGCGCCACCGGGGCCTTTGGTCAGTTCCCATTCATAGCTGAACAAATGATCAAAGAAGTCGTTACTCCATTGGGTTGGTGTTTTGGTCCAGATCACTTCAATGCCGCTGGTAATGGCATCTGCACCTTTACCGGTACCAAAATTATTGCGCCAGCCAAAACCCTGCTGATCAAGATCAGCGGCTTCCGGCTCCTTGCCTACATGATCTGATGGAGCAGCGCCGTGGGTTTTGCCAAAGCTATGCCCGCCTGCTATCAGGGCAACGGTTTCTTCGTCGTTCATTGCCATGCGGCCAAAAGTATCGCGAATGTCTTTTGCTGCGGCAATTGGATCAGGGTTACCATCAGGGCCTTCAGGGTTCACGTAAATAAGGCCCATCTGTACTGCTGCGAGTGGTTTTTCCAGGTTGCGTGAGTGTATACCGTCATCTGAGCTGTCGTCGGTAACCAGAGTTCCGGCCTGTTTGTCAGCGCCCTCAGAACCATGTGCATAGCGGATGTCGCCGCCCAACCATGTATCTTCTGCGCCCCAGTAAACGGCCTCATCTGCTTCCCAAACGTCTTCGCGTCCACCACCAAAACCAAACGTTTTAAAGCCCATCGACTCAAGGGCGATGTTGCCGGCGAGAATCATCAAATCTGCCCATGAAATTTTGTTGCCATATTTCTGTTTGATTGGCCACAGCAGCCTGCGCGCTTTATCAAGGCTCACGTTATCCGGCCAGCTGTTTAGCGGTGCAAAACGCTGTTGCCCCTGTCCTGCTCCGCCACGGCCATCGGTGATACGATAAGTACCGGCACTATGCCAGGCCATGCGAATAAATAAACCTCCGTAATGACCAAAATCTGCCGGCCACCAGTCCTGCGAATCGGTCATGAGGGCATGAAGGTCCTTTTTAACCGCCTCAAGATCCAGGCTTTTGAAAGCCTCCGCATAATTGAAATCTTTGTCCATCGGATTAGACAAAGAAGAATTCTGGCGCAGAATACTTACCTTAAGCTGATTGGGCCACCAGTCGCGGTTCCTGGTGCCGCCCCCGCCGACATTGTTTTTCATGCTGCCGTTATGAAAAGGGCACTTGCTGATATCATTTGAGTTTGACATCTGCTCGGTAGATTTAGTATTTTCCATCTGTTTGAATTTGGTTTATGTCAAATTTAACACACCTTATCTATCGGAAAAAATCGATTCTTTTTATCCGGTCATAGGCTTTATCTATAATAAAACTACCGTCTAATAGAGAATCGTGATCAAAAACAACATAATCTTTAGGCACCTTATGCTTTGTTGCAGTAGGCGAATATGATTTATGGCTTAAAATCACAATATTTGCGCGGAAATTTTAAAATTCAACACGCGTGAGCTTATTAGTGATCGGCACGGTGGCCTTTGACGCTATCGAAACTCCTTTCGGAAAAACGGATAAAATTGTTGGTGGCGCAGCTACTTATGCCAGTTTAGCGGCATCATATTTTTTTGATAAAGTAAAAATAGTGGCCGTTATAGGCGACGATTTCCCACAAAGCGAGATCGAGGATTTCGGGCATCATCATATTGATACCGAAGGCCTTCAGATCAAGAAGGGCGAAAAGTCCTTTTTTTGGAGCGGTAAATATCATAATGACATGAATAGCCGTGACACGCTGATAACCGAGCTCAACGTATTGGCCGATTTCGACCCTATTATTCCCGATTCATATCAGGATTGCGAATTCCTGATGTTGGGCAACCTGACTCCCCAGGTTCAGCAAACGGTTATAAATCGACTTAAAAACCGTCCTAAGCTAATTGTTATGGATACGATGAACTTCTGGATGGATATCGCGTTGAACGATTTACTCGATACGATTAAGATGATCGACGTACTTACCATCAATGATGCAGAGGCACGTCAGTTATCGGGTGAGTACTCGTTGGTTAAGGCTGCTCAAAAGATTTTAACAATGGGCCCTAAATATCTAATCATTAAAAAAGGTGAGCACGGCGCGCTGCTTTTCGGTGAAGGCAAAATATTTTCTGCTCCTGCCCTACCGCTTGAAGAAGTTTTTGACCCTACCGGCGCGGGAGACACCTTTGCAGGTGGCTTTATCGGTTATATGGCCAAAGTTGGCGAAGTAAGCTTCCAAAATATGAAGAACGCCATCATTTACGGCTCGGCACTGGCATCATTCTGCGTAGAGAAGTTTGGCACAGAAAAACTAAGGCATCTTTCGGCTGAAGAAATCAACGACCGCGTACAGCAATTTGTGAGCCTGGCGCAGTTTGAGATTTTGTAAATGCGGGATATAATACTAATCAATGTCATTTCGACGAACGGCCAGGGAGGAGCGATGGAGTGAGGAGAAATCTTTGCGAACAGGCATTGACGGCCTGCAAATTCGAAAGGATTTCTCTTTGCGCCTACCCGCGCCTTCCGCCCGCGCTCATCGAAATGACATGGATTGTTAAAATTTATCGTCCAACTTCACGCAAGCCTTCCAATCGGATCAAAATTCTGGAAAACCCATTCGTCATGAGGAGCGTCGGCCAATTCGTGGGTGAGGTCCTGCCCGGCCCAGTGCTCGTAGTGCTTTCCGTTTCGCCATAGGCGGCTTCGGCTTACGTCGTAAATTATCCCTTTATAGGCAATCCATACCTCGGGCTTATCCTGGCCATTGCGCAACGCCAGCTGTGATTTAGTATAAACAGGCAGGTCGCTCATATCAACCCTAATTTATGCTGTAAAACAGCCTTGCAATACAGCAAAACTTTATCGCCGTTAGATATTCGTATCCGTTTTTGCAAAATGGTTTCTGCGGATGTGTTCACTATTTTCTTAAACAGACTAAGGTAATATTGGTAGGCGATGTAAACGCCTAAGCGTGCACCATGCGGCAATGCTTTAATCCCCTTAAATCCTTCATCAAAATCGTGCTGAATATCGGCTTCTATCTGTTTTTTGGTTTGATCGGTAAAAACCTCAAAGCTGATACCCGGGAAATATATCCTGCTGCGTTCTTTATGATCGGCTTTTATGTCTCTTAAAAAATTGATTTTTTGCAACGCTGAGCCGAGGCTCTTTGCCGACGGGGCCAATTGATTATAAAGTTCGTCATCGCCTTCGCAAAAAACACGCAGGCACATCAAACCGATCACTTCGGCCGAGCCGTGAATGTATGACTTATATTCCGACTCATTAAACGTTGCCTTATCGATATCCATCCCCATCGACTTTAGAAAACACCTGATGAGCTCGCGATCAATTTGATAATGATTGACTGTTATCTGGAACGACTGTAAGATGGGGTTGAGACTGATCTTCTTGTCAATTGTGTCAAAGGCTTCTTTTTCAAAATCGTCGAGCAGTTTTTGCTTATCCTGGGTGTGAAAAGTATCTACAATCTCGTCGGCAAAGCGAACAAAACCATAAATAGAATAAATAGGATACCGGAAGCGCGGGTGAAAAGCGGCAATGCCTTTACTGAAAGAAGTACTATATTTTTTCGTGATCAGCTTACTGGTTTCGAAGCAGGTCTCGTCATACAGTTCCATCAGTGCACATACAATTTTGCCAAAAATACAAATTCGGCGGGTACGGCAAACCAAATTACTTACTTTGCAGCGAGTAAAATGGCCGATCAGAAAAAGATAGTTGTTATAGGAGCAGGATTTGCGGGCTTATCAGCGGCATCATTACTGGCCAAAGCCGGGCACCATGTAAGCGTACTCGAAAAGCACGATCAGCCAGGAGGCCGGGCCCGTATTTGGGAAAAAGACGGCTTCCGGTTCGATATGGGCCCTAGCTGGTACTGGATGCCGGACGTGTTTGAAAACTATTTCTCGCTGTTCAACAAAAGTCCAACAGATTTTTACGAATTAAAAAGGCTCGATCCCTCCTACCGTGTTTATTTTGGTAAAGATGATCTGATCGATGTTCCTGCTGCTATGGCAGAACTTGAGAAGTTGTTCGAACAACTTGAACCAGGCAGCAGCAAGGCATTAAAAGGTTTTTTGGCGGATGCGGCGGGTAAATACGAAATCGGCATGAATAAAATGGTTTTTAAGCCATCTCATTCCGTATTCGAATATTTTGAAGCCGATACATTAAAATTGCAACTGTTAACAAGCACGCGCACACACATAAGCCGATACTTTAAGCATTCAAAGCTGCGACAGCTTTTGGAGTTTCCGGTACTATTTCTTGGCGGTACTGCGCAAAATATTCCGGCGACTTACAGCTTAATGAACTATGCCGACCTGGCGCTTGGCACCTGGTATCCCTTGGGTGGTATCAATGTGATAGTTAAAGCGATGACCGCGATTGCTGAAGAGCAAGGCGTTGAATTCCGCCTAAATACCGATGCAACCAAGATTGTCGTAGAAAACGGCCGCCTTAGCAGAGTTTTAACGAGTAATAGAAATTATGAAGCCGATCTGGTTATTTCCAACGCCGACTACGAATATACCGACAGGTATTTAATAGATAACGGGCTCGAAAATTACAAAGCAAAGTATTGGGATAACCGAACGCTATCGCCATCGGCCCTGATATTTTATATTGGTACAAATAAAAGAATAAGGAGCATTCAACATCACAATTTATTTTTTGACGAAGAGTTGGATCAGCATGCCAAAGAAATATACTCCACACCCCGATGGCCAGAAAAGCCGCTGTTTTATGTATGCTGCCCCTCTAAAACAGATCCGACTGTTGCCCCTGCAAATTGCGAAAATCTGTTCTTTTTAATTCCGATTGCACCCGGGCTGGAGGACAATGAAGCAATTCGTGAAAAGTGTTTTGACCTTGTAGTGTCCCGTTTTGAATTAATAACCGGGGAGGAAATCCGTGATTCAATCATCGTAAAAAGGAGCTATGCAATAAATGACTTTAAGTCTGACTATAACTCATATAGAGGCAATGCCTACGGCCTTGCCAATACGCTGATGCAAAGTGCTTTTATGAAACCCAAAATAAGATCAAAAAAGATTAAGAATCTGTTCTATACCGGACAGATGACCGTTCCCGGACCGGGCGTACCGCCGGCGATAATTTCGGGGCAGATTGTGGCGAGTGAGGTGTTAAAATATCTTCATTCTATTTAAACGACCAAAAAAATAAACCGTCATGGCGAGGCGCACCGTATCTATAATTTGAGCAAAAGCGCCGAAGCTATCTCTGAACTGTACCAATCAATCAGGGTATGATTCTTTGAAATGGGGTGAGATGACTAGCTTGCGCCATTTTGCTTAATGACATTTATCGCGGACGTTGATTTGCATGTGTAGAGATGGCTTCGTTCCTCGCCATGACGTCCTAATTGGACACCACAAAAAAACCCGCCAAAAAGCGGGTTTTTCGTTTAAAAGTATGTTGAGCTTTAATGAATTTTTAGTCTTCGGCATATACTGGCTTTTTGATTCCGTTATCATAAGCCTTCAGGTTCTTTTTCAGCAGCTTGCGTGCTACGTGAATCCTGGTTTTTACGGTTCCGATCGGGATTTCGAGATGATCGGCTATCTCGTGGTACTTGTGACCGTCGAAGTACATCGTAAACGGTACATAATATTCTTCAGGTAGCCTGTCCAGCGCTTTGCGGATGTCGTCCATCACAAACTTCGATTCGCCAATATTTTTTGTTGAGCTGAATACCAGGTTAGCCGATGAAATCTCATCTGACTTGGTAACAAAGGAGCTCATTTTAACAAAACGGCGGTAGTTGTTAATGAACGTATTCTTCATGATGGTATATAACCATCCCTTCAGATTGGTACCCTCTTTAAACTTATTATAATAAGTTATCGCTTTCAACATTGTGTCCTGAACAAGGTCGTTTGCATCGTCAGCATCACGTGTAAAGTGGAGTGCATATGACCTCAGTGAGGAAGCCTGACGAAGTACCATGGTGTTAAACTCGATTGCTGTCATTCTATTAAGTGTTTGTACAGAACTAAAGACAAACTTGATACCGTTGTGTGTATCAAATACCAGAATTGCCTGTTAGATTACCTCAAGATTAAATGATTAGCTATTGGATACACAATGGAAACACGAGCAAAGCAATTCGCTGTAAAACAGCAATTTGTCAAAGAAAAGTCAGGAATTTTGCGTTAAAAAACAGGATTAGAATTGCAGAAACAGCGGGCGAAAATCCGATAGATATTTATTTAAAATAAAAATTTATTAACTGATAATATTGACCTCTCTTTCGAGCAAAACGCCAAATTTTCTGTACACACTGTCTATGATTTGCGACGAAAGACTGTACACTTCTTCGCCTGTGGCACCACCATGATTGACCAAAACAAGCGCCTGGTTCTTCCATGTTCCTGTGTGGCCCACTACTTTTCCCTTCCATCCGCACTGTTCAATGAGCCATCCGGCGGCTAGCTTCACCGCATCGCCCGCTGGATAATTCACTACTTCCGGAAATTTAGACTGTACGGGAGAGAATTGTTCCTTGCTGATCACCGGATTTTTGAAGAAGCTTCCGGCATTGCCTATCGTAGAAGGATCGGGTAATTTGGACACCCGTATATGAGATACTACACGAGATACATCTTTTATAGTAGGTGAAGTAATGTTGCGATTAACCAACTCCTGCTCTATAGCACCGTATTTGAGATTGACATTTGGAATGAGCGACAAGTGCAGCTTCACCGATACAATAATATATTGATCCTTCAGCTCGCCTTTAAAATTGCTTTCACGATAGCCGAACCTGCAATCTTCGTTGGTAAATGTTTTGAATTCGCCGGTAGCGATTTCAAATGCCCGGCAGCTTTTGAATACATCTTTCAGTTCGACACCATAAGCACCAATATTTTGTATGGGCGATGCCCCCACCGATCCGGGTATCAGGCTCAGGTTTTCTATGCCGGCATATTCACGGTCGACGCAGTAGTTTACAAGGTCATTCCATACTTCGCCGGCTCCCGCCTCTACAAATACTTCTTCGTGATTAATGCGGTGTTCTATGCCGCGGATGTTGATTCGGATCGCTAGCCCATCGAAATCATTTTTGAACAGCATATTGCTGCCGCCGCCCATTATCAGTCGCCTGGTATGGGCCCATTGCGGATCCATAAACAGCTCCACCAGGTCGTCCTCGTGTGATATCTCGACAAAATATTTTGCCGAAACATCGATACCAAAAGTGTTAAAGTTTTTGAGGGATACGTTTTCCTGGATTTGAAGCATGGCGTTAAATGCGGATTGCGGAATTTCGATTTCGGAATTTGGATTTGTTTTATGGGAGGCGAATTTCGGAATTTTAATCGGGTTTGCCAGCTATGATGCTGTGAAGCAAAATGATTATCTTTACTTGAATTATGAAAATTGTGCCTGTAGTTAGAAAAGCACGCCTGAAACAGATCGACGAGGATTTGGAAGACATGAAATATTGGCTTTCACGCCCCCCTGCCGAACGCGCCGCTGCCGTAACCAGGTTAATATCACAAACCCTAAAGCCTGGCCAGCGAATGGATAAGACTTTTATAGTAAAGAGACTGCTTCATCTGTAATACTGAAAAAGTGCCCGATTTTAAAAAAATGCGTGGCATAAACGAAATCGCTTTGTTGCTGCCGGACGGAGTCTTCGAAATTGTCAGGTTGGATCGTTAGTTCATCTTGCGCGAAACACTCAATTCCCTCGGCTTCCAACCTGGTTCTGATAACCCACATTTGCTGCGGAAGGTTGAACGTAAGAACTGTTATCCATTTATTCATTAAAGTGGCGATCTATTTTTCTGTTATCTTCCCTCCAAACTCGCAATGAACTCTTCCGTTAGCTTTCTCTCGCTAATTAACGCCCAGTCGCCCTGCCAATCTGGAAAGGCGTTTCGGCAATAGCCGGCCTTACTCTCAAAATCAAAGATTGCGTGACAATAATCGTTAATTAATAAAGACGCGATGGTGCCATCGTCAGTCCAGAGTATTTGGATTTTGCATGGTTTTTCTTTGTCGGTTACATTCGCCACATTATAAATATGGAGCGCGTCAAGAATTCCTAATTTCGGTTCGGTTGTTATCGCATAAAAATAACCTGTAGTAAGGTCGTCTTCAAAAGTTACCCCAAATGGCAATGTTGGGGAAATACTATCAAAAAAAGTGTCTTCACCAACGACAAACATGTCTTCTAAATCCAGAATCATTGTTGAATATAACTACTCCTTTATCCTCCTGAAGGCTGCGATGCGGCCGTATTATTTATTTCATTCACAAAATCTTCCAGATCGGGCTCTAAGAACGGCATTTCGGCCGCTTTTTTCATTAACCGCTCATCGCCGGATGCATATTTATTTACTAGCGAAATCAACCATCCGGTATACATAGGTCTTTGAATCATCTTATTAGGATTCTCGAAGTATAAATGGTAGACCACTTCACGGGGAGTGCTATTATTTTCGGAAATGAAGTAACGCGTTTTGAACCGATCATTTTGGTAATAGAATGTAAGATGCTTTCCTGTGATTACCTGCTTCAGGAATATTGTATCCTGCTTTTTGCTCGAATCCAGCGCAAAGCCTGTAACCGGGTAAAAATTACCGTCCGCAGTTACCAAACCTGCATAAGTTCGGTAAGTTTCGTGACCATAGATATGAAATTCGCGGATCGTGTGAGGATTAAAACGTAAAACCTTGTGACTATTCGTGTCGGTTTTAAACTTGATGTATTCGGGACACCGAACCCACCTGTTGTAATCGGGATATTTAATGTAGCCCCGAAGCGTATCACCACTGGATTTTATAACATATCCGTCGATATACTGAGCGCAGCAAACTATCGGCGATAGCAAAATGAGCAAAACAAGGAAAGGCCGCATAACCTTTGTGATTAGTTCAGAGAACCAATATACTATTTATCTCACAAATATTACGCGGCCCTTTCTACCGATTGGAAACGGTCGGCTTAAATATGTATCGGCCTATTGTCAGTAGCCGCCAAACAAGCTTCCCTGAAGGCTTCGGTATAAGTTGGGTGAGCATGGCTCATGCGTGAAACATCCTCGGCCGAGGCGCGGAACTCCATCGCACAAACAGCTTCGGCTATCATATCCGCAGCGCGGGGACCAATAATATGTACACCTAATATTTCATCGGTATCGGCATCGGCCAGTACTTTTACAAAGCCATCCATATCGCCGCTGGCCACTGCCCTGCCGCTGGCGCGGAACGGGAATGAGCCCGACTTATATTTTACACCTGCTGCTTTTAATTGCTCCTCGGTTTGACCGACAGCGGCAACTTCTGGCCAGGTATAAACTACGCCCGGTATCAGGTTATAGTTGATATGCGGTTTTTGACCAACAATGGATTCAGCTACCAAAGTACCTTCATCTTCTGCCTTATGAGCGAGCATCGCACCCGTGATTACGTCACCAATAGCATATACACCTTTAACACTGGTTTCGAGGTGATCATTAACCGTTACCTTACGGCCACGTTCTTCGACAGTCAGGCCGATATTTTCTAATCCTAAACCATCGGTGTAGGCAATACGACCAACAGCTACAAGGCAGTAATCGCCTTTCAGTTCTTTCTTATCGCCATTTGGCGCGTCGAAAGTCACCGTTACTTCTTTACCTTTAACAGTGGCGCCGGTTACCTTGTGGTTCAGGTAAAACTCCATACCCTGCTTCTGCAGCACTTTTTGCAGTTCTTTACCAAGCCCGCGGTCCATTGTGGGAATAATGGAATCCATAAACTCGATTACCGATACCTTCGCGCCTAAACGCGAATAGACTGAGCCTAACTCTAAACCAATAACCCCACCGCCTATTAATATCAGGTGTTTGGGCACTTCGGTCAGGGTTAAAGCTTCCGTCGAAGTGATGATACGTTTCTTATCGATCTTCAGGAACGGCAGGCTTGATGGTTTTGAGCCCGTAGCGATGATGATATTTTTAC
>Ga0207702_10004982_pt1 | contig 11663 bp, 6 predicted proteins | sample KBSCornC62_FD_184302 | JGI IMG/M metagenome (GOLD analysis project Ga0207702, IMG submission 184302) | Corn rhizosphere microbial communities from Kellogg Biological Station, Michigan, USA - KBS Corn C6-2 (SPAdes) (version 2) | ecosystem: Host-associated > Plants > Roots > Rhizosphere > Soil ...
GGCCGAGCTCAACGCGGAAGACGAAGCGATTCGCGCTGAAGAGGCGCGGCGGCGGACGCCGCCGACTGAACTCTGACAATGACCCACACGGTGTCCGTGCGCGTGATGTACATCGGCGCACCATACTGATCGCGTACGTACCAGGTTTCCTTGTACGTGCCCGGCCTTTTCGGCGCGCGCATCTTCGCGGCAAACGCGAACACTGACCCGGGATACACGCGATCGCGGCTCGACAGCACCGTGTCCGTCGTGAGGCGCGGGCCGGACGCATCACGAAAAGCGAGTCGCACGTGCTGCCAGGCACAGGACCCGGTGTTGCTGATCGTCCAGACCTTTTGAAATCGCTCGCCGGGATACAACACTGCGGAGTCGAGCGGTGCCTCCCCGATCCACCCGGCGATCGATTCTCCCCTGCCGCACGGTCGCGGTTGATCCTCAGCGGGCAACTGCATTCCACTCACCCCCACGATGTCAAGTGAGGTCGACCTCGCACCGCCGATTGGGATTCGGGTACCGTCGGCCAATCGAAGCGACCAATCCTCGTGAAAGCGACCACGGGCTGACGGCAGATCGACGTTCGTGCGAAAAGTTGCGGTCGCACCCGGCGTCGTCGCAGTGTCCAAGTCGGGCGCGATCACGTCGCTAGTCGTCAATTCGGACCGAGAGGTCCGCACAAGCCGCACGCCGCGGGGCCACGCACACGCGCCGTCGTTCACGAAGCTCCAGATCGCAGTGGTCGCGCTGCCCGCGAGGAATGTCTGATCGGCCGCCTGGCCACGTCCGGCGAGAATTGCGCTGGCGCCCGTCGTACCGCAGGGCGGAGCCGATGCGAGTACCGAGATCTGCGCGAGTAACGCAGCGCCGCTGCCGTTAATCGGAATCGTTGCGTGGTTCTTGTCGACGAGTGACCAACGTTCCCAATAGTCACCTGGCTGATGCGGAGCTCGCATTGGAACTTCGGCTAAGACGAGCGGGCCACGAAGCTGGGGCCGTGGCGCAGCGGCGGCGCTGACGAGCGCCAGCGGGGCAGGTCCGGTTTGCACAAGTGCTAATCGGACGACCGAAGGATCCCAACGACACCGGCCGCCGATACGCAGCCACCAACCTTTGGTGAAGTGCTGCGCCGGTTTCATAACAGAACCGAGTTGGTAGTTGTGATGATCGAGCGTCAGGTTGGCGTTCGTTGCGTCGCAAACCGGTTCCGATACAGGGCTGCGAGCTTCCGCGGTACGCATTGTGTGCACCCGCCAGCCGATGAACGCAACGACCCCGATCGTAGCCGCAGCCAGGCTGATAGTGACGCGCGTCTGCTTCTTCAGACTTGCCGGCATTGGTGCAGGCGAGGGGGCCGTTGCGGCCACGCGGGCACGATTCGCGGTAGGCGCATCGTGCGAGCGAAATGCCTCGAAATGCTCCAGTGTCGGCGGATCGTGCTGCCCGCTCGCGAGTAAGCGGTTGTACAAGTGCTCGATCCGCGTTCGGTCCCCAAGCTCCATCGCAGCGCGGCCGGCCCATACCCAGGCTGCCGGCGCCATCGCCGGTCCGTCTCCGAACTCGAGGATGAATCGAGAAAAACGGTCGAGACGCTCCCAATCCAAGTGCTGGAGCGCGTCAGCGGCGGCGCTCTGGATGTGTCCGATCGCGCGTCGGCGGAGAGCCGTGCGCTCGGCAGCCACCCAATCCGCGAATGGAGCTCCGTAGCGCACGGTGCCCGACCTTGCTCGTGATGGCCGAAGTACTTCCGCCGTCCAAGTCTGAAGCAGCTCACCGCGCATGACGCGCACGATCGAATCGCCGAGAGTTCGATCCGTCGCGTCGGCAGGGCGATCGAGGAGCGTGAGCAGGTCGTCGTAGTCGCACTCGAGGGCCGTTGGTTCGATTCGAAGCGCATCGTCGCGTTCCGACAAGCTCTCGAGCGCTGGGCCAAGTAACGGTCGCAGGTCGCTGATCGCGTTCCGAGTGACCGTGCGGCCATCGGCGTTCTGCTCGGACCAGAGCACTCCGCCCAGCGAGGCGCGTGGCACGGCGACGCCACGATTGCGAACGCGCAGCCAGACGAGGAGCGCCATGGCTCTCGACGTGGCGCGCGGCCGCGACGCACCGGCGGGAAGCTCGCCATCCAGGCGGATTTCGCCCAGCGTGATCAGCCGAAGTGGCATGGTGAGATGACGTGAGAAGCGCGCCGCGGGCGAACGGGCAACCGGGCGCTCGCGCGACGTGCGCTACGCGTTTGCAACGGCACTGATTCGCATCTGCAACTTGGTTCCTGCGGATTCAAGATCGTATATCGGGCCGCCGCGCGCCAGTATCCGACAGCAGTATGAAAGGGCTATTTGCGACTCATAAAGAGATGTTCCTCATCCGCCATGTCGCAGCGGGTGTGATTGGCGCCGGAATGCTGGGCTGGATTTCCCTCCTCTGTTCCACGCTCGGCTCACCCCCCTTACTCGTTTGGAGGCTCCATGAGGTCGATCGCACGCACCGCGCTCGCTGCCACGCTGATTTGCACGCTCCCGCTGCTCGCGAGAGGACAGAACACGCTCTCGGGAGCTGATTCGTCACAGGCACGCGTCGCATGGGTAGCTCCAAGCAGCGCTGCCGCGACCGTGTCGAGCGTCCGTGCGGATCGCCCGCTGACGCTCGACGCCGTGGACCGCAAGGACCCGACCCTCGCCGGAGTGTTGAGTTTCCTCATTCCAGGCGTCGGCTCATTCTACGCGGGGAATACGACGCACGGCATCGTTCATCTCGGCATCCACGTCGGCTCGTACGCGCTCATCGTGGGCGAGGCGACGAGCTGCGCGTTCGACGGCAGTTGTACCGGCAGCGGCGGACTCGTCGCGGCCGGCTATCTCGTGCTCCTCGGCAATGACGTGTGGAGCATTTTCACGGCCGTGAACGACGCGCACGCCCACAACGGCGACAGCGGATCAACGCCAGGGCGCGTCGTCGGCAACTTGTACGCGACTCCCGCGGTCACACCGCTCGGCGTTCAATTGCCCGGCATGACGCGGTCGACCGGCTTGCAATTGTTCCGCTGGTCGTTCTAGGGGTCGCTTCGAGCTGTATTGAATCGCGCCAGATCGGCGCGCACCGCCTTCATCCTCTCCATCAGCTTCGTTCCATGTCGCCAAAGCTCTGTTGGCGCGCGGCGAGCCTGCGCGCGTGCACGACCACAGTCCTCCTCGCGGGGCTCGTATGGCTACCCCGGCCGAGCGCGGCGCAAACAGCGAATGGTCCGCTACAACAAGTTGTCGGCGGACCCGGGTTGGACATCGACGCTTCGGTGTCGCCTGATGGCAAGTCGATCGTCTACGCGTCGTCTCGTGGCGGCGATCTCGAGCTCTGGATGCGGGGGATCGAAGGCGGTGCGCTGTACCAACTGACATCGGCCGTCGACCACAGTGCCGATCGATACCCGCTGCTCCTGCCCGACGGGAACACGATCGTGTTTCAGTCGGACCGGGTCGATCGAACCCGCAACATCTGGACGCTCAACCTCCGAAATCGCGCGCTCGCACAGCTTACAACGTTCACCGACGGCGGCGCCTCGCATCCATCACTTTCGCCGGATGCACAGACCATTTGCTTCACGCGCACGAGCGCGGCCGGCGCCGTTTCGATCTGGCTCATGACGGCCGATGGCGGGAACCTGCGGGAAGTCTCGCCGGGCGTCGACTGCACGTGGACACCGAGCGGCAAGCTCGTTCTCGCGCGCGGAAGCGGCGGAGATCCGCCTGCGCGGTACGACATCTGGATGATGGATCAGGACGGGGCGCATGCGGTCACCGTATCCGCGGCGAATCATACCTGGAGCCGAAGCCCTGCCGTCTCCCCGGATGGCCGGTGGCTCGCGTATACCGTCTACCCTTCGATGTTCACGGGAGACATCCGCGAAGTACCGGGCGGTTTCGAGATCGATCCGCGCGTGCGGACGAGTATCTGGCTGGTGAGCTTGGCCCAGCCCACTACGCCGCCGCGCGAGGTCGTCGCGCAAGACGCATTCAACTCGTACGCGGGCTGGACGCGCGATCGCCGACTGCTGTTCACGTCCACCCGCACAGGGAGCGCCGACATCTGGTCGGTCGCCGCGACTCAACCATCTCGCTGATGCCGAGAGGTATTGTATGAATATACTCATATCAAACCGTATATCACGTATTGCTCGCCGGCTCGGCTGCATCGGCTTGATCGTCGCCTCCGTTGGCTGCGGATCCGACGCGATCACGTCGACCGCGACCGGAAGCCCGGTCGGACACTGGACGGCGGCGTCGATTGGCGGACAGTCGCTTCCGGTCGCGCTCGCGTTCGAGCTGGATGGGACGACGGCGATTCTCAAGTCGTGGACGATGGACTTTGCCAGCGACGGCACGATGCGGCAGACGGCCATCGCGGAAGCGCGACAAGGGAACACGGTGATCGAAACCGACACGATCCCCGGGAGCGGCGTGTGGTTTCAGACGGGCAGCACCGTCTCGCTGAGCTTCTCAGACGGTCTCGCTGCCGGAGATGAGTCGGCGGCCACGATCGGCGGAAACCGGCTCACGTTCGGAGGCAATGGGTTCAACGGCGCGATCGTGTTCCAGCGGTGAGGCGCGTTGCGATGCGAATCTCTGCCTGTCGGGCCGCAATCGTCGCCACGTTCGGATTCGTCGTGATGTGCCAAACAGCATGCGCGCACGGCGATGCCGGAACGAGTCCGGAGATGAGAGCGAAGTCGATCGTGGTCGCGCCCGACACACTCACACTAGTGGTCGGGCACTCGGGTCGATTGTCCGCGACAGTCCGTGACGCGGCGGGCGCGCCGTTGGATCGCGCGGGCGTGCGATGGTCGGTCGGCGACAGCACGGTTGCGACCGTGGACCAGAGCGGCGGCGTCAGCGCGCGAACGTTCGGCACCACGACGGTGCTTGCCTCGTCCGGGGCCGTTTCAACGACCACACCCGTGATTGTGTCGTACGCGAACAGTGACTCGGCGAGCGTGCGCTCCAGCGACTCCGTGCACGTTGCTGTTGCCAGCGGATCCACGATCGATGTGCCAGTCGGGGCGCTCCCGGCGGGCGTCAGCGTGGCGCTCAGTCAGGTTGGAATTCCATCGGATGTCGACACCGCGGGAATGGGCGTTATGGGGAGCGCCGTCGAGGTCGACCTGTCATCGGGATCCGCGACAGCGCTGCGGACGTCGTCGACAGCGCTTCGAAGCGCCGCGCTGTCCTCACGCGGTGTACGTCTGAAGATCAGGCAACTCGTTACCGACTCGAGAGCGGATATCTCAAGAGCGTTCGTCGTTCTACACGATGCTGGGAAAGCCGTGGGACACACCGCTACCACGGTCGCAGTGAACGCGGCCGACGCCGCCGTCACGGTCGACAACCTGGGCCGACGGTTCGTCGAGGTATCGATCTACGACCCGATCATGCGATCCCCCGTCACCGAGGTGGGAGGAAAAATCGCGTACACGGCGATGCTGGCGTTCTCATCCACCACGTGCGACCCGTCCGCATGGTCGGTCTATCCCGCATCCGGCATCGCCCCATCGCCGAACAAAGTTCCAATCATCCTGATTCACGGCTGGCAACCGCTGCGGTTCACCTGTGGTCTCGAGGCCGATTACTCGCCGGATGTTCTCGGAGAGAGTTGGGGCTCCCTGATCGCGACACTCTCGGCAGATCCGTCGATTCGCGATCGCTACGAAGTCCTGATCGCCAAGTACCCGACGTTCTACTCGATCGACCAAAACGCGGAGAGTATCGCCCCGATCCTCTCCAAGCTGATCGGAAATCGCGAGGCGATTGTGATCGCCCACAGCATGGGAGGCCTGCTCGCCGCGAAGTACATGATCGGCACGCCGGCCAATCGCGTGCACGAGCTCGTGACGTTGGGCACTCCTTTTACGGGTAGCCCACTCGCCGACCCCCTCCAACTCGACGCGAATGCACGTAGCACCTACATACAGCTCGCGCAGCAAGCGAAAATCTCTGAAGTGATGGACTATCTGAGCGGAGGTCCGATTCTCGGGTCTGCGGGCGCTGGTGACCTGGCGTCGAATCCGCGATCTCCTTTCCTCGGCGAACTCGCGAACGGCAAGGCCGCGTTTGCATCGAAGCTTGTCGCTATCGCAGGGAACGTGAGCACGCCCGATCTGATCGAACTCGCGTCATCATCTGCAAGTACTGTCGACGACAAGTTCTCCGCGGCGAGTGGTCTCTTGCTCGCCGCTATGCAGCAAGGCCCCAGCGATGGCGTCGTTCCACTCGCGAGCGCCCAAGCCTACGGGACTCCCGGCCGGACCTTCACACTCGATCACTTCGAACTCCCGACTACCGCATCCGCGATGGCTTCGGTGAAGTCAATCCTGGCGGATCTAGTGGGGCGCGTCGCGGCCGCCCCGTCGGCCATTGTTCGCGTGTCCGGCGACGCGCAAGTCGGCTCGCCGAGCGGCCCGCTGCCGGAGCCGATTGTGGTCCGGGTTCAGGATGCCTACGGCGTCGGCGCGCCCGGAATCCCGGTGACCTTTAGCGTGACGTCCGGCGGCGGTTCAGCATCGGTCGGAAGCACCACCACCGACGCCAGCGGCGAAGCTCGCGCGTCGTGGACGCTCGGTCCTACGGAAGGTCTGAATTCGCTGCAAGTCAGCGCCGCCGGAGTAAGCAGCGGCACGGCACAGTTCACCGCAACAGCCGTAATACGGACCGCGACGACCCTTGCGGTGATCGGGGGCTCCTCGACCACGATCGCAGGGCAGCCATTTCCGGACCAACCTCGCGTTCAGGTCCAAGATGCGTTCGGTCAGCCTGTCACCAGTAGTGCCGCGTCCGTTACGGCTTCAGTGATCAATTGGACTGGCGTGCTCACAGGAACGAACACCGCAATCGCGAGCGGCGGCGACGCGCAATTCACGAATCTTGGCTTGAGTGTCCACGGTGGCTACACGATTCAGTTCTCATCACCCGGACTGACACCGGTGGTCTGGCCGGTTTGTGGTATGTACGGTGTTTCGGCGCCGTTCACGATCTTTGGGAATCTCAACAGTTCCAGTTGCTCGGACGGTGACGCTGGCCTGACGTCCGGTGATCTATTCGCATTCTCAGTCGGTGCGCAAACTGGGTTGCGCCTGAGCACGAATCCGACAGCCTTCGCCTCGCGGGTCGCACTGAGAGCATCCCGTGTCGCGGCCGGTTACATCTATTGGGACGCGCCGGGCGGAGTAGCAATCAATCACAAGTGGCTGCTGCCCGCGAACGCGTACACGAGTCTCTTCGGAACGCCCGACGGCGGGACCGGGCCGTACTCGTTGTTCGCGTCTCGTGAATCCGAAGGCACGTCGGACTGCGAGGTTGTCACGCTTCTCGGTCAAGACATCACGACCGCCCAAGCGTTGTCGACTTCGGGATGCAGCAGCGGTGGCTACTTCGAGTCGTGGTTCGCCGTGTATTCGTGGCAGGCGTGCACGATCAGCATGAGTTCTGCCAGCTTCGATACCTATCTCGAAGCGTACGATCAGGACGGCAACCTCCTCGCGGGCGACGACGACGGCGGTGGCAGCACGAACTCTCGGTTGTCGTTGAGCACGTGCTCGGCGTCGGACGAGCCAGCGCCCCACCAAGTCCTCTTCATCAAGGCGACGTCAGCATTTAGCGAAAGCACCGGCCCATTCATCCTGCAGATTGCATTCGATGCGTCTCACACGGCGAGCCGTTCAGTGAGGCAGGTGCAACGGGCTGCTAGTACTCCAGTAACGATCGATGCGCGTCGAACGCAAATTCGAAAACTCTCACGGGACAAGAATCCGCATCCTAGATCGCCCATGTAGCATCGATCGGCGCACGAATCAACGCGCTGCGGTGCCGGGGCAACGTCACAAGAGCCGACGGGTGCCTCCGGCGCCGCGCTGAAAAGAAAACAGCACTCGAGCCACAGGGCCGCGCAGTGCGTGGCGGCGTGTGTCCGCGTCACCGCGGACTCGTCTGTTACGCCTCGGATCGGCGATGACGAGGCATACCCGCGCTGAGACGCGCCGACGCAACGGAAGATACGATCTCTACCATTCGCCAAGTCGCTATCGCACAAGCATTTATGGCATAGGCGCCGGGTTGCCTTTCGCCCTGTTTTCGGGTAGATTTCAGGGTCTCGGAACGTCTCCAGTTTCGGCCCCAATTTTCGCGCTTTTTACACGCGATCGCGGGCCGTTTTGCCGCTAGCCGAATACCTCTCCGACATGACCGCACCGAACAATCGCGAACGTATTCTCCCGCGCCTGATCGACGAGGAGATCAAAGAGTCGTTCATCAATTACTCGATGAGCGTCATCGTCTCGCGCGCGCTTCCGGATGTGCGCGATGGTCTCAAGCCCGTGCACCGGCGCGTGCTGTACTCGATGTTCGACACCGGTCTCGTGCCGGGCCGGCCGTACAAAAAGTCCGCGACGGTCGTCGGCGACGTGCTCGGCAAGTATCACCCGCACGGCGACTCGAGCGTGTACGACGCGCTCGTGCGCATGGTGCAGGATTTCTCGCTGCGCTATCCGCTCATCGACGGTCAGGGCAACTTCGGCTCCGTCGAAGGCGATCCGGCGGCGGCGTACCGCTACACCGAAGCGCGGCTCATGCCGATCGCCGTCGAGATGCTGGCCGATATCGACAAGAACACCGTCAATTTCGTCCCCAACTTCGACGACCATCTCGAGGAGCCGTCGGTTCTTCCGGCCGGGATCCCGAATCTCATCGTCAACGGCTCGTCGGGCATCGCTGTCGGCATGGCGACCAACATCCCGCCGCACAATCTGCGCGAGGTGGTGAGCGCCATCATTCACATGATCGACAATCCCGATGTCACGATCGTCGATCTGAGAAAGTTCATCAAAGGTCCCGATTTCCCGACTGGCGGCTACATCTACGGCCGCGCGGGGATCAAAGACTACCAGGAGACGGGCCGCGGGCGCATCGTCATGCGCGCGCGCGCGGTGATCGAGGAGAAGGAATCCTCGAACAAGTCGCAGATCGTCGTCACGGAGATCCCGTACCAGGTCAACAGCGCGAAGCTCATCGAGAACATCGCGGAGCTCGTGCGCGACAAGAAGCTCGAGGGCATCTCCGACCTGCGCAACGAGTCCGACAAGGACGGGATGCGCATCGTGATCGAGCTGAAGCGCGATGCCATTCCGCGCGTGGTGCTCAATCAGCTCTACAAGCACACCGCGATGCAGTCGACGTTCGGCGTCATCATGCTCGCGCTGGTGCCCGACGCGAAGACGGGCAGCCTCGTGCCCAAGGTGATGCCGCTCAAGGAAATCCTCGAGCACTACATCGCGCACCGCCACGAGATCATCGTCCGGCGCACGCAGTTCGATCTCGACAAGGCGCTCGAGCGCGAGCACATCCTCGAGGGCCTCAAGATCGCCGTCGACAACATCGACGAAGTGATCAAGGTCATTCGCAAGGCCGAGGACACGCCGACCGCGAACGCGCAGCTCCAGAAGCGGTTCAAGCTCTCCGAGCGGCAGGCCGAAGCGATCCTCAACATGCGCCTCGCCAAGCTCACCGGCCTCGAGATCGAGAAGCTCGAGGAGGAGCTCAAGGAAGTGCGCGCGCTCATCAAGGACCTGCGCTCGCTCCTCGACTCCAAGGAGAAACGCATGGCCGTGCTCAAGGGCGAGCTCCAGGAGATCGCGAAGAAGTACGGCGACGAGCGCCGCACCGAGATCACGAGCGACGAGGGCGAGTTCACGATCGAGGACTTGATCGCCGAGGAGGAGATGGTCGTCACCATCTCGCACACCGGCTACATCAAGCGCACCTCGGCGTCCACGTACAAGAAGCAGCGCCGCGGCGGCCGCGGAAACAACGGCGCGTCGCTCAAAGAAGAGGATTTCATCGAACACCTCTTCGTGGCGTCGACGCACGATTACGTGCTCGTGTTCACCGATGACGGCCGATGCTTCTGGCTCAAGGTGCACGAGATCCCGCAGGCCGGGCGCGCGGCCAAGGGGAAGCCGATCGTCAACATGATCAACGTGTCGCCGGACACGAAGGTCTCGGCGATGGTCACGGTGCGCAACTTCCCGGAAGACCAGTTCCTGATCTTCGCGACGAAGCACGGCACGGTGAAGAAGACGGCGCTGTCACAATACTCGAATGTGCGCGCCACGGGCATCAAGGCGATCAAGATCGAGGACGGCGACGAGCTGATCGACGTGCAGGTGACGACGGGGACGAACGACGTCGTGCTCGCCACGCGGCACGGCCTCTCGATTCGGTTCCACGAGCAGGACGTCCGCGAGATGGGCCGCGACACCACGGGCGTGAAGGGCATCGAGCTCGGGCCGCGCGATCAGTTGATCGGCATGGTCGTGATCAAGCGCGAGGCCAATCTCCTCGTCGTGACGGAGAAAGGCATGGGCAAGTGCTCTCCGATCGACGAATACCGCGTGCAGAAGCGCGGCGGGAAAGGCATCATCACCGTCCATCGCACGGACAAGACCGGCGACGCGGTGTCGATCAAGGAAGTCCTGCCCGACGATGAGCTGATGCTCATCACCAAGCAGGGCGTGGCGATCCGGATGCCGGTGAAGGGCATTCGCGTCGCCGGGCGCAATACACAGGGCGTGAAGCTCGTGAACCTGGACAACGACGATCTGGTGACGGACGTCGCGCGCGTGGTCCCGGACGACGAGACCGAGGTCGGTGAGGAGACGGGCGAGCCCATCGCCGTTGGACCGGAGGGGGACGGCGAGTAAGTCGCGACGCGTTCGGCGGGCTCCCCCAGACCGAAGAGGGACCGATGCCGGGGCATCGGTCCCTCTTTGTGTAATAAAATGTTCCTACCCGTAATCTTTCGGGCTCCCGGGGCTGGCTGTAGCTTAGTGGCCTCTCCGGAATTGCGATGTCTTCCTCAGTCCGATTGCAGCGTGACGAACCGACGATGAGCCCTCCTGCCCCTCCGCAGCTCTCCGCGAGGGTAACGCAGGAACTTCCGCTCATCTCCGTCGAGCTGAGCGAGGCGCTGGTCGCCGAACAGGCCACCCTGCGGCGCGAAGTGCTCCTCTGGCAGCGATGGGTGCGGTACCTCGCCCTCGGCGCGATGGTGCTGCTGTCGCTCGTCTTCAGCTCCACGCTCGACGATGCGCTCATTCCGATCGCGGTAATCGCGTTCGGCTACGTCGCCGTGGTGATGATCACCGCGTGGGCGCTCCAGCGGTCGAGCTCTCCGGCGATCGAGGTCTGGTTTCCCTCGCTGCTGCTCACGGCCGACATCGCGACGCTCTCCGGCTTCGTGTATCTCACGAGCGCGCCGCAGCAGATGCACCGCATTCTGCTGCTCGGATTTCTCTCGATGCAGCTCGGCGTGTTCTACTTCGGCCGGCGGCACGGCGTGCTCTCGGCCGGCCTCACGGTCATCGCCTATTTGATCGCGACGCTCGCGATCTCGCCGTTCGTGCCGGGACCGCGCGCCGGGACGATGTCGATCGCGTTCAACGTCACGTTGTTCGCGCTCATCAGCACGGTGCTGGTCTACACCTTCGGCAGCTTCCGCGAGCGCATGGACTCGCTGCGCATGTACTGCAAGGTCGTCGAGCGCGGCGAGGTGGCATCGCTGCCGCAGCTCGGCGCCGAGCGCTGGCCCGACGAGCCCACGCTGCTCGCGCGCAGCTTCCAGTCGATGCA
>Ga0207702_10004984_pt1 | contig 11663 bp, 10 predicted proteins | sample KBSCornC62_FD_184302 | JGI IMG/M metagenome (GOLD analysis project Ga0207702, IMG submission 184302) | Corn rhizosphere microbial communities from Kellogg Biological Station, Michigan, USA - KBS Corn C6-2 (SPAdes) (version 2) | ecosystem: Host-associated > Plants > Roots > Rhizosphere > Soil ...
TTCTTCAAGAACTTCGGCTCACCAGCTCAGGCGTCGCTTCCCACCCGATCGCCTCCTCCGGAGGAGGAACCCGATAGCCCTACCGCGGTGCACTGGTCCGAAGACCCGCTTCCGTTTCGATCCACCGAGCCTGGCCAAGCCAGAGCCATCCGATGTTCCGCGGCCCTTCTTGGGATGGCCTCGTTTCGCGTTTCGCTTCGCTCACCAAAGATCCGAAGACCTCCGGGAGCCGCTTCCCGCGACCGAAAGACCATCTCTTCCGGCGCCTCTTCCCGGCTGGCCCCGGAAAGCCCCGAGGGGAACTTTCCAACTGCCTGCCGGCGGAGATCGGGTCTTAGGCCACCTGCCGCATCTTCATTCCGTTTCCGGCTTTCCGATGAGGCCGGGACCGCTGTCCCGATCACAGTTGGACAGTGACTCCGCTTCCCGAGTCGCACCAAGCGAAAAATATGGGTGCAAGCCTGTGGATTATGTGGATATCGGGCAAAAGCCGCGGAACCTTTTCGAATCGCCTGCAACGGCCATTATCGAAGGGCAGTAGCGGCCACTCACTCCATCCCCGGATAGCGTTTGAAGGCGGGCAATTCGTGCATCCGCTCCATCCAGCCGATCCGCTCGGCCGACTGCACCTGGATCTGCGGCGGAAGCGCATCGGGATCGTCCAGAGTCGCCGTCTGCACGTCGACCTTTCCAGGCAAACTGGCGTCATTCGTGTAGAACAGGCCGGTCCCGCATTTCGGGCAAAACTGCCGCCGCCCATGTTCGGACGACGCATATTCCTGAGTCTCACCCTCGATCTTCAGCTCGTCCTTTTCGACCAGCGCCCATGATACCATCGGCGCTCCCGATTGCTTGCGGCAGTCGCTGCAATGGCAGATTGCACGCCATACCGTCTGCTCGGGCATTTCGTAGCGCACAGAGCCGCAATGGCATCCGCCCTTCGGCATCTGATGTCCTCCTTTTGTTCCGTCTCTCCGAATGGCAGATCGGCCTCGATTCGGCCAGAAGAAATCGTGCACTCGGTTGCCGTTCCGTTCTCCTCCGCTTACTTGGTGTAGAGTGCCTGAATCACCCCCCGCTATCCCCGAACCCGGCTACCTGCAGGGCCTGAATCCGCCGCAGCGCGAGGCGGTGCTGACCACCGAAGGGCCTGTGCTGGTCCTCGCCGGCGCCGGCACCGGAAAGACGGCTGCGCTGACCGCCCGGCTCGCGCACCTGATCGCCAGCCGCAAGGCGTGGCCGAGCCAGATCCTCGCCGTCACCTTCACCAACAAGGCGGCGCGCGAAATGCGCGAACGGGTGGGGGCGCTGTCCGGCGGAGCACTGGAAGGGATGCCGTGGCTCGGCACCTTCCATTCGGTCGCTGCGCGAATGCTCCGCGCCCATGCCGAACTGGCAGGCCTCAAGAGCAATTTCACCATCCTCGATATCGACGACCAGCTCCGCGTGCTCAAGCAGCTGATCCAGGCTTCAGGCCTGGACGAGAAGCGCTGGCCGGCGCGCCAGCTCGCCGAAATGATCGATCGCTGGAAGAATCGCGGCTGGACTCCGGCCCAGGTGGATGCCGGCGAGGCCGAGGCATTCGGGCCGGGCAGGGGCCGCGAGCTTTACGCTGCCTATCAGGAGCGGCTGAAGACATTGAACGCCTGCGACTTCGGCGACCTGCTGCTGCACATGCTGTCGATCTTCCGCACCCAGCCGGACGTGCTCGCCGGCTATCGCGAGCGGTTCAAATATCTCCTCGTCGATGAATATCAGGACACGAACTCCAGCCAGTACGAATGGCTGAAGCTGCTCGCCGAGCCGCGCCGTAACCTCTGCTGCGTCGGCGACGACGACCAGTCGATCTATTCCTGGCGCGGTGCCGAGGTCGCGAATATCCTGAAGTTCGAAAAGGACTTCCCGGGCGCGAAGGTCATCCGGCTCGAACAGAATTATCGATCTACCAGCCACATTCTCGGCGCCGCCGACGGGCTGATCGCCAACAATGCCGGACGCCTCGGGAAGACCTTGTGGACCGAGGCTGGCGACGGCGAAAAGGTGCGGGTGATCGGAGTCTGGGATGGCCCCGAGGAAGCGCGCCGGATCGGCGACGAGATCGAAGGGATGCAGACGCGCGGGCGCCCGCTCAGCGACATCGCAATCCTCGTCCGCGCCCAATTCCAGACCCGCGAGTTCGAAGAGCGGTTCATCGCCATCGGGCTTTCGTACCAGATCATCGGCGGCTTCCGCTTTTACGAGCGCGCCGAGATCCGCGATGCGCTCGCCTACCTGCGCCTGATCCACCAGCCGGCCGACGATCTGGCATTCGAGCGGATCGTCAACACGCCCAAGCGCGGCCTGGGCGACAAGGCGATCGCGACCATCCATGCCGCAGCGCGAGCGCAGCAGCAGCCGCTGCTCATCGCCGCCGCCTCGATTCTCGATTCCGACGAGCTCCAGCCGCGGGCCCGAAACTCGCTCGCTCGCTTCATCGCCGACATCGCCCGCTGGCGGCAGATGTATAATTCCTCCCCGGAACGGGGAGGGGGACCATTGCCCGCAGAGGCAATGGGGGAGGGGTCCCGGAGCGGTGCCATCTCCCACGCCGACCTCGCCCGAACCGTTCTCGAAGAATCCGGCTACACCGCGATGCTCCAGGCCGAGCGAACCGCCGAAGCATCCGGCCGCCTCGACAACCTCGCCGAGCTGGCGCGGGCGATGGAGGAGTATGAAAACCTCAGCGCCTTTCTCGAGCACGTCAGCCTGGTGATGGATAATGACGAGGACCGGTCGCGCGACAAGGTTACGATCATGACCATCCACGCCGCCAAGGGTCTGGAGTTCGACACGGTCTACTTGCCCGGCTGGGAAGAGGGGATTTTCCCGTCGCAGCGCTCATTGGACGAGGGCGGACTCGCCAGCCTCGAGGAAGAACGCCGCCTTGCCTATGTCGCGATCACCCGCGCCCGCCGTCGGGCGACCGTCATCCACGCCGCCAACCGCCGAATCTATGGGCAGTGGACCAGCTCGATCCCGAGCCGCTTCGTCGCGGAGCTTCCCAAGGCGCACATCGACGAAGAAACCACGATGACCGGCGGCGAAAGCCTGTGGCGGGCGCAATGGTCGGAGCGAGCCGATCCGTTCGCCCATCTGGGCCCGGCGCAGTCGATGCGGGCAAGCACCCGCGGGCCCGGCTGGCAGCGCGCCTCGCGCGGCAACTTCAATCCCGAACCGCAAAGAGTGATCGAAGCCCGCGCAAGCGCCGTCAGCCTCGGCAACCAGGGCCGCACCGACCTGTCGCTCGGCCAGCGCGTCTTTCACCAGAAATTCGGCCATGGAACCATCGTCGGGCAGGAAGGCAACAAGCTCGAGATTGAGTTCGAACATGCCGGGCTCAAAAAGGTGCTGGACAGCTTCGTGAGTGTTGGGTGAGGGCGGCGCAGTCGCGAAATTGCTGTCCTACAGCCGGGCGATTATGCACATTGCCGTTGATGGCCGATTGTTCGCTTTTCATGATCCAATTTTGCCGCGGGTCCCGGCCCAGCCATCGCGCGCGCGCGCTTAGGGGAGCAAACTTAGCAAACTTCCGAGCCATGAATGGCCACTGATCCCGCCCGAATCACGACGCCCGAGCGGACGAGCGAAGACGCCGACGCGGCGCTTCGGCCCAAGTCGCTCGACGAGTTCATTGGCCAAAAGGCGGCGCGCGAGAATCTGCGCGTCTTTGTCTCGGCTGCGAAGGCCCGCGGCGAGGCGCTCGACCACGTGCTGCTCCATGGGCCACCAGGGCTGGGCAAGACCACGCTTGCCGGAATCCTGGCGCGGGAGATGGGGGTCGGTTTCCGCGCCACGTCCGGCCCAGTGATCGCCAAGTCCGGCGACTTGGCTGCGCTTCTGACCAACCTTGAGGATGGCGATGTCCTTTTCATCGACGAGATCCACCGCCTCAATCCCGCGGTCGAGGAGGTGCTCTATCCGGCGATGGAGGACCGCGCGCTCGACCTGATGATCGGTGAGGGGCCGTCGGCCCGCTCGGTGCGAATCGATCTGCCCCGTTTCACTTTGGTGGGGGCGACAACCCGGCAGGGGTTGCTCACCACGCCGCTCCGCGACCGGTTCGGAATTCCCGTCAGGCTAAATTTCTATTCGGTCGAGGAGTTGGAGCAGGTGGTCCGCCGCGCAGCGCGGCTGCTGAATGCCGAGATCACCGAGGACGGTGCTCGCGAGATCGCTCGCCGTTCGCGTGGAACGCCGCGAATCGCGGGACGACTGCTCCGGCGGGTGCGCGATTTCGCCCATGCTTCCGGTGCGGACGCGATCGATGCCAAAGCCGCCGATGCCGCGCTGTCGCGGCTGGAGATCGACGCCCTGGGGCTCGACGCGATGGACCGCCGTTACCTGACGATGATCGCCGATATCTATCGTGGTGGTCCGGTCGGGATCGAGACTCTCGCCGCCGGCCTGTCGGAGCCTCGCGACACGGTCGAGGATGTGATCGAACCTTATCTGATCCAGCTCGGTCTCATCGCGCGGACGGCCCGCGGGCGCTGCCTTAATGGCCCCGGCTGGAAGCACCTCGGCCTCAACCCCCCGCCGGGAGCGCAGTCTGGCCTGTTCGACACAGCAGAATGAGAATCTGCAATTAATGTTAAACTGCTGTTTACCAACGGATTGACGAGGCTTGATGGTTCCGCTGTTTCCAATTTCGATGCGCAAGAGCTTGAAATGGATTGCGATGGGCGTCGCGGCGAGCCTGCTTGCCAGCTGCGCCACGACTCCCCCGCAGGTCGCCGTCGCACCGCCTCCGCCGCCCGCGACGCCTTCGATGTATCCCTATCACTGGAGCGAAGGCGATGCGCCCAAGGCCTACCAGCAGGCGACCGAAGAATTCGGCCCGCTCAACCTCAAGCCCGGCGAGTACAAATGGGCGGCCGACATTCCCACCACTGGCGAGACCAGCGTCGTGATCGATACGCTGAAGCAGCTCTTCTACGTCTATCGCGACGATAAGCTGATCGGGGTCGCCACCGTCTCCACCGGCCGAAAGGGAAAGGAGACTCCGCTCGGCTTCTGGAAGGTGATGCTGAAAAAGGTGAAGGGATACAGCCGCAAGTACGATGACGCGCCGATGCCCTACATGCAAATGTACGATCCCAAGGGCATTGCATTCCACGCCGGACCCAACCCAGGCTATCCGGCGAGCCACGGCTGCGTCCGGCTGCCGCTGAAGTTTGCGCAGAAGCTCTACGGCCTTACCCAAATCGGCACCAAGGTGACGATCGAGGGCTGACGCTGAGGCCGCACGGCGGCTATGGCGGCCGCGATGGCGATCCCTCGCGCAGTTCTGAAACTGGCCAATCTGCCCGGAGTGCGGGCGGTTCCGATCTGGATTTGGAACCGGCGTTTCCGGAAGTGGAGGGCGGCAAACCCCGAAGGCACCTTCGCCGACTTTTACGCCGCCGACGCCGAGGCCAAGATCCGCAAGGGCAAGTCCCACGCCACGCTCGGCATCCGCAGTTGGGCCGACGGCCAGGTTGGTCCGGTTGAGTGGGACCAGTCCACTTTCTCCCAGCGTGGCCGAGAGAACTGGCAGCAGATCGTCGAACTTGGGCTGAGGCCGGAGATGCGCTGCGTCGACTATGGCTGCGGCAGCCTTCGCCTCGGCCAGCATGCGATCCGTTATCTCGATCCCGAAAAATATTGGGGCATCGATATTTCTGACGCCTTCTATGCCGAGGGCCTCAAGCTGCTCCCGCCCGGCCTTCTTGCTGAAAAGCAGCCGAAGCTGGGCGTGATTGGCGATCCACTCCTCGCCGAAATCCGTTCCTGGTCGCCCGATTTCATTTTCGCCAACGCCGTGCTTCAGCACGTCCCGCCGGAGGAGCTGGGACTGTTCTTTCGCCGGCTAGCAAAGATGATGACGCCGGTGAGCCGGGCCTACATCATCTTCGTGGCCGGGCTGGGGGCGAAGAGGATCAAGGGCATGAGCTGGGCCTATTCGCCGGATTTGCTCGAGCGCGAGGCAGCAGCCCACCTTCCCGGCTTCGCCGTTCGCCCGCGGGAGCCGATCGCCGCCTATCAGCGAATTGCCGGCGGCAAACGGATGATCCTCGCCGTCGAACCTGTGTGAGCGGCTGAAGTGAATTTTCTTTAATGTGGCGTCCACAAGCGGGTGAGATGCGGCCTTCTACCTCGATCTCAAGGGGGGTGCCTTACGGTACTGATTGAGGAGGATTTTCGAATGAAAAAACTGCTTGCTTCCCTTGCTGCTGTCTCTCTGCTCGCGAGCCCGGCGTTCGCCCAGACGAACACGATGTCCACGAGCAAGACGACCAAGACGACCCATGCCAGCTCGAAGGTCGCGAAGGACGCGAAGGCCGAGCATGAATCGGTCGCGACCGAGAAGAAGGAAGTGAAGGCCGCCGCGAAGCACCACTACGGCAAATACAGTCGCTGCGGCACGAGCCACATGAAGGGCCACAAGATGGCGCATCACGCCACTCACAAGGCTGCTGCGAAGACCACCAAGAGCACGACCAAGACTTCGGGCTGATCGTCTGCCCGGTATCCGCCCGGCGCATCCCTTGACGCCGGGCGGATCATTTTCCGTTCATCGGGACGGCGGTAGCCGCCAAACTGCAATCGCCGGAGAGCCCATGGGTCGCAAAATTCTGCTCGTCGAAGACGACCGCGAAACCGCTGCCTATCTGAGCCGTGGCCTGGCCGAAGAAGGCCATAGCGTCGAACATGTCACCGACGGTCAGGAAGGCCTGTTTCGCGCCAGTGGCGGAAGCTACGACCTCATCATCCTCGATCGCATGCTGCCGGTGCTCGATGGGCTTGCGGTTCTTCGTGCGCTCCGGGCAGCCAATGTCGAAACGCCCGTCCTGATCCTCTCCGCGCTGGCTTCGGTCGGCGACCGCATCGAAGGGCTCGACTGCGGCTCCGACGATTATCTCGTCAAGCCTTTCTCATTCGCTGAACTGTTGGCGCGCGCCAACGCGCTTTTCCGCCGGTCTGAATCGCGCAGCGGGGGTGATATCCGCATCAATGTCGGCGACCTGGAGATCGACCCGTTATCTCGAAGCGTCCGCCGTGACGGCAAGAAGATCGAGCTCAAGCCGCGCGAATATATGCTTCTCGAATATCTCGCGCGGAACGAGGGCAGGGTCGTCACGCGCACAATGCTCCTTGAGCAGGTGTGGGACTATCACTTCGATCCCGGCACGAATGTCATCGACGTTCACGTCAGCCGGCTTCGGCGCAAGCTCGACGACGGCTTCGAGCGGCCGCTCCTGCACACGGTGCGCGGGGCGGGCTATATGCTTGCGACCTGATCCGGCCTAGGCAGGGGCGGCCATGCCGACCAGCCTTAGGATCGCGCTACTCGCCGGGTTCCTGGCGCTCGCGACCAATCTCGCAATCATCGGCTTCATCCACTGGCAGACCTACGACCAAAGCGTCGCCACGTTGCGCCGCCAGGTCACGGAGCAGGCCCAGGTGCTGACCGACGTCTACCATTCGGGTGGAATGGATTCGCTGGTGAGCGCCATCAACGACTCCAATGACCCTGACGAACCCGATGTCGCCGCCGACCTGCTCGATCCATCGGGGCGACCGCAGCTGGGCAATGTCGCTTCCCTTTCCATGGGATCGGAGCCGCTTGGGGAGGGTTACCACGCGGCTCTCGTAACCCTTGAGGGAGAGACGGCCCCGCACGAGGCGGCAATCTATCTGCATCACTTGCGCAATCACGGCTGGCTGATGACGGCGCGCATTGCGGGTGAGGGACTGGCGCTGCGCCAGGCTTTGCAACGATCCTTGGTGATCGGTCTCGCGCTGTCGATCCTCCTGGGCACGGCCTGCGGAGTCATTCTCGCCCGCTACGTGGGCCGACGAGTGAGGGGGATTGCCACCGTCGCCGACCGCATTGCCGCGGGTGACTTCAAGCAGCGCATTCCCGTCTCTGGGTCGTACGATTCCTTCGATCGCCTGGCGCGCCAGATCAACCAGATGCTCGACCGCATCAGTACCTTGATGGGCGAGCTATCGATGCTGACCGACGCTCTGGCTCACGACCTGCGCTCGCCGGTGGGTCGCCTGCGCGCCGCCGCCGACCGCGCACTCACGACCGAATCAGGCGAACAACGCGAGCAGCTGCTCTCCAATATCATCGTCGAAGCGGATTCCCTGATGCGGATGCTGACGACGGTTCTCGAAATCGGGCGGTCAGAGGCGCTCGCGACACGCAAGCAGTTCGCTCGATTTGACCTCGGCGCTCTGGCGTCGGAGCTGGCGGAAATGTACGAACCGGTTGCTGAGGAAGCCGGCGTCGCTCTGAAACTGGAAGCGCCCACGGAGCCGCTGCAAATGGTGGGCCACAGACAGTTGCTCGCCCAGGCCCTCAGCAACCTGATCGAGAATGCAATCAAATATGCGGGCGAGGGCGGCGAAGTCGTGCTTGCCGCAAACGAAGCGGGGGATCAGGCGCGCATCGAGGTCCGGGATCGCGGGCCCGGAATCCCGCCGGACCAGCGCTCGCAGGCGCGGCGGCGCTTCGTTCGGCTCGATTCGAGCCGGAGTGCGGCGGGGGCAGGCCTCGGCCTTACGCTGGCCGACGCCATCGCCCACCTGCATCGCGGCGAGCTGGTGCTGGCCGACAACAACCCTGGGCTTCGGGCTTCGCTCGAACTTCCGGCGCGAGCGTCCGAACATCAGGTGTAAGGAATCGGGAGCGCCGGAGCGCCCCCGATACCCTAGGGCGTCCGCGTTTAGTGCGGCTTCTTATGCTTTCCTTTGCTTGGAGCGTCCGTTGCCGGTGCCGTGGTCTGATCCGTGCTGCTCGCCGAAGGTGTGGCCGGAGTGGAGGGGTCGGCGGGAGTTGCAGGAGTTGCCGGCGTTGCCGCGGTTCCGGCCGAAGGATCGGCAGGCGTGGCCGGCGTCGCTGGAGTTGCCGAAGTGGCCGGATCCGCCGGAGTCGCGGCTGGAGCCGAATCCTGCTGGGCGAATGCTGTTCCGGACGCACCTGACAGGGCTGCAGCTGCAACCACGAGATAAATTGCTTTCATTCCCCACTTTCCTTTCGCTGTTTGGGAGGAACGCTGAACGTACCGTCACGAAAAAGAGTCGTTCACCTGACGTTTGCTCGTTCGTATTGTCGCCGAAACGTTCTTCAGTCGGGGCTGGTTGAAGGACCTTGTCGCGGCTAAAGCGCCCGCATGTCGACTTTCACCATCGACACTTCCACCAGCCGGGCGACTCCGTCGCCCGTGCCGGGCAAGCGTACGACAGTGCCATCGATCCGGACGCGCAAGCAGGACGGCAAGACCGAGCGGCCAATCGTGATGCTGACCGCCTCCACGATGCGGATGGCGCAGCTGCTCGATCCGCATTGCGACATGCTTCTGGTCGGCGACAGCCTGGGCCAGGTGATCTACGGGCTGCCGTCCACGATTCCGGTGACGATGGAGATGATGTGCGCTCATGGCGCGGCGGTCGTGCGCGGCAGCTGGCACGCTCTGGTCGGGGTCGACATGCCGTTCGGTAGCTATGAGGCCGCTCCGGAAATCGCCTTCGAGAGCGCTGCGCGGATAATGAAGGAGACCGGCTGCGCGGCAGTGAAGCTCGAAGGCGGGGAAGAGATGGCGGAGACAGTCGCCTTCCTGACGCTGCGAGGAATCCCGGTGATCGGCCATGTTGGCCTCACCCCGCAGGCGGTGAACATGCTCGGTGGCTACGGCGCGCGCGGACGCGAGGATCTGGAAGCCGAGAAAATTCTGGCCGATGCGCGCGCGGTGGCTGAGGCCGGCGCTTTCTGCATGGTCGTCGAGGGCATGATGGAGGAGCTTGCCAGCCGGATTTCGGCTGAGGTCGCTATTCCGGTGATCGGCATCGGCGCGTCGGCGGAATGCGACGGGCAGGTGCTGGTGACGGAGGACATGCTCGGCCTGTTCGAGCGGACGCCGCGCTTCGTGAAACGCTACGACAACCTCGCTGAAAAGGTCAGCGCCGCGGCGCAGGCTTATGCCGACGAGGTGCGGTCGCGGGCATTTCCATCGGCGGATCAGACCTACCGGCCGAAGTAGCCGCCACCCCTTTGCCTTTGCCGCGACAACGGCTAGACGCTCTCGCCTGCCAGCTTCCGTTCATCTAGCGTGGGGAAGGAAGCGGTGAATTCGAATAGCTCTTAAGCTCCTGAGGCTCGTCTTTGGTCCTGACTCCTGACACTCCCAACGAATCCTTCCTGCGCGAGGTCGACGAGAACCTGCGCCGGGACCAGGCGAGGGACTTCGCGAAAAAATATGGCGCCTGGCTGATTGCTGCGGTGGTGCTGTTCCTCGCGGCTGTCGGCGGCTGGCTTTACTGGCAGCAATATCAGCAGAAACAGGCTGAGGCGCAGTCCGAAGAGCTGACGAAGATCTATACCCAGATCGGGGCGGGCCAGACCAAGCAGGCGCAGCAGGGCCTGCAAGGCCTGGAGAGCAGCGGCAATAGCGTCGTTCGCACGCTGGCGCTCCTCACCGAGGCTGCGATTGCGCTGGACGGTAACGACCGCGCGAGCGCGTTGGCCAAATATAATACAGTGGCGAACGACAGCCATGCGCCGCAGCCGTATCGCGATGTGGCGCTGATCCGAGTGATCAGCCTGCAATTCGATCAGATGAAGCCGGAAGACGTCATCTCCAGGCTTCAGCCGCTCGCCAAGCCGGGCGAGCCGTGGTTTGGAACCGCCGGTGAATTGACCGCGATGGCCTACATCAAACAGGGCAACAAGGCGGCCGCGGGCAAGCTGTTCGCGGCAATCGCGGCGGACAACAACGCGCCGCTCACCCTTCGCAATCGCTCGGCGCAGATCGCCGGGACCCTCGGCGTGGATGCAGTCGCACCGCCGCCGCCGTCATCTCAGCAGGAATAATACGGATGAAGTTGAAGCAGTTCAGGGCAGCGGTACTGATTGCTCTGGCCATCGGCGCCAGCGGGTGCGGCATCATCAAGAAGGGGCATCCGAAGACGCCGGTGCTTGGAAACAGGATCGACGTCCTCACCACGGAGGCCCAGGTCAAGGTCGATCCGGCAACCGCGGCGCTCCCGATGGCGCTTCCGGCGCCGGTAGAGAACACCGACTGGGATCAGTCCGGCGGCAACGCCAGCAAATCGATGGGCAATCTGGCCCTTGGCCCGCGACCGACCCAGGCGTGGGCGGTCTCCGTCGGGCAAGGCAACACGGTGAAAGAGCTGTTGTCGGCGGGCCCACGGATCGCCGATGGCAAAGTCTTCACCATGGACACTACGGGAACCGTCCGCGCCAGTGATGCCAAGACCGGCGCGCCGTTGTGGCGCGCCCGCTTCGGTTACGAAGCCGGGCAGCAGGGCGCGATGTTTGGAGGCGGCCTTTCCTATGCCGGCGGCCGGATTTACGCGACCAACGGCCTCGGCTTCGTTGCCGCAATCGATGCCTCGAACGGCAAGCTATTGTGGCAGGTGCAGCCGGGCGGACCGCTGCGCGGCTCCCCGACCGTGGCTGGAGACGCAATCTACGTGATCAGCGAGGATAATCAGATCTATTCGCTGAAGTTGGAGGACGGGACGACCAACTGGTCGCAAGCCGCTTCGCTCGAAATCGCGGGAATTTTCGGAACTCCGGCGCCGGCCTTCGCCCAGGGTACGGTGATCGCGGGCTT
>Ga0207702_10004985_pt1 | contig 11662 bp, 12 predicted proteins | sample KBSCornC62_FD_184302 | JGI IMG/M metagenome (GOLD analysis project Ga0207702, IMG submission 184302) | Corn rhizosphere microbial communities from Kellogg Biological Station, Michigan, USA - KBS Corn C6-2 (SPAdes) (version 2) | ecosystem: Host-associated > Plants > Roots > Rhizosphere > Soil ...
AGGCGATCCCCGGGATGATGGGCCGCGTCCTCGCGGGCGTCTTCCACCTCCGCCACCACCTGCACGAGGTGCCGGTCCACGTGATCCCGTGCATCGAGGGCCGGACGGACGGCAAGAGCGTCTTCGCGCAGGCGTCTGCGTGGGGGTCGATCATGCCGGCCGCCTGGAGCTTCATGCTCGCAGCGCGCTCGCGCGGGCTGGGCACGGTCTGGACGACGTTCCACCTCTTTCGCGAGCAGCAGGCGGCCGAGCTGCTCGGGATCCCGTTCGACGAGGTGATGCAGGCGGCGCTGATCCCGGTTGCGTACACGGTCGGTACCGAGTTCAAGCCGGCGGTGCGGTCGCCGCTCGACTCGTTCGTGCACTGGGACCGCTGGTAGAGCGGTCCTCTAGCGGACGCCCTTGCGGGGCGTCACCTTCAGCTCGAGCACGTCGGGCCTGTGGTAGTGGCCTGCCGGGTCGAAGCGCTGCCGTTCCTCGTCCAGTCGCTGTGGCTCGAGGTCGGCGTAAAGGATCCCCTCCTCGCCGTAGAGCGGACCGGCGAGGTAGGAGCCGTCGGGGGCGAGGATCGCCGAGCCACCGCGGCCGATCACGTCCAGGCCGGCCAGCTCGTCCTTGAGCGGGAAGTCGTCCGGGTACGAGCCGGCCCGCTGGAAGTGCGACGGTGCCACCACGAACGCACGCGATTCGCGCGCGATGTGCACCAGCGTCGCCTGCCAGGCGTCACCGTCGTCGGCCGTCGACGCGATGTAGATCTCCACGCCGGACTCGTACAGCGAGAAGCGTGCGAGCGGCATGTAGTTCTCCCAGCAGATCAGCCCGCCGATCCGGCCGACCGAGGTATGGAGCGCGCGCAGGCCGCCGCCGTCCCCCTGGCCCCAGATCAGGCGCTCGTGGTTGGTGGGCACCAGCTTGCGGTGGTGGAGCGCGAGCTCGCCCTCGGGCGAGTGGTAGAGGAGGGCGTTGTAGAGCGTCCCCGGCTTCGCGGGGTCGCGCTCGTTCACGCCGGTGACGAGCCAGACCTCGTTCTCCCTGGCGATCTCGCCGAGGCGGTCGGCGGCGGGGCCGGGCACCTCGACCGACTCGCGCGCGAGCATCGCGAACGCGCCCTTGGCGCGCGGGTCGGCCCAGCCGGCCAGATACTTCGCCCAGGACGAGCTCGGATAGGCCGGCAGGAAGGTCTCGGGGAAGACGACGAGAGCGGCGCCGGCAGCTTTGGCGTCGGCGGTCAGCGCCGCCAGCTTGTCCAGCGTGCGCTCCCGGTCGAGAACGACCGGCTCGGCCTGGACGCAGGCGACGCGGACGGGCTCGTTCACCGGCCGTACACCGAGACGTGCTGTCGACTCTCCGCCGTGAACGGATCGCGTCGCCAGTTCTCCCAGCGCTCCTGGAGCCGGAGCCCGGCGAGCCGCGCCATCAGGTCGAGCTCGGGCGGATAGGCCCAACGGACCTCGACGGGGTAGAACGTCGCGCCGTTCGGTGTCAGCACGACGTGCTGCGAACGGCTCGTCTGTGTGACCGGGTCCAACTTGGTCGTGTCGAGCCGGAGCAGGTCCTCGCCGATCTCGCCGACCGAGATCTTGCCGCCGGCGAAGCGAGCCGGGTCGGGCACGAAGACGTCCATCGCGAAAACCCCGTTCGGAGCCAGGTGGGCGGCGATGTTCTCGAAGCAGCGGACCTGGTCGTCCTGCGACGTCAGCGCGAAGAACGTGTTGAAGACGACGTAGATCAGGCGGTACCGGCCGTCCACGGGAACGTCGGCGAAGTCGCCGATCGTGACCGGGATGCGCTCGCCGCCGGGCTTTTCGCGAAGCCGGGCGACCATCCTCTCGGATGCGTCGACGCCGTGCACCTCGACACCGCGCTCGGTGAGCGGTAGCGCGACGCGGCCCGTTCCAATCGCCAGCTCGAGTGCCGGGCCGGGCCCTGCGAGCTTCGCGAGCTCGTCGACGCTCGCCGCCGTCTCCAGGAAGTCGGCCTCGCCGTACCACTCGTCGTAGACATCGGCGATCCGGTCGCCGTACGTCGCGGGACCGTACTTCTCCATGAGCGAACGCTACCTCGCGCGCAGCGCGTCGATGTTCTGTCGAAAGCCCTCGGCGAAGGTCCAGTCGGCGTACTCGGGGGGAACGTCGTGGTCGCCCGGCGTCGCCGCCAGCTCCGCGACCGTCTCGATGTAACGGCGGACGACGGCCAGCGACTCCGGGCCGGCCGGAGGCCCGTGGCCGGGGACGACGTGCTCGGGCTCGAGCGCTGCGAGGCGATCGAGGATCGCGAGCCAGCTTTCCGCTGGATGGCCGCGGGTGAGGTTCAGATGCGAGCCGACGCCGACGAGATCGCCCGCGAAGAGAACGCGGTCGCCGGGCAGCCACACGACCGAATCGCTCGCGGTGTGGGCGGCACCGCATTCGATCGCCGTCGCGCCGCCGAGCTCGCGCTCGCCCGTGAACGTCTGGGTCGGGACGGCGAGCTCCAGGCCGGGCACCTCGGCGGCGATCCGGCGGCCTTGCTCACGCTCCCATTCGGGAGCGTCCTGCTCCTCCAGCTCCGCGAGGTACGTCTCCATCTCTTCCCTCATGCCGGCGATGCGGCCCGGGCCGGCCTCGGCGATCGTCGCAGCCGTCTGCTCGGCCGCCAAGATCGGCACGTCCGCGAATGCGTGTGCTCCGCCGTAGTGGTCGAAGTCGGCGTGGGTGATCACGAGCCGGTCGACCGGGCCCGCCAGCTCTTGGGCTGCCGACCGGAGATCTCTCGCCGCCCCCGGCGTGTAACCGCAGTCGACGACGAGCGAGCGGCCGCCGAACTCGGCGATGCCCGCATTGCCGACACCGGCACCGGAGTCGAGGGCGACAGCCGCCCACGCGTGCGGCGCTACCTGCTCGAAGCGGTAGTGGTCGGAGTTCATTCGTCGAGCGCCTCTCGCAGGGAGCGGACGTACCGCTCGAGCGCGGCTGGGCCGTCTTCGGCGACCTCGACCGCGCGCGAGCCGACGACGATGCCGTCGGCCAGCGCGGCTGCTGCGCGGGCATGCGCCGGCGTGGAGATGCCGAAGCCAGCGTAGAGCGGCAGATCGGTCGCGCGCCGGGTTCGCTCGACCAGGCCTGCGAGGGCAGGGGAGAGGTCGGACCGGGCCCCGGTCGTCCCGGTGAGGGTGACGAGGTAGAGCCAGCCGTCGGTCTGGGCGGCGGCGAGGGCGAGTCGCTCGTCGGTCGAGGTAGGAGCGACCAGTTGGATGCGCCTGAGCCCGGGTCGCTCGCCGGCAGGGAGGTCGGCGACGATCATGCTCGCCGCGCCGGCGCTGCGAGCGTCCTCGGCGAAGCGCTCCCAGCCGTACGCCTCGAGGAGTGAGGAGTAGGTCATCGGTACGAGCGGGACGGAGAGGCGGGCACGCGCGGCGGCGAGGCAGTCGAGACACGCCTTCGTGCGCATTCCCGCCGCGAGCGCGCGCTCGGCGGCTCGCCGGATCACCGGCCCATCGGCCAGCGGGTCGGAGAAGGGGAAGCCGATCTCGACCAGATCGGCCCCGCCCTGCTCGGCGGCCGCGGCCAGCTCGGGGGTGTCTGTGCCGGCCATCAGGTAGACGACGAGCGCCGCGCTCACGGCGGCGTTTCTTCCGCGTCGTCATGGTCCAGCCCCCCCGAGGGGGGAGCGGCGTCCCCAGCAGTCACGCTACCGGCGATCGTGTGTCGCGGGTGTGACGCGAGCGTGCCGGATGTGTGCCTCTTCGCAGCGGTCACGACAGGTGGCCGAGCGCCTCGTCGAGATCCTTGTCGCCGCGGCCGGACAGGCAGACGACGATCACGTCGCTGTCCAGCTCGGCGGTTCGCGCGAGCGCGTGCGCGGGCTCGAGCGCCGGGATGATCCCCTCCGTCTCGGCCAGCCGGCGGAAGGCGGCGAGCGCCTCGGCGTCGGTCGCGGCCAGGTACTCGACCCGGCCCGTGTCGCGGAGCTGGGCGTGCTCCGGCCCGACGCCGGGGTAGTCGAGGCCCGCGGAGATCGAGTGCGCGTCGACGATCTGGCCGTCCTCGTCCGCGAGGAGTGACGAGCGGGCACCGTGGAGGACGCCGGTTCGCCCCGTCCCGAGGCTTGCGGCACCGGCCGCTTCGACGCCGTACAGCCGCACGTCGCGGTCGTCGAGGAAGCCGGCGAACATCCCGATCGCGTTCGAGCCGCCGCCGACGCAGGCGATCGCCGCGTCCGGCAGCCGGGCCTCGGCCTCGAGGGCCTGCGCGCGCGCCTCGCGGCCGATCACCGCCTGGAGCTCGCGGACGATCTCGGGGTACGGCTCCGGCCCGACGCACGAGCCGATCAGGTAGTGCGTCGACTCGACGTTCGTGATCCAGTCGCGGATCGCCTCGCTGGTCGCCTCCTTCAGCGTCTTCGTCCCGAACTCGACCGGTCGGACCTCGGCGCCCAGCAGCCCCATCCGCTCGACGTTGGGACGCTGGCGGCGCATGTCCTCCGCACCCATGTAGACGACGCACTCGAGCCCGAAGCGGGCGCAGACCGTTGCCGTCGCCACCCCGTGCTGGCCGGCGCCCGTCTCCGCGACGATGCGCTGCTTCCCGAGGCGCTGCGCGAGCACCGCCTGACCGAGCGCGTTGTTCAGCTTGTGCGCTCCGGTGTGAAGCAGGTCCTCCCGCTTGAGGTAGAGCCGCTTGCCCGGAGCGAAGCGCTCGGCGAGCGTCAGCGGCGTGGGCCGCCCGGCGTACTCCCGGCCGAGCCGGTCGAGCTCGGCGGCGAAGGCCGGATCGTCGCGAGCGTCGCGCCAGCCGGCGTCGAGCTCGTCGAGCGCCGGGATCAGCGTCTCCGGGACATACCGCCCGCCGTACTCGCCGAAGCTCACCGGGCCGCCGCCACGAACGCCCGCACGCGGTCGTGATCCTTGATCCCGGGCTCGAGCTCCAGGCCGGAGCTGGCGTCCACCGCCCAGGGACGCACCGCGGCGATCGCGTCGCGGACGTTGTCCGGGCCGAGGCCGCCCGCCAGGACAACCCGGCCGTTGACCGCACGCGCGCGCTCGAAAAGCGTCGGGTCGTCGCCCTCCCAGGGCAGGTCGACCACCGTCGCCACCTGGGCGCCGTCGCGCAGCAGCACGGCGTCCCGCCCGCGGACGGCTCCGTCCGCCCGCTCGTACAGCTGGAGGAGGTCGGTGCCCGCCTCCTCCGGCTCGCCGACGAAGACCGCCACCGACAGCGCCGTGTCCGGAACCGGCAACGCACGATCGGCCGCGCGCGGGCTGGCCGGCTCGAGGATGAACCCGCACAGGTCCGCGCCCGCCTCGACTGCCACCTCGACGTCCTCCTCTCGCGTCAGCCCGCAGACCTTCACGAGCGGCCGGGAGAGGATCTCGCGGAGCCTGGCGGGCGGGTCGGCGGCTCGCATCAGCGCGGTCCCGACGAGGACGGCGTCTGCGCCCGCGAGCTCCGCGGCGGCGCCCTGCGCCCGGCCGTGGACGGCGCTCTCCGCGATCACGACGCGGTCGCGCGGCGCTTCGCCGACCAGGCGTAGCTGCGCGTCGCGGTCGATCGCGAAGGTCTCCAGATCGCGGGCGTTGATTCCGATCGGGTCAGCTTCCAGCGCGACGGCCCGCGCGAGCTCGGCCGCATCGTGCGCCTCGACGAGTGCGTCCAGCCCGATTCCCCCGGCATGCGCCATCAGCCTCGCGGCCGCCCGCTCGTCGAGGTCGCGGAGGATGAGCAGAGCAGCATCCGCCCCCGCGGCACGAACGGCGTCGAGCTCGGCCTCCGACGAGAAGAAGCCCTTGGCGAGGAGCGGCACGTCGCTCGCGGATCGCGCTGCGACGAGGTCCGCCAAGGACCCGGCGAAGCGCTCGTCGACGAGGATCGAGACCGCGGCCGCTCCCGCACCGCCGAACGCGGCCGCCAGGGCCGCGGGGTCGGCGTCGGGCCGCAGGTCGCCGGCCGATGGCGACCGCCGCTTGACCTCGGCGATCCCGGCCAGCCCAGGCCCGGCCAGCGCGTCCCGGAACCTACCCATGCGAGAAGGCGACGAGGGCGTCGAGCCGCTCGGCGGCGGCTCCCGAATCGAGGGTCTCGCGAGCGAGCTCGAGGCCGTCGCCGAGATCGTCGGCGTGTCCTCCGGCGGCGATCGCGCCTGCGGCGGTGAGCAGGATCGCGTCGCGTCGCGCGCCCCGCTCGTCGCCCGCGAGGATCGCCCGGATCGCGGCCGCGTTCTCAACCGGGGTGCCGCCGCGGAGATCCTCGGGCGCGCAGCGGGCGACGCCGAGGTCGAGCGGGTCGATCTCGCGCCTGCGCACGACGCCGTCGACAACCTCGCAGACGAGGTTCGGGCCGGCGGGGGAGAGCTCGTCCACGCCGTACGCACCGTGGACGACGAATGCGCGACGGGCATCGAGGCGCACCAGCGCCTCGGCGATCGTCGGGACGAGCGCGGGATCGTAGACGCCCACGATCTGTGCACGCGCACCTGCAGGGTTGGTCAGCGGCCCGAGCACGTTGAAGACGGTACGGGTCGCGAGCTCGCGGCGCACGGGCGCCGCGTGCCGGAAGCCGGGGTGGTGTGCGGGCGCGAACATGAAGCCGAAGCCCAGCTCGTCGATCGATCGCGCGATCCGCTCCGCAGGCAGCTCCACGTCGAACCCGAGTGCCTCGAGCACGTCGGCCGAACCCGATGCGGAGGAGACGGCGCGATTGCCGTGCTTCGCGACGCCCGCACCGGCCGCGGCGGCGAGCAGCGCGGCCGCCGTCGAGATGTTCAGCGTCTGCTGGCCGTCGCCGCCGGTGCCGACGACGTCCACGAGGTCGTTCCGCTGCGGCCGGACGACGACCGCCTGCTCGCGGATCGCCTCGGCGAAGCCGGCGATCTCGTCCGGAGTCTCGCCCTTCAGACGCAGGGCGACCAGGAAGCCGCCGATCTGAGCGGGCGTTGCCTCCCCGGCCATGATCTCGTCCATCACTGCGCGCGCGTCGGCCCGCGGGAGGTCGCGACCGTCCAGCAGCGTCGCGAGCGCCTGCTGGATCACGAGAGGAAGTTCCTCGCGAGCTCGCGGCCGAGCGGCAGCGTCAGCACCGACTCCGGGTGGAACTGGACCCCGTCGACCGGCAGTTCCCGGTGCCGGACGCCCATCACCTGGCCGTCCGGCGTCCACGCGCTCACCTCGAGGTCGTCGGGCACGCGCGTGGCGGCGAGCGAGTGGTAGCGGCCGGCCTCGAAGCGCTCGGGCAGCCCGGCGTAGATTCCGCGGCCGTCGTGCTCGACGAGGCTCGCCTTCCCGTGCAGCAGCGCCTTCGCGGGACCGACCTCACCGCCGAACGCCTCGACGATCGCCTGGTGCCCGAGACAGACGCCGAGCGTCGGCACCCGGGGCCCCAGAGCGCGCACGAGCTCGACCGAGACGCCGGAATCCTCCGGCCGTCCCGGGCCAGGTGAGACGACCAGCCGGTCGGGCGCGAGCTCTTCCGCCTCCGCGACCGTGACCGCGTCGTTCCGCCGCACGACGACGTCGGCCCCGAGCTCCTCGAACAGATGGACGAGGTTGTAGGTGAACGAGTCGTAGTTATCGATCATCAGGACCTTCATGACGCCTCATTTTCCGCGAGATCGATCGCCGCCTCGAGCGCCGCCAGCTTGCGCAGGCACTCCTCGTGCTCGGCCGCCGGGTCCGAGTCGTAGACGATCCCGGCGCCCGCCTGCAGGTACGCGACGCCGTCCGCCATGACGATCGTGCGCAGCGTGATGCACGCGTCCATCGTCCCGCCCGGAAGGGCGTACAGGACCGCACCGGCATACGGCCCGCGGCGGTAGCCCTCCAGCTCGGAGATGATCTGCATCGCCCGGACCTTCGGGGCGCCGGAGACCGTGCCGGCCGGAAAGCAGGCGCGGAGCAGGTCGAACGGCGACACGCCGTCGCGCAGCTCGCCGACCACCTCGGAGACGAGGTGCGAGACGTGCGAGAAGCGCTCGACCTCCATCGAGCGGGCGACGTGGACGGTGCCCGCCCCGCAGACCCGCGAGAGGTCGTTCCGGCCGAGGTCGACGAGCATGACGTGCTCGGCGCGGTCCTTCTCGGACGAGAGCAGCCGCTCGACGTCGCCCTCGGTCGGCTCCGTCGTTCCTGCGATCGGGACGAGGCTGGCCTGCGGGCCGTCGCAGGCGACGAGCCGTTCCGGCGACGAGCCGACCAGCGCGATGCCGTCGAGGTCGAGCAGGAAGAGGTACGGCGACGGGTTCACGCGGCGGAGCGCCCGGTAGACGTCGAGCGGCGAGGCGGAGGTCGGCCGCTCGGCGCGCTGCGAGGGGACGATCTGGAAGGCGTCGCCGGCGGCGATGTGCCGCTTCGCGGTGCGCACCATCTCCTCGTAGCGCTCCCGCGACGGGAAGCGGCGGAGCGGGCCGGGCTCGCCGAAGCCGCCCGGCTCGGGCGGTTCGACGGCCTGGGCGAGCAGCTCCTCGATCTCGTCGTGGTCACCTGCAACCACCTCCGCGAGCCCGGCGCCGTGATCGAAGCGGACGAGCGTCTCGGCGACGACCAGCCGGCTCTCCGGGAACGGCGGCCCGTCGGCCGGGAGCCGCACCGTCGGTTCCAGCACCGCCGCGTGGTCGTAGCCCAGATAGCCGACCACCGGCAGGTTGATCGCTTGCGCCTGGTCGAAGGTGACGATCCGGGAGCCCGCGCCGATCCAGGAGTTCCGGCCGAGCCGCCCGCGCTCGACGGACTCGAGCAGGAAGCTCGCCCGCCCGGCCGCGCGCAGGCGGAGGTACGCGCCGAGCGGCGTCAGGAGGTCGGTGGGTATGGACTGGGTTTGTCTCATGGGACGGCAAAGCTCCTCCGGTTGGAGGCGATCGAGCGGGCGGGCTGTCTCTCTAGCCGTTCGAGCGCGAAGCGGTCAAACGGCAAGGCTCCCGCCTCGCTCGCTGCGCCACGACCAGGCCCAGGTGCGAAGCGGAAGGTGCATCGCCCCGGAGCCTACCTCGCCGGGGGATAGATTTCGAGCGTGCCCCGTTCCGTGATCGTCTCTGCGGTGCGCACGCCGTTCGGCAAGCTGGGCGGCGGGCTTGCCGGTTGTCAGGCAACCGAGCTGGGCGCTATCGCGATTCGCGCGGCGCTCGACCGGGTCGACGTGGCAGACGACGAGGTCGAGTACGCGATCATGGGTCAGGTGCTCCAGGGCGGCGCCGGCCAGGCGCCCGCGCGCCAGGCGGCGATCGGGGCAGGGCTGCCGGTCTCGCTCCCGGCGGACACGATCAACAAGGTCTGCGCGTCGAGCATCCGAGCGGTCGAGATCGCCGATCAGATGATCCGCTCGGGCGACCATGCAGTGATCGTCGCCGGCGGGATGGAGTCGATGTCGAACGCGCCGTACGCGCTGCCGAAGGCGCGGTTCGGATACAAGCTCGGCGACGGCGCGCTCGTCGACCTGATGGTCCACGACGGGCTGACCTCGACCTTCGACGGGAGGCACATGGTCGAGCAGGCGTCGTTCGTCTCCCGGGAGCTGGGGATCACGCGCGAGGAGCAGGACGAGTGGGCGCTGAGCTCCCACGAGCGGGCGGTCGCGGCCCAGGACGAGGGCCGCTTCGCCGACGAGGTCGTCCCCGTGGGCGGCGTCGCGGCCGACGAGAGCCCACGCCGCGACACGACGCTGGAGAAGCTGGCCAGGCTGAAGCCGGTCTTCGACCCGGATGGGACGACGACCGCCGGCAACGCGCCGAGCGTGAACGACGGAGCCGGTGCGCTGGTCGTCACCGGCGAGGAGTTCGCGAGGAAGCGGGGGCTCGAGGTGCTGGCGACGATCGTTTCCCAGGGCTACGTCGCCGACGAGTTCGCCTACCTGGCACGGACGCCTGCCGGTGCGGGCAACGTTGCGCTTGGGAAGGCGGGCAAGACGATCGGCGACGTGAAGCGGGTGGAGGTGAACGAGGCGTTCTGCTCGGTCGCGCTCAACTCCACGCGCATGCTCGAGGCCGACCCGGACACGGTGAACGTGAACGGCGGCGCGATCGCCCTCGGCCACCCGATCGGCGCCTCCGGTGCGCGGATCCTCTCGACGATGATCTACGAGCTCCGCCGCCAGGGCGGCGGGCTCGGGCTCGCGGCGATCTGCTCCGGTGGCGGCCAGGGCGACGCGCTGCTGCTCGAGGTCTAGCCCTGATCGCGGGCCTCGCGGTCGCGGATCACCTCGAGCGTCTGGCGCAAGGCCGGGAGCGCAGCGATGTCCTTCGGCCGGTGAGCCGCTTCCTTCATCCGGATCAGGTCGATCAGCGATGCGACGAGAACCGGCTGACCGACCCCGAGGTCATATTCAACCGCCGTCTTCCGGAGGTCGGCGTACCCACGGGTGCCGGCCGGCTCGAGAACGAGATCGAACGCTCCGGCAGCGGTGGAGAGGGTCCACGCCGACCCACCGGCGAGCATCTTGCCGTCGATCGGGAACTCGACCGGCCCCTGCGGAGTGCGTAGCTTCGCCTCGAGGTCGGTGAGAGCGGCGGAAATCGCATCGAAGTTGTCCGGCGCCGCGTCGGGGGTGATGTCGAGGTCCTCGGTGATCAGCGGTGAGCCATGAATGCTTGCCGCGACTCCGCCGATCAAGACGAACCGGACGCCGTGCCGTTGGAGCGCCGAGAGGATCGCGACTGCGTCGTACGGCGGCTCAGGCTGCGACACTCGCCTGTGCTCTCGCGCGGAGGTCGAAAAGCTGCGCCGCTGCCCTCTGCGCGTGGTGCACGCGCTCGGCCGGCGTGAGCTTCAGGTTGTCGACGATGTCCGGGATGTAGGACTCGTCGTAGTTCGCCATCACGAAGGTGAGCTCGAGGCCGCAGGCGCGGATCAGCTCGCGCAGCGTCTCGAGGCTCGGCTTGACGTCGCCACGTTCCCAGCGGGCGACTTGCGACTGCGACCGTTTCACCCGCCGCCCCAACTCGGCCTGGGTGATCCCGACCCGCAGGCGCGCCTCCTTGAGCAGATCTGCACTGAGCATCAGTACGGAAATGCTATCAAAATACGGATCGGGGACAGGATAAATCCTGTCCCCGATGCCTTCCCAAGTAGGCTCCCGCATCGTGTTCGAGGATGTCCTCGTCGTCGGCGCCGGCCAGATGGGCGGCGGGATCGCGCAGACCTTCGCCGCCTCCGGGCGGCGGGTGTCGCTCTACGACCCCGCCCCCGGTGCGGTGGAGCGAGGGCTGGAGGTGATGCGAAAGAGCCTGGCCAGGCTGGCCGAGAAGGGCGGCGCCGACCCGGACGAGGCGCTCGCTCGCGTCGAGCCCGTGGACGATCTCGTGCCGGCCGAGCTGATGGTCGAGGCCGTCGTCGAGGACGTGGGCGTGAAGGTCGACATCTTCGGGAGAGCGGACGGTGCGTTGCCCGCCGAGGCGATCCTGGCGTCGAACACCTCCTCGATCCCGATCGCGACCCTCGCCGCCGCGACGAGCCGTCCGGACCGCGTGATCGGCATGCACTTCTTCAACCCGGTCCCGGTGATGGCACTGGTCGAGGTCGTGCGCGCGCCGGTCACGTCTGACGAGACCGCGACTGCGATCGTCGAGCTCGCGCGGGCGCTCGGCAAGACGCCGGCGGAGGCGAACGACTTCCCGGGCTTCGTCTCCAACCGGATCCTGATGCCGTTCGTCAACGAAGCGGCGTGGGCGCTCCACGACGGGGTCGCCGAGCCGGAGGCGA
>Ga0207702_10004989_pt1 | contig 11658 bp, 6 predicted proteins | sample KBSCornC62_FD_184302 | JGI IMG/M metagenome (GOLD analysis project Ga0207702, IMG submission 184302) | Corn rhizosphere microbial communities from Kellogg Biological Station, Michigan, USA - KBS Corn C6-2 (SPAdes) (version 2) | ecosystem: Host-associated > Plants > Roots > Rhizosphere > Soil ...
GTAGGATTCAAGTACCGTCTTACTCGCGATTCCGAGCACCAGCCCTCGGTCGCGCTTATGTACATGTTGACGGCGGCGACGGCAACCAACATGCCCGGATCGGCCGGGCCGAGTCATTCCTTTGCCTTCCTCGCCAGCAAAGATCTGGGGAAGCATCATTTCGACTTCAATTTGATCGGGAACTTGCTTGAGAGCCGAACGGGAGACTTTCATCACAACTTTCTGAACGCACTTGCTTGGTCTCACCCGGTCCGCGGGAAGTGGGGTGCAACCGCGGAAATCTCGGGTGTGACTTCTGCCCAACGGGGCCTCGCCGGAAATGCCCAATTCCTTACTTCCGCCATTTATACCCCCGAGTCTAGGTTGGTTTTTGACATTGGAGTGATGGGGAGGATAGCTGGAGAGATCCCGCATGCTATGTTTGTTGCCGGCGTTACTTATTCGGTGGCGAACCTATATCATGACCATGGGCACAGGCAAAATTCGCCAGCTAGCTTCTAAGCCAGGGTTACAAACTCCGGCTTTCCCGGCGGAGCATGCGGCATAGGACCGGGGAACTGCATCACACTAAACAAGTATTTTGGCTGTGAGAATTCTGCGCAACAGGGCGCGGAAAGTAATACACTAGGAGCTCATGGAACTGCTGCTGAACCTCGCTTGGTTCCTCATTGGGGGAATTGCCCTGTGGTCATTTCTGGGTTCTCCCTCCAAGCACCAGAAGCAGTTTATTTTCGCTCTGGTTGCGCTATTTTGCGCAATCCTTCTTCTTTTTCCAGCAATTTCCGTTTCCGATGATCTACATTTCCAGGCTTTCGTCTCGGAAGATTCGAACGCTAGTAAGCGGCTGCTGAGCGCTGCTCAAACAAGTTCGATCGACTATTGGGCACCGCTGCTGTTGGCGTTTCTTTTCACGCTGCTCAGGGTCCCTCTTTGGTTCATTCGTACAACGAAATTCGTGTCAAGATTGTCGGCTCCTTTCGACCGTCCGGTTCTCGGGCGCGCTCCTCCTGCGTTGGTTCTCGCCTAGGTAAGCTGGCGAGAGTACTGCGCAATTTCTGCTCCGAATCCCGTTAGAACGAAGTGAGTTCATGGCGGCAGACCTACCAGCTGCTGGGCGGGTTGCGCAGAAGTAAATTGAGCGCGGCGGAACGCCTCTGAACTGAACGCGAGGCTTGCCGTTACAAGTTTGCCGGCGAACACAAACTCGTCGTGCAAGGAGCAGGCGCGGCCGAAATGGTGATTTCACCCCTGAGCGTCGCCATTGCGGTCGCCCTGCTCTAATCTGCAGTCCACCCATTCTTCCGGCGCGCGTCCCTCACGGCGTCCTCCCCCCAGCTCTGTTAAACTACGACGTTTCGGAGGAGCCGATGCGCGCATACTGCCGTCCATTCTTGGTGTTCTCATTCTTCCTACTGACCTCCTGCTTCGTATTCGCGCAACAGAACTCCACCGACATCGACAGCAAAGTCGAAGCCCTTCTCAAGCAGATGACTCTCGAGGAGAAGGCCGGCCAGCTGACGCAGTTCGCGGGTAAGACGCCGGAGTCGCTGAAAGCGATCCGCGAAGGGAAAGTGGGATCGCTGCTGGGTGTGCTCGGCGCTGAAAACGCCAACGAAGCCCAACGCGCCGCCGTCGAAAATTCGCGCCTGAGAATCCCATTGATTCTTGGTTTTGACGTGATTCACGGCTACCGCACCGTTTTCCCTGTGCCCATCGCCAGTACCGGCAGCTTCGATTTGTCCCTGCTCGAACAAGCCGAGCGGGTTTCCGCGAAGGAAGCTACTGCGTCAGGCGTGAAATGGGTGTTTGCGCCCATGGTCGACATCGCGCGCGATCCTCGCTGGGGCCGAATCGTCGAAGGAATTGGAGAAGATCCGTATCTAGGCGCGATGGTTGCCGCTGCCAAGGTCCGGGGATTTCAGGGCAAGAGCATGGCTGACCCGGAAAGTGTGGTCGCTTGTGCCAAGCACTATGTGGCTTACGGCGCAGTCGAAGGCGGTCGCGACTACAACACCGTCGATATTTCGGAACAGCTTCTCCGAGAAGTTTACTTGCCACCCTTTAGGGGCGCCGTGGATGCGGGCGTTGGTACCTTGATGTCGTCCTTCCAGGACTTGAACGGAGTGCCGGGAGTTGCGAACCATCACACCCTGACCGACATTTTGCGGGATGAATGGAAGTTCAAAGGCTTCGTCGTGAGTGACTGGGCCGCGGTCCACGAGTTGATCGCCCACGGGTTTGCTTCGAACGATACCGATGCCACGGCGAAAGCGCTCCTGGCCGGTGTTGACATGGACATGGTGGATAACGCCTACCAGCACATTCCGGAACTGGTTCGTTCCGGAAAGCTTCAGGAAAGCGTTGTCGATGAATCGGTCCGCCGCGTTCTTCGCGTCAAGTTCCAGGCTGGATTGTTCGACCACCCTTACGCCGACGCCCATCGCGAAAAGACGGACATCCTTACGGCTGAGAGTCTGCAGGTGGCACGCAAGCTCGCGCAGGAGTCGATGGTCTTGTTGCAGAACAAGTCTGACGTCCTCCCGCTCGCGAAGACGAGAACGGTTGCCGTCATCGGGCCACTGGCCGATGACAAGGCCTCCCAACTCGGCCCCTGGGCGGGCGACGGTCAGGCCAAAGACGCAGTAACGCCGCTCGAAGGCATCGTCGCAAAACTGGGCCAGGAACATGTCCTCTACGCCAAGGGAGTGGACATTCCACCTTATGAAGGAGGACAGGCTGCCGGAGTGGCGGCACCGGCGCCGCCGTCTGCAACCGGCGTGCGCGGGGTGGCGAACAGTGGAAAGGCCGCGAGCATTGACGATGCTGTCCTTGCGGCCAAGAAAGCGGATGTGGTTGTCCTGTTTCTCGGGGAGCTTGCCGGGATGTCCGGCGAGGCGAGCTCCCGCTCTTCGCTTGACTTCCCCGGGGACCAGCTGAAGCTGGCAAACGCAGTGATCGAGGCGGGGAAGCCGACGGTGCTGGTCGTCGAAAGCGGCCGCCCGCTCGATATCCGCTGGGCCACCTATCACACCCAAGCCATCTTGCAGGCTTGGTTCCCGGGGGTTCAGGCGGGAAACGCGATCGCCGACCTTTTGTTTGGCGATGCCTCTCCGAGCGCACGATTGGCCATCAGCTGGCCGCGGAGCACCGGCTCCATCCCTGTCTACTACAACCACCGCAACACTGGACGGCCCACAGCTCCCGACCGTTGGAAAACTGGCTATCTCGACCTGCCCTCGACTGCCCTTTTTCCGTTCGGGTTCGGCCTCACCTATTCCAACTTCAGTTACGGCCACCTTTCTGTAAAGACACCGGAGATCCCGCAAGATGGAAGCCTGCAAGTCAGTGCGGAAGTAGAAAATACTGGCAAGCGTGAGGCCACTGAGGTCGTTCAACTGTATGTGCATGACCGTGTCGGGCTGACATCGCGTCCGGTTCGCGAACTCAAGGGTTTCGAGCGGGTCACGCTTCGGCCAGGAGAGCACAAAAGCGTGGATTTCACCGTCAAAGCGAACGACCTCGGTTCTTACGATCCGCAGATGCGCTGGGTAGTGAATCCTGGAACCTACGATGTCTGGGTCGCCCCTGATTCTGCCAGTGGCGTGCAGGGCTCGTTTCAGGTAAAGTAGCCACCCGATCCGCTGCCTGCCGCATGGAGGCAGGCGGACCCGGCAATCGCAACTTCGGCTGAGCGGGTCCTGCCGGAGTTTGTCGCTTGCGCTGAGTTTAGAATGCACACTGCAGCGCGACAGAGGATCCCATCGTGAACAAAAGAACGTTTATGAAGCTCGCTTGTGTTGGGGCGGCGAGTCGATGGTTCTCGCGCATTCCGATCTGGGCCGAGGAGCACAAGTTGGTCAATTGGGCCGGGAACCTTGAGTATGGAACCGAGCGGCTGTACCCGGCTACGAGCACGGATGACGTTCGCCGGTTTGTGAAGGCCAACGCCAAGTTCAAGGTTCTGGGAACGAAACATTGCTTCAACGACATCGCCGACACCGCCACCCAGTTCCTCTCGCTGGGGCCGCAGAACCAGGTCGTCGACCTCGATCGACACAGTAAGACGGTGACCATCGAAACCGGTATGAGCTACGGGCAGCTGGCGCCATTTCTCGACCAACATGGTTTTGCACTGCACAATCTTGCCTCACTGCCACATATTTCGGTGGCCGGCGCCTGCAGTACCGCGACGCACGGATCTGGAGAGAAGAATCAAAACTTGGCGACACAGGTTTCGGCGCTCGAGCTGGTGACCGCTTCGGGGGAAGTGTTGAAGCTATCACGCGAGAAAGATGGCCACATCTTCGGGGGAACCGTGGTCGGGCTGGGTGCTCTCGGAGTGATCACGCGGCTCACGCTTGACGTTCAACCGACGTTCACCATGAAGCAATACGTCTACGAGAACCTGCCGGTTGAGGAGTTGAAGAAAAACTTTGACGCTATTGAATCCAGTGCGTACAGCGTGAGCCTCTTTACGGACTGGCAAAAGCAGCGGGTGAATGAAGTGTGGCTCAAGGTTCGCGAGGATGCCGCGCCTAGGTTCGATGCCCGCCCGGAATTCTTCGGCGCGAAGCTGGCAGCCAGGAACCTGCATCCGATTGCAGAGATCTCCCCGGAGAATTGCACCGAGCAGATGGGAGTGCCGGGGCCCTGGTATGAGCGCTTGCCCCACTTCCGCATGGGATTCATGCCGAGTGCGGGGAAAGAACTTCAGTCCGAGTATTTTGTGCCGCGCAAGCATGCCGTCGAAGCCATTCTTGCGGTCGAACGATTGCGCGATAAGGTCAGTCCGCACCTCCTGATCTCGGAAATCCGCGCCATCGCTGCCGACGATCTCTGGATGAGCACCGCCTACAAGCGGGACAGCGTTGCCATTCACTTCACCTGGAAGCAGGATTGGCCCGCGGTGGGCAAGCTTCTGCCGGAGATTGAGCGCGAACTAAGGCCCTTCGAAGCCCGCCCCCATTGGGGAAAACTTTTCACCATGCCGCCCAAAGAATTGAGGTCAAGATACGAGCGGCTGCCGGAATTCGTAGCTCTTGCGAAGAAGCTCGACCCGAACGGCAAGTTCAGAAACAAGTTTCTCGCGGTGAACATCTTTGACTGAGTGGACGGAAGGGCGATTCCATTGCGCAAGGAATCCGCCGGATGTGACCCTATCTGACCACTAACCTGATTTCTCCTCCGGCAGCAATCTTCTGTCCCGCGGTCGGCTGCTGACCCACAACAATGGCAGCCGCAGACGGGGCGCCGGCCGGAATCGGAGGTGGCTGTACTCCAACCTGCGCTGGATTCGCTGGCGGCGAGTTTACAGGCGAAGCGATCGGGGCATTTTGATCCGGTCTCGCAGAATCTGCGCTTGCACTATCCGGGGGTGGGTTTACAGTCTCCGCCGCCACCATCACTTTCCCCAGAACAAATCCCGCATCCTTGATCTCAAGTATCACCGATCCGAGCGGGCGTCCTACGAAGCTGGGCATGAGATAGGCGGCTGGGGAATCTTTGGCGACCAGCAAACTCACTCTAGGAGCGGCAACGTCGACCGCGTTCGCCGGAGGGTCTTGGGCAAGGACTTGTCCCGCGGTTGCTCCAGAAACCCTGAGCTCCGAGGTAGTACTATCGAGGCCCCGTTGCTGCAGAATGATGGAGGCGGCACGCTGACTCTCACCGACCAACTGCGGAATGGCCACCCTTTGCGGCCCCACGCTAACCGCAAGGCGCAGTTCCCATCCGCGTCTGACCACGGTGCCTGGGGCTGGCCTTTGCGACAGCACTCTTCCTTCCGGCACGCTGGCGCTGTAATACTGACCATCGATTTGCGTTTCGAGCGAGCGATCCTCGGCGGCGCGGCGCGCTTCGGACGGAGTTTTCCCGCGGACGTCGGGAACTTCGACCTCACGCCCATGAACTGCCAGCCGCATGGTCACCAGAGCTGAGACCAAAGCCACGCTGAGCAGCAAAAGCGCCGTTGACACAACTTTAAGAAAAACACGCACTCGCGCCATTATAATTTGCGGTTTCCATTGCAGCCGGAAGGAGAAGGGAATTTGAAATTCATCTTGGGCGTAATGATTGGAGTGATTCTGATCACAGGCGGAGCATATTTCTATTTCGTAAGCGGCAGTGCTCCGGTGGCGACGACAGATGGCACGATGCCATTTGAGGGAATGCTGGCCCGAAAGGCATTGCACGCGCGCATCGATAAGGAAATGCCGAAGGCCGTGCCGATTGCCGCGGACGACGCTGCGTATATGGCCGGCGCCGCAATCTACCGCGAGCATTGCGCAGTTTGTCATGGGTTCCCCGGGGCCGAGCAAAGTGCGATCGCCAAAGGAATGTTTCCGAAGCCACCGCACCTTTTTCGCGGCAAGGGCGTCACTGACGACGAACCCGGCGAGACCTACTGGAAAATTGCCAACGGCATCCGCCTGAGCGGCATGCCCGGCTTCAAGCAGACCTTGACTGAAACCGAGATGTGGCAAACCAGTGTGCTTCTCGCTAACGCCGACAAAATTTCAGATGCCGTGAAGCAGCAGCTTGCACCGCCTCCGATGCCTGCGCCCTTGATGCCGCAGAAAGGCAAATAAGAAACCTCAGGCGGAGCAAGGGGCAATGCTCCGTTGCCAGCAAGGGCGTAAGCCCCTCAAATCGAGCGAGAGAAGCCCAATCGGCGGTCTTTGGGGCTCTGTGTGCCCTGGCAAGGTCAGGCTTCCTTCAAGCGCTTTAGCAGAAACTGTGATTGCAATCACAGGCAGGGGTGATCGGCCGGGTAGAACGGTTCCGTTTTGTCGGTAGACAATAGCTTTACCAGCCCGCTACACATAGGAATTGATTGTGTCACCTGCTACCCTCAGTCCTGTGAGACTTAGTAAATCAACCCGTCGTATGGGACGCGCTCTTGATTCTTTTTTTGCTCCCCATAACGTTGCCGTCATCGGCGGCACGGACAAAAATGGCAGCGTCGGTCGCACGGTTCTGCTGAATTTGCTCAAGGGGCCCTATCGGGACAAGGTCTACGCGGTGAACCCCAAACGCCGGGAGGTCCTGGGTGCGCCGTCCTTTCCTAGCATCAGTGAGATTCCGGACCCCGTCGATCTCGCGATCATCATCACCCCGGCGGCAACTGTCCCAGACATCATCGCGGAATGCGTGGACTGCGGCGTGAAGTCGGCGGTTGTGATTTCTGCTGGTTTCCGCGAGCGGGGTGCTCATGGGCTCGAGCTAGAAAACCGCATCAAAACCGAGCTCCGTCGTGGAGTCATGCGAGTCATCGGCCCGAACTGTCTGGGCATCATGAACCCGCTCATCGGCCTGGACGCGACGTTTGCGCGGCGTATGCCAAAAGGGGGAAACGTAGCGTTTCTGAGTCAGAGCGGCGCGCTCCTCACTGCCATTCTGGATTGGGCCATTCCTCAGGAAGTTGGCTTCAGTGGGATCGTTTCCACCGGCTCGATGCTCGACGTGGGTTGGGGCGATCTGATCAGCCACTACGGCGAGGATCCGAATACGCACAGCATTCTGATCTACATGGAATCGGTCGGCGACGCCAGGTCATTCCTTTCTGCCGCGCGCGAAGTTGCGCTGACCAAGCCGATCATTGTCATTAAAGCCGGCCGTTCGGAGGCTGCGTCGAAGGCTGCGGCCTCACACACCGGGGCCCTGACCGGCAGCGACGAAGTGTTAGACGCAGCCTTCCGCCGCTCCGGAGTTCTGCGTGTGCAGAACATCTCCGATCTGTTCTATATGGCGGACGTGCTCAGCAAGCAGATGCGGCCCAAGGGTCCGCGACTCACCATCGTGACCAATGCGGGCGGCCCGGCTGTGCTGGCCACCGACGCACTGGTTGCCCTGAACGGAGAACTTGCTCCTCTCTCTGACTCGACCATGAATCAGTTGAACGGGATTCTTCCGGCCCACTGGAGCCATGGCAACCCCATCGATATTCTCGGCGATGCCGAACCGGAGCGTTATGCCAAGACGCTCGAAATTGCCGCAAATGATCCGAACAGTGACGGATTGATGGTGGTGATGTCGCCGCAGGGGATGACCAATCCGGCAGAAGTGGCGGCCAAGATTGCACCCTACGCGCATGGGGATAAGCCGGTCCTGGCCAGTTTAATGGGTGGCGAAAGCGTTGAGTCCGCAAAGCCGGTGCTGAGCGCCGCCGGCATCCCGCTGTTCTCGTATCCCGACACGGCTGCACGCGTGTTCAGCAATATGTGGCGCTACAGCTACAACCTTCGCGGGCTCTACGAGACGCCGACTCTGGCCGTGAGCGGGGAAGAGACCGTCTCGCGGAACCAGGCCGCAGGAATCATTGCCGCGGTGCGAGAGCGTGGACAAACCCTGCTGAATGAGTACGAGTCAAAGCAGCTGCTCGCGACTTACGGTATTCCGGTTGTGGATACCCACATCGCCCGCACGGAAGAAGAGGCAATTCGCGAGGCACGCACGATCGGGTTCCCGGTTGTGCTGAAACTATTCTCGGAAACGATCACGCACAAGACGGATGTGGGCGGCGTGAAACTCAACCTTAGAGATGAGCAGGGTGTATGTAGCGCGTTTCAGGACATCAAGAACGCCGTCTCTCAAAAGGCCGGGGCCGAGCACTTCAACGGAGTCACGGTGCAGCCCATGGCTCGGATGGATGGCTACGAGGTCATCCTGGGTAGCAGCGTAGATCCCCAGTTTGGGCCGGTAATCTTGTTTGGTTCCGGTGGCCAGTTAGTCGAGGTTTACAAAGACCGGGCGCTTGCTCTTCCCCCTCTTAACACCACATTGGCCGAGCGCATGATGGAGCAAACCAAGATCTTCAAAGCGTTCCGGGGTGTCCGCGGCCGCAAGCCTGTCAACATTGAAGAGCTCGAGAAGTTGCTCGTCCGTTTCAGCCAGTTGGTGGTTGAGCAGCCCTGGATTGCAGAAATAGACATCAATCCGCTGCTTGTTTCTGCGGAACGCTTTCTGGCGCTCGATGCGCGCGTGGTACTGCACAAGAACAATATCCCCGAGGATCGACTGCCCAAGGCCGCCATCCGGCCTTATCCAGTGCAGTATGTCTGGGATTGGGCCATGAAAGATGGAGGGCCAGTCACCATCCGTCCCATTCGCCCAGAAGACGAGCCTCTGATGGTGAGATTCCACGAGAAGCTCTCAGACCGCAGTGTCTATCTGCGCTATTTCGGTACGCTCAGCCTGAAGACTCGTATTGCACATGAACGCCTGGTTCGAATCTGTTTCGGTGACTACGACCGTGAATTGGCTTTGGTCGTTGAGGTTCGGGGAGCCGGCGGCCCGGAGATCGTTGGTGTAGGCCGCATGAACCGCATCCCCGGCACCGATGAAGCCGACGTTGCCATCCTGGTCGCAGACGCCTATCAGAACCGCGGGCTTGGTGCGGAGATTCTGCGCCGCGTGGTCCAGGTGGCGAAGGAAGAGGGCGTGCGTGCTGTTTCGGCGGACATGATGCCCGACAACGTCTCCATGCAGGCGATCTGCAAGCACCTCGGCTTCAAGGTGAAGATGCAGGATGGCTTTTCCGCTCTCCAGGCACGGCTTGAGATTTAGGTGCCGGAAGCGGCTTTCAGTCAGGCGTGAGTCCTAGTTGGCGGCGGACTATCATGTTTTGCCGAGCGGCCCTGTTGCACGCACTCAGGGCGATATTTGGGCATCCGGTTGGAGGCTTCATTGGAAGCCGGGAGTCTCTTTGCGATGAATCCATAGCTTTACTGCAACCATGGTTCTGCCGCTGCATCATGTCATGTAGATCGGGGAAACTCAGAAGCAGAATCGAAGGATAGTCAACGTATGGACGCACTCTTCCTGCACCGCATCCATTTTGGATTCACTATCACCTTCCACTATCTCTTCCCCCAATTGACTATGGGGCTCGCGCTCGTGATGGTCGCGATGAAGACCTTAGCCCTCAAAACCGGAAATGAGCGCTACAACGAGGCTGCGCGCTTCTGGGCAAAGGTCTTCGCCATCAATTTTCTGCTCGGTGTGGTGACTGGAATTCCCATGGAATTCCAGTTCGGAACCAATTGGTCACGGTTCTCCCGCATAACTGGGGGTGTCATCGGCCAACCGCTCGCCATGGAAGGCCTTTTCGCATTTTTCTTGGAGTCGGCATTTCTGGGGCTATTTCTGTTTGGCGAAAAGCGCCTTTCACCTCTTGGCCATTGGGGATCGGCGGTGATGGTGTGGCTCGGCTCCTGGATCTCCGGGTTCTTCATCATCGTGACCAACGCCTGGATGCAACATCCGGTGGCGTACCGGATTTTGCCGAACGGCACTTTTGAAGTGACCAGCTTCTGGCAGTTCTTCATGAATCCGTGGGCATGGCTCGAGTACGCCCACAATATGTCGGGTGCCGTGATCACCGGAACGTTCGTGGTGTGCGCGGTGGGAGCGTTGTATCTGCTCGAGAACAAGTTTATCGAGCACGCGAAGATCTTTCTGCGCGTGGGCGTGATCCTGGGGTGCATTGCCTGCGTCGCGCAGATTTTCCCCACCGGCGATCTGCACGGCCGCTACATGGCCAAGCACCAGCCCGCAGCCGTTGCCGGCATGGAAGGACTGTTTCACTCGCAGCAGGGTGCGCCGATCGTTCTCGTGGGTCAGCTCAATGAAGAGAAGCAAACGATCGATAATCCGCTAGCCGCGAATGGGGTTTTGAGCTTCCTCTTGTACGGGACGAGAGCCGCCGAGGTGCAGGGCCTCGATAAGATCCCGCGGGAGAATTGGCCTCAGCCGCTGCCGCTGCTCTATTACGCGTATCACATCATGGCCGGTTTGGGGACATACTTCGTCCTGCTGATGGCAGTCAGTGCCTTCCTGCTGTGGCGCGGGAAGCTCTTTACTGCACGCTGGGCGCTGTGGCCGCTCATGCTCAGCTTCCCATTGCCCTACATCGCGAATACCGCGGGATGGATGACCGCTGAAATCGGCCGACAACCCTGGGTGGTCTATGGCTTGATGCGCACTTCCGAGGGTTACTCAAAGTACGTGTCCGCTGGCAGCGGATTGTTCACCCTGCTGGGGTTCATGGGCATGTACACGGTGCTGAGCATCCTCTTCATCGTGTTGGTATACCGCATCCTCTATCAGGGCCCCGAACTTGCCTCGGGCGCACCGGGACCACCAACGGCGTCGGCGAAAGCGTGAGGTGTTTCAAATGGGATTCATTTGGTTTTGGCTGGTTGCGATCATGATCGTGGCATATGTCCTGTTGGATGGCTTCGACCTCGGCGTCGGCATCCTTCATCCCTTTCTCGCCAAAACCGAGGAGGAGCGAAGCATCTCCGTGCGCTCGATCGGCCCAGTGTGGGATGGCAACGAAGTGTGGCTGATCGCGGGGGGCGGTACGCTGTATTTTGCCTTCCCGCTCCTCTATGCCTCTGCGTTCAGCGGCTTTTATCTCGCCCTGATGGTAGTGCTGTGGTTGCTGATCATCCGCGGTGCTAGCATCGAGTTGCGATCACAGATTCCTATCGCTGTGTGGCGCACGTTCTTTGACGGGATGTTCTGTTTTTCCAGTGCCTTGCTGGCGATTTTCTTTGGTGCGGCGCTGGCGAATGTGATTCGCGGAGTTCCACTTAACGCGGAAGGCTACTTCTTTCTTCCGCTTTGGACCAACTGGCGGCCGGACCCAGATCCTGG
>Ga0207702_10004991_pt1 | contig 11657 bp, 8 predicted proteins | sample KBSCornC62_FD_184302 | JGI IMG/M metagenome (GOLD analysis project Ga0207702, IMG submission 184302) | Corn rhizosphere microbial communities from Kellogg Biological Station, Michigan, USA - KBS Corn C6-2 (SPAdes) (version 2) | ecosystem: Host-associated > Plants > Roots > Rhizosphere > Soil ...
AGCCATCCCGTTGAAGATCGGCCCAGCTGTAGGTTCCCGGCTCCGACTTCATTAGCCAATGCGCCATCAATCCCTCCTTGTGCGCAGCTAACCGATCCCCTCACAAATCAAAAGTTCCCGCAGGTTTCCGAGAAAACTCAACCGGTTCCGCGACTCGTCCCGCGACTCACTCAATTCATCGTTAGGTGGCTTGGATTAGCGGAAATAATCCGTATCTGGCCATCAGCGATTGAGAGCGAGAGGTCCTTAGGACGCCCCCAGGCGCAGGACCCGGGCAAGACGGATGACCCCCACCCGCACATCTTTCGGCGCCCTTTGGGCGCCAAGGGTGGGGGCGCCGCCAGAGAGCAAGGGCAATTAAATGAAGCTGACGGGCCGCCGCGGGCTGACCGCGACGATTGGATTTATTGTGCTGGGGCTGACCTCGGCGAACGCCAGCGCAGCGCCGGTCCAGGCAAGCTTCCAGCCGGCCGTTCAGAACATCAGCTATAGCCTTCCCCAGCAATCGGCGGTGGCTGTTGCCAACGCGGTGCCTACACCCACCACTGGTGCGGTTCAGGCCACCGTTCCTGCTGCGAACCCTCTGCAACTGCTGTCGAACGCACCGGCGATGATGAACCAACCGCTCCCTCTTCCACTGGGGCAGATTGTTCAAGCCAATATGGGCGGAGCGTTGGACGACCAAGGGATTTGCCTGGCGACGGCAGTCTATTTCGAGAGCCGCGGGGAGCCTGTCGAGGGACAACTCGCGGTAGCCGACGTCGTGATCAACCGAGCGGCGTCTGGCCGGTACCCCTCCGACTGGTGCAGTGTCGTCAAGCAGAAGGCGCAATTCTCGTTCGTTCGCAATGGGCAGTTTCCCGGAATCTATGACGTGGCGGCATGGCACACCGCGGTCGGTGTCGCGCGCACGGCCATTCTCAATCTCGCCCGTGAAGTTCCGAACGATGTCATGTGGTACCACGCCGACTACGTGGCCCCGAACTGGAGGCATGGCCTTCAGGAAGTAGAGCAGATCGGCGCCCACATCTTCTACCGGGCCTAAACCGCTCTTCCTGACTCGCGAAAGACTCGGTTCGGCGTAAATCCCGTTTACAGGGGATTCGCGCCGGACCGTTTTCGATTCACCCTGCCGCCAGCGCCCACGCCAGCGCTAGGGGAGGGTCGAGTGCTCAAGGTCCTGGTCGTCGAGGATGACGCGCAGCTTGCAACCACGGTCCGGTACCTGATCGAGGACAACCCTCGCTATCGAGTGATCGCGACGGCGGAAGATGCCGAGTCCGCCATTTCCGCTGCCGAGACTTATGATCCGGATCTCGCTCTTGTCGATCTCCATCTGGCGCACGGTTCAACCGGTTTCTCCGTCGCTGTCCGGCTTCACGATCTCGACATCCCTTGCCTCTTCGTGAGTGGCAAAGCGCCAAGCTTTCCGATGCCGGATCTTGCGCTCGGCTGCCTGATGAAGCCTTTCACGGCCGAGGATGTGCACCGTTCGCTTGCCCTTGCCGAAGACCGGCTTCGCGGGCGCGAAATGCTTCGTATAAAGCTTCCGCAGAACCTCAAGGTCTACGAAGTCACTACGCAAATCACGGAGGCTCCACCGGGCTATATCCCATCTCGACGCTCGATCCGAACTCGACTCGAGCACTGGATCGCCGGCCGCCACGCCCTGCAGTCATAATCTGTAAAACCGTCTCAAGGCGGGCTAATCGCCGGATACGGAGGCGGCGGCCGGACAGGCCGTAAAACTGGATGCCCCGCGTGGATTCGAACCACGATTGACGGAGTCAGAGTCCGTAGTCTTACCATTAGACGACGGGGCAGTGCGCGCCTCAGACAGCGCGCGGGCGAGATAGAGATTTGGGCCCGCAGGTGTCAACGGCGCGAGGAGTTTCCTTTCAGGAACTTGCCCTATTGCGCCATTCCAGCCTACACTCATCTCAAGTCAGCCGCCTTATCCAAGGCGGCGCAGGATTAGATTGGGCGTTTGGTCATGGCTCAGGAGGCCGCCAGCGCGCCGGCCCCGCAACCTAGCCCCGGGCCGGCCATCACGAATTCGCCGCAGCCGCGGCCCCACGACCATAGCCATTCGCCGCGCCATACCTACGGTGCCTTGGACCTCGGTACCAACAACTGCCGCCTTTTGATCGCCCGGCCGAACAACGGTGCATTCACCGTCGTTGACGCCTTTTCGCGCATCGTGAGGCTTGGCGAGGGGCTATCCGGAACCGGTCGCCTGTCGGACGAGGCCATGGAACGGGCGGTGGCTGCGCTCGCGATCTGCGGAGAGAAGCTCCGGAAGCGCAACGTCTCGCTCTCGCGCTCCGTTGCTACCGAAGCCTGTCGCCGGGCGGCGAACGGGCGCAAGTTCATCGATAGGGTAAGGCAGGAGACCGGTATCGCGCTCGAGATCATCGAGCCGGCCGAGGAGGCGCGGTTGGCTATGCTCGGCTGCCATAAGTTGCTTGAGCCGGGAGACGGCCCGGCGATGATCTTCGACATCGGCGGCGGCTCGACGGAACTCGTTTTGATCGAGCAGACGGAGAAGGGGCCGCAAATCCGCAGCTGGTGGAGCGCGCCTTGGGGCGTGGTCTCCTTGACGGAGAGCGAGGGACGGGAGGCGATTGACGGAAGCGAGCGTCTCGCAGCGTACCGGCGTATGCGCGAGCGGGTACGGAGATCCTTTGACCAGTTCGAGTCGAGCTTGCCTCGCGAGCGCCGGGGAATCCGGCTGCTGGGAACCAGCGGCACAGTGACGACTCTCGCCAGCGTCCATCTCGCACTTCCAAGCTACGACCGCCGGGCAGTGGATGGGCTCCACGTGCCCATCGACGCGATGCGGACGATCAGCGGGATGATCGCGGAAATGGATTACGAAAAACGGTCCAGCCTGCCCTGTATCGGGCCGGAGCGGGCCGACCTCGTGGTCGCGGGCTGCGCTATTCTTGAAGCCATCATCGAGATCTGGCCGGCGAAAAACCTGGGAGTCGCCGATCGCGGAATTCGTGAGGGCATACTTCGCTCGTTGATGGCTCAGGACGGCTACAAGCTGTGATACGCGGGCCGCGCCAGCGGGTTCGGACGGCGCGCAGCCGTTCCGCGTCCTCCACGCGGTGGCTGGAGCGGCAGCTGAATGACCCCTACGTTCGCCGCGCGAAGGCCGAGAATTATCGCAGCCGCGCGGCGTACAAGCTGCTGGAACTCGACGAGCGGTTCGGCTTCCTGAAGGGTGCTCATTCGGTCGTCGACCTCGGGATTGCGCCGGGCGGGTGGGCGCAAGCGGTCCGGCGGCGCCTACCGAACGCTTCAGTTGTCGGTATCGACCTGCTGCCAACCGACCCGATCGACGGAGTCACCATTCTGCAAATGGACTTCATGGACGATTCAGCGCCGGACCGGTTGAAGGCGGCACTTGGCGGGCCAGCAGACCTGGTGCTGTCCGACATGGCCGCTAACACGGTCGGCCACCAGCAGACCGATCATCTTCGGACGATGGGTCTCGTCGAGACCGCTCTTGAGTTTGCGAAGGATGTGCTGAAGCCCGGCGGCGCGTTCGTCGCCAAGGTGCTCGCCGGCGGAGCCGACAGCACTCTCGTCGCCGAGCTCAAGCGGCACTTCGCGACGGTGAAGCATGCGAAGCCGCCAGCGAGCCGCAAGGATTCGAGCGAATGGTACGTCGTTGCGCAGGGCTTCAAGGGAGCCGACTCCGACTAGGATCGCCCACTCGTCAAAACGAGCAGCGGATGTGGCGATCAGCCTTTGGCGCGCGCCTCGTCGATTGCCGACTTCAGCATCGGATATGTGACCGCGCCGTTGATCACCCGGTCGCCGATCACGAACAGCGGCGTTCCTGTCGCTCCCAGGGCGCCCGCGAGCTGGAAATTCTTCTTGAGCTCGGCGTCTCCATCGGAAGTTTCGACCGGCTGGTCGGGAATTCCGGCAGCCTGCGCCGCCGTAGCGATCGTTTGCGGGTCGGGCCGGCCGGCGGACCACAGCGCATCGTGGAACTGCGCGAACCGGCCCGCTTTCGATGCAGCAAGCGACAGCCGCGCAGCATCGACGCTCGACTGCCCGAGGATCGGCAATTCGCGATAGACGATTCGGACTTTGGGATCGCTCTTCAGCAACTGGTCGAGAGCCGGATTGCTCGCTTTGCAATAGGGGCAGGCGTAGTCGTAAAATTCGACCAGTGTGATATCGGGTTTGCTCGCGCCCTTCCACGAAGTGCCGAACGGAGTTTCCAGTTCAGCGCGGTGTGCAGCGAGAACCGGCGCATATTGCTGCTGGTGAAGCGCCTCGCCGGCATCGATCAGCACCTGCGGGTCTGCCATCATTCCGGCCCGCACAATGCGGCCGGCCAAATAGTGGGGAACGGCGAAAACCAGGAGTGCCGCCATCACTGCGGCGCCGATGATTCCGCCGGCCATCCCCGAAATCAACCAGCCGGACGAGCGCCTTTGTCCCTCGGTCACTGGTGCCCCTTGTCCTTCTTGTCCTTGAGCTGCGCCTTAGCGACCATGGCAATATCTTGCGCTCGAAGATAGTCCGGCGTGCCCGGCGGGATCCCCTTCATCGCCATCTCGGCGCTGGCGAGCGCCATTTTGTGATCGGCCTGGAGATAGCTGCGCTCGGCAGTGGCAAGCGCTGCCCGGGCCTGGTCGCCTTGGCGATCGTAGATGATCCCAAGCTGGAACCAGGCGTCCGGATCATCGTCGTCGCGAGTGACAGCGGTTTTGAGAACCTGCTCGGCTTCCGCGTAATTCTTGGGGTTCTCGGTCGCGACCAAGGCATGGCCAAGCAGTGCAGCGATCAGCGGCTTTTCGCCGGACAGCTGGGTCGCCTCCCGAAGGGGCGCGACGGCGTCCGCGGGCTTGCCGTCCTCCAGGAGGATCTGCCCCTTGAGCTCGAGGAAGAACGGATCCTGTGGCGCGCCAGCAAGGAGGGCGTTGGCTTCGGCAAGAGCCTGCGTCGGATATCCTCCCATGTGGTAGGCGTAGGCGCGAGCGTAATGACCTGGAACGCTATCGTCACCGAGCGGATACCTCAGCAGCGCCTGTCTCGGATCGACATATCCCAGCAACTTCGCCTTCACCCGCAGGAAGCGCTCATTGAGCTGCGGATCGACAGGCTTGTTCCAGGCGGGATCGGCCTGGAATTTCTGCTGCAGCGCCTGGATTCTTTCCGAGGTGAGAGGGTGACTCTGATCGAAGCTGTCCGTCGAGTAGTCGGCGAGCCGATATTCCTCGTTCTGAAGCTTTCCGAAGAAATCGAGCATGCCCTTGCCGCTGATCCCCGCGATATGCAGGAACTTGGCGGCGGACGCGTCGGCGGTCGCTTCCTGCCCGCGAGTGAAGGCCAGCATTTTTCCGATGGCCGCCCTTTGGCCCATTTGCGCGAGGCCGATCGCGGCATCCGGAGATCCGGCCGCCGCGGCAATCGCACCCAGCACCATCGTCGCAAGATAGACGCCAAGTGCCTGGTGCTCGCCCTCGCCGGAGCGGATGGAGTCCCCGGCGGTGACGTGCCCCAGCTCGTGAGCAACGACTCCCTGAAGCTGATTGACGTTGTCGCAATCCAGCAGGAGACCCGATTGCACGTAAACCGTCTGCCCCGTCGCAACGAAGGCGTTGATCTCCGGATCGTTCAGAAGGACGACGTGAACCGCTTCGGGATCGAGCCCCGCAGCTTTGATCAGCGGCAGCGACATGTCGCGGAACATCTGTTCCGTTTCGGTGTCGCGGAGGATCGATGGCCCGCTATCGTCGGCAGCAGCCGCTGCCGTCTGCGAAAAGGACAGCATCAACACCAGCGCGAGCATGAGGGCGCGCATCGCCCGGGACAGCGCGGATTTCATGCCGGGTCCATCACACCTGCGGCCTGAACCGGGCATGAAACCCTATCCGAACGTCCTTTGCCACCACCCGCGCCGAGGCTCGCCCTCCTGTTCCGCAGCCGAGTCATTATCGGCGTTCGGAGTCGGTGCGGATTCGGGCGCCTGCGGAGCATTCGCCGGAGTTGCCTCGGCCGCCTTGGCTTTGCGCGTGCGCCGCTTTGGCTTCTCTTCCGATTGGCCGGCGGGAGGCGCGTGTTCCGGCTCTGCGGCTACAGGCTCGGCAGCCTTAGTCCGGCGACCGCCCCTTTTCGGCTTCGGTTGCGGTTCGGCTTCAGACGCCGGGGCGGAAGGCTCCTGCCCGACCGGTTCGTCGATCGCCGGAGGAGCCTCGGGCGGGATTTCCAGGGTAGTAAGGTCGACCTCCGGCGTTTCGCCAGAAGCTGCTACCCCACCTCTGCGCCGGCGGCGGCGCTTCGGCTTGTCTGTCGCTGCAGCTTGCTCCGGCTGTGCTTCCGGCTCGACAGGCACCTCTTCCAGCGAAGGGGGAACCTCGTCGGCCAAAGCTGCACCGTCGGCTGTTTCACCGCCACGCCTGCGGTTCCTGCCTCCGCGCCGACGGCGACGGCGCTTCCGGCCCTGGCGGTTGCCTTCGCCTTCGTCTTCCGCTTGCTCTTCGGCGAGCTCGTCCGGTCCATCGAGCGCCGCTTCGAGTTCGTCTTCCTCTTCGTCCAGGTCGCTCTCGGGCTCCGCCGGCTGAGGTGCGGGGATCACTCGTTGCGGTCTCGGGCCGGAGCTTTCCACCGCCATTTTCGCGCCTTCGAATGCGTCATCGATTACAACTTCGATGAACACTCCGTAGCGTTCCTCGATTTCGGCCAGCTCGCCCCGTTTCTTGTTGAGAACATAGACGGCGGCGTCACGTCCCGCGCGAAGCAGGATTTGCGAGCCGCGTCCCCGCGCCGACTCATCCTCGATCAGTCGAAGTGCCGAAAGGCCGGCAGAGGATGCGGTGCGCATCAGGCCGGTGCCCTCGCAATGCGGACAGGGCTTGGTAGAGGCTTCGAGAACGCCGGTTCGCAGCCGCTGCCGGCTCATCTCCATCAGTCCGAAACTACTGATCCGTCCAACCTGAATTCGGGCGCGGTCGTTTTTCAACGCCTCCTTCATCGCCTTTTCGACTTTGCGGACGTGGCTCTGCTGCTCCATGTCGATGAAGTCGATGACGATCAGCCCGGCCATGTCGCGAAGCCGAAGCTGACGCGCGATTTCGGCCGCCGCTTCGATGTTCGTGCTGAAGGCGGTTTGCTCGATATTGTATTCGCGCGTCGATCGTCCCGAGTTGATGTCGATCGAGACCAGCGCTTCGGTGGGATTGATCACCAGATAGCCGCCCGACTTCAGCTGGACCACCGGCTGGTACATGGCCGAAAGCTGGTCTTCGACTCCGTGCCGCTGGAATAGCGGCGTTTCTTCGCTGTGCTGCTTCACCCGGCGAACGTGGCTGGGCATCAGCAGCTTCATGAACCCGCGGGCGGCCTTGTAACCTTCTTCTCCCTCCACGATCACCTCGTCGATGTCGCGGTTATAAAGATCGCGGATCGCGCGCTTGATGAGATCGCTGTCGCGATAAATCAGTGCCGGAGCGCTGCTCTTCAGGGTGCGCTCACGGATTTCGTCCCATAGCCGCGCGAGATAGTCGAAATCGCGCTTGATCTCGGTCTTCGTGCGCTGGAGACCCGCCGTCCGAACGATCAGTCCCATCGTCTTCGGCAGGTTGAGGTCGCTCATGATCGACTTCAGCCGCTTGCGATCGGCGCCATTCGAGATCTTCCGGCTGATCCCTCCCCCGTGGGAGGTGTTCGGCATCAGCACGCAATAGCGGCCGGCGAGGCTGAGATAGGTCGTCAGCGCCGCACCCTTGTTGCCGCGCTCTTCCTTGACGACTTGAACCAGCAGCACCTGGCGACGCTGGATTACGTCCTGAATTTTATACCGACGGCGCAGGTTCTGGCGCTTCTTCCTTAGCTCGTCAGCGGCCGATTCGTCGACAGGTGAGCGAGCGGAGTCCGATCCTGCCTCGGAAGCCTCCTCAGGCGTGTCGGAATGCTCGTCAGCGTCTTCGCCCTCGACATCATCCTCGTCAGCCTCTTCGGCTTGATCTTCGCCGGCGCGCAGCCGCTCTTCCTCTGCCGCGTGTTCCGCTTCTTCGCGAAGCAGAGCTTCACGATCCGCCTTTGGAATCTGGTAGTAATCAGGATGGATTTCGCTGAAGGCGAGAAAGCCGTGGCGATTGCCCCCGAAATCGATGAAGGCCGCCTGCAGCGACGGCTCAACCCTGGTAACCTTGGCTAGGTAGATGTTCCCTTTGAGCTGCTTGTGCTCAGCGGATTCGAAATCAAACTCCTCAATCCGATTTCCCTTGACGACGGCGACCCGGGTTTCCTCCGGGTGGCGCGCATCGATCAGCATGCGCATGGACATTGAAAATTCTCCGGGCGCGCCTGGCCGCCACAGACGAGGGCGGGCGCGCGATTGTTGAGGCCAGGCGGTGCGGTAATTGGCCGCTGTTGCTGGCAAATGTGGTGAACTGTGCCTCTGCTGCTTGAGCTATCCCGGGCTTGAAAGCGGGAGACGCGTCCCTCGGCTCTGAAGAGAGCGGACGAGAGGCGTTTAGTGGCATCATGCAGCGTCAACCTGTGAAGGCCGCGGCCCGACGGACCAGCGGCGCCATCCTGCGGCAGGATCTGCCGAGTGGATCGATGGCGGTTAGCATTCGCAGGGAACCTTCGCAACACAATCGGGCAACAGCTTGCGACAAAGAGAATAAGTAGCCGTTAACCATATGGAATGATAAACCGGCTCGAATTGCACATGGAAAAGCAGTTGCGGTGGGTAAGACATAAACGGTTGGTGGCAGGCGCGGGCGTTCTAACGGTCGCGGCTGCTGCATTGTTTGTGCTGACAGGTGCCGGGCGAGCAAGCGGTACCGAAGCCGCCCCCGGCGTCACCGTCTCGCTTCCACCTCCGGCTCCAGCAATTGCAGTGACCGAGGCACGGGTCCCCGGAAGACCGATCGTTCTCATCGATCCTGGCCATGGAGGGCAGGACCCCGGGGCGACGGCAGTTTCCGGTGATATCACGGAAAAGCAACTTACCTTGCTATTCGCCCGCGAGCTCCGCGACAAATTGGCCAGCGACGGGCGGGTGAGGGTTGCCCTGACCAGGGATGACGATCGCTACCTGCCGCTGGATCAGCGCGCTGCGCTGGCCCGCCGGATCGGCGCCAGCCTCTACGTCTCGATCCACATGGACAGTGCCCCGAACCCGTTGGCCCGAGGGGCCACGGTCTATTCGCTTTCGGAGGTCGCGTCGGATGCCGAGGCAGCGCAAATGGCCGCAAAGTCGAATGCCGGCATGGCTGCCGCGGGAGCGGATGACGGATCCGTGAACGCAATCCTCTCCAATCTGGCCCTGAGGAGCCAGATGAAGGCGTCGGCAGATTTTGCCGAGCAACTGGTGCGCAGCGCCGGCGGAATTACGCTCAGGCCTCGGCCGCACCAGTTCGCCGACTTTGAAGTCCTTCGTGAAGCCCGGGTCCCGGCGGTATTGTTCGAGGCGGGTTATATCAGCAACACCGATGATGAAGCGGCTCTGCGGTCACCAGACCAGAGGGCGCGTATTGTGGCTGCGCTTGCCCACAGCATCGAGACAGATATCGCCGAACGATCTCTTCGCTGACTCGACTTTAGAAGCTTTCCTTCTTCCCGCGCCGGGCGGAAGCGGCTAGACCGCGCTTGAATCCATGAAGTTCGAACGCCTCGCGCCCCCTTCAATTCCGTTTCCGGACATGGTCGCGTTCAACGAGCGCGTTCACGACTGGATCGATCCGATATTCGCTCGACGTTGGGTGCGCCGGCTGTCCTATGCCGCTGCGGGGCTGTTTGCGATTTTCACCGCAACGTGGCTGTTTTTCGCGAGCACGATTCCCTCGACGGAATGGCTTCTTGCGTACCAGCCGCCACTGCCGACCTACGTTCGATCCTACGATGGCGATCCCGTCCAAAGCTTCGCCAGGGAACGACGCGTAAACCTGACTTACGACGAACTTTCACCGGTGGTGATCCACGCCTTTATTTCGGCCGAAGACAAGGACTTCTTTCAGCACCACGGAGTCGATCTCACCAGTATCGTGTCGGCATTGTGGACCAACTTGCGGTCGGCAAAGCGACCGCACGGCGCATCGACAATCACTCAGCAGGTGGCGAGGCATCTGCTCGGAGCCAGCACAAACACCCAAACGTCATCTGTAAGCTACACTCGGAAGATTCGCGAGGCTATCCTGGCGTTCCGGCTCGAGTCTGTGCTGAGCAAGCAGCAGATCCTTGAGTTGTATCTCAATGAGATTTTCCTCGGGCGTAACGCCTATGGCGTCCAGGCTGCGTCGCGCGCCTATTTTGACAAGGATGTCAGCGAACTGACACTGCCCGAGGCGGCGTATCTCGCCTCGCTGCCGCGATCTCCGACCAACTACTCACCGGCGCATCCGGCGCGGGCGCTCGACCGTCGTGCCTACGTGCTCAACGAGATGTACCGGAACGGCTATATCACGAAGGACCAGCTGCAAGCCGCGGACGCAACGCCGCTCGGCACCATCCGCTACGGCAGCGGCCATATCCTGCAGGACATGGGCGGCTATTACATGGAAGAGGTCCGCCGCGAATTGATCCAGCGGTTCGGTGCGGATGCCAAGGACGGCCCCGACAGCGTCTACGCGGGCGGGCTTTGGGTGCGCACGTCCGTGGTCCCTTCGATGCAGGAAGCTGCCGCGGACGCCCTTCGGGAAGGTCTAGCCAATTTCGATGGCGCCCGTGGCTGGCACGATCTTGGCCTGCGGGTCGATATTTCCAAGGATTGGCTGAGCCAGCTGTACGGAGCTGCGGTGGGCACAGGTTTCCCCGATTGGAGGAAAGCGGTTGTTCTGTCGAAGGACACAGCCTCCGCTCAAATCGGTCTGGCGGACGGCACCACCGCCATGCTTGCGGCCTCCGGGGCTTCAATGCCGGTACGCGGAGTCGGTGGCAGTGCGTTCGATGCTCTGAAGCCCGGAATGGTGATCGTCGTCAAGGATACTGGTGGCGGCAAATATGCCCTTCGATCGGTGCCGATCGTTTCCGGCGGCATGCTCGCCGAGGAAGTGCATACAGGCCGAATTCTTGCGATGCAGGGCGGGTTCGACGCGGTTGGATCCAGCTACAACCGCGCCACGCAGGCGCAGCGTCAGCCCGGATCGGCGTTCAAGCCGATCGTGTATGAGACCGCCTTCGAAAACGGATACACGCCTGCTTCGATTGTTGAAGATGCGCCTTTCTGCGTCTGGCAGGGAGCAGGGCTTGGCAACAAGTGCTTCGTGAATTTCGAGCACGGCTACGCCGGCCCCAAGACACTGCGGTGGGGCCTCGAGCAATCCCGCAACCTGATGACGGTGCGGGTTGCCTCGCAAATCGGCATGGCAAAGATTACCGACACCGCTCGCAAGCTACGGGTGGGGGACTATCCCAACTATCTGTCGATCGCGCTTGGGGCCGGCGATACCACCGTGGCGCGGTTGGTGAACGCCTATGCCATCTTGGCGAACCAGGGACGGGACGTGAACCCGACGATGGTCGATTACGTGCAGGACCGTAGCGGCAAGGTCGTCTATCGCTCCGACAACCGCTGCCAGATCATGCAGGGCTGCAATGCTCCCGACTGGGACGGAAAGCCGATGCCGCGGCCGCCGTCGCGAACCCGCCAGCTGATCAATCCAATGGCCGCGTTCCAGATG
>Ga0207702_10004992_pt1 | contig 11656 bp, 9 predicted proteins | sample KBSCornC62_FD_184302 | JGI IMG/M metagenome (GOLD analysis project Ga0207702, IMG submission 184302) | Corn rhizosphere microbial communities from Kellogg Biological Station, Michigan, USA - KBS Corn C6-2 (SPAdes) (version 2) | ecosystem: Host-associated > Plants > Roots > Rhizosphere > Soil ...
ATCTTCATCCCACGCAGGATGTATACGCCATGCGGCAATACGAATCGATGGGCGAACTGGCGTACATCGATATGCGGAAACGGCAGGCCATCGACTACATCAAGGCTGACTACCCCAGATTCGCTGGGCTATGCCTGAAACGATTCATTTACTTCTGGGCGGGACCGCCGAAAGCAACGCAGCCGCCATGGTTGAACGACGCAAAGAATTCCTTGTACCTGGCCTCTTCCATTTTGACGTTTTGGGGGTTGGGGCGGGCTTTGAGAATGCGTAAGGCGGGAGCGTGGCTTCTGTTCTGGCTTCTCGCAATTTATCCCGCAGTGTATTACGTAGTTTTTCCCAGTCCGCGCTACCGCGTTCCGATTGAACCGATCATGACGATCCTGTGCGTCTTCGTAATCACCGAGGCGGGCAAGAAAGTCACGGCCTCCTCTCCAGATCGATCTTGAGTACATGAATTTTGCTTCAGGTTGGGATCGAGAGTGCCTTGAATGACGACCCGGCTCCCTTCGAAGCCATGCACCAGATCCGCGCAATCGAGGCGATAGACCTCGTTTTGCAGTTCTTTTTCAGAAATCCGAACAAATTCGCGGGCCTCTCCTCACAAATTGTGCTTGGGATCGTCTAACGCTCTGAAAGGAAGCACTGATGAAACGTTATCGTCCGTCCGCCACCTGGCTGGGAGCCTCCCTGGGCACCGTTTGCGCGTTGCTGGCGCTTGCACTGCAAGCGCATGCCTCCGACCGCCGGGGCACTCTCACGGAAGAATTTCACCAGACTTACGGGATCACCGCCGACGGCCGCGTGGAACTCGACAACATCAACGGCGATGTCCACATCTCCAGTTGGGACCGGAATGAAGTGAAGGTGGACGCAATCAAGTACGCGGACACCAAGGAGCGACTCGAGGAAGCAAAAATCGAGATTGACTCACGAAAGGACTCTCTTTCGATTCAGACTAAGTATCCTCACCGCGATCAGACTTGGAGCCGTGGTTCGCACGACAATCCGGCAACGGTGGAATACACGTTGACGGTACCTCGTACAGTGCGGCTGGATGAAATCAAACTGATCAACGGCGAGCTCGAAGTGCGCGGAGTCAGCGGCGAAGTTCGAGCCTCCTGCATCAACGGGCGGCTTGAGGCGCAGGACCTGGCGGGGCGTGCAAAACTCTCCACCATCAACGGCCGCATGGAGGCCCGGTTCGCGAAACTTGCGGGCCAATCTGTGGAGTTGAGTTCCGTCAATGGTTCGGTCGACCTCACGATACCGTCCGACTCCAACGCAGAAGTAGAAGCGAGCACGGTCTCAGGCAGTATTCAGAATGATTTCGGGCTGCATGTCAATCACCACCGCTTCGTGGGCCACGATCTGCGAGGAGAGTTGGGCCATGGGGGAACGGAGATAAAGCTCGGCAATGTGAACGGAAGGATTGACATCCATCATGCTCAGGATGGCCATGCCATGAGCCCGGTAAGGGATCGCAGCCATCACGATAAGGATGATGATGACGACGAGATTTAGTTGTGAGGGCGACTTGGCTGTAGCCGAGCTGCGCTCGCCCGGACAGCCGAGGGCGGCTGTCCCTACATAATTGTTGGGGCGCGGAGCGTGCAGCGATTCAGTAGATCGTGTAGCCCGGAGCAGGAGTGCGCAAGTCCGGCTTTGAAGCCATCAGCAGTAGAGCGCCCTCGCGCTTGAACGCTCGCAGATCTTCCAGACTGTTGAACGATTTCGTCTTGTAATCATCCGGGGTGGGCGTGTCATCCGGAATACGGCGCGCTTCCACATCCTCGAAAGCGTGCTTCTTCAGGAGTTCGACGTATTCGGCGGCCGAACGCACATGCACTGGCACTTTCAGCTTGTCGACCCATTGCAGAGAGTAGGAATTATCTTTGTAGAGGTTGATCAGAATAAACAGCCTGCCCCGCGGCGACATCACGCGGAATAGTTCCATCAAGGCACGATCCTGGTCTGGGTAGTAGTAAAAGGATTCCACCGAGAGAACTTTGTCGAAGAAATTCTCTTCCCAGGGAATCTGCGTGGCCGATCCCCAAACGTAAAGAATATTTTCGAAATCTTTGGAGGCTTCGCGCGCTTGGCGAACCATCTCGTCGGAGACGTCGAGACCGACGACCTGTCCAAATCCTTCGGGCCCTTCGCCGACCAGACGCGCCAGAAGGCGGGTCGCCCATCCTGAGCCGCAGCCGAGATCGAGAACGCGTTCACCGGGCCGCAGATTCATGAGACGGATCGTTTTTTCGGTGATATCCAGATGATGGCGCTCCATCTTGGGGCCTTCGCCTTCCGCGGCCCAGCGATTGAATTCCCGTTGTAGCTTCTCATCTGGAGTTGGGGATTTCTCAGGCATTCGGATCCTTTCGTCGGCGGGGACGGTCAGCGGCGCATTCGCTGAAGTTACCCATCGTCAATATAGCGCCACGCAAGCGAGAGTTCCATCTGAGAGACACGGAGTCGGGCCGGCGCGCAAATCCGCTGCGGATTTCGCGAGCAGGGGAGCATGAATTCTGTGCTACAGTTCTGTTCCTGATGGCGAGCCAACCCCAGAATCCAACTCCAGAACCCGGTCCCGGCCCGTTGTACTGCCCGAATTGCGCGGAGGAAGTTAACGATCCGCTGACTTGCGGAGATTGCTCGTCGGTCATTTGCCGGCGCTGTGGAACCGCCCTCGAGTCATCGGATGAGCTCGGAATCGGATAATGGAACCGATCCACCTTTTGCCTTCCACAAACTCCCCATCTGACTCGGGTTCCGCAGATCATAAACCTACCCTGGTGCGCGGACTCGGGCTGCTCGATTCGGTGCTGCTGCTGGTCAGCGGTGTAATCGGCTCCTCGATTTTTCTGACTGCGAAGGACATTGCCGGGCCGCTGCCGCATCCGGTGTTGTTTCTGCTGGTGTGGGTTCTGGGAGCGCTGATTTCACTTTGCGCCTGCTTCGCGTTTGCCGAACTGGGGTCCATGTTCCCCGATTCAGGGGGCCAGTATATCTACCTGCGAGAGGCTTACGGTGACCTGATCGCTTTTCTTTACGGCTGGATGCTGTTTGCAGTCGCCAATGGAGGAACCATCGCAGCGCTCTCCGTGGCCTCTGCATCGTACATCGGGCAGGTGGTGCCGTTTGTTTCACAACAACATGTCATCTTCACGGTCGCGGGAATTGTATTCACGCGCGCACATCTCTTCGGATTGCTTCTGATCGCCGTCCTCACCTACGTGAACGTGGTTGGTCTGCGATGGGGCGCCCTGTTGCAGAACGTGTCGACAGCCACGAAGTTCACGGCCATGGCTGCGTTCGTCATTCTCGGATTTGCGATTGGCAAGGGTAGCTGGTCCCATTTCAAGCCTGAAGGTGTCAGCCTGACAATGGGCTTGGGGCCAATGCAATTGGTGTCGGCGTTGGGAGTTGGGTTGATCGCGGTGTTCTGGGCTTACGACGGATGGGTATACATCACGTGGGTTTCGGGAGAAGTAAAAAATCCGCGGCGAAATGTACCTCTGGCGATGCTGCTGGGAGTCCTGGCGATTGCGGTGATCTACATCGCCATGAACCTGACGTACATTTACGCGCTGCCTCTGAAACAGATGGCGGCTTATGAAACGATTGCGCACGCGTCCGCCGCCGCATTGTTTTCGCCTCGGGCTGCTGCCTGGCTTTCGTTGATGATTGCGGTATCGTGTTTTAGCGCGGCGGCGACCTGCACACTCTCAGGAGCGCGCGTGTATCTGGCAATGGCCCAGGATGGCGTTTTTTTTAAACGCATGGCGGTGATCCATCCGAAATGGAGAACACCGGTGTTCAGCCTGATCGGACAGGGCTTGTGGGCTGCCGCGCTTACCCTGAGCGGACGCTATGACCAGCTTTACACCTACGTTATCTATGGCATGGTGCTGTCGTATACGCTCACTGTCATAGGGATGTTTCTGCTGCGCTGGAAGCGGCCTGATATTCCGCGGCCATATCGCTGCACCGGTTATCCCTGGTTGCCGGCCATTTACGTTGTGATCGGCACGGCGTGGACCTTGAATACGATCATTACTCGGCCCACTGAGGCGTTCTGGGGAACATTCATCGTGCTTGTCGGCGTGCCCTGGTATTTGTACTGGAAGCGCAGCAACCGGAGTGTAGCGGTGCAATGAAGTGAAGCCGTTCATTTGTCCTCCCCAACTGGCAGTTTCAGCTTGCGGTCTTAACAGCTGAGTGTTATTCCTCAACCTTCTCGTTTACGCCGGCCTGACCCTGGGACATTCGCTTGCCCGAATCCGAGACGAAACAGCACGCGGAAAAAATCGGCTTTCTCTCCTCGGGCGTCTCCATTGCCGACGCCGAAAATGCCAATCGACCGCGGCAGGTGATGGGATTCCGCGATCTGCTGCTGTTTTATGTCATCACAGGCATCAGCCTGCGCTGGATCGCAACTGCAGCGGCCGCTGGGCCCAGTTCGATTGTGATCTGGGTTGGAGCGTGGTTGTTTTTCTACACGCCGCTCGCGCTTTCGGTGCTGGAACTCTCGTCGCGCTATCCGAATGAAGGCGGGTTGTACGTCTGGAGCAAGCGCGCGTTCGGGGATTTCTCAGGATTCATGTCGGCTTGGACATACTGGACCAGCAACCTGCCGTACTTCCCGGCCGTACTCTACTTCGCTGCAAGTAATATCCTGTTTATGCGGGAATCAAACTGGCAGCACCTTTCAGGCAATGCCAACTTCTATATTATTTTTTCCCTGCTCACCTTGAGCGCGGCCACTCTACTCAACATCGTAGGACTCGATGTAGGAAGGTGGCTCCATAACGTGGGCGCACTCGCCATGTGGATCCCGGTCGGAATCGTGATTGTCATGGGGTTCATTGCGTGGCATCGCTTTGGCTCGGCGACGCATTTTTCGCTGCACTCGATGACTCCCAGCACTCACTTCAACGACATCATCTTCTGGTCGGTGCTGACGTTCGCTTTCGGCGGATGCGAGACGGCGTCATTCATGGGAGAGGAAATCAAAAACGCGCGGCGCACCATTCCTTTTGCCTTGCTGAGTGGCGGCGTGACAGTCACGATCTGCTACATCCTGGGGACCGTCTGCGTACTTCTTGCGCTTCCCTCCAGCGAGGTTAATAGCCTGCAGGGATTGGTGCAGGCGGTCTCGAAGACCGCGTCCCGCGTGGGATTCCCGGGAGTGCTGCCCTTGGCCGCATTCTTGATTGCGCTCAGCAATATCGGCGCTGCCGGAGCTTATCTGGCCGCCGTGGCCCGGCTCCCATTCGTGGCAGGACTCGATCGCTTTCTTCCTCCAGCGTTTGGCTCCCTGCACCCAAGATGGAAAACACCGTGGGTGGCGCTGCTCACCCAATTCCTGCTAGGGGTAGTGTTCATCTTCCTGGGACAGGCCGGCACCAGTGTGAAAGGCGCTTACGACGTGTTGGTCAGCATGGGCGTGATCACTTATTTCATTCCCTACCTGTATTTGTTCGGGGCGATGATCAAGCTTCAGCGCGAAGCGGCAGGACCGGATGTGATCCGCGTGCCGGGAGGGAGCCTGGTAGCGAAACTCGTGGCCTTGGTGGGATTCCTGACCACCAGCCTCACCATTGTTCTGTCGTTGATTCCTCAGCCCGACGAGCCCAATAAACCATTGGCGGTGTTCAAGGTTGTCGGCGGGTGCGGAGCGTTGCTGTTGATTGGCATCTGGATTTACCTCTCAGGAAAACGAAGAGCCCGCCGGTTGCAACAGGCCATGTAGCCCCGGACGCCCTCGTCCGGGGTGGCGCGCAAGGCGCGCAATGAAGATGGCCGATTCACTGATCGCCGGATGCGGTGCTGCGGGCGCCGGGGCGGACGAGGCGTCCGGCCCTACACAGGCGTCGCGGTCTTACGTGCGGGGTTGAAGAACGGGAGCGTCGTGACCTTCACGTTTGCTTTTAGGCGAATCGCTTCGATTGTTATCTCCATCTGCAGATCGGTTCCGGGTTTGGAGTGTTCCGTCTCCAGACTCGCCAATGCGATCAGCTTTTTCAAGGTCGGGGACCATGCGGTCGTAGTCGCCTTCCCGACCTGCCTGTCCCCCGAATACACGGGGACAGGCACACGCGAAGCCTGCGCCGGCGCCGCGGGTGTGAGCCCATAGCGCTCGTAGAGTTGCTCGACGTCGGTCCAGTCCACAACAAGCCCTGCAAGCTGCCGTGGGACACCATGTTTCGCATCCTTCTCCAGAGCGCGCTTGCCGATGAAGTTTTCTTTTTCCAGGTGGACCATCTTGGCAAAGCCCAATTCGTAGGGGGAATACTTCTGGGTCGCGATGAGCGCTTTTTTGGAGCTGATGTAGTCGACCTCAATCAGCAGCAGGCCAGCTTCAACGCGCGCGACATCGAGCGCCAGCATACCAGCCGCATGCAGATCGAACTGCCTGCCTTTTTCTGCGAGCGCATCCCACACCTTCACCGCATCGTTCCAGGGAATCCAGATCTCGTATCCAAGATCTCCGGTGTAACCGGTGCGGGAGATGTCCACAGGCACTCCGGCAATCTTGCCGCGGGTCACGCGAAAATACTTGAGATTTGAGATGTCCGCGTCGGCAACGGACTTTAACAACTTCGCCGACGTTGGCCCTTGCAGCGCGAGAGCAGCCACTTTCTCGGAAATATCTTCAACCTGCACATCCATGTTCAGACCGTTTTGCCGGAACCAGCGCAGGCTGGGATCGGCAGCCGTCCAGCGATAGACGTTTTCTTCGAGCCGCGAAACTGTGCCGTCGTCAATGACCTTGCCCTCTTCATCGCACCAGCAGCAATAAATGACCTGTCCTACTTTGACCTTGTTGATGTCGCGCGTGATCACACGGTTCACCAACCGCGTCGCATCCCGCCCCGTGATCATGTATTTGTAGAGCGGCGAAATATCGATCAGTGCGGCCGCGTTGCGGATTGCGTTGTACTCGTGCTCGTGATGTACCTCGTACACGCTAACCGTGTAATATCCCGACCACTCGCGGTAATTCAAGCTTTGGCACAGGGGGAAAGTTCTCTCGTGGAATGCGGTTCCGATTGGCAAGGTAGTTTCCTCAGTTTCTTCCCTGCCTCGGGTCCGAAACATTCATGAGGCGCAAAGGACGCGAAGCAACATGAAAGGAAGAATCCTGGATTATATATTCACCGCATCTTCGACGCAGCAGGCGGTACCCTCGGCTGACTGCGAGTCATGCGGAGCGGCAAATATGCAGACAAATGACGTCGTTCCCGCTAGAATAGCGATTCAACTTAAGGTCATGCGCGCCATCCTGCCCATGCTGTGCAGCATTCTCCGAAGCTGGACCGTGCTTCCCAGCGGCCTCTGATCTTTTCTGCCGCTTCGTTTACCCTGCGCGAGTATTATTGCGTTTCCACCCGAAAGTTAAAGCGACAACCTAGGAGCTGACAGCGAATGGCTGGTTCCAATTCTTACGACGTAATCGTTATTGGCGGCGGCCACAACGGCCTGGTGAACTCCGCATATCTGGCGCGCGCCGGCAAGAAAGTGGTCGTGCTCGAACGCCGCCACGTGCTCGGTGGAGCTGCCTGTACGGAAGAAGTTGTCCCGGGATTCAAGTTCTCGGTGTGCTCTTACGTCGTCTCTCTGCTCCGCCCGGAGATCATCCGCGATCTCGATCTTCCGCGGCATGGTCTGGAGATCCTGCCGCTCGACGGCACCTTCACTCCGATGCCGAATGGCGACTACCTGTGGCGGGTGAATGATCACGGCAAAACGCACCGCGAGATCGCCCGCCACTCGCGCGTGGACGCGGAAGCCTATGACGAATTTGGCAAGGCGATGCAGGCGATGTGCCGCTTTGTGAAGCCGATCCTCAGCATGGTGCCGCCCGATCCCACGACACTGAATCCGCGCGAACTGATGAAACTGCTGTTCATCGGCCGCCGCTTTCAGGGTATGTCGAGCTACGACAAGTACAACCAGGTCCAACTCATGACGATGAGCGCCATTGATTTTCTGGATCAGTGGTTCGAAACCGATGTGCTCAAGGCAACTATGTCGGCTTCAGGCATTATCGGAACGTTTCTCGGCGTACGCTCGCCCGGAACAGCCTACGTTCTGCTGCATCACTACATGGGTGAGATCGATGGCGCATTCCGTGCATGGGGATTTGCGCGAGGCGGCACCGGCGCTATTTCGAACGCCATCGCCGACGCTGCGCGCGAAGCGGGAGTTGAGATCCGCACACAATCAGGAATTTCGCAAATCTTGGTCAAGAACGGGAAGGCGAAAGGCGTTGTGCTCGCCAACGGAGACGAACTCCACGCGGACGTCATTTCGTCCAGTGTCGATCCGCGGCTTACATTCACGAAGTTCATCGAAGCGCAGCATCTGCCGGGCGACTTCCTCGAGGAAGTCAATCGTTATAAGTTCCGCGGCTCGTCGGGCAAGGTGAATATGGCCCTCGATGCCCTGCCGAATTTCAAGTGCATGCCCGGCGAGGGCGCTCACCTGCGAGGCGCGATCTCCATTTCTCCAAGCGTGGAGTACATGGAGCGCGCCTACGACGATGCGAAGTACGGAAACTTCTCGACGCGTCCATACATTGACATGGTGATTCCATCGTTGACCGATCCGTCGGTTGCCCCTCCAGGCAAGCACGTCATGTCCTGCTTCGTGCAGTACGCGCCCTACAAGCTCCGTGCGGGCTTGAATTGGGACGATCAGAAGGAAGCCTTCGGCAATACCGTGGTGGATACGATTTCGCAGTATGCGCCCAATCTAAAGGACATCATCATTCAGAAACAGGTGGTCACACCTCTCGATCTGGAGCGTGAGTGGGGGCTCAGCGAAGGCAACATCTTCCAGGGCGAGCTTTCTCTGGAGCAACTCTTTTTCCTGCGCCCCGTGCCGGGATGGGCGCAGTATCGTACTCCGATCAAAAACCTGTATATGTGCGGATCGGCGACCCATCCGGGCGGTGGCATAATGGGCGCAAACGGCCGGTTGGCTGCGCTAGAAATCCTCAAAGACGTCAAGGGAGCGGCCTGATGGCAGGCAACGGGCAGCGGGATGTGGTCATTGTCGGTGGCGGGCACAACGGGCTGGTCACCGCCTTTTATCTGGCCAAAGCCGGATTCAAGCCGCTCGTGCTCGAACGCAGCGGGCAAGTCGGCGGGGCTGCTATCACCAACGAATTCCATCCGGGATTCCGTTGCTCCACTCTGGCTCACACCGCAGGCCCTATAAGTCCCGACATCGTCCGCGACATGCAATTGGAGAAACACGGGCTGCGCATGATCACTCCGGACGTTTGCGTGACAGCGCTGACTCAAGACGGTCGCGCGCTCTCGCTTTATCAGGATGCGGGGAAATCTGCCCAGGAAATCGCCGCATTTTCCCAGAAGGATGCCACGAAGTATCCGGAGTTTGAGCAGTCATTGGGCAAGATCAGCAAGGTCATTGCCGATGCGCTCGCCACGACTCCGCCCAACATCGATGATCCGAGCCGCGGAGATCTGTGGAGCATGTTGAAAACCGGCCGCGCGATCCGCGGACTGGGAAAGAAAGACATGTTCCGGTTGCTGCGCTGGGGCCCCATGGCAGTGGCCGACCTGGCTTCTGAATATTTCGAAACCGAGCTGTTGCGGGCCGTCATCGCGGCACGTGGAGTGTTTGGAACATTCCTCGGGCCGTGGTCCGCGGGAAGTGCACTCGTGCTGCTGATACGCGCAGCTGCAGATTCTCATCCTGCGGGTTCGGCGTCCTTTGCCGTGGGAGGAGTCGGCGCGGTTACGCAAGCGATGGCCTCAGCCGCACAATCTGCTGGCGCGGAAATCCGTAGCGGCGCTGATGTTATCGAAATCCGTGTACAAAACGGCAAGGCTAGCGGCGTGGTGCTCTCGACCGGAGAAGAGATTTCCGCTAAAGCAGTCATATCGAATGCGGATCCGAAGCGGACCCTACTCAAGCTCACCGACCCCATTCACCTCTCGCCCGACTTCGTGCAAAAGCTGCAGCACTATCGCGGAAACGGCACGGTTGCGAAAGTTAACCTTGCTCTGTCAGCCGTACCGCAATTCACTGCTTTGAGGAACGGCGCTTCCGCTGCGCTCAAAGGCCGCATTCACATCGGCAACGAGATTGACTACCTCGAACGCGCGTTCGACGAATCCAAATACGGTAAGTTCTCCAATCAGCCGTACCTCGAAGTCACGATTCCATCGCTGACCGATCCGACGCTTGCTCCCGAAGGCAAGCACGTGATGTCGATCTATATGCAGTACGCTCCATACAAACTGAAGGGCGACTGGGAGCAGCAGCGAAAGGCGCTGGGGCAGACTGTGGTGAAGACGCTGGCGCAGTATGCCCCGAATCTGCCGGAGTTGATCCTGACACACCAGATCATCACTCCTCTCGATCTCGAGGAGAAATACGGGCTCACAGGCGGGCAGATTTTCCATGGCGAGCTTGCGCTCGACCAGTTCTTCACCATGCGACCGCTGCTGGATTGGGCGCGCTACCAAACACCAATTGAAAACCTTTATTTGTGCGGGAGCGGGACGCATCCCGGGGCCGGATTAACCGGCGGATCGGGAGCAAACGCTGCACGCGAGATATTAAAACGCCTCAAGAAATAAGTGTGCCGCGCATAGAGCGCAGCAAGATCGAGGCGTAGCAAGCTACGCCTCTACGAATCCGTCATAGAACATTTGTCGTAGAGACGTTGCTTGCAATGTCTCTTCTTTACAAGCAAAACGGCTGATGACTCTAATGAAGAACTCCGCCATCCTGCTCATTACGTGTCCTGATCGCAAGGGCGAAGTCGCGACCATCGCCGACTTCATTTACCGCCACAATGGCAATATCCTGCATGCGGACGAGCACGGAGACGAGGAATCTGGCCTGTTTCTCATGCGGGTGGAGTTTGACCCTAAAGACTTCGATATCGATCTCGCCGACTTTGCCACGCAGTTTTCCCCGGTGGCAGACAAATTTGGGATGAAATGGCGGCTGGCCCAGTCTTCTCGGCGGCAGCGCATGATCATCCTGGTTTCAAAATATGACCACTGCCTGGTGGACCTGCTCTACCGTCACAAAAGTGGCGAACTCGCCTGTGACATCCCGCTGATCATTTCGAATCATACCGACAACCAGCAGATTGCGGATTTCTTTGATATCCCGTATTGCGTTGTCTCGGTTTCAAAGGACAACAAGGCCGCGGCCGAGACGCAGATTGATTCACTGATTGAGGCGCACCAGCCCGACTTCATGGTGCTCGCCCGCTACATGCAAATTCTCTCGAATGATTTCGTAAGCCGCTATCCGCGGCGCATTATCAACATCCACCATTCTTTTTTGCCGGCTTTCGTGGGTGCGCGCCCCTACCACCAGGCATTTGAACGCGGAGTGAAGCTTATCGGTGCTACCAGCCACTACGTGACGGAAGTCCTCGATGATGGCCCCATCATCGAGCAGGACGTTGTGCGAGTTTCCCACCGGGATACTGTCGAGGACCTGATCCGCAAGGGACGCGATCTGGAAAAGGTGGTGCTGTCGCGCGCGGTTCGGGCGCATGTAGAAAACCGCGTTCTTGTGTATGGCAATAAGACCGTGATTTTCTAAGCTCATCTCTGAAGACGGAACGTAGCGGCATTCCAACCCCCCGCTCGACACA
>Ga0207702_10004993_pt1 | contig 11656 bp, 22 predicted proteins | sample KBSCornC62_FD_184302 | JGI IMG/M metagenome (GOLD analysis project Ga0207702, IMG submission 184302) | Corn rhizosphere microbial communities from Kellogg Biological Station, Michigan, USA - KBS Corn C6-2 (SPAdes) (version 2) | ecosystem: Host-associated > Plants > Roots > Rhizosphere > Soil ...
CGAGCAGCAGAAGATCGGGATCGTTGATGAGCGCGCGGCCGAGCGAGAGGCGCCGCTTCATCCCGCCCGAGAGCTCGCCCGGGCGCGCCGACGCCTTCGACTGCAGCGCCGCGAAGTCGAGCAGCCGCGGCACGCGCTCGGCGATCGTCGCGCGCGGCAGGCCGAAATAGCTGCCGTAGACGCGCAGGTTCTCGACGCAGCTGAAGTCGGGGTCGAGGCTGTCGAACTGGGTGACGACGCCGATCCGCTTCTTGGCGTCGCGGACGCGCTCGGGCATCGGCATGCCGAACGCCTCGACCTCGCCGCCGTCGGCGCCGGTGAGCCCGAGGCAGATCCGGATCGTCGTCGTCTTGCCGGCACCGTTCGGGCCGATCACGCCGAGGCACTCGCCCGGCGCGATCGCGAACGAGAGGTCGTCGACGACGACCGCGTCGCCGTACTTCTTGGTGAGGTGCGAGACGCGCAGGAGCGGCTCGGGCACCGTGCGCTCCCGAACCGTCAGCGCCCGCCGGGCCGCCCCAAGGGCGCTGGCGCCCCCTCGGGGGGCAGCGAGCGGAGCGAGCTTGCAGGCACCATCGGTCAGGACGCTTCGGCGGCGGGCTCGGCGGCGACCGGCTCGGGGCGATCGACGAGCTCGACGAACGCCATCGGCGCGTTGTCGCCGACGCGAAAGCCCATCTTCAGGATCCGCGTGTAGCCGCCCGGGCGTGCCTGGTAGCGAGGCCCGAGCTCGGCGAAGAGCTTGGTGACGATCGCGCGGCTGCGCAGGCGATCGAACGCGAGCCGGCGGTTCGCGACGGTCGGCTCCTTGGCGAGCGTGATCAGCGGCTCGACGACGCGGCGCAGCTCCTTGGCCTTGGGCAGCGTCGTCTTGATCGCCTCGTGCTGCAGCAGCGAGACGCACATGTTGCGCAGCATCGCGAGGCGGTGCTCGCTCGTGCGGTTGAGCTTGCGAAGCCCGTGTCCGTGACGCATGGTGCTTTCCTTTCCTGTGTTGTTGAACCGCCGGCCGTGTCAGGTACCGGAGGGTGCACCGATCGGCCCGTGCGGGCCGATCACCTTCGACGTCCTATCTCTTGTCCAAGCCTTGCGGCGGCCAGTTCTCGAGCCGCGCGCCGAGCGTCAGTCCGCGCGACGCCAGCACTTCCTTGATCTCGTTGAGCGACTTGCGGCCGAGGTTCGGCGTCTTCAACAGCTCGGTCTCGGTCCGCTGGATCAGGTCGCCGATGTAGTAGATGTTCTCGGCCTTCAGGCAGTTCGCCGAACGGACGGTGAGCTCGAGCTCGTCGACCGGACGCAGCAGGATCGGATCGAACTGCGTCGTCGTCTTCGGCATCGGCTCGAACATGTCGCCGATCTGGCCTTCGAGCTGCGCGAACACCGCGAGCTGCTCGACCAGGATCTTCGCCGACGAGCGGATCGCTTCCTCGGGCGTGATCGCGCCGTTGGTCGCGATCTCCATCACCAGCTTGTCGAGGTCGGTGCGCTGTTCGACGCGCGCCGATTCGACCGTGTAGCTGACGCGCGAGACCGGCGAGAACGACGCATCGAGGACGATCCGGCCGATCGACTTGGTCGGCTCGTCGCCGTAGCGGCGCAGGTTGCCCGGAACGTAGCTGCGGCCCTTCTCGACCTTGATCTGCATGTCGAGCTTGCCGCCCGCCGCCAGGTTGGCGATGACGTGGTCGGGGTTGATGATCTCGACGTCGTGCGGCGTCTGGATGTCGCCTGCCTTGACCGGGCCCTCGCCTTCCTTGCGAAGCACGATCGTCACCTCGTCGCGGTTGTGCAGACGGAACACGACGCCCTTCAGGTTGAGCATGATGTGGACGACGTCTTCCTGGACGCCGTCGATCGCCGAGTACTCGTGGAGGACGCCGGCGATCGTCACCTCGGTCGGCGCGTAGCCGACCATCGACGACAGCAGCACGCGGCGCAGCGCATTGCCGAGCGTGTGGCCGTAGCCGCGCTCGAACGGCTCGAGCGTCACCTTGGCGCGGTTGCCGCCGAGCGGCTCCACGTTGATGGCCTTGGGTTTCAGCAGACTGGTTTGCATGGAAGTCCTGTGTTCTCAATACCCTCGGCTCGTTACACCGATAAGGCTGATGGGACCGCCGGGCGGAGATGCCGCCGCTGCCTGCCCGGGAAATGGCAGCGGCCCGAAAACGAAAACGCGAGGAGGCGGGGACTGCCCGCCACCCGCGCAGATGCGGCCGATCAACGCGAGTACAACTCGACGATCAGCGCTTCCTTGATGTCGGCGCCGAACTCGTCGCGGTCGGGCGCCTTCTTGAAGACGCCTTCGAGCTTGGCGCCGTCGACCTGGACCCAGTTGGCCAGGCCCTGACCCTCGGCGAGCTTCATCGCGTCGGTGACGCGCAGCTGCTTCTTCGCCTTCTCGCCGACCGTGACGGTGTCGCCGGGCTTGACGGAATACGACGCGATGTTGACGACCGTGCCGTTGACCGAGATCGCCCGGTGCGAGACGAGCTGACGCGCCTCGGCGCGTGTCGATCCGAAGCCCATCCGGTACACGACGTTGTCGAGCCGCGACTCGAGCAGGCTCAGCAGGTTGCTGCCGGTGTTGCCCTTGCGGCGCTCCGCTTCTGCGAAGTAGCGGCGGAACTGGCGCTCGAGGACGCCGTACATGCGCTTGACCTTCTGCTTCTCGCGCAGCTGAATGCCGTAGTCGGAGGTGCGGGTGCCCGAGGTGCGGCCGTGCTGACCGGGCTTCGAGTCGAACTTCGCCTTGTCGCCGATCGGGCGACGCGCGCTCTTCAGAAACAGGTCGGTCGCTTCGCGACGGGCCAGCTTGGCCTTGGGACCGAGATAACGTGCCACTTGGTGTCCTTCGAGTCTTCTGACGCAAGCCACGAGGCCTGCGCGAGTCTGGCGGGTGTTGTTGTTAGGCGCTCAGACGGTGGTCGTTGATGAATCGATGCGTCAGATGCGACGGCGCTTCTGCGGCCGGCAGCCGTTGTGCGGCACCGGCGTCACGTCGGAGATCGAGTTGATGCGGATGCCGAGCGACGCGAGCGCGCGCACCGACGACTCACGACCGGGGCCGGGGCCCTTGATGCGGACGTCGAGCGTCTTGATGCCCTGGTCCTGCGCGGCGCGGCCCGCCGTTTCGGCGGCGACCTGCGCGGCGAACGGCGTCGACTTGCGCGAGCCCTTGAAGCCCTGGCCGCCGCTCGACGCCCAAGACAGCGCACTGCCCTGGCGGTCGGTGATCGTGATGATCGTGTTGTTGAACGATGCGTGGACGTGCGCGACGCCGTCGGCGACGTTCTTGCGGACCTTCTTGCGGACACGCTGCGCTGCGGTATTGACGGGAGGCTTGGCCATGTCGGTTCCTTACTTCTTGACGAGCGCGCCGCTCTTGCGCGGACCCTTGCGGGTGCGAGCGTTGGTCTTCGTGCGCTGGCCGCGCACCGGAAGACCGCGGCGATGGCGGAAGCCCCGGTAGCAGCCGAGGTCCATCAGCCGCTTGATGTTGATCGACATCTCACGGCGGAGGTCGCCCTCGATCGGCATGCGCGAGATTTCCTCGCGGATGCGCTCGAGATCGGCGTCCGAGAGATCCTTGATCTTGCGGTCGAACGGGACGCCTGCGGCGGTGCAGATCTTCTGCGCCGTCGAACGGCCGATGCCATAGATCGCCGTCAGGCCGATCTCGGCGTGCTTCTGCGGCGGGATGTTGATTCCGGCGATGCGTGCCATGGAATTCCTCTGCTTAGCCTTGACGCTGCTTGTGACGCGGGTCCGTGCAGATGATGCGCACGACGCCCTTGCGCCGGATCACCTTGCAGTTGCGGCACATCTTCTTGACCGACGCTGCGACTTTCATGCTCTTCTCTCTCTCTCTCGATCACTTGGCGCGGAACACGATCCGCGCCCGCGACAGGTCGTACGGGGTCAGCTCGACCGTCACCTTGTCGCCCGGGAGGATGCGGATGTAGTGCATCCGCATCTTTCCCGAGATGTGCCCGAGGACGACGTGGCCGTTCTCGAGCTTGACGCGAAACGTGGCGTTGGGGAGATTCTCGAGAATCTCGCCCTGCATCTGGATGACGTCGTCTTTCGCCATCAGCCTGCCTTGAAGTTCGCCTTCTTCAGCAGCGACTCGTACTGCTGGCTCATCACGTAGCTCTGCACCTGCGCCCAGAAGTCCATCGTGACGACGACGATGATCAGGAGCGACGTGCCGCCGAAATAGAACGGCACGTTGTACTTGAGGACCAGGAACTCGGGCAGCAGGCAGACCAGCGTGATGTAGATCGCGCCGGCGAGCGTCAGCCTGCTGAGGATCCGGTCGATGTGGCGCGCGGTCTGGTCGCCGGGCCGGATGCCCGGGATGAACGCTCCGCTCTTCTTCAGGTTGTCGGCGGTCTCGCGGCTGTTGAAGACGAGCGCCGTGTAGAAGAAGCAGAAGAAGACGATCGCCGCCGCATACAGCATGACGTAGATCGGCTGCCCCGGCGCGAGCAGCGACGCCAGGTCCTTCAGCCAGCGCAGGCTGTCGCCGGTCGCGAACCAGCTCACCGCCGTCGTCGGCAACAGGATGATCGACGACGCGAAGATCGGCGGGATCACGCCCGACATGTTGAGCTTGAGCGGCAGGTGCGACGACTGGCCGCCGTAGACCTTGTTGCCGACCTGGCGCTTGGCGTAGTTGACGAGGATCTTGCGCTGGCCGCGCTCGACGAAGACGACCGCGAACGTCACCAGGCCGACCAGCAGCGTGATGAAGATCGCCGCGACGATCGACATCGAGCCTTGGTTGACGAGGCTCGCGAACTGGCCCAGCGCGTTCGGCAATCCGGCGGCGATGCCGCCGAAGATCAGGATCGAGATGCCGTTGCCGAGGCCGCGCTCGGTGATCTGCTCGCCCAGCCACATCAGGAACATCGTCCCGGCGACGAGGCTCACGACCGCGGTCAGGCGAAAGCCGAAGCCAGGCGCGATGACGAGGCCGGGCGAGCCTTCGAGCGCGAGCGCGATGCCCAGCGACTGGAAGATCGAGAGGCCGAGCGTGCCGTAGCGCGTGTACTGCGTGATCTTGCGCCGCCCCGACTCGCCTTCCTTCTTCAACGCCTCGAGCGAAGGCACGACGTAGGTCATCAACTGCATGATGATCGACGCCGAGATGTACGGCATGATGCCGAGCGCGAAGACGGTGAAGCGCGACAGCGCGCCGCCCGAGAACATGTTGAACAGGCTCAGGATCCCGCCCTGCTGGTTCTGGAACAGCGCCTGCAGCTGGTTCGGGTCGATCCCCGGCACCGGGATGTGCGCGCCGAGGCGATAGACGACCAGCGCGCCGAGCAGGAAGAACAGGCGCCGGCGCAGGTCGCCGAACTTGCCGCTCTTGGCGAGTTGGTTCGCGTTCGTTGCCACTCTGGTCCTTCGTCTCGCGTCAGGCGACCGAGCCGCCGGCCGCTTCGATCGCCGCCTTGGCGCCCGCGGTCGCCGCGATGCCGTTCAGCTTGACCTTGATCGAGAGCTCGCCGCTCTTGATCACCTTGACGTTCTTCGCCAGCTCGCCGACGAGCTTGGCCTGCTTGAGCGTCAGCAGGTCGACCTCGGCCGCGCCGAGGCGCTGGAGCGCTGCGAGCGTGACCTCGGCGTTGAACTTCGCGTGCGGCGACTTGAAGCCGCGCTTGGGCAGCCGGCGCTGCAGCGGCATCTGGCCGCCTTCGAAGCCGACCTTGTGAAAGCCGCCGGCGCGCGACTTCTGGCCCTTGTGACCACGACCTGCGGTCTTGCCGAGCCCCGAGCCGATGCCGCGGCCGACGCGTCGGCGCGCCTTCTTGGCGCCTTCGCCCGGCTTGAGATTGTTCAGTTCCATCGTGGCGATCTCCGAGCGTTAGAGCACCTTCACCAGGTACGAGACCTTGGCGATCATTCCGCGCACCGACGGCGTGTCCTCGAGGGTCGCCTTGCTGTTGGTCTTGCGCAGGCCGAGGCCGCGCACGGTCGCGCGGTGCGACTCGCGCGTTCCCGCGACGCTGCGAACGAGCTGGACGGTGACGGTCTTGCCGTCCTTCGCCGCCGGCTTCTTGGTGGTGTCGTTCATCGTGGCGTCCTTGGCACCGGCGTTCAGCCGGTGATCTCCTCGACCGTCAGGCCGCGCTTGGCGGCGATCTCGGCCGGCGTCGCGCAGTGCTTCAGGCCGTTCAGCGTCGCGCGGACGATGTTGTAGGGGTTCGACGAGCCGAGGCTCTTGCAGACGATGTCGGTCACGCCCATGACCTCGAAGATCGCGCGCATCGGGCCGCCGGCGATGATGCCGTCGCCGGGCTTCGCGGGCGCCATCAGGACGCGCGACGCACCATGCTCGCCCACCACCTTGTGGTGGATCGTGCCGTTCTTCAGCGGCACCTTGATCATGTTGCGGCGCGCGGCTTCCATCGCCTTGGTCACCGAGACCGGCACTTCCTTCGCCTTGCCCTTGCCCATGCCGACGCGGCCGTCGCCGTCGCCGACGACGGTGAGCGCGGCGAAGCTGAGCGTGCGGCCGCCCTTGACGACCTTGGTGACGCGGTTGACCGCGATCATCTTTTCCTTCAGGCCGTCGTCGTTGCCTTCGGTCTGCGTGCGGGGATGAAACTTCGCCATGCTTGTTTCCGATCAGAACTGGAGGCCGGCTTCGCGCGCGGCATCGGCGAGCGCCTTGACGCGGCCGTGGTACGCGAATCCGGCGCGGTCGAACGCGACCCTCTCGACGCCGGCCGCCTTCGCCTTCTCCGCGATGCGCTTGCCGACGATCGACGCCGCGGCGACGTTGCTGCCCTTGCCCGCGGCCTTGCCGTCGCCGTCGAGCGACTTGCGAACGTCGGCCTCGAGCGTCGACGCGCTCGCGAGGACGCGCTTGCCGTCGTCGGAGATGACGCTGGCGTAGATGTGCAGGTTGGTCCGGTGCACGGTCAGCCGCGCGACGCTCTGCAGCGTGATGCGCCGGCGCGTCTGCTGCGCGCGGCGCGAGCGTTGGTCCTTCTTGGTCAGCATCTTGTCCTCGTCACTTCTTCTTGGTTTCCTTGATCGTCACCTTCTCGTCCGCGTAGCGGATGCCCTTGCCCTTGTACGGCTCGGGGGGACGCACGGCGCGGACCTCGGCGGCGATCTGGCCGACGGCCTGGCGATCGAAGCCCTTGATGACGATCTCGGTCTGCGTCGGGCACTCGGCCTTGATGCCGGCCGGCATCGCGACCGACACCGGATGCGAGTAGCCGACCTGGAGGTTCAGCTTGTTGCCCTGCGCGGCGGCGCGGTAGCCGACGCCGACCAGCGCGAGGCGCTTCTCGAAGCCCTTGGTGACGCCACCGACCATGTTGTTGACGAGCGCCCGCACCGTGCCCGACATCGCGTCGGCCTCGGGCGTGTCGTTCGTCGGCGCGAACATGATCTTGCCGCCCTCGTGCTTGACGCTGACGAGCGGGCTCAGCGGGCGCACGAGCGTGCCGAGCGAGCCCTTGACGGTGATCGATTCCGGGCCGGTCGTGACGTCGACTCCCTTGGGAACGGCGATCGGCAACTTTCCAACGCGTGACATGTGAGCCTCTTCGCTTACGAGACGTAGACGAGCACTTCGCCGCCGATGCCGGCCTGGCGCGCCTTGCGGTCGGTCATGACGCCCTTGGGCGTGGTGACGATCGCGACGCCGAGCCCGTTCATGACCTCGGGCAGGTCGTGGCGACCCTTGTAGACGCGCAGTCCGGGCCGGCTGACGCGCTCAATCTTCTCGATCACCGGCTGGCCGGCGTAGTACTTCAGCGCGATCTCGAGCTCCGGCTTGGCCTGGTCGCCGCGGATCGCGAAGTCCTCGATGTAGCCCTCGTCCTTGAGGACCTTCGCGATCGCGGCCTTCAGCTTCGACGACGGCATCGCGACGCTCGGCTTTTCCACCATCTGCGCGTTGCGGATGCGGGTCAGCATATCGGCGATCGGATCACTCATGCTCATGGATCAAACTCCTGTCGGCGCCTGCGGCGGCCGCTCTTGTCGGTCTCTGGCGCTTACCAGCTCGCCTTGACGACGCCGGGGATGTCGCCCTTGAAGGCGAGCTCGCGGATCTTGTTGCGCGACAGGCCGAACTTCCTGAAGTTGCCGCGCGGCCGGCCGGTGATGCCGCAGCGGTTGCGCTGCCGCGTCGGGTTGGCGTTGCGCGGCAGCTTCTGCAGCTCGAGGCGCGATGCGTAGCGCTCCTCGTCCGACTTCTTGGCGTCGTTGGCGGCAGCCTTCAGCTCGTTGTACTTCTTGGCGAACTTGGCGACGAGCCGGTCGCGCTTCTTCTCGCGCTCGATCAGGGAGAGTTTGGCCACGGTTCGAATGCCCTCAGGTCTTGAACGGAAACTTGAACGCGGTGAGGAGCGCACGGCACTCCTCGTCGGTCTTCGCCGTCGTGGTGATCGAGATGTTCAAGCCGCGCAGCACGTCGATCTTGTCGTACTCGAGCTCGGGAAAGATGATCTGTTCCTTGACGCCGACGTTGTAGTTGCCGCGGCCGTCGAAGGCACGCGACGAGATGCCGCGAAAGTCGCGCACGCGCGGCAGCGCGATCGTGACGAAGCGGTCGAGGAACTCGTACATCCGCACGCCGCGCAGCGTGACCATGCAGCCGATCGGCACGCCCTCGCGGATCTTGAAGTTGGCGATCGCCTTGCGCGACTTGGTGACGACGGGCTTCTGGCCGGAGATCTTGGTCAGGTCGCCGACGGCGTTGTCCATGACCTTCTTGTCCGCCACCGCCTCCGACACGCCCATGTTGAGCGTGATCTTGGTGACGCGCGGCACCTGCATCGTCGTCTTGTAGCCGAACTTCGTCATCAGGTCGGGGACGACCTTGTCGCGATAGAACTCCTGCAGTCGGGCCATGTTTCGCCTCTTAAGCCTTGATCTCTTCGCCGCTCGAGCGGTAGACGCGGACGGCGCGCTCGATCGTCTTCCTCTGCTTCTTCTCGTCGTCGCTCAGCAGCTTCATGCCGACGCGGTCGGCCTTGCCGGTCGCCGAATTGAAGATCGCGACGTTCGACTGGTGGATCGAGAGCGTCTTGTCGATCACGCCGCCGGTGATGCCCTTCATCGGGTTCGGCTTGACGTGCTTCTTGACGACGTTGATGCCCTCGACGATCAGTCGATCGTCGTCGACGCGCGAGAGCACCGTGCCGCGGCGGCCCTTGTCGCGTCCGGTGAGGACGATGACCTGGTCGCCTTTTCGAATCTTGTTCATCGCGGTTCCTGCCAGTTGCACGCTCAGAGCACTTCCGGAGCGAGCGAGACAATCTTCATGAAGCGCTCGGTGCGGAGCTCGCGCGTCACCGGCCCGAAGATGCGGGTGCCGATCGGCTCGAGCTTGGCGTTGAGCAGGACGGCGGCGTTGCCGTCGAACTTGACGAGCGAGCCGTCCTGGCGGCGGACGCCCTTGGCGGTGCGGACGACGACGGCCGAGTAGACCTCGCCCTTCTTGACGCGGCCGCGCGGCGCCGCCTCCTTGATGCTGACCTTGATCACGTCGCCGATCCCGGCGTAGCGGCGCTTCGAGCCGCCGAGCACCTTGATGCACATGACGGACTTCGCGCCCGTGTTGTCGGCGACGTCGAGCCGCGACTGCATTTGAATCATGTTGTCCTCTTTCCCCAACTTGATCGCCGAAGGCGGTCAGTCTTGGGCCCGCGCGGGGTCGAATGCGACTGCTTCGAAAACGTCTGGCGGCCCCGAGGGGCCGCCAAGCCAGACTCGCCGTCTGGCCTGCCGGCGGGCTGCCGCCGGCCAAACCTTTGCGAAGCCGGTGATTATCGCGCGCCGCCGGCTCCCCTGTCAAACGAACGGACTAGCGCTTCAGCGCGCGCGCCTGCTCGACGAGCGTCTTCGCGTCGCTGACCTCGAACTTGCCCGGCGCCTCGATGTTGAGCGACTTGACGACGCCGTCCTGGACGAGCATCGAGTAGCGCTGCGAGCGCATCCCCATGCCGCGCGCCGTCAGGTCGAACGTCAGCCCGGTCGCCTTGGCGAAGTCGGCGCTGCCGTCGGCCATCATCCGCACCTTGCCGGCGGTCTTCTGGTCGCGCGCCCAGGCGCCCATCACGAACGGGTCGTTCACGGAGACGCACCAGATCTCGTCGACGCCGGCCGCCTTCAGCGCCGCCGCCTGCTCGACGTAGCCCGGAACGTGCTTGGCCGAGCACGTCGGCGTGAACGCGCCGGGCAGGCCGAAGATCGCGATCGTCTTGCCGGCGCTCAACTGGGCGACGTCGAACGTGTTCGGGCCGATCGAACACCCGTTGCCCTCGACCTCGACGAATTCCTGCAGCTTGCCCGCGGGGAGCTTGTCACCGACCTGGATCATGTTCGCCTCGTTTGCTCGAAAGGGGCGCAGCGCGCCCGATCAGACCGTGATGCCCTTTTGCACGAGGCGCGTCACGACCCACGACTTGGTCTTCGAGATCGGCCGGCTCTCGGCGATCTCGACGACGTCGCCCATCTTGTACTCGCCCTTCTCGTCGTGCGCGTGGTACTTGCTGCTCTTGGCGACGATCTTGCCGTACAGCTCGTGCTTGGTGCGGCGCTCGATCTGGACCGTGACGGTCTTCGCGCGCTTGTCGCTCACGACCGTGCCGATCAGCGTGCGCGTATTCTTGTGGCGCGGCGCGGCAGGTGCAGCGGCGCCGGCGGGAGCGTCGGTCGCGGTGACATCGGCGTTCATTTCTTGGCTCCAGTCTTCTTCGCCGGCACAGCCTTCGCGGCTTTCGCGGGCTTGGCCGCGGGCGCGGCGCGCTTCTGCTCGGCCTGGATCGTCTTCGCGCGCGCGATTTCGCGCCGCGTCTTGCCGAGCTGCGAATGGTTGGTGAGTTGCTGCGTCGCCTTCTGCATGCGCAGCCCGAAGTGCGCCTTCAGGAGCTCGCTGATCTCCTTCTCGAGACCGGCGGCGTCCTTGGCGCGGAGGTCGGATGCTTTCATCGTGTTTTCCCGTTCACGCGCCGACCATGCGGGCGACGAACGTCGTCTTCAGCGGCAGCTTCGCCGCCGCGAGCAGGAACGCCTCGCGCGCCAGCTGCTCGGGGATGCCGTTGATCTCGTACAGCACCTTGCCCGGCGTGATCTCGGCGACGTAGTACTCGGGGTTGCCCTTGCCGTTGCCCATGCGGACCTCGGCGGGCTTTTGCGATACCGGCTTGTCCGGAAAGATGCGGATCCAGATCCGACCGCCGCGCTTGACGTGGCGCGAGATGGCGCGCCGCGCCGCCTCGATCTGGCGCGCGGTCAGGCGGCCGCGCTCGGTCGCCTTGAGGCCGAAATCGCCGAACGAGACGCTGGCGCCGCGCGTCGCGACGCCGGTGTTGCGGCCTTTCTGCTCCTTGCGGAATTTTCTGCGTGCAGGTTGCAGCATCGTTACTCTCCCTTGCCCTCGACCTTGCCCTTGCCTTCTGCGGCGGGCGGCGACGGCGATTTGCGGACGCGCTTGACCGCCGGCGGACGCGCCGCGTCGGCGGCCGGTGCAGCAGCGGGCGCGGCGGTGGCGGTGTCGCCGGGCTTGGCAACTTCGCCCGCAGCAGCGCTCGCGCGCGGCGGACGCTCGCCGGCGCCCGCTGCCGGCGGCGCGGTGCGCGTGCGGCCACCACCGGGCGCGCCGGGACCGCCCGGACGCGGACCGCGA
>Ga0207702_10004996_pt1 | contig 11654 bp, 12 predicted proteins | sample KBSCornC62_FD_184302 | JGI IMG/M metagenome (GOLD analysis project Ga0207702, IMG submission 184302) | Corn rhizosphere microbial communities from Kellogg Biological Station, Michigan, USA - KBS Corn C6-2 (SPAdes) (version 2) | ecosystem: Host-associated > Plants > Roots > Rhizosphere > Soil ...
CGGTCGTCTCAGTGCCGTTCGGGCGGTCGCGCGTCCGCGGCGTGGTCGTCTCGACCGGCGAGCCGCCGCCGCCGGGGGTCGAGGCGGCGCCGATCGCCGGTGTCCTCGACGAGCTGCCGCCGGCGCTCGTCGAGCTCGCGCTCTGGGTCGCCGACTACTACGGCTCGACCCCGGCACGGGCGCTCGAGCTGGTCGCGCCGCGGGCCCGCCGGCGGCGCGGCGAGCGGCGCGAGACACCTGCGGGCCTGGCGGGCGAGCCCGCGCCCGCGGAGCTGACGCCGGAACAGTCGGCGGCCGTGGCGGCGATCGTCGCGGCGATGGAGGGCGGCGGCGCCCGTTACCTCCTGTACGGCGCAACCGGTAGCGGCAAGACCGAGGTCTACCTGCAGGCCTGCGCCGCGGCGCTCGAGCGTGGCCTCGGAGCGATCGTGCTCGTGCCCGAGATCGCGCTCACTCCCCAGGCCGTCGGCCGCTTCCAGGCGCGCTTCGGAGCGCGGATCGCGCTGCTCCACTCGGGGCTGACGGAGGCGGAGCGCCGCGACGAGCGGGAGCGGATCGCCTCCGGGGATGCCCGCGTGGTCGTCGGCGCCCGCTCGGCCGTGTTCGCGCCGGTCCGCGGCCTCGGGCTGATCTGCGTCGACGAGGAGCACGACGCCTCCTACAAGCAGGAGTCGGATCCCCGCTACGACGCGAGAACGGTCGCCGCCAAGCGCGCCTCGCTCGAGGGAGCGGTGGCCGTGTTCGGGAGCGCGACGCCGAGGCCCGAGAGCTGGGCGGCGCTCGAAAGGCTCGAGCTCGGCGGCCGGCTGGGCGGCAAGCTGCCGCCGGTGCGCGTCGTCGACCTGCGGCGGGAGCAGGGCTATCCGCTCTCCGCACCGCTGCTCGCCGAGCTCGGCCGCATCGCCGAGCACGGTGGCAAGGCGATCCTGTTGTTGAACCGCCGCGGGCTCGTCCCGGCGATCCACTGCCGGACGTGCGGCGTCACGCGCCGCTGCCCGAACTGCGACGTTGCGCTCGTCCTCCACGGCGACGGGGATCTTCGTTGCCACCACTGCGCCCACGCCGAGCCCGCGCCGGAGCTCTGTCCCGAGTGCGGATCGGCCGAGCTCGCCCGGCTCGGCGCCGGCACCCAGCGGCTCGAGCGGGAGCTTGCCGCCCGTCTCCCCCACTTGGAGCTGATTCGCCTGGACGCCGACTCAAGCGACCCGTCGACGGCGCTGGAACGGTTCGCCGCGGCGGACCGAGCGGTGCTGCTCGGCACGCAGATGGTCGCCAAGGGCCACCATTTCGGAGGCGTCGCGCTCGCCGCCGTGGTCGACGCCGACGCGGGTCTCGCGTTCCCCGACTTCCGCGCGGAGGAGCGCACGTTCCAGCTGCTCACGCAGCTCGCGGGCCGCAGCGGCCGCGACGCACCGGGCCGTGTCCTGATCCAGACATTCCAGCCCGACGCGCGGCCCGTCGAGCTCGCCGCCCGGCACGACGTCGGCAGGTTCCTCGCGGGCGAGCTCGAGCGGCGGGAGGCTCTCGGGTATCCGCCGTTCGGGCACCTGGTGCGGATCGTCGTCTCCGGCCCGGAGGCCGACGCGCCAATGCGGGCCTTGCAGGAGCTGAAGGAGGCTCTCGGCGATGCCGACCTCCTCGGTCCGGCGCCGATCCTGCGGCTGCGCGGGCGCCGGCGCGCGCAGCTCGTCGCCAAGACCGACCGGCCGGGCGCGCTGGCGGCGCGAGCCGGGCGGGCGCTCGCCGCGGCGGCGCCTGCGATGCGCAAGGCCGGCCTGACCGTCGTCGTCGACGTCGACCCGCAGAGCCTCTGAAATACACTGACCGCGCTGTGAGCGAGGAGCACGGGCAGGTCATCGACGAGGAGCTGAGCGCCGAGAACGAGGCGAGGCGAAGGCTCGCGCTCGCCCAGATCCGCCAGTGGCCCGACCCGGTGCTGAAGCTCAGGGCCGAGGGGGTGGAGGCGTTCGACGACGACCTTCGCCGTCTGGTCGAGCGCATGCAGGTGCTGATGGCCGAAGCGCGCGGCATCGGCCTCGCCGGGAACCAGGCGGGTGTGCTGCGCCGCGTGTTCGTGTTCCAGATCGAGGACGAGGACGGGCCGCGGGCCGCCGTCAACCCGACGATCGTCGATCCCAGCGAGGAGCTGGAGACGGCCGACGAGGGTTGCCTCTCGATGCAGGGGGTGCTCGTGCCGGTGGAGCGGCCGCGGGCGGTGACGCTGGAGGCGCACGACGTCGAGGGCGCGTCGTACCGGCTCGAGCTGGAGGGGCTCGCCGCACGGGTCGTCCAGCACGAGCTCGACCACCTCGACGGTGTCCTGATCCTCGAGCGCACAACGCCCGAGGCCAGGCGCGAGGCGATGGCGGCGTTGCGCCCTCAGCCGATCCTGGGCTAGCGGTGCGGCTCGGCTTCGCGGCCAGCGCGCCGTTCGGGGCGGACGTGCTCGAGCGGCTGGCCGCGCGGCACGAGATCGCGTTCTGCCTGACGCAGCCGGACGCGCCGGCGGGGAGGGGGAGAGGGTTGCGGCCGGCGCCGGCCAAGTTGACCGCTTTGCGGTTGGGTATTCGAGTCGTCGAGAGTCTCGAAGACACTCTCGACGAGCCCACGATCGTGCTGGTCGCGTACGGTCGCCTGATCCCGCGCGATCTGCTCGACCGGCACCTTTGGCTGAACGTGCATCCATCTCTCCTGCCGCGCTGGCGCGGGGCCGCGCCGGTCGAGCGGGCGATCATGGCCGGCGACACGGAGACGGGCGTGACCGTGATCAAGCTGGTCGAGGAGCTGGATGCGGGCCCGATCGCGGCGCAGGAGCGATTTCCGATCCGCCCGGAGGACGACGCCGGCGCCGTGTACGACCGGGCGGTTCCGCTTGCGGTCGAGCTGCTCGAGGCTGTGCTGGCTGAGCCCGAGTTCACGCCCCAGCCGGACGAGGGCGTGACATACGCAGAGAAGATCGGGCCGGAGGATCGCGCACTCGACGTCTCCAGGCCGGAGGAGGCGGTGAACCGCGTGCGGGCGCTGTCCCCACACATCGGCGCGCGCGCCGAGCTGGAGGGACGGCCGGTGGTGGTCTGGAAAGCGCGGGTCGGCGACGGCAGGTTCGTCCCGGTCGAGGTGCAACCGCCGGGCGGCCGGCGCATGGAGTACGAGACATGGCTGCGCGGGCTGCGGTAAGCCCGGCGCGTCGAGCGGCCTACCTCGTCGTCCTCCGCGTCTTCGAGGACGACGCCTATGCCGACCGTGCGTTCGCCTCTGCCGCCGAAGGGCTCGACGCGCGCGACCGGGCGCTGGCGCAGCAGATCGCTTACGGGACCGTCCAGCGCGTCAGGATGCTCGACCACGCGATCGAGGCGCTCGGACGCCGGCCGGTGCGGAAGCTCGACCCGCCGGTCAGAACGGCGCTCCGGCTGGGGGCCTACCAGCTCGGCTACCTCGACGGCGTTCCTGCGCATGCCGCCGTGAACGAGTCGGTCGAGCTGGTGCGGGCGGCACGACTCGAACGGGCGGTGCCGTTCACGAACGCGGTAATGCGGCGCCTGTCCGAGGGGCTCGGAGCGCTGCTCGCGTCGCTTCCCGAGGGGCCGCTGAAGCACTCGTACCCCGACTGGATCTACGAGACGTGGCGACGGGACTGGGGCGAGGAGGAGGCGCTGGCGCTGATGCAAGCGCAGAACGAGGCCCCCGAAACCGTGGTCCGGCTGGTGCGCGGCGAGATCGAGGGTGAGCCGACCGACGTGCCTGGGGCCTGGCGCGTGGCGCGGGTGGACGAACGTGCGCTCGACGAGGGCCGGATCTGGCCGCAGAGCCGCGGCTCGCAGCTCGCCGGTCTCGCCGTCGGCTCCCATTCCGGCGACCGAGTGCTCGACCTCTGCGCCGCGCCCGGCGGCAAGGCGACGATGCTCGACGGCGAGGTGACGGCGGTCGAGCTGCACGAGGGCCGCGCGCGGGAGCTCGAAGAGAACGCCCGCAGGCTCGGCGCCACGAACATCCGGGTCGTCAACGCCGACGGGCTGGCGCTGCCGCCCGAGCTCGACGGTTTCGACTGCGCGCTCGTCGACGCGCCCTGCTCCGGGCTCGGCGTGCTCGCCGCGCGGCCCGACCTGCGCTGGCGCGCGCAGCCGCTGCCCGAGCTCCAGCTCGCGCTCCTGCGGGCGGCCGCGGCCCGGGTGAGGCCGGGCGGGACGGTCACGTTCTCGGTCTGCACGCTGAACGCCGACGAGAACGAGGCGGTCGTGGACGCATCGGGCCTCGGCGCCGTCGACCTCGGCGCGGAGTGGCCCGAGTTCCGCCATCCGAAACGGCCCGAGTTCCTGCTCACCACGCCCCACCGTCACGGGACGTCCGGGTTCTTCGTGGCGCGGCTGCTGGTCTGACCATGTGGACGAATCGCTGCACAAACGTTTCACCCCCAGTCTCAGAGACTGGGTGGCAAACGCAACGAGCGCGGCAGTCGTAAGATCGGCCGCGTGGGCTGGGACGACTGGATCCGGACCGTCGAGATCGAGCCGTCGCTGTACGCGGCCGACTTCTCGCAACTCGGCCACGACGTCGACGTGCTGCTTCGCGCGGGCGCCCGGATCCTCCACTTCGACGTGGGCGACGCGCACTTCGTCGAGCCCGTCACGATGGGGCCGATCGTGCTCCGGTCGATCGCGCCGCTCGTCCACGAGGCGGGCGGGGTGGTCGACGTTCATCTGATGGTCGACGACCCGGCGCATCATTTCTCCGCGTTCCAGGAAGCCGGCGCCGACAGCGTCACCTTCCACGTCGAGGTCGCCGACGACCCGGCAGCGCTCGCCGCGACTGCGCGCGAGCACGGCTTCCAGGTCGGCCTCGCCTTCAAGCCGGAGACGGCGGTGGAGGAGGTCGCTCCGCACGCGGATGCCTTCGACCTCGTCCTCTGCATGAGCATCCACCCCGGCTACTCCGGCCAGGAGTTCATGCCGGAGGCGGTCGGCCGGATCGAGCAGCTGCGCTCGCTCGTCCCCGAGCACGTGCACGTCCAGGTGGACGGCGGGATCTCCCACGACAACGTCCGCACGGTCTACGACGCCGGGGCCGACCTGATCGTCTGCGGCTCGGCGATCTTCGGCCGTGAAGACCTGCCCCGCGCATACCGGCGCCTCGTCCAGGCGCTCGCATGACTCACCTCGAGCGGGCAATCGAGCTCGCCGAGCGCGGGCGCGGTACGACTCGGCCGAACCCGCTGGTCGGCGCGGTCGTCGTCGTCGGAGACGAGGTGCTCGCCGAGGGCTGGCACGAGCGCAAGGGCGGCCCGCACGCCGAGGTGGTCGCGCTCGAAGCAGCCGGCGACCGCGCCCGCGGAGCGGCGCTCTACGTGACGATGGAGCCCTGCGCGCACCACGGCACGACGCCGCCGTGCACCGAAGCGGTGCTGCAGGCGGGGGTGGCGAAGGTGGTCGCCGGCTCGCTCGACCCGAACCCGGATGCGGGCGGTGGCCTGGACCTGCTCGCTGCAGCCGGCGTCGAGGTCGAGCACGCCGACTCGTTCGAGGCGCGGGCCCAGAACGACGCCTGGCGCACCTGGATCTCGACGAGACGGCCGTTCGTCACGCTCAAGCTGGCGGTCACTGTCGACGGCCGAGTGACCGTCCCCGACTCGCGCTGGGTGACCGGCGAGGAGAGCCGGCGCCGCGTGCACGAGCTGCGCGCGGCCTCCGACGCGGTCGCTGTGGGCATGGGCACGGTCCGCGCGGACGACCCACGACTCGACGCGCGCGACGTGACCGCGGAGCGCCAGCCGCGCCGGGTCGCCTTCGGCCGCGGCCCGCTGCCCGAAGGCTCCGAGCTCGAGCTGCTGTCGGGACCGCTCGAGGACGAGCTCCGCCGCCTGGGCGAGCAGGGCGTCCAGTCGCTGCTCCTCGAGGGCGGGCCGACGCTGGCCACCGCCTTCCTGAAGCGCGACCTCGTCGACCGGCTGCTCGTGTTCGTCGCCCCGACCATCGCCGGCGAAGGGCAGCGCATGCTCGGAGCGCTCGCCGGTCCCGTCGAGCTCCACCATCTCCGCGCCGAGCCCGTCGGTGCCGATGTCCTCCTCGATGCCTACGTCCATGAGCCCTGAGGACCGGCTGGTCAGCCTCCTGTCGCACTGGCTCGCGCGGCACGTCGGCAACGGCGAGCTCCGGGCCGAGATCGAGGCGGCAGGCCGGGACGGGCTGTCGCGCGAGCAGTCGGAAGCCGTGGACGAGCTGGTCGCCGAGCTCGAACGCGCCGGCCCGAACGGCCGTGGCGACCTGGAGATGGTCGTCCGAGAGACGCTCGAGGCGCTGGCGCTCGGCTAGCGCCCGATCGGGACGACGAGCTTGCGGTACGCAGCGCGGCTGCGCGGTTGGCGGGCGATGTCCCAGGGCGAGTTCGGCCGCCCGTTGTAGTAGGCGAGCAGCTCGACTCGCCGGTGCGTCCGGACGAAATCGACCATCCGGGCGACGAAGGCGGGGTCGTCGAAGCCCCAGTTCGCCCATTCGGCGATGGCGTACGGCTTGTTGGGGTGGGCCGCGTAGAGCTGGTCGTTGGCGTCCCAGGCGGCACTGTGGTTGATGTTGTAGAGATCGTTGGCGACGACGTCGACGTACGCGTCGCCCGGGTAGTAGGCGGCCGCGCTGTTGCCGCTGACGTCGGGGCTCCCGTATCCCTGCGGGTTCCAGACCACCCGCACGCGAGAGACCGGGCTCGTCGCCAGCTCGCCGGTTCGCGCAGGCGGCAGGCCGAGGCGGCGCAGCTTCGCGTTCAGGGTGCCGGCCGGCCCGCCGTGGACGATCAGGTACACGCGCGCGAACGCCTTCTTGAACGCGGCCGTCGAGTTGGACGCGCCTCGTGACGAGCCGTCCTGGTTGTAGGCGCAGTAGGCGTTCCAGTGGCCGTTCATCTCGGGGAAAGGCCTGGCGTAGACGAGGCCGCCGTGCGCGGCGACCGCCTGGTTGACCTCGGCGAGCCAGGAGTCGCCGCGGCCCTGGGCGACGTCGTGGGAGGTCAGCGAGCCGGACTCGATGCCCAGCATCGGCACCTCGCCCATCGCGGCGAGGATGTTCGACACGGGGCCCTGGCCGAAGCCCGCGATCACGTGGCCGACGCGGGTGTGCTGGCCGGTCAGCTGGTCGAAGCGCTCCCGGCCTCCGAGCAGGCCGAGCAGCACGGGACGCAGTGTCGCCCGGCCGTCGGCAGCGGTGCCGCGCTCCGTCGAGGACGCGGCTCCGATCGCGACCGCGACCGTCAGGACGACGACGAGCAGGCGCCGGTGCATGGGCAAGCTTCGCCTTTCGGTGGCGCCGCAGTCAAGCGGTCGGACTAGCCTTCGTCCATGTTCACGGGGTTGGTGCGCGAGGTCGGCAAGGTCGTCTCGTTCGAGGACGGACGCCTTCGCGTCGAGTCGACGATCGCCGCGTCCGTCGGCGACTCCGTCGCGATCGACGGTGTCTGCCTGACCGTGGTCGACGGCGATCGCAGCACGCTCGCGTTCGACGCGGTGCCCGAGACGCTCGCCCGCACGACGCTCGCGGCGCTCGGACCCGGTGAGCCGGTCAACCTCGAGCCGGCGCTGCGCGCGGGTGAGGCGCTCGGCGGCCACTACGTCCAGGGCCACGTCGACGGCGTCGGCCGTGTCCGCTCCGTGGACGACGAGGGCGAGGGCAGGCGCGTCTGGTTCGACGCGCCGCCCGGGCTCCTCCGGTACTGCGTGGAGAAGGGCTCGATCGCGGTCGACGGCGTGTCACTGACCGTCGCCGGCCTCGACGACGACGGATTCGCGGTCGCGCTCGTCCCTCACACGCTCGAGGCGACCACGCTCGGCAAGGCCGCGTCCGGAGACGCGGTCAACCTCGAGGCCGACGTGCTCGCCAAGTACGTGGAGAGGCTCGCGGGGCTACGATCTGACGATGGCGACGGCAGCTGAACGGCGCACGTTCGCGTCGATCGAAGACGCGATCGAGGACGTCCGCAACGGGAAGTTCGTGGTCGTCGTCGACGACCCGAACCGCGAGAACGAGGGCGACCTCGTGATCGCCGCCCAGTTCGCCACGCCGGAGGCGATCAACTTCATGGCCATGCACGCCCGCGGCCTGATCTGCCTCTGCCTGACCGAGGAGCGCTGCGACGAGCTCGGCCTGCGGCAGATGACCGACCACAACGAGGCCCCGCTCGGCACCGCCTTCACCGTCTCGGTGGAGGCGCGCGAGGGCGTCACCACCGGCATCTCCGCCGCCGACCGCTCGCGCACCATCCAGGTCGCGATCGACCCGAAGTCGACGCCGCACGACCTGGTCACGCCCGGCCACGTCTTCCCGCTGCGCGCGCGCGACGGCGGCGTCCTGCGGCGTTCCGGACAGACCGAGGCCTCGGTCGACCTGGCGCGCCTGGCCGGCCTCTACCCCGCCGGGGTCGTCTGCGAGATCATGAACGAGGACGGGACGATGGCCCGCGTCCCCGACCTGGTCACCTACTGCGGACACCACGAGCTCAAGCTCGTCAGCGTCGCCGACCTGGTCGAGTACCGGCGCCGGCACGAGAAGCTCGTCTCGCGCGAGATCGCGGTGCGGCTGCCGACGGAGTACGGCGAGTTCCAGGCGGTCGCCTTCCGCGAGAAGCTGACGGGCAAGCACCACGTCGCACTCGTGCACGGCGACGTCGACGGCGCCGACGACGTCCTCGTCCGTGTCCACTCCGAGTGCCTGACGGGCGACGTCTTCCACTCGCAGCGCTGCGACTGCGGCGACCAGCTCGACACCGCCCTGCGGCGCATCGCCGACGAGCCCTGCGGCGTCCTTCTGTACATGGCCCAGGAGGGGCGCGGCATCGGCCTTCTGAACAAGCTCAAGGCGTACGAGCTCCAGGAGCAGGGGCTGGACACGGTCGACGCCAACCTCGCGCTCGGCTTCGCCGCGGACGAGCGGGAGTGGGGAATCGGCAACCAGATCCTCGCCGACCTCGGCCTGAGCACGATCAGGCTCCTGACCAACAACCCGAAGAAGGTCTCCGGGCTGGAGGCATACGGGCTGCAGGTCACGGAGCAGGTGCCGATCGAGGTGGCGCCCAACGACGAGAACCTGCGCTACCTGCGGGCGAAACGTGAGAAGCTCGGGCACCGGCTCCACCACCAGGACCTCAAGTTCGAACCCGACGCGGAAGCGTGAGCGACAACCTCGACGAATCCCAGGACTGGCCGCTGCGCGACTACTCCTCGCGGCTGCGGCCCCCGCGGCCCACGGACGAGCCGGCGGAGACCGATCAGGAGTCCGCTTCCGAGGTCGAGCCGGAGCCGTCGTTCGACCCGCCTCCGACGCCCTCTTCGTCCGACGTCGAGGTGCTGTACGACGAGGACGACCCGATGCCGGCGGCGGCCGACGAGCCCGCCGCTCCCGAGGGACCGCCCGCGGAGGGTCTTGTCCCCGAAGAACCAGCCGCCGAGCCTCCGCAGTCTCTCCCCGAAGAAGCAGCCGCCGAGTCTCAGCAGGGACTGATCCCGGAGGGGTCCATCCCCGCAGAAACGGCCCCCGCTCCGGCCGAGGAAGACGAACCGGAAGCAAGTGCGCCGGAACCAGAACCAGAACCGGAACCGGAACCAGAACCAGAACCAGAACCACAGCACGCCGAGGGCGACCTGCGCATCCCCGACGGCATCTCCGTGCTCGAGGGCTCGCCGAACGGCAACCGGCGAACGGTTGCGATCGTCATCAGCAAGTTCAACGGCGAGATCACCGGCAGGCTGCTCGACTCTGCGATGACCGCGCTCGACGAGGCCGGGGTCTCGCGCGACGCGGTGCTGGTCATGCCTGTTCCCGGCGCGTTCGAGCTGCCGATCGCGGCGATGGCGCTTGCGAAGACGCGCCGCTACTCCTGCGTGATCGCGCTCGGTTGCGTGATCCGCGGCGAGACGCCGCACTTCGACTTCGTCGCCAGCGAAGCGGCGAGCGGGCTTCAGCTGGCCGGGATCGAGACCGGTGTGCCCGTCTCGTTCGGCCTGCTCACCTGCGACACCGCCGATCAGGCGGAGGAGCGGGTCGAGCGCGGCGGCTGGGCGGCGCGCACCGCGCTCGAGATGGCCGACGCGTTCGCGCAGCTGCGCACCGCAGTGGCGCGGGGCTAGACGCACCGCCGCTACACTTTCCGGCCGCATGTCGAAGATCTGCTCCGTCTGCGGGAAGAAGCCCTCGTTCGGTCACAACCGGAGCCACTCGATGGTGGCGACCAAGCGCCGCTTCGACCCGAATCTCCAGCGCGTCCGCATCGTCGTGGACGGCACGCCGACGCGCGCGTACGTCTGCACGCGCTGCCTGAAGAGCGGCAAGGTCACCAAGGCCTAGCAACCTGTCGGGGCCTGCGCGGGTCTAAGCTCGCGCGGTGGATTTCGTTCTGAGCACGTCCGAGCTGGGCCGCGTCGCGATCACGGACGACGCCGTCGCCCAGATCGTCGGCCTGACGGCGGCCGAGTGCTACGGCGTCGTCGGCACGACCACGACCGGCCGGCTCGGACGGCTGCTGACGCGCGACCGGACGACGCGCGGCATCGAGGTGTCGGGCGACGAGCACGGGCTGTCGATCGCGCTGCACGTGGTCGTCGAGCACGGCCTCAACCTGGCCGAGGTCGCGTCGACCGTCCGCAGCCGCGTCGCCTACGAGGTCGGCCGGATGACCGGCTTGGAGATCTCGGCGGTCGAGGTGCACATCGATGCGGTCAAGGCCTCGGCATGAACGGGGACCTGGAAGCGATCCGCCGGCTCGCCGGCCCCACGGCTGCCGCACTGGAGGCGAGCCGCGGGCGCATCGACGACCTGAACGTCTATCCGGTTCCCGACGGGGACACCGGCACGAACCTGACGTTGACCGTGCGCGCAGTACAGGAGGCCCTCGAGCAACTCGACGACGCCGACCGCGAGCGCCTCGCCCACGAGATCGCTCGGGCCGCGCTGATGGGCGCGCGCGGCAACTCGGGCGTGATCCTGTCCCAGATCGTCCGCGGGTTCGCCGACGTCGTCGGCGATGTGTCCGTGATCGACTCGCCCACGCTCGCGCGGGCCTTTCGCTCCGCCAGCGACGCCGCCTACCGGGCGGTGCGCAAGCCGGTCGAGGGGACGATGCTGACCGTGATCCGCGAGCTGGCCGAGGAGGCCGAGGCCCAGGCGCGGCCCGACCTGCCCGTCGCCGACCTGCTGCGCGCGCTCGTGCGGCGCGGCGAGGACGCGCTCGCGCGGACGCCGGAGCACCTCGAGATCCTCCGCCAGGCGGGCGTCGTCGACGCCGGCGGCGCGGGCCTGCTCGAGCTCGTTCGGGGGCTGACCGCGGCCGTGACCGGCGAGGCCGTCCCCGAGCCGCCTCCGAGTCTCGAGGACGTCGGGCTCGGCGCGATCCACCAGGAGCTCTCGCAGTACCGCTACTGCACCGTGTTCGTCGTCGAGGGCGACGGGCTCGACCGCGACGCGCTGGAGCGCGCCCTCGAGCCGCTCGGCGACTCGCTGATGGTCGTCGGCGACGAGTCCGCGCTGAAGGTGCACGTGCACACGGACGACCCGGGTGCCGCCCTCAGCCTCGGCGCCGCCGCCGGCGTGCTCGAGGGGATCGAGATCGCGAACATGCACCGCCAGACCGAGCAGCGGGAGAGCCGCCTGCTCGAGCTCGTGCCGGACCCGCGCGAGACCGAG
>Ga0207702_10005005_pt1 | contig 11639 bp, 10 predicted proteins | sample KBSCornC62_FD_184302 | JGI IMG/M metagenome (GOLD analysis project Ga0207702, IMG submission 184302) | Corn rhizosphere microbial communities from Kellogg Biological Station, Michigan, USA - KBS Corn C6-2 (SPAdes) (version 2) | ecosystem: Host-associated > Plants > Roots > Rhizosphere > Soil ...
GCCTAAAACAGGCGGCAGCGCGCTGGATACCGAGTTGCTGCAGATGCTGAAGGACCTGCGCAAAAAGCTGGCAAAGCAAAAAGGGCTACCGCCGTTTGTTATTTTCCAGGACCCTTCGCTGGAGGAAATGTGTATCCATTATCCTATCACCAACGAAGAGTTAAAGCAAATTTCAGGCGTAGGAGCAGGCAAGGCCATGAAGTTCGGTAAACCGTTTACCGATCTGATCCAGAAATATGTGGAGGATAACGAAATAGACCGGCCGATTGATATGGTGATCAAGAGCGCGGCCAATAAGTCGGCGAATAAGGTATTCATTATCCAAAATATCGACCGTCACATCAACCTGGACGATATCGCACGTTCAAAAGGGCTTAGCTATGACGAAATTTTAAAGGAAATTGAAACCATAGTAAACTCCGGTACCAAACTTAACCTGGGCTATTACATTGACGAAGTAATTGATGAGGACAAGCAGGACGAGATTTACGACTACTTTAAGACCGCCGAGACCGATTCCATCGAAGACGCTTTAGGCGAACTTGGCGCGGATGAATACACGCTGGAAGAAGTGCAACTGATGCGGATCAAGTTCCTGTCGGAAATGGGGAATTGATTTTTTGATGTGCAGATTTCAGATGTGCAGATGAAGAGATAAGGGAGGCTTGCGAAGTTTTTGAAACTTGGCAAGTCTTCTTCGTTTTAAAGAAGGTTTATCGAAACTCCAGGTAATCAAAATTCATATTACCGTTGGCAACAACGTGCAGCGTTAGGACATGTATTCCCTTTTTTAAAACAACAGATGTTAATGAATCCGACTTATTCCAATGGTGCCATTGCCGCCAGGCAACGGTATCACGGTCATCGTGGGTTGAAGTTATTTTTAAGGAGCCTGTAATGGCTTTTCCGTCCAAATCCAGCGAGATTGCCCCATCACCATTAGCGGTGTACATTAAACCAACTTTATATGCGGCTGTTTGTTGAACCCGTACCGTGTAGTTTATCCATTCGCCGGGCTTCGTCCATCCCACATACAATTGCCCCATATCGCGGGAAACGCGGTTATAGGGGTTGTCATCGATTCCGTGTGGTTTGGTATAGCTGATGTCAACACCTTCCTTCATCCTGAATTCGTTTAGATAAGTGCCATTGGCGGGGTTTAGTTTGCCACTGCCGTTATTGATGCTGTCCGTGTCGTGATAGGCGATGCCCTCGCCACCCTCGTTATATAGCTCACACTCAATCTTGCCTGGAATGGCTTGTATTTTATTTTGCCATGGCCTGCCGGCATGCATGGTTTTATAAACCGGGGAGCAGGATAAAATGCAAACGATAATAAAGATGGGCGCCAACCTGTTCATGAGTGAGGAGTTATAATTCGCTATAGTCGCCAAATAAGCACTAAAAAACTAATCTCTAATCTCCAACCTCTAATCACTACTTAGCAACAATCTTAAACTCGGTCCTGCGGTTTTTGGCGCGGCCCTCGTCGGTGTCGTTTGCGGCGATAGGCTGGGTTTTACCATACCCTTTGTATTGCAGCCTGCCCGGGTCTATTTTATTGTCGACCAGGTATTGATAGACGGCCTTGGCGCGATTTTCAGATAATGTCTGGTTCAGCTGGTCGTTGCCGACATTATCCGTATGGCCGGAGATCTCGATTTTCAGGCCCGGGTTAACCGTCAAAAAATCAACCAGCTTTTGCAGCTCTGCTAATGATTCCGGTTTCAAATCAAACTTATTGGTATCGAAAAATATGTTATTAAGAATAACCTTGCTGCCGATCTCTATCGGTTGCAGCAATACCGATATGATAAACGGATTTTTTGGTTCATGCCCAACCAGCGAAAAATTTTGTGAGTAAAACAAATATCCTGCTTTGGAAATGTTTAAGCCATAGTTTTTACCCGTGGTAAGGGTTGCCAGAAATGTCCCCTCCTGCGGGTCGCTGTAGTCTTCATAAATGGGCTCATTCTTTTGCAGATCGATGATCTCAACCGCAGCTTCCAGCGGAGCTTTGGTTTTGGCATCGCTCACGGTCCCTTTTACATAGGTAACCAGGCGCGGCCTGAGATTTTCGGGTAATTCGAACGTGTAGATGTCAAAACCGCCGTAACCATTAAGATTATTTGACGAATAAAACGCGTGGCTGCCCTCGGCGGTCAGGGTTAAACCATTCTCATCACCATTGGTATTGATGGGGTAGCCCATGTTCACAGGTTTTCCCCATTGCCCGTCTTTCCCTAAACGGCTTACAAATAAGTCCATTCCGCCCAGCCCGGGCCACCCGTTCGAACAAAAGTATAAAGTGCTATCGTCGGGATGGATAAACGCCGACTGTTCGTCAAATGCGGTATTAATATTGGGGCCGAGATTTATGGGGTTGCCCCAGCCTTTGTCCGTTAGCTCCGATTTCCAGATATCGTAACCGCCATAGCCGCCTTTTCGATTGCTTGTAAAATACAATGTCCGTCCGTCCGAGCTGATGGAAGGCTGCGATTCCCAACCAGGTGTATTTACCGGAGGGGCCAGGTCAAAAGGTTTGGCCCAGTCATCGCCTTTTTTTGCGGCTACATAAATATCACACCTGCCCAGGCCATCGGGCCGGTTACACCCGGTAAAAAACAGGTATTTGCCATCCTGGGTGATAGATTGCGCCCCCTCGTTGTACTCAGGCGTGTTGATATTATTGCTCAGGTAAGTGGCCGGCTGCCATTCACCATTGGCCTTTAAACTTTTATAAAAATCCTCGTTGTTGGCAATTTTACGGGTGAATATCAGTTCGCTTTCATCGGCCGTGGCAACAGGCAGGTATTCATCGTCGGCTGTATTAATGGCCGGCCCCATGTTAACGGGCTTAAAGGCAACCGGATGTTTTAATGCTTCTAAACTAAAATCACAGTCCGCCAGTAATTTTTTAGCCTGAAGGGTTTGCTGCGGGCTGATATCCTGGTAGGTCAAAAACTTTTCAATATGGCGTTTAGCATTTTCATAGCTGGCCAGGTGTACTTCTTCGTCGCCAACTCTAAGGTATGCGGCATGGCTGTATTCCGGGTTCAATGCCATCGCCTTTTCGTACTGTTCAACGGCTTCCTTATGCTGCCGCATTTGCCGGTACAGATCGGCGAGCAGGCCATGGGCCTCAAAAAAGTTACTGTCAGCATGCAGCGCCTGTTGCAGCTGTGTCAGGGCCTGGTCGTACAAATTTTCATCAAGACTTTGATTTGCCAGCGAGAAATATTTGATCGCCTGTTTATTGGTGGTGGAGTATTGGCGTTCCTGGGCGAAAAGCAGAACAGGCGCTAAAAATAGAACACAAATGAAGAACAGACCTCTCATTCCTTAAATTACCAATATCTTGTCCTAAGATACGAATATTAGGGAATATTTAAATATTTGTGTGTTTGTAGAGAGATTTCCCACTGCGGATTATTCATCACGTAGTCCACAATCAGCGGCGTCATTTCGTTTCGTTTGGACCATTCGGGCTGTAAATACAACTTGCAGCCCGCCGATACCAGCCTGGCGTTCTCCTCCGCAAAAGCAAAATCGGATTTGTTAAACACGATTACCTTTAGTTCGTCCGCCTTTTCAGCGACTTGTTTAACCGGCGCCTTAAATTTTTTTGGCGACAGGCATATCCAGTCCCATTGGCCTGAGAGGGGATAAGCGCCGGATGTCTCAATAAAGGTTTTGATCCCTTTGCTTTTCAGCGCTGCAGTTAAGTAGTCCAGGTTATAAATAAGCGGCTCGCCGCCGGTCACTACGACAGCCTTTGAAGGATATTTAGCGGCATTCTCCACAATTTGGCCGGCAACGGTGAGCGCATGCAGTTCAGCATCCCAGCTTTCCTTTACATCGCACCAATGGCAACCGACGTCGCAGCCGCCCAGGCGAATAAAGTAAGCGGCTTTCCCGGTATTGAATCCCTCGCCCTGTATCGTGTAAAATTCTTCCATTAAAGGAAGCAGCGTGCCATCTTCCGGGATTACGTGTGCCATTTGAGCGGCAAAGATACTTTTTTGAGCGGAAAGCTTAAAGCTCAAAGCAGAAAGCTGACCCATGGATGATTTTTGCTGCCCACCAACTCTTTCGCTTTCAGCTTTCAGCTTTTTTTTATTATACTTACCTCAAATTTCGCATAATGAAAAGGCGCTGGTACCCGATACTGTTTTTCGTATTGCTTGGGCTTTCTTCCTGCTTTGATATTGAGGAGCGCTACGATTTTAAACCCAATGGCGCGTGTAATGTGGCGTATACTTTTGACATGAGCAGCGCCATTTCCGTTTTAATGAACCTGATGCCTGATTCGGTAAAGGAAACGCCGCAGTTTTCGATGGTCAAGGATACGGCTCTTAACTTTTACGCCGCTCTTCCCGACAGCACCCAGCAAAAAATGAGCAAAGATGAAGCCGACATGGCAAAGTCAAGCAACCTGTCGGTAAAGATGAACCTGAAAAAAAGCGTGATGAAGGTGGGCATTACCCACAACGCTAAAGATATCGCCGACCTGCAGTATTATTTGCAGCATCTGTCCAAAATATCACTCGACAGGCAATTAAAAGCAGTTACGGACACCAAACAGCACACCGGTTTTGATGCACAACAACTTATAGCGGGCGAGGATTACTACTCGTACGAGATCACACCTCATAAATTTTACCGCATCATTGATAAGGCAAAATTCGCGGCTTTTTTAAAGAAAACGCAGTCGGCGTTTGCCATGGCCAAGGCCATGCTGATCGAAACTCCTTATAAGTTGGTGCTTAACTTTGCCAAACCTATCAAAAAGATCAATAATCCGAATGTCATCGTCTCAGCCGACCGGAAACGTGTAACGCTGGTTACCAATATGGATGACGTGATCAAAAACCCGTCGATCATGAATTTGAAGATTGATTTCTAATTGACACGAATTTATTGACTCGAATTTTCACGAATGAAGGCGAATTGTCACGAATCTAATTGGCGCGAATTTCACGAACTAAGGCAAATTTTCACGAATGTTATCGCTTTGCGTAAATCCGACATCGAACATCCGAAATTCGAAAATGAAATGGCATAAAATCGCCGGAGTTGAATACACGGGCCAACCTTTTGTTAAACAGGTTAATGCTGGCAATAAAAAAATATGCCTGGTAAGCCATGAGGGCAGGGTGTTTGCTTTTGGCTTGTACTGCCCGCATGCCGGCGGTAATTTGGGTTACGGCTGGTGCAACAATGGGAAACTGCTTTGCCCGGTTCACCGTTATTCCTACGATTTGCAAACGGGGAAGGGCAGTGAGGGACAAAATGATTATATTGACACCTTCCCGGTAAAAATTGAGGGCCGGGATATTTATGTGGGCGTTTACTCGTTTTTCGAGCGGATAAAACAAGGTTTTAATACATGAATACAAGGCAGATAGATTACGTCACCGAAGATTTTTACGAATCGTTAAGCTTTATGGATGGGGAGTTGCCGGACCTGGACACCGTGCGGGAACTTTTTTATGAAGACGGGATGCTGATCAACATGAGCTTTGGCAAACCGGTCACTTATTCTGTGGAGTCATTTGTCAGGGCGCTGGAAGATCAAATCGGCGAGGGGCAACTAACTCAATTTATGCAGCGCGAGCTTTATTCAAAAACGGATATTTTTGGCCGGGTTGCACAGCGTACCAGCGTTTATGAATACAGCTTTGCTTACCACGAAACTGATAACATCCCCAAAGGGGTTAACTACATCCAATTTATCCAGGTAGACGACCTGTGGCGCATTACGTCGATGGTTTGGAGCGATGAGGGGACGAATTTTAGGGTGCCGGTGGAGATGTTGAATGGTTGATTGAGTTAGATTAAGTTGGATTGTGTTAGATTGAGTTGATTAGGTTGGATAAGGTATTTGACGTATAACTTCATCAACCTAATCCAACCTAATCAACTAACTAAATTGTTATCGTTAAGTTGGTAGTATTTACTTAATTTTCCGTCCAAAAATACAGAGCGTTTGACAACACAAGAATTCATTGCCGCAGCATTTCTCGAAGACGTGGGCAGCGGAGATTACTCTACACTGGCATCCATACCAGCCGATGCGAAAGGTAAAGCGGTACTTAAAATAAAGGAAGATGGCATACTGGCAGGCATGCAGCTGGCGCAGGATATTTTTCATCACCAGGAAGAAGATGCAAAATTCACCTTCTATAAAAAGGATGGCGATGCTGTAAATAACGGCGAAAGCGCCTTTACCGTTGAAGCCAGCGTGCATACCATATTAAAAGCAGAAAGGCTGGTGCTTAACTGCATGCAGCGCATGAGCGGCATCGCAACGCTTACCAATAAGTACGCCGATAAAATAAAAGGCTACAAAACCAAAATACTCGATACCCGCAAAACCACGCCGCTGTTCCGCGAATACGAAAAGGAGGCAGTGCGCATTGGCGGCGGTTACAACCTTCGCATGGGCTTGTACGATATGATCATGCTGAAGGACAATCATATCGATTTTTGCGGCGGTATAGAACAGGCCATACAGAAAACCAACGAGTACCTTGCGGCCAACAACCTCAACCTGAAAATAGAGATTGAGACCCGTAACCTTGATGATGTGCGCCGTGTACTTGCTGTGGGCAATGTATACCGTATCATGATCGATAACTCCTCGCCGGAACTATTGGAAGAAGCAATTGAGCTGATTGGCGGTAAGTACGAGACCGAGGCGTCGGGCGGTATCAATCTCGATAACATTATTTCATATGCCCGTACCGGTGTCGATTATGTCTCAATCGGCGCTATCACAAATCGTGCTGTAAGCATGGACCTTAGTTTAAAAGCACAGAAAATATAGAGCAGATATTGTCGCTGTTGTTATTATCTCACTGTCAATAAGCCGGATACGGATGCAGCCCTTATGACCTGGCAACCTGGGTTACCTATACACTTCCTTATTGGCTGAGGCAAGCGTGTTTTTTAACAAACCGATAATCGTCATCAAACCCACCCCCCCCGGTACCGGTGTTATCCATGAAGCTTTTTGCGATACCCCTTCAAAATCCACATCTCCCCAAAGTTTATAGCCTGATTTGGTTAGGGTGGAGGTTTCGCGGTTCATGCCGACGTCGATCACTACTACACCCTCTTTTACCATATCGGCAGTGATAAAATTCTTTTTGCCGATGGCGACGATGAGGATATCAGCATCCAGGGTGAATTTCTTGATGTCGGGCGTGCGGCTATGACAAACGGTAACCGTGCAATTGCCGGGGTAGGTATTGCGCGCCATCAGGATGCTCATCGGCGAACCAACGATATTGCTGCGGCCAACCACCACGCAATGCTTGCCGGATGTTTCGATGTTGTATTCCTTTAGCATCAGGGTGATACCGTAAGGTGTTGCCGGGATAAACGAAGGTAAATTACGCTGCATCCGGCCCAGGTTAATAGGGTGGAAGCCATCAACATCTTTGCGGTGATCAATCTTTTCGGTAACTTTTTCCGGGTCGATGTGTTTGGGCAGCGGTAGTTGAACGATGATGCCGTCGATATCTTCATCAGCATTTAATTCAACTATTTTAATCAGTAATTCTTCTTCAGTTACATCATTTTCATATCTAACTAAAGAAGATTTAAACCCAACGGCCTCGCAATTTCTCATTTTGCTGGCTACATAGGTTTCGCTGCCGCCATCATGGCCAACCAGCACGGCAACCAAATGAGGTTTGCGGCCGCGCGTAGCTAATACTTTAGCTGCATCTTCTGCTATTTCAGTTTTAATTTTTTCCGAGACGTATTTTCCGTCGAGTAACTGCATAACTCAAACCCCCTAACCCCCTAAAGGGGGGACTTAATTCCGAGGCCTTGAGGCGCCGGTTTGTTTGTATAAATAGTTTATTACCGCCTGTTATTGACATTAAACGCTTATCCGCCATGATTCCCCCTTTAGGGGGTTAGGGGGTCGGGTTTAGTCAAGTTTCAGCACCGCCATAAACGCACTCTGCGGTATCTCCACATTCCCTACTTGCCTCATGCGTTTTTTACCTTTTTTCTGCTTTTCCAGCAGCTTTCGCTTACGTGATATATCGCCGCCGTAGCATTTGGCGGTAACGTCTTTTCTTAACGCTTTTACGGTTTCCCTTGCGATGATTTTGGCGCCAATAGAAGCCTGTATAATAATTTCAAACTGCTGGCGGGGTAAAAGTTCCTTCAGTTTTTCGCATATCTTTTTACCGAAATCGTACGAGTTGCCGCGAAAGATGAGCGACGACAACGCGTCCACCGGTTCGCTGTTCAAACGGATATCCAGGCGCACTAAATCCGACTGCCGGTAGCCGATCTGGTGGTAATCAAACGATGCATAACCTTTTGATATCGTTTTCAGCTTGTCATAAAAATCAAATACGATCTCGCCCATCGGCATCTCAAAGATCAACTCAACCCGGTCGGATGTTAAGTACGACTGGTTTTTAATAAATCCGCGCTTTTGTATACACAGCGACATTACCGGGCCAACAAATTCGGATTTGGTAATGATCACCGCCTTGATGTAAGGCTCTTCTACATAATCTATCTTGCTCGGGTCGGGTAGGTCGGATGGGTTGTTTACCGTGATGGGCGCGCCTTTGGTGGTATAAGCAATGTAGGATACGTTGGGCACGGTAGTGATCACCGTCATATCAAACTCGCGTTCAAGCCGCTCCTGGATGATCTCCATGTGCAGCATTCCCAAAAACCCGCAGCGGAAGCCAAAACCCAACGCCGCCGACGATTCCGGCTCAAAAACAAGCGCGGCATCATTCAGTTGCAGCTTTCCCATCGAGTCGCGCAGCTCTTCATAATCCTCGGTATCCACAGGGTAAATACCCGCAAACACCATCGGCTTTACCTCTTCAAACCCCTGTATGCCCGCTTCGCATGGGCGGTCCACATGGGTTATCGTATCGCCCACTTTTACCTCGCGTGCTTCTTTAATTCCGGATATGATATAACCAACGTCGCCGGTTTTGATGACATCGCGGGGGGATTGTTTTAGCTTTAGTGTACCAACCTCGTCGGCGATGTATTCTTTTTCCGTCGCCACAAATTTTACTTTCTCGCCTTTCCTGATCTCGCCGTTAACCACCTTAAAATACGCGATGATACCGCGGAAAGAGTTGAATACACTGTCGAATATCAACGCCTGCAGCGGAGCCTTGGGGTCGCCAACGGGGGCTGGGATACGCTCCACTATCGCGCGCAATATATCATGTACGCCCATCCCGGTTTTACCGGATGCTGCAAGAATTTCCTCGCGCTTGCAGCCGATCAACTCAACGATCTGGTCTTTAACCTCCTCGGGCATGGCGCCGGGAAGGTCCATTTTGTTAAGGATGGGGATGATCTCCAAATCATTCTCCAAAGCCAGGTACAGGTTGCTGATGGTTTGCGCCTGTATACCTTGCGCCGCATCAACAATGAGCAAAGCGCCTTCGCAGGCGGCAATGGAACGGGATACTTCGTACGAAAAATCCACGTGCCCGGGGGTATCGATCAGGTTGAGGATATACTTTTGGCCGTCGAGCTCATAATCCATCTGTATGGCATGGCTTTTTATAGTGATGCCGCGTTCACGTTCCAGGTCCATATCGTCAAGCAACTGCGCCTGCGATTCGCGCTGGGTTATGGTGTGGGTATATTCAAGCAACCGGTCGGCAAGGGTACTTTTACCGTGGTCGATATGTGCTATAATGCAAAAATTACGAATGTGTTCCATCAAAGCGCAAAAGTATGATTTTTTTGCTTGGGATTTCACAGACTATTGTTTGGCATTTCACCGATTAGTTAGCATGATTACACCGATTGATAATGCATTGTCTTTGAACCGTTGTCAATAGCCGCAGACGTTTATCACCCGGGCTTTAAACTGTAATGAGAATGCTTCTTAACATAATAAAGCCGTATTCGTGTTAAAACAGCGAAATGGCTGGGTTTAATCGAAAATAAGTTTGAAAACGCCCTGAACCTTAAAACAGATAGAATATGTGGTGCAACACCTTATCGAAGGTCAGAATAAGAATTTAATTTTTAATAATTATAATATGATAAAATTTAATTCTGTAATAACTTAGTTACAAAAAACAATAAGTAAGCAGCATTAAACCATCAACTTTTTCATCAGTCATAGCTGTATAAAAAATGAAACTGGAGCCAGCGATTAAACAAACAAAAAACTGCTGGTTAAGGGATCAAAATAAAAACTAAAAACGATGAAAAAGTTACTTGTATTATCAGCAATAGCATTCGGTGGTTTATTATATAATACCGCTGATGCGCAGATCACGGTCGGTGTAAATTTAGGTTTCCGCGCACAACCTGTCATCTACAACCAGCCTGCGGTTCCCGCCACGCCGGCTTATGGCGACGGCGACGATGATTATTATTATCTGCCCGACCTGGGGGTTTATTACGACGTTACCGATCAATGTTACTTTTATTTTGACGGCAGCGAATGGATATCCTCAGCATACCTTCCCGGTCAATATGCGAATTACGACTGGAGAAATGCCCGGAGGTTCGAAGTAAGAGCCTTCCGCCCTTATCTGCACGACGATTTTTACAGGGGCAGGTATAACGGAAACAGGTTTGAGAATTGGGACCGTGACCATTACCGTAACAATGGCGGCTATGCAGACCGGGACGGCGACAGGCATTTTGACCGTGACAGGAATGATCAACGCGGAGAATATAACCGCGGTAACGACCAACACTTTGACGCTGACCGTGGCTATAATAACAGGCCGCAACCGCAATATCGCGACAACGGCGGCCGATTTGAAAACCGTGGACAAGAGTTTAAAGGCAGGGACGAACAACAAAACGCTTATAACAACCGCGGTGGCGATAACAGGGGCCAGGGGTTTAACAACCAGCGGAGCGGCCAAAACCGGGATCAAAACAACCGGAATGGTCAAAATGATCACCACGATCGGAACGCCGGCCAAATCAAGTCGAGATTTTAACAGAGGATTGTCGAGTAATATATATAGTGAAAGGGGCTGCCGTAAGGCGGCCTTTTTTATCATTGATTTTTAATGATTTGGATGATTACCCGGATTTTTGTGCGTAAACAAAAGGTTGAGATGTAATACCTAATATTTACTGGCGCTATTTAGTTGATCTATATCATGCCCGGTTAAGTTTAGCTCGGTAGCCTTCGCCAGTTCGTGTAATTGTTTTACGCTGGTGGCACTGGCAATTGGCGCGGTAATGCCGGGCCGGGCCATGATCCACGCCAGGGATACGGCGGCCTGGGTCACTTGATGTTCAGCGGCGATCTTATCCAGCGCAGCTAAAATTTTATAACCGTGCGGATTAAGAAACTTTTTTATACCTGCCCCGCGGGTACTTTGGGAAAGATCATGTTCCGAACGGTATTTTCCGGTTAAAAACCCACTGGCAAGCGAATAATAGCTGATCACGCCGATATTTTTTTCTCTGCAAATAGGCTCAAGCTCCTTTTCATACCGCTCCCTTGCATAAAGGTTGTATTCCGGTTGAAGGCATTGGTATGATTCAAGATTATGTTCAGTACTAACCGCTAATGCTTCGCGCAGGCGGGCGCCGCTATAGTTTGACGCTCCGATTGCTCTCACCTTGCCTTGTTTCACCAGGTCTGTAAAAGT
>Ga0207702_10005008_pt1 | contig 11637 bp, 1 predicted proteins | sample KBSCornC62_FD_184302 | JGI IMG/M metagenome (GOLD analysis project Ga0207702, IMG submission 184302) | Corn rhizosphere microbial communities from Kellogg Biological Station, Michigan, USA - KBS Corn C6-2 (SPAdes) (version 2) | ecosystem: Host-associated > Plants > Roots > Rhizosphere > Soil ...
GGCCCGCCAGCGCGGTCCGCCGGGCGTGCCCCCGCGGGCTCCCGGCCAACGCCCGCTCGAAGTGGCCAAGCGCCTGCTCGGCGGCGTCTCCCTCGCCGCCCTCGCCCATCTCGCTGAGGATGTGGGCGGAAAGCGCCGTAACGGTCGGGTAGTCGAAGACGAGCGTCGGCTGCAGCGACAGCTCCGTTGCGGCAGCAAGGCGGTTGCGCAGCTCCACCGCCCCGAGCGAATCGAAGCCCAGGGCCTTGAAGGGAAGGCTCACGTCGACGGAATCCGGGCTGACATGACCCAGCACCGCCGCCACCTCGCCGACTACGAGCTTGCCGGCGAGAGCCGCCCGCTTCTCGGCGGGCGCCGCCGCCAGCTCGGCCGCGAACGTTCCCCTGGACTGTCTGCGGCGTTTGGCCCCCTGGACCAGCGCGGCCAAGATCGGCGCAAGCAAGCCCGCCCCGGCCTGCTCCCGCAGCGAGCGCCAGTCGAAGCTCGCAGTGACGCAGGCGCCGACGTTGGCGTCGAGAGCGCGGTCGAACAGGGACAGGCCCTCCTCGTTGCCCAGCGGAGCGATGCCCCCGCGGCGAAACCTGGCCCGGTCACTCGTGCTGAGATCGCGAGTCATGCCGCCCGCCTCCGCCCAGTAGCCCCAGGCGAGGGAAATTCCCGGCAGACCTTCCTCGCGGCGCCGCTCGCCGAGTGCGTCGAGGAAGGCGTTGGCGGCGGCGTAATTCGCCTGACCGGGGGCGCCGATCACCGAAGCCGCCGAGGAGAAGAGGACGAAGGCGGAGAGATCGAGATCGGCGGTCAGCTCGTGCAGGTGCCAGGCGGCATCGGCCTTGGGGCTGAGGACGGCGGCAACCTGCCGCGGCTCGAGCGACTCGATCGTGGCGTCGTCCACGACGCCGGCCGCGTGCACCACGGCGCCGAGTGGGCGCTCGGCGGGAATGGAATCCAGCAGCGCCGCGAGCCGGTCGCGGTCGGCGACGTCGCATGCCGCCAATGTGACCTCGGCTCCGAGAGCTTCCAGGTCGCCGACAAGACCCTCCTGACCGCCGTCCGCGCCGCCGCCGCGGCTGGCGAGCAGCAGGTACTTGACCCCGTGGGAGTCGACGAGATGGCGCGCGACGAGCGCCGCCAAAGCGCCGCTGCCGCCGGTGATCAGGACCGTCCTCTCCGGATCGAGGACAGCGGGGTGACCGCCGTCTTGCGCCGACGATCGTCCGGAGAGCGGCGCCAGGCGCGGTACCAGGGCGCGACCTTCGCGCAGGGCGAGCTGGGGCTCCTCCGACGCCAGCGCAGCTTCCAGCACCGCTTCCGAGCGCTCGCTGCCATCGCTGTCGATCAAGGCGAACGTCCGCGGATGCTCGGTTTGCGCGGAGCGCACCAGTCCCCAGAGGGACGCCGCGGCGGGGTCCGGGCGATCCCCGGCCACTACTGCCACCGCGCCGCGCGTGACCACCGCAAGACGGGAGTCCGCGGGGCGCTCGCTCGCGAGCCATCCCTGGATCCTCCGCAGTCCCTGCTCCGTTGCGGTGTGCGCCGCCACCGCCGTGTCGCCGGGCGGGCCGGGATCCCAGCGCCAGGGCTCGGCGAGAGAGACGTCTGCCCGCGCCGGGTCGGCGAGCTCGATCGGTCGCCAGTCGACCGTGTAGAGGAGCTCCGATTTCGACCGCGCCGCGCCCAGCCGCGACGGATCGACCGGGCGCATCGCGAAGGTTCCGAGGCTTGCCACCGAGCGTCCCTCGAAATCGAAGAGCTCGAGCCCGGCGCCTCCGTCATCGCCGGAGCGGAGAGCCAGGCGCAGCTGCGAGCCACCCGCCTCACGAAGGACGACACCGCTCCAGGCAAAAGGCAGCAAGACCTCCTCCGCGGGCTCCTCCTCACCAGCGAGGGTGAAAGCGTGCAGGGCTCCATCCAGCAGCGCCGGGTGCAGTCCGTAGCGGTCGGCTTCGCGGGCCTGCGCCTCGTCCAGTGAAACCTCAGCGTAGACGCGCTCGCCATCGCCCCAGGCGGCGCCGAGGCACTGGAAGGCGGGGCCGTATTCAAAGCCGGCCTCGGCGAGCCGCTCGTAGAGGTCCTCGACCTCGAGCGGCTCGACCCCCACGGGGGGCCACTGCCCGAGGGGCTCGGGCTCGGCCGGGGCCTCGGCGGCGAGGACGCCGGCGGCGTTGGCCTGCCAGGGGGCGGACTCCTCCTCGGCGGCGGGCTCGGGGCGGGAGTGGATCGCAAGCTCGCGGGCCCCCCGCCGATCGGGCGGAGAGATCGAGAGCTGGATCTGCATCGCCTCGTCGTCGCCCAAGATCAGCGGCGCTTGCAAGGCGAGCTCCTCCACGGCGGGGGCGCCGAGGAGCTCGGCGGCGGCAAGAGCCAGCTCCAGGAAGGCGGCGCCGGGGAAGAGCACGGTGCCCGCGACGGCGTGATCGGCCAGCCAGGGGTGGGTCGACAGCGAGATGCGCCCGCTCAGAAGCACGGTCCCCTCGGCGGTCTCGATCGCCGCCCCGAGCAGCGGGTGGGAGGCTTCGCGCAGGCCGGCGGCGGAGACGTCCGCGGAGCCAGCCCCGCCCGAGATCCAGTAGCGCCGGCGCTGGAAGGGATAGGTGGGCAGCGGCACCCGGCGGGGCTTGGCGGGGGCAAGGTTAGCCTGCCAGTCGAACTTGGCCCCGGCGGCGTGGGCGGCGGCCGCGGCGAGGGCGATCGCCTCGGCCTCATCCCTTCCCTCGCGCAGGGTTGGGATCGTCGGCGGGGCCTCTCCCCCCTCCTCGGCGAGACAGCGGGAGGCCATCGCCGAGAGCACCGGGTCGGGGCCGATCTCCAGGTAGGCGGTGGCGCCCTGGGCGGCGAGGGCGGCGAGGGCCTCGGCGAAGCGCACGGGCTGGCGGGCGTGGGCGACCCAGCGGGCGGGGTCGGCGAGGCGCTCGGCGTCCAGGGGCTCCCCGTCGAGGGCGGAGATCACGGGGATCTCGGGAGCGGCGCGGGAGAGCCCGGCGGCGAGGGCGCCGAACTCCTCCAGCATCGGCTCCATCAGGGGCGAGTGAAAGGCGTGGGAGACCGCTAGGCGCTTGGTCTTGGCGCCTTGCTCGCCGAAGATCGCCGCGACCTCCAGGGCGGCGCTCTCCGCGCCAGAGATCACCACCGCCTCGGGGCCGTTGACGGCGGCGATCGAGAGCTCTGCCTCGCGGCCCGCGAGGGCCTCGGCGACCTCGGCCTCGGCGGCCTCGATCGCCACCATCGCCCCGCCCTCGGGCAGCTGGCCCATCAGCTTGCCGCGGGCGGCGACGAGCTTGCAGGCGTCTGTCTCGGAGAGGGCGCCGGCGAGGTGGGCGGCCGAGATCTCCCCGATCGAGTGGCCGGCGAGCAGCTCGGGGCGCAGTCCCATCTCCCAGAGCAGGCGGTGCAGGGCCACCTCGGTGGCGAAGATCGCCGGCTGGGCGTAGGTGGTGTCCTCCAGCATCGCCGCCTGCTCGGAGCCGGGCTCACAGAAGCAGAGCTCGCGCAGGTCGGCGTCCAAGAGCGGGTCGAAGTGGGCGCGAAGGGAGTCGAAGGCCTCGCGGTAGGCGGGGTGGGCCCGATAGAGCTCGCGGCCCATGCCGGGGCGCTGGGAGCCCTGGCCGGTGAGCAGGCAGGCGAGCTTGCCGACACGCGCGCGGCCCCTCGCCACGCGGGGGTGCGAGGCGCCCGCCTCGATCGCCGCCAGGGCCTCGATCGCCTGCTCGCGGCTGGCGGCGAGCGCCACGGCGCGCTCGGGGAAGTGGGCCCTGGTCGTGGCGAGGGAGAAGGAGAGATCCGCGAGGTCGAGCTCGGGGTTCTCCTCCAGGTGAGAGGCCAGGCGGGCGGCCGCCTCGCGCAGGGCGGGCTCCGATTTGGCCGAGAGGGCAAGCAAGCGGGGGCCGGGGAGAGGATCGGAGGTCCCCTCCCCGCTGGAGGGGCCCTTCTCCGCCCGCGGCGGCTCCTCCAAGATCAGGTGGGCGTTGGTGCCGGAGATGCCGAAGGAGGAGACGGCGGCGCGGCGGGGGCGCCCGTTTGCCTCCCAGGGCTCGGCCTCGGTGAGCAGCTCGACCTTGCCTGCCTCCCAGTCGACCTTGGAGGAGGGCCGGTCCACGTGCAGGGTCTTGGGCAAGAGGCCCTCGCGCATCGCCAGCGCCATCTTGATCACCCCGGCGACTCCGGCGGCGGCCTGGGAGTGGCCGATGTTGGACTTGATCGAGCCGAGCTTCAGCGGGCGCTCTCGTTTTTGGCCGTAGGTGGCGAGCAGGGCCTGGGCCTCGATCGGATCGCCCAGGGTGGTGCCGGTGCCGTGGGCCTCGACCGCGTCGACGTCAGAGGGGTTGAGGCGGGCGTTGGCCAGCGCCTGGCGGATCACCCGTTCCTGGGAGGGGCCGTTGGGGGCGGTCAGCCCGTTGGAGGCGCCGTCCTGGTTGACCGCCGAGCCGCGGATCAGGGCGTGGATCGGGTGGCCGTTGCGCTGGGCCTCGGAGAGGCGCTCGAGCACGAGCATCCCCACCCCCTCCGCCCAGATGGTCCCGTTCGCTCCCTCGGCGAAGGACTTGCAGCGGCCGTCCGGCGACACCACTCCCTGGCGGCTGAACTCGGCGAACATCTTCGGCGTCGCGCGGATGGTCGCCCCGCCGCTGAGGGCAAGGGAGCACTCGTCGCGGCGCAGCGCCTGGCAGGCGAGGTGGAGCGTAACCAGCGAGGAAGAACAGGCGGTGTCGAGGGTGAGGGCGGGCCCCTCGAGGCCGAGGAAATAGGCGATGCGCCCGGAGGCGACACTCGGCGACTTGCCGATCCCTATGTAGCCCTCGAGCTCCCTATCTAGTCGAGGATTTAATGCATAATCAGTAGAAGTTATGCCGATGAACGCGCCGGCCGGAGTGCCACGCAGCCTGCGTGGGTCGAGCCGAGCGTCTTCGAGCGCCTCCCATGCCGTTTCGAGCAGCATGCGCTGCTGGGGGTCCATCGCCAGCGCCTCCCTAGGGCTGATCTCGAAGAAGCCGGCATCGAAGCCGTCCACGGCGCCCAGGAACCCACCTTCGGAGGAGTGGCTGCTGCCGACCCGGTCGCGATCGGGATCGAGAAGCCGCTCGAGGTCCCAGAACCGGTCCCTGGGGAACTGCGAGATCCCGTCGCCGCCGCCCTCGAGCAGCTCCCAGAGATCGCCCGGAGAGCGCACCCCGCCCGGCAGCCGACAGCTCATCCCGACGATCGCGATCGGCTCCGACTCGCGCAGCTCTAGCTCCTGCACGCGCTGCTGGGCGCCGCGGAGCTCGGCGGTGACCTTGCGCAGGTATTTGCTCAGCGTGTCCCTGTCGACCATCGCGGCCCCCCGGCCCCCGTCCCCATGCGTAGTTCAGGCAGAAAGGTGGTGATAACAGAGGACTTGGGGGTTGACAAAATTTGGCGCCCCCCTCTCCCGACCCTAGGATCGGCAGCCAATGGGGGAGCTCCACAGTCCCGCGCCGGACCTCGTGCAAGCCGAGCCGGCCGACGTCCTCGCCACGGCCAGGGGATTGGCTGCGCGGCACTTCGTCCTCCAGGGGAAGCGGCCAGGCCACGTCGCCGACCCGGACCTGGTTGCGATGGACCCCTACCTTCGCGGACTCCTGTTCACCGACGGCACGGTGACCCGCACCCTCGAAGTTGGCGCCCTGTCGCCGGTTGCGGTGACGGTCGAGTGGCAGCGGGAGGTTGCGATCGACTCCGAGGTCGCCGGGTACCTCGAGGCGCCGGAGAGCTCCCCGGCGATCGAGCGCCGGGTGACGATCGGGCTCGAATCGTCCCCCTCGCCACTCGTCTGGGCGGAGTCGCGGATCCTCCCCGAGCGCCTTCCGGACGGCTTCTTCGACGTGCTCGGCTCCTGCCGGGACGGAATCGGCGAATCGCTGCAGCAGGTGAGACTGGAGAGCTGGCGGGAGATGCTCTGGTTCGGCATCGACGCCGCGCCGGACTGGGGAGAGCGAGGCGAGGCTGAGGCTGAGACGGTGCTGCGTCGCCTCTACCGGGTCATCGCGGAGGCAAGGCCGGCGATCCTGATCTCCGAGTGCTTCGCCGTGGAGCGATCGGGTCGCGCATACCGCCTCGCCGGCTGAGCGCTCAGACCGCCCCGAACTCGTCGTCGATCAGCCTGATCATCTCGTCGTCGGAGACCGAGCCGAGGTCCGGCTCGTCCCCCTCCGCCGCGGCCGACTCCGCAGTGGCGGCGTTCACCATTGCCCTCAGCCGGGCGACCAGCTGAGCCTTCTCGCGGCCCTGCAGGGAGCCGAGCAGCTCGCCGAATCGTTCGAGCTCGACCTCCCCGCCAGCGGGTGCCGCCGAGGCGCCGTCCGCCCCCGCCCGCTCGTAGACGAAGGCGGCGAGGCTGGCTGCCGTCGGGTGATCGAAGACCAGGGTCGAGGGAAGCCGCAAGCCGGTGGCGCGATTGAGGCGGTTGCGCAGCTCGACCGCGCCGAGCGAGTCGATCCCAAGGTCGGTGAAGGGGCGCTCGAGGGGCAGCTCGCGCGAGGAGGGATGGCCGAGGGCCGCCGCGGCCTCCGCCCTGACCAGATCCAGGACCGCCTCGCGGCGCTTCTCCTCCGGAAGCCCGGCGAGCCGGGCCCGCAGCGAGGGACCGGAGGCGGCGACGGGCGCTCCCGCCGGCGCGAGCTCGCCGAGACGCGGCGCGAGCTCGCCCGCCGCGGCGGCCTGGCGCAGCGCTCCCAGGCGCGGGCGCACCGGCAGGACAGCGCCCCAGTGTGCGCGGGCCCGGTCGAACATCTCGAGGCCTTCGGCGGCGTCGAGCCCGGCGAAGCCGCTGCGCTCGATGCGGGCGCGGTCGGCGGCCCCGAGCGCGGCGGTCATGCCGCCGGCATCGGTCCACGCGCCCCAGCCCAGCGCCACCGCCGGCAGCCCTTCCGTTCGACGCATCTCAGCGAGCGCCTCGAGGAAGGAGTTCGCCGCCGCATAGTTAGCCTGCCCGGCGCCGCCCAGGGTCGCCGTGAGCGAAGAGAAGAGAACGAGCTCCGAGAGCTCGATCCCCGCCGTCAGCTCATGGAGGTTCCAGGCGCCGCCCGCCTTGGCGGCGAAAGCGGCCCGCAGCCGCGCCGGCGTAAGCGACTCGAACGTCCCGTCCTCGAGCGCGCCGGCGCAGTGGACGACGACCTTCAGCGGGTGCTCGGCGGGGATCGCGGCGAGGGACTCGGCCAGCGCATCGCGGTCGCTCACGTCGCAGGCCGCGAGCTCAACCCGGGCTCCCAGCTCGGACAGCTCGGCGACCAGGTCGCCGGCCCCGGCCGCCTCGCGGCCGCGGCGGCTGAGCAGGAGCATGCTCCGCGCCCCATGGACCCGGACCAGGTGCCTGGCGAGCAGGGGGCCCAGACCTCCGGTGGCGCCGGTGAGGAGGACGGTGGCCGCGGGGTCGAGCGGCTCCAGCGCTTCCTCCGGGGCGTCCTCGATCGGCGCGATCCGCGGCAGGAGGAATCGGCCCTCGCGGATCGCCACCTCGGGCTCCCCGATCGCGAGGGCAGCGTCCACTGCCGCCTCCGACGCGGCGCTCCCATCGACGTCGAGGAGGACGAAGCTGCCGGGATGCTCGGAAGCGGCGGAGCGGACTAGCCCCCAGATCGGCGCCAGGATGGGGTCAGGCGCCTCGCCGTCGCGGGCCGCGACGGCGAGGCGGGTGAGCAGCGCAAGCCGGCCGCCCTCCTCGTTCGGGCGCTCGAGCCAGTCCTGAACCCGGCGCATGATCCGCTCGGCGGTGGCAAGTGCGGCGGCGGCTGGATCGGCGCCGGCAGCGGGCTCGCAGGACCAGACCTCGATCTCTCCCCGCCTGCTCCCCGTCGCGGGCGGCGGCAGGGTCTCGCGCCACGCCAGGCCGTACAGGGGGCTCCGCCGCCGCGTCGCCGAGCGAAGCTTCTGCGGCTCGACCGGCCGGGTCGAGATCTCCGCCACTTCGAGGACCGGCCTGCCCGCGGCGTCGGCGACGGCGAGGGCCAGCGCCCCATCGCCGCGCGGCTCCAGGCGCGCCCGCAGCGATCCACTCGGCGCGGTCGCATGGCGGACGACGCCGTTCCAGGAGAACGGCAGGCGCGTCTGCTCGGGCGCGCGGCGGAGGAAATCCGCGTGCAGGCAGGCGTCGAGGAGCGCCGGGTGGATCGCGAAGCCCGCCGCGTCGCCGCCGGGCTCCAGCGTCGACTCGACCTCGGCGAAGATCTGGTCGTCGCGTCGCCATGCTGCGCGCAGCGAGTTGAACGACGGGCCGTAGAGATAGCCGCTGTCGGCAAGCTGCTCGTAGAGACGGTCGACCGCGACCGGCTCCGCCCCCGGCGGAGGCCAGGCCGAGAGATCGGGTGGCGAATCCGGGTCCGTGACGGGACGAAGAGTGCCGCTGGCGTTGCGGACCCAGTCGCCCGCCGTCCCGTCGACTCGCGAGTAAACGCCAAAGCCGCGCCGGCCATCGCCGTCGGCCTCGCCCAGCTTCAGCTGGACCTGCGCGGCGCCGCGCTCGGCGAGGACCAGCGGCTCTTCCTGGATCAGCTCCTCCACCATCCCCGCGCCGAGCTCGGCGCCGGCCTCGAGGGCCAGGTCGACGTAGGCCGTGCCGGGCACGATCACGGTCTCGAAGACGACGTGGTCGGCGAGCCATGGGTGGCTCTCCGCCGAGAGGCGACCACTGAAGATCCACTCGTCGCTGCCGGCCACGGCCACTCGCGCGGCCAGCAGCGGATGAGCGGCGCTCTCGAGGCCGGTGGCGGCGAGGTCGCCGGTGGCCGCGCCGCCGACCCAGAAGCGCTGCCGCTGGAAGGGGTAGGTCGGAAGCTCGACCCGGCGCGCGCGCGTGCCGGCGAAATAGGCCGCCCAGTCGACCTCGGCGCCGCCCACGTAGGCGGCGCCCACCGCCTCGAGCGCCGTCTCGGCTTCCGGCCTGTCGCGGCGCAGCAGAGGCACGACGGCGCCCCGCTCGGCCTCGCCGAGGCACTCGCCGACGAGTGGGCTCAGCACCGCATCCGGACCGAGCTCGAGGAAGTGGGCCGTGCCCTGTGCGGCGAGGAAGCGCACGCAGTCGAGGAAGCGAACGGGCTCGCGGGCCTGGCGGGCCCAGTAGAGCGACGGCTCGACCTCGTCCAGGTCCAGGGGCCTTCCGGTCAGGTTTGAGACGAGCGGGATCTCCGGCGGGCGGAGCTCGAGCCGGGAGGCGACGGCCGCAAGCTCCTCCAACATCGGATCCATCAGGTGCGAGTGGAAGGCGTGGCTGACCCGCAGCCGCTTCGTCTTGTGCCCGGCCTCCTCGAACCGCGAGGCGATCCCCATCACGGCGCTCTCCTCGCCGGAGATCACAGTCGACCCCGGGTCGTTGACCGCGGCCACCGACACCCCGTCGCCCACCTCGGTCAGCGCCCCGCCAACCTCCTCCTCCGTGGCCGCGATCGCCGCCATCGCCCCGCCTTCGGCGAGGGCGCCCATCAGCGCCCCGCGAGCGACGACCAGCTCACAGGCATCGGAGAGCGAGAGCATCCCGGCCGCATGCGCGGCGCTCAGCTCCCCGATCGAGTGGCCGGCGAGGAAGTCCGGCCGCAGGCCCCAGCTCCGCAGCAGGCGGAAGAGCGCGACCTCGATCGCGAAGAGGGCTGGCTGGGTGTACTCGGTGCGGTCGAGCAGGGCGGCCTGCTCGCTGCCTGGCTCGGCGAAGAGCAGCGGGGTCAGGGGTCGCTCGAGCCGGGTGTCGAGCTCGGCGCAGAGCTCGTCCAGCGCGCTGGCGAAGACCGGGAAGGCGGCATGGAGCTGCTGGCCCATGCCCGCTCGCTGCGCGCCCTGCCCGGTGAAGAGGAACGCCGTCCGCGCCGAGCCCGCTTCGCCGATCGCCGCCGCGCCCGTCGGCTCGCCGGCGGCGAGGGCCGCGAGGGCGGCCATCCGCTCGGAATCGTCGGCGCCGAGGACCACCGCTCGGTGAGAGAGCCGCGCGCGCGTCGTCGCCAGCGAGAAGCCGAGATCGAGCGGATCGAGATCGGCGTCCTGCTCGAGTCGCGCGGCGACGCGCCCCGCCTGCGCTCGCAGGGCCCGCTCGCCCTTGGCGGACAGCAGCAGCGGCACCGGCCCGGCTGGGCGGCGGGGCTCGTCCCGCTCTTCGCCGGGGGCCGCTGGCGGTGCCTGCTCGAGCAGGAGATGCGCGTTCGTGCCGCTGATGCCGAACGAGGAGACGCCGGCGCGGCGTGGGCGGCCGCCGTTCTCCCAGGGCATCGTCTCGGTCAGCAGCTCCACCTGGCCCGCTTCCCAGTCGACCTCCGGCGAGGGACGGTCGACGTGAAGCGTCTTCGGCAGCGTCGCTTCGCGAATCGCCATCACGGCCTTGATCGTCCCGGCAGCGCCCGCCGCCGCCTGGGTGTGGCCGATGTTGGACTTGATCGAGCCGAGGCGGAGCGGCCGCTCGCGCTCCTGGCCGTAGGTGGCCAGCAGCGCTCCGGCCTCGATCGGATCGCCCAGTCGCGTGCCGGTGCCGTGCGCCTCGACCAGATCGACCTCGGACGGGTCCAGCCCCGCATCGGCGAACGCTCGGCGGATCACCCGTTCCTGCGAGGGGCCGTTGGGCGCCGAGAGGCCGTTGGAGGCGCCGTCCTGGTTGACCGCGGAGCCGCGAATCGTCGCCAACACCCGGTGGCCCTGCCGGCGCGCGTCGGCGAGGCGCTCGAGGACGAACAGCCCGCCGCCGTCGGAGAACCCGGTGCCGTCGGCCGCCGCGGCGAAGGCCTTGCAGCGGCCGTCGGGGGCGAGCGCGCGCTGGCGGCTGAAGTCGACGAAGTTGTCCGCGGTGGCGAGCACGGTCACGCCGCCGGCCAGGGCGAGGCCGCACTCGCCGGCCCGCAGCGCCCGCGCCGCGAGGTGCATCGCCACCAACGCCGAGGAGCAGGCGGTGTCGATCGTCATCGCCGGCCCCTCGAAGCCGAAGCTGTAGGCGATCCGGCCCGAGAGGACGCTTCCCAGGTTGCCGGTGCCGATATGGCCCTCGAGCTCGGCCGCCGAGCGCAGCGTTGCGCTGTAGTCGGAGGAGCTGATGCCGGCGAAGACCCCGGTGTCGCTGGCGCGCAGTGCCGCCGGGTCGAGGCCGGCGTCCTCGAGCGCCTCCCAGGCGATTTCCAGAGCCAGTCGCTGCTGGGGGTCCATCGCCAGGGCCTCGCGCGGGGAGATGCCGAAGAACTCGGCGTCGAAGCTGGTGGCGTCGGCGATGAAGCCGCCCTCGCGGGCGTAGCTCGTGCCGGGGCTTTCGGGGTCGGGGTCGAAGAGCCGCTCGAGCTCCCAGCCGCGATCGCTGGGAAAAGGGCCGATCGCGTCTTCCCCGCGGGCGACGAGCCGCCAGAGGTCGCGGGCCGATTCGACCCCGCCGGGATAGCGGCAGGCGATGCCGACGATCGCGATCGGGTCGTCCCCGGCCACGGTGGGCGCCGCCGGCGCCGGCGCGCGGCGCTCCTCGCCGAGCCGCTCGCGCAGGTGGCGGGCGAGCGCCAGCGCGCTCGGATAGTCGAAGGCGACCGTCGAGGGCAGGCGCAGGCCGGTGAGGGCCCGCAAGCGATTGCGAAGCTCGACCGCCGCCAGCGAGTCGAAGCCCTGCTCCTTGAACGAGCGCTCGGCGTCGATCACGGCGGCGTCGGCGTGGCCAAGGACGCTTGCCGCCTCCTC
>Ga0207702_10005014_pt1 | contig 11633 bp, 7 predicted proteins | sample KBSCornC62_FD_184302 | JGI IMG/M metagenome (GOLD analysis project Ga0207702, IMG submission 184302) | Corn rhizosphere microbial communities from Kellogg Biological Station, Michigan, USA - KBS Corn C6-2 (SPAdes) (version 2) | ecosystem: Host-associated > Plants > Roots > Rhizosphere > Soil ...
CGGTACGGTGACGCTGGCCGCGAACACTCTTGCTTTGAAAGTCCCGCACGACCCCAACGATCCGATAGTGCAGCGTATCGGCCAACGTCACCGTACCGCCCAGCGGGTCACGAGCACCGAAATACTTCTTCGCCATCGTCTCGTTGATCACGACGGCACCCATGGCGGGTGGCCCCGTCTCGAGATCTTGGCGGTCGATGTCGCGCCCGCGAATCAAACGCGCGCCGATGGCATGGAAAAAGTTTGGGCCGACTTGATCGAGTGACACCACGCGCTCCGAATCCGCTTGCGGAACGAAACCCGACACCTCGACGCGGCCGCCCGCCGCGCCCCCGCTGAACAGCCCGTGATCGGCGAACGCGACCGCATCCACGCCAGGTATTTGGGCCACGCGGTCCGTGAGGTCGCGCCGCAATTGACCGAGACGCGCCCCGACGTACTGTGAGCGCGACGTTCGTACGCGCACGGCGACCACGTGATCTCGATCCGCTCCGATGTCGCCGTGCAGGAGCTGTTGCATGCTGCGCACGAGCAAGCCGCCGCCGATGAGCAGGAGCATCGACAAGGCGATCTGCGCCACGACCAGCGCGCGCCCGAAAGGAATGTTGGCTCTGCCGCCGACTCGCGTCGCACCCATCAAGTTGCGCCCCTGCGAGCGCAACGACGTCGCGAGGTCGACCCGCGTCGCGCGGAACGCAGGCAACAGGCCGAACAGGAGCACGCAGGCAAGCGTCATTGCCGCCGTGAACGCGAGCACACGCGCATCCAGTGTCGTATCGATCGCGACCGGGCCGGCGACGACCGAACCACCGCGCACGGTCGTGAGCAACACGCGGCTGCCCCAGGCCGCCGCGAGCAGTCCCAGCACGCTCGACACGATCGTGAGCAACGCACCCTCGACGAGCAATTGCTGCATCAACCGCCCGCGGCCGGCACCGAGCGTCATGCGGACCGTCATCTCGCGGCGGCGCGCAACGATGCGCGCGAGCATCAGACTCGACACGTTCGCGCAGACGACCAGAATGACCAAACCGACCGCTCCCATCAGGACCCAGAGCGCCGTCGCATACTCGGCGCGCCGTTCGGAGAACCCCCGGGCGCCCGACACGACTTCGATGGGATTTTGCTTGAGACCATCCCGGAACTGCGACAGCGCACGGCCGGAGAGATTTTCGGCAATCGAGCTCGGCTCGATCGCACTGATCTGGTGACTCGCCTCCTCGAGCGTGACGCCCGGCTTGAGGCGGCCCATCATCATGAGCCACGACCACGTGCGGTCATTCAAGAGATTCATACTCGGCTGAATCGCGGGGTCCATCATCATCGGCAGCCAGAAGTCCAACGGCTGGCCGATGATGTCGCCGTCGAAACCCGGCGGCGTGACCCCGATGATCGTCACGGCGACGTCGTTGACGCGCATGACGCTGCCGATCGCCGCGCGCGACCCCGCGAAGCGACGCTGCCAGTAGTCGTATGTGATGACCGCTACGGGATCTTGTCCCGGCGTCTGGTCTTCGGCCGCGGTGAAGATGCGCCCAGCGTACGCGGGCACACCAAGCACGGAAAAGAAATTGCCCGTCACGAATCGGGCGTGCGGCTGTTCGACCGTTGCCCCGGGGCCCGAGCCCATCTGCACGTCAATCGGACCAGACCATCCGTTGGCGTACATGTCGGTGAACACCGTGTTGCGTGCGCGCACGTCCCTGTAGAGGAGGAACGACACGAACGCGGTAAGCGGAGCGCCGACGTTGTTGTTGTTCACCTGGGTCGGGTCGGTCACGATCACGAGCTGCTCGGGATGGGCGACCGGAAGGCGACGCAGCAAGAGCGCATCGACCAGCGTGAAGATCGCGGTGTTGGCGCCGATGCCCAGTGCGAGCGTGGCGATCACCGTGAGCGTGAACGCTGGCCGGCTCCCGAGCGATCGAATCGCATAGCGCACGTCGCGCAGCACCGACTCCAACCGGGCCGTCCCGCGGCTGTCCCGACTCGCTTCTTTCATCTGCTCCACGCCGCCGAATTGAAGGCGTGCGCGGCGGAGCGCCGCCTCGGGCGGCATGCCCTGCCGCTCGTACTTCTCCGCCTCGTGTTGGATGTGAAAGCGGAGCTCCTCGTCGAGCTCCCGCTCGACGGAGCTCCGGGAGAAGACCGCGCGCACGCGGTAGCGGATGTCGCTCAGCAGTGACGAGAGCATGGAGAATCCCTGAATTATGACATTCGTAATACGAGGGCGACGGCGGTCGTCAAGCGCTCCCAATCCTGCGCTTCCGCCTCGAGGCGTTTGCGGCCGGTGCGGGTGAGCTCGTAGTACTTGGCTCGGCGATTGTTGTCGGACGCGCCCCACGAGGCGGTGATCCAGCCGCGGCGCTCGAGCCGATGCAGCGCCGGATAGAGCGAGCCTTGCGGGATCTGCAGCGTTGCGTGCGAGACTTGGTGGATGCGCTCGGAGATCCCCCAGCCGTGCATCGCCTCGAGCGAGAGGGCTTTGAGGATCAGGAGATCGAGGGTGCCTTGCGGCAGGTCGAGTTTATCGTCCGTCACAGTTCCTCTTATGCTTCTACAGGGGAGTGAAAGTATGCACTCACTCTTGTAGAAGCACAAGGGTTCGGCGCCGTCCGACGGGCTCCTGACGATTTCGGGCGCGGATTCGTCCGATGCGCCCGTCGGCAGGTGGCCCACGTCCCCGGGTAGACAGCCGAGACGTGCGTATGGTTGAAGGCCGGACGAAAATGTCCATCCGGCCGCACACGCCGAGCCGAGTCCGTATTGCGCGGTTGGTAAGCTGACTACATATTAAGCTGACTTCCTAATCCAACTGCCTATGACGCCCAGTTCTGCCTCCGGGACCCGCGCCGCCCTCGGCCCCGGCACCCTCGAGATGCTCGTGCTCAAGACGCTCGACGCCGGCACGATGCACGGATACGCGATCGCCCAATACCTCGAGCGACTCTCGCATGACGTCTTGTCGGTCGAGCAGGGCTCGCTCTACCCCGCCCTCGAACGCCTTCAGGCCAAAGGGTGGGTGACGTCGAAGTGGGCACAATCGCCGACCGGACGCCAGGCGCGCTACTACACCATCACGGCGTCCGGTCGCAAGCAGCTCGGGACCAAGAAGACCGAGTATGACCGCATCGCGCTCGCCATCGCGCGCGTGATGCGCAGCACCTGACCGCCGCGCCGCCACGACGACGTACGAATCCGTGTCGCTCTTCGACGGACTTCGCTACCGGCTCGGCGCCGTGATTCGCCCGTCACGCCGCGCCCGAGACATCGGGCGGGAGATCGCCTTTCACCTCGAGCTCGACGCCGAGCAGCGCGCGCACGCGTCGGCCGGCACGCTGTCGCGCGGCGACGCCCGGATCGCGGCGCGGCGCGCGTTCGGAAATCCCACCTACATGCAGGAGGAGGCGCGCCGTATGACTGCCGTCGAATGGCTGGACTCCGTGAAACGCGATCTCGCGTTTGCCGCTCGCACGTTCGCCCGCGCCCCGGGTTTCACCGCTGCCGTCGTCGTCAGCCTCGGCCTCGGCATCGGGGCGAACGCGGCGATCTTCAGCGCGCTCCAGGCGATGCTCCTTCGGCCGCTCCCATTCAGCGAGCCGGATCGCTTGGTGGACGTCGGACTCACGCGGGCCGGAAACCCGAACCGGCCGGCGGCCGATGACATCGTGTGGTCGTATCCGAAATTCGCGATGCTGCGCGACGCGCAGCACGTCTTTTCCAACGTGGGCCTCTACAGCGCCGACCCTGTCACGGTGAATGGCGGCGGCGGCACCGCCGAACGCGTCGACGGCGAAGTGGTCGGCGGCCGTTATTTCAAGACATTAACGGTGCTGCCGATCGTCGGGCGGCTGTTCGCGCCCGAGGAGCTCGACCGGGTGGGCGCACCACCAACCGTGATCGTGAGCGAGGGACTGTGGCAGCGGCGATTCGACGCCGACCCCTCGGTGATCGGTCGCACGCTCGATATCGATGGCGCGCGCCACACCATCATCGGCGTGATGCCGTCCAGCTTTACCGGGCTGTCCGGCCGCGCGGACGTATGGATGCCGATCGCGGCGGAGTATCCCGCCGAGCTCACCGCGACGTGGGACCTGAGCTTCACGATGGTCGCGCGACTCGCGCCGGGCGTTACGCTCGCGCAAGCGCAGGACGCCGTGAAGACGCTCGGCGCGCGCATCGATGCCGCTACGCCGTACCCGTCGGCGCGTGAGCGCTGGGGCGCAAGTGCGCGCCCGCTCGACGCGACCCGCGTCGATGCCAGAGTTCGGCGATCGCTCCTCGTCGTCGCCTATGCCGCCGCCCTGATGCTCCTCGCGATGACGGCCAATGTCGCCGGGCTCCTCCTCGTGCGCGCAAAACGCCGCGAGCACGAGATCGCGATGCGGGTCGCGCTCGGGGCTGGGCGTGCGCGGCTGATCCGGCAACTCCTCACGGAAAGTTTGCTGCTCTCGCTGGCGGGCGGGGTCGCCGCGTTCGCCCTGGCGGCGGCCGGCGTCAAACTCCTCTCGGCATTCAACCCCGCGGCATCGCTCCGCGTACAGAACTTGGGCGGGCTCGGCGTCGTGAGCTTCTCGCGCATTCGCCTGGACGATTTCACGCTTCTCGCCGCCGGCACGCTCGCGCTGATCACCGGTCTCCTTTTCGGGCTGGTGCCCGCGATGCATGCGACGCGCGCATCGCTCGCCGCCGGCACGAGAGGGCGCCACGGCCGATCACCGCGGCGCGCTCTCGGCATCCGGGGCCGCGGCGCCCTCTCGGCGCTCGAGATCGCGCTCGCGATCGTGCTCGTGACCGGCTCCGGTCTGATGCTGCGGAGCCTTCGAAAGCTCACGGACGTGAACCCAGGCTTCGATGCCTCGCGCACCCTGACGATGCGGCTCAACCTGCTCGCCGACAGCTCGGCCGTGCGCGCGAGCACGAGCTATTATGATCGTTTGCTCATGGGCGCGCGTGCGACTCCGGGTGTCACGAGCGCCGCGCTGACCGCGTGTCCACCCCTGAATGGCGGATGCAACCGGACATTCGTCGAGCTGCTCGACCGGCCGCCCGTATCGAGCAATGACGAACCGATCGTCGGCGTGCATTGGGTGACGCCGGGGTGGTTCGCGCTCGCCCGCGTCCCGGTGCTGCGCGGCCGCGACTTCTCTCGCGGGGACGTCGCGGGGACACGACGCGCCGTCATCATCAGTCAATCGGCCGCGCGCGCGCTGTGGCCTGGACAGGATCCGATCGGCCGGCCAGTGCGCGTCGGCCAGGGCGGCTTCGGCAAGGACACGGGATTGGTCGTCGGCGTTGTCGGCGACGTGCGGTATCGCTCGCTCGACTCGGCCGCCGCGCCAGATTTCTATTTACCATTTGCTCAATCCCCGCGCCCCGCCGCCGTCCTGTTTCTCCGGACTGCCGGCGACCCGGACGCGCTGCGCGCGCCGGCGGAGCGCCTCGTGCGCGACATCGATCCCAAGATTCCGGCGTTCGACGTGCGAACGATGGACGCCCGCGCGGGCGATGCCACGGCGCAGGCGCGCTTCGGCGCGATCCTCATCACCCTGTTCGCCGCGATGGCGCTCCTGCTCGCGACGCTCGGCGTCTACACCGTGATCTCGTCGACGGTGAGCACGCGCATGCGCGAGATCGGCATCCGTGTCGCGCTGGGCGCGACGCGCGCTCGGGTCTCATGGCTCGCCGTCACCGATGGCGCACTGGTCGTGCTGGTCGGGACCGTGCTCGGGATTCTCGCCGCGTTCTGGTCGACACGCCTGCTCGGCGCGCTGCTCTTCGACGTGGCGTCGTCGGACCCGACGACGTTCGTCGCGACAATCGCCTTGCTTGCCGTGGCTGCGATGACGGCCGCGATCGCGCCGCTACGCCGGGCGGCACGAGCGGACCCGATGACGGTCTTGCGGCAGGAGTAGCGCAGCCGGCACGCCGATGAGGATTCTTATAATGCGCCGAATGCCCAAGCGCGGATGCGCCGTGCGTCGAGCCGTTACCGCGTCGCGGTTCGCGCCGGCGGCTCCGCGACGATGACCGGACCGTTGAGCGTACGCAGAAACGCCTCGAGCTGTCGCAGCTTCGTCGGCGTCAAGTGCAACGCTTCGAGCTCCGAGTGCCCGACCGCGGCGGCGGGCGCCCGATTGTAATGATCGAGCACCGCGGCCAAGGTCGAGAACTCTCCGTCGTGCCCATAGGGCGGCCGTAGCGCGACGTTGCGGAGTGATGGTGTGCGAAACGCGGCAACGAGCTCGGCGCCCGTGCGCTTTGCGTAGCGCAGTTCCGCGCAATCGTCCGCCGAGGCGTCGCTGTACCGACCCAGGCAATTGAAGTCACTGGCATCGGCGAGCCTGATGCCCGCGGCGCGGCCCGAGTCCGGCGGCTGCGCGGCGCCCACGCCGACGTTGTGGAATTGATCGTATTGTCGGTTTGGCAGGTGGCACGTGGCGCACGCGACGCAGCCGTTGATGCTGAAACTGCTATCAAAAAACACTCGTCGCCCGAACGCCGCCGCCATCGCGTTCGACGCGTACCGGTTCGACGGATCGGCCGGTGGATCGCCCAGGTGCGTGAGCGTGAGCGACTGCAGTTTCGCCGACGCGTCCGCCGACCAACCGTCCGGGATCGTCGATCGCGCGAATCCCGACGCGGCGATCGTGGCCGCGCCGCACGCCGCGAGACATGCGCCGAACGCGAGCCGCCGCGTCATGCTCCGCATTCGTCAGCGCAACTGGAGGTTGAACCTGACGCTGTCCGTTCCCGCGGGTGCCTGGATCGCGAACTTGACGACCCACCAGCCGGACATGCTGAACTTCATTCCATCGATGCGGTAATCGCCGCCGTCGGGCACGCCGCTCATCGCGGGACTCGTCGGCAATCCGTGCCCATGCTCCGGCATCCCGCCGTCGACACAGATCGTCGCGCCGTCGACCGCTACGCCGGTCGTGTCTTCGACGTGCAGAATCCACTCGTGGAGCTTGCCCGTGGGCGGCTCCGCATCGGGCGCTTTGATCGAGACGCGATACAGCCCGCTCTGCGTCACGCGCGTGCGGCTGAAGTCGCGCGCGTCGGCCGGAATGAAATCCTTCTTCCAGCCTTGTTGGATCGCGCACGCCTGAGGCGACGCCTTGGTTGCCGTGACGGCGATTGCGCAAACCACCGCCGCGGCGGGACGAAGGACCGTCCGATCGAGTCGCATGATGCCGAGCGTCATCCGGGAAAGGACGAACGTTGACGAGTCGATGACACACTAGCATCACGATCGATGCGCCGAGTGATGATTTGGTATCGGAGTTGTGCGAAAATTGTCCGGTGCGCCGCCGTGACGCGCTATTCCCGGGCCCACCTTGACGCACATACCGACTGGTCTGTATTGTGATCGCGTGCCGACGAGACCAGCCCCCCGCCCCGCTCCCGCCCGAACGCCCAGCCACGCCGAGGCCACGCGCCAGCGCATCCTTCGCGCGGCCTTTCTCGAGTTCTATCGCAACGGCTTCCAGGGCGGCAGCATCAACGACATCATCGCGGCCGCCGGTGTCACCAAAGGCGCGCTCTTTCACCATTTCTCGAGCAAGCAGGCGCTCGGCTACGCCGTCGTCGACGAGTGCATCGAGCCGCTCGTGCTCGAGCGCTGGCTCGCTCCGCTCGACGACACCACCGATCCCATCGCCGATCTCGAGCACGTGTTCCGGAAGTACGTGAAGGAAGACATCGAGACCGGATCGTGGGTGCAAGGCTGTCCGCTCAACAATCTCGCGCAGGAGATGTCGCCGCTCGACCAAGGCTTTCACTCGCGCATCGACCGGCTGTACTCGATGTGGCGGAAGCGGTTCGGGGCGGCGCTCGCGAGCGGTGTGAAAACCGGAGCTGTCCGGAAGCAGGTCGATCCGAAATCCGCGGCGGCAATGCTCGTCGCCGGCCAGATGGGCATCTGGGGCTCCGGCAAGAGCTCGCGCCGCAAGTCGGTCATGGTGCAGGCCAACGAAGCGCTCTGCGATTATCTCAATTCACTGAAGCCATAGCACGTCGCACGGCAGTCCGCGGTTCCACTTCAACCGGTGTCGTCCCATGCTCATGTCAGATCTGCGATTCGCGTTGCGCAGCCTCTCCCGGTCGCGGGGCTTCGCGCTTGCCGTGATCGTCACGCTCGGTCTCGGCATCGGCGCGAACACGGCGATCTTCAGCGTCGTGCGCGGCGTCATGCTTCGCCCGCTCCCGAACCGCGACGGCGATCGCCTCGTGTACATGCGCCAGTCGACGAACGGACCGGGCGGCGAGAACATCGCGTTCTCCGTCCCCGAGATCAACGATTTCCGCGAGTCCTCCAAGACGCTGGGCGGAATCGCCGAGTATTCGCCAATCACGTTCACGCTGATCGGCGATCACGCCGCCGAGCGGCTCTCGGCCGGTCTCGTGACGGGCAATTACTTCAGTGTGATGGGACTCTCACCGGTCATCGGCCGCGCGTTCGGTCCGCAGGACGACGGCCGCGGTGCCGCGCCTGTCATGATCCTGACGCACGAGTACTGGGAGTCGAAGTTTGGCGGTGATCCGTCGATCGTCGGCAAGACGCTGCGCGTCGGCGGCAAGGCGGTGACCGTCGTCGGCGTTCTACAGGCCGCGCCGTACTTCCCCGGGAAAATCGACGCGCTGATGAACTTGGTGAACAGCGAGCATCACCTGAGCGCGACGATGCTCACCGGGCGCACGCATCGCATGACGGAGGTGGTCGCGCGGATGGCGCCCGGAGCTACCCTCCAGCAGACACGGACGGAAGTCGGCGCCATCACGGACCGCGTCCACAAGCAATACCCGGAATCGTACGACGCGGCCTCGAACTATCACGTGACGGTCACGCCCTATCGCGAAGTGCTCGGCGAAAAGGCGAAGCTGACACTCTGGCTGCTGATGGGCGCCGCGGCATTCGTCCTCATCATCGCGTGCGCGAACGTGGCGAACCTTACGCTCATGCGGGGCGTCCGTCGCGAGCACGAGCTCGTGATCCGCGCGGCGCTCGGCGCCGGCACGGCGCGGCTCCGCAAGCTGCTCCTCGTCGAGAATCTGCTGCTCGCGCTGATGGGGAGCACGCTCGGACTGGCCATCGCGTTCGGCGGCGTGCGCATGTTGACGGCGCTCGCGGCGCGCTACAGCCCGCGCGCCGACGAGATTCGCATCGACGGCGTGGTGCTCGCGTTCACGCTGGTGCTCGCCGTCGTCGTCTCGATCATCTTGTCGTTCGCGCCCAGCCTGGCGAGCGAGGCGTCGCTGAGCGCGTCGCTCTCGGCCGGCGCCCGGCGTTCGACCAACGTGCGCCGCCAACGACTGCAGCAGATGCTGGTCGTGGCGCAGGTCGCGGTGTCGGTGATGCTGCTGACCGGCGCGGGACTCCTGATGCGGACGATGCAGCAGTTGTCCGAGGTGAACACCGGTCTGACGAGCGACAACATGCTGACGATGGAAGTCCCGAAGGACTTCAACGGCTTCAAGACGGATCAGATGATCGCCGACTACGAGCGGATGCGGCAGCAGCTCGCGTCGCTGCCCGGCGTGCAGGAGGTGGGGCTCGGCTCGACGATGCCGCTGCGCAGCGCAGGCATCGTCCTCGACGTCAAAGCCCAAACACATCCGCTCTCGCCCGGCGAAGCGCAGCCGCAGGGTGAGTATCGCTCGGCGAATCCGGATTATTTCCAGGCATCCGGTATTCCGCTGCTGCAGGGTCGTGCGTTCACCGACAACGACGACTCGTCGTCCGCCAAGGTCGTGATTCTCAACAAGACCCTCGCCGACCGGTTGTTCGGGAACAAGAATCCGATCGGCCAGCACGTGGCGTGGACCGGCGACGTGCTGCGCTTCATCGGGATCTCCGACGAGTGGCGCACGGTCGTCGGCGTCGTCGGCAACACGAAGGACGGCGGTCTCGACGCGGTGCCGCTCCCGGTGATGTTCCTACCGTTCGCGCAGAGCGACATTCCGATCGGCGGGTTCGTGATTCGCGGCAAGGGTGACGCGGCGACGCTCGCGCCCGCGGTGACGCGGGCGCTCCGTCAGGTCGCGCCCGAGCAACCGATCCAGCACCTGATGACCGTCGCGCAGATTCGGGACGAGAGCGTCGCGCCGCGGCGGCTCAACGCGATGCTCGTATCGTCGTTCGGGCTGCTCGCGCTTCTGGTCGCCGCCGTCGGCATCGCGGGCGTGCTCGCGTTCTCGGTGAGCGCGCGGACGAACGAGATCGGCATTCGCATGAGCCTTGGCGCCGACAGCGGCCGCGTGCAGCGGATGATCATTTCCGAGGGCGGACTGCTCGTCGGGCTCGGGCTGGCGGTCGGCGTGATCGGCGCGCTGTCGTTGTCGCGCCTGATGCAGGGGCTGTTGTTCGGCGTGCAGCCGCACGATCCGGTGACGCTCGCCGGCGTCTCGGCGGTGATGGCGATCGTGGGGATCCTGGCGTGCTGGATTCCGGCGATGCGCGCCGCGCAGATCGATCCGGCGGTGGCGCTGCGGAGTTAGCCGGTCGAGGCGATGATTAGTATTCTATAACAGCCAGCGCGCCCGGACCCGGCGCGCTGGCGCCCGACTCGAATTGTCGCCAAGTTGGTCGCGGCCCCAGCCCATGCCGCGTGCCTGATCTCTTGGCTCGACTCCAGGAACTCTTCGCGCACGACTACGAGGTCGTGGGCGAGCTCGCGCGCGGAGGGATGAGCCGGCTCTTCGTCGCCCACGATCGCGTGCTCCGCCGCAAGGTCGTCATCAAGATCCTGCCGCCCGAGTTCGCGACCGAGACGACCGCCGAGCGATTCAAGCGCGAGGCCGAGATCACGGCTCGCCTCCAGCACCCGCACATCCTGCCGGTCATCTCGGCGGGCGTGCACGGGGATCTCCTCTACTACGTCACGCCGTTCGTCGCCGGCGAGTCGCTCCGCGCTCGTCTCGATCGCGACAAGAGAATCGAGCCCGGCGAGGCGGTGATGCTCCTCGCCGAAGTCGCCGACGCCCTCGGCTTCGCGCACGCGCAGGGCGTGGTGCACCGCGACATCAAGCCGGAGAACATTCTCCTCCAGGGCGGCCACGCCGTCGTCGCCGACTTCGGCATCGCGTCGGCGCTCGCCACACCGACGTCGGGCGACCGGCTCACATTCACGGGCATGTCGCTCGGCACCGTTGGCTACATGGCGCCCGAACAAGCCGTGGGCGAACGCGACATCGATGCGCGCGCCGACATCTACGCGCTCGGCGTCGTGGGATACGAGATGCTCGCCGGCCGACCGCCCTTCGTCGGCGCGAGCGGACAGGAGATCGTCGCCGCGCACCTGACGCATGAGCCGCCGCGCATCGAGCAGTTCGCCAGCGACGTGCCCGTCGCGCTCGCGCTCGCGATCGAACGCGCGCTGGCCAAGAAGCGCGACGACCGGTTCGAGACGGCGACGCAGTTCCGAGCCGCGCTGCGCGCATCGGTGCCGATGATGGCGACCATGGCGCGCACGATGCCGGTGCGCCTCGCGGCGATTCGGCGCGGCGGTCTCCGCGCGCTCCGATGGCCCGCGATCGCGCTCGTCGCGCTCGGCGTCGTCGCGGGTGGATTTTACGTGCGGCACGGTCGCGCGCGCAGCGCACCCAGTGACATCGTCACGGTCGCGATCGCG
>Ga0207702_10005015_pt1 | contig 11633 bp, 8 predicted proteins | sample KBSCornC62_FD_184302 | JGI IMG/M metagenome (GOLD analysis project Ga0207702, IMG submission 184302) | Corn rhizosphere microbial communities from Kellogg Biological Station, Michigan, USA - KBS Corn C6-2 (SPAdes) (version 2) | ecosystem: Host-associated > Plants > Roots > Rhizosphere > Soil ...
ATAGGTGATTTTCGCGTTGGGGAACTCCGCCTTCATTCCGTCCAAGACACTAACCGTATGCGTCGGAGTTCCGTTGTAATTACCAAGCAAAACCGCAGTCTGATCAGCCAACGGGCCCACGACGACTATGTTACTAGCCAATTTCAGTGGCAACACGCCGTCATTCTTCAATAGGACCATGGCTTCATTCGCCATGCGCCGCGCTAGGGCGCGGTGGTCGGCGCTTTCAAGATTGCTTTTTTCAATCTCCCTGTACGGCACCATCTCCGGCGGGTCGAACATTCCGAGTCGGATGCGCGCAGTAAACAGACGAACCAGCGCAGTATCAACCGCGCTCTCGGGAAGGTAGCCCTGTTGCACTGCCTCGACGTACGGCTTGTAATCGTGATCGTCGGTCACCTTTCCCGGGCCGTCAATGCACTCATTGTCCATACCGCGTTGCAGGGAGATGGCCGAGGCCTGCGCCTGCGTGGGGCGATAATGGTGATCTCGGAAAATATTGCGAACCGCATCGCAGTCCGAGACTACGTATCCCTGGAAATGCCACGCCCCACGAAGCGTGTCCTGTAGTAGAAACTCGTTGGCGCAGGCGGGCTGGCCATTGATGGCGTTGTAGGCGCACATTATGGAGCCAGCGTGGCCTTCGACAACCGCAGCGCGAAATGCAGGCGTGTACGTGTCTAGCTCGTCGTGCTTGCTGACATCCACGTCGGTGAAGTGGCGCGTGGGCTCAGGTCCGCTATGTACCGCGAAGTGCTTAGGGGTCGAAATGACTCGAAAATAATGGGGATCATCTCCTTGCATTCCAGTGACGAACGCTACAGCCATGCGCCCGCTGAGGAAGGGATCTTCTCCATAGGTCTCCTGGCCGCGGCCCCAGCGCGGGTCGCGGAAGATGTTGACGTTCGGCGCCCAGAAATCCAGGCCGCGAAAAAAGCCTGAGTTTCCATCCTGTAGAGCTTGAGCGTGGACGATCCGGCCTTCGGTGCCAATTGCCGTTGCCATTTCATGAATCCGCGGCGTATCGAACGTTGCGGCAAGTCCGATAGGCTCGGGAAATTCGGTTGTGCCGTCAGCAACGACGCCATGCAGGGCCTCACTCCACCAGTCGTAGGCTGGAACCTTGAGGCGAGGAATTGCCCGTGCCTGATTCACCAGCTGCGAGGCCTTCTCCTCGAGAGTCATGCGGTGTATCAAGTCTGCCGCGCGCTCTTCGGGCGAAAGCTTAGGGTTCAAGTACGGCGGGTTCGAAGTGTCTTGCGCCATGGCAACGCATCCAATGAAGATGACGGCGGTTATCACTCGGTAAATGACCTTTTCGGAATGATTCATCTCTTCTCCCTACGGAACATGGTTATCGACAACCTGCGCGAAAGCAGAGATTCTGGCTGAAAAATGGCAGCACGTGATTCTGGAACCGATCTGCAACGGCGCTGGTGTGAGTTCCCTTATAGATCTCGAACCCGTGCTTGATGCCGTATGTGTCCAAAACATCATGCAACTTGCCGGTGTCGACCTTCAGGCCATCCTGATCGCCGACATCAAGCGAAATAGCGCGGTACTTGCGCAGCGGCTCGATGTATTGATCAATAAAAGCTAATGGAGCATTCGCGCTAAATTTAGCCATGACGTCTGGCTGAGGCTGTCCATCCTTCATCGGAAGATCAAGAAAAAGTGGGGGAGTCTTCGGGTCCGGGGCCCAGGCTGCCGCGCTGGCAAGCTGGGCACGAGCGAAGAACGATAGCTTGGACGAATCTTCCGGAACCTTCACGGCTGCAAGGGCTTTTTCGATCTCCGGATTTGGTGTCGCGAAAAATCGTGGAGACAAGCAACATGGGCTCATGATGTACAGGCTACCGAACACATCGGCGTGTTTCATTCCGATGCGGGTTGCGCCGTAACCACCCATCGAATGGCCAACCAGACCGCGACTGGCGCGCTCAGGAATGGTGCGGTAATGGGCATCGATGTAGGCAACAACATCGTGGGCGATGTAGTTCTCGAAGTCTCCCGTAGTCACGGAACTGGAGTACATGGAGCCGTTGTGCAGCGTCTTGGAATCGGGCAGTACAACGATCATCTCTTTCGCGCCATGGGCAAACGCGCCCTCAATGGTTTGGGGCACGTGAATCTCGTGCGTCCATTGTTCGGCGCCGATCGAGTAGCCGTGCAATGCATACACCACCGGGTAGCGCCGCGATTTCTCCTTCGCGTAGCTGGGAGGCAGGAAGACGAACACGTCCCGATCCACAGCGTCGCCCTCCAGATTTCCTTCTAGATAGGTCCCGTGAATCTTAATGCGTTCCACGGTTACCGGCTTGGCACCTGGCACCACGGGAGGCACTTCGGTTTGCACCTGGGCGAACATTCGAAATCCCGAAACAAGCGTCAGAGCAACGAGCACGACTGAGAGTAACCTCGCATTCATCATGAACAGTCCTCTCTAATGAGCTTCCTTTTCTGCGAATCTGCTTTGCTTTCCAACCTTCGGCTTGTAGCCACATGCATTCGACACTACTGCACAGCAAATGAGTAAATGTTGACGCTGAACGGCGGAGCGGACAAAACATCTGGTACGAATGTAAGTCCTTGTTCTTGCACTTCAACGTTGGGCTTCCGCCCTACCGTGATGGTTGCATCAACGCTTGAGGGCGCCATGCGCCACAGATGTCCTTGACTTGAAAGCTTCGCGCCGCTGATGGACAAATTCATATGCTGCTCGGAGTCGGACGGATTCAGCACCGCGAGGGTCAGAGTCTTGCGATCCTCGCTGAGCGCAGCGCTGACATCCAAGGGATAGGTGTCGCTGCCCGGATTCACTGCCGGCTGGTCCCCGCCCGCCGGATAGATCGGCTTTGGCTGCGGCGAATTGCCTGAAACTTCAACTGGGATTGTGCCGAAGTGATCGCGATACATTTTGAAGAGAAGACCGGTCGGGTTCAAAACCGCCTCCGTGCGGCTCTCGCTCATCATTGCGGTGGCAAAGGTGAACGCGCCCAACTGATACAAATCGGAATGGCGGAACATTTCGTGGAATGCCCAAGCGTAAGCGGGAACGACCTTGTAGGAACTTGCCGAAGGTCCGTTCGGCGAGGGAATAATGTATGCCCACTCGTCCAGGCTGATGGGTACGGGCTTGTCTCTGAGCGCGGGAATTCGCTTCAGGTATTCCTGGTAATGCTCGTACTTCACCCGCACCTGCGCTGCGGGCGCGCGCTCAAACTCAATCAGAGCTTGCGGGCCCGTATCGACCTTTTCGCCGGTCTGGAGATTTGTCCGCTTGCCAGCCGTGGAGTAGTAGTGCTCGCTGATCATGTCCATGTTGTCGAGGCAGTGGGCGAGCAGGTTGCCACTCCAATCCCCGGCGGAAAGATAATCGGGAACAATCTGGCCATTCAGCCGCTTTGCCTGTTTTGACCCCGTCATGGCATCGGGCATGGCGCCCGCAGCGATCAGCTTGATGCTGGGATCAACTTTGCGCATCGCCTTTGCGAACATATCGTGCTTCAGTTCCCATTGCGCGACCGGCATAAAGCCTAGTTGCCACTCGCCCCAAGGTTCGTTGCCAATTCCCCAGAACTTGATGTGATACGGCTCAGGATGCCCATTTGCAGCACGCCACTTGCCCATCGGCGTTGTGGCCGCGCCATTTGCGTATTCCACCAGCTGTGCCGCGGACCACTCATCGCCAAAGCCGCCGTTCACCGTGACATATGGCTCGACCTCCAGCAGGTGGCAAAGAGTCATAAATTCGTCGGTGCCGACGTCGTTCGGCTGAACGGCGTGCCAAACCGGATCCATGATTGGCGGTCGCCTGTCGGGATCGCCCACTGCATTGCGCCACTCGTGGCCGGAAACGAAGTTTCCTCCCGGCCAGCGATACACCCCGGAATGCAACTGTTTCAGCGCCGCAATGACTTCTGCGCGAAACCCTTGAATGTTGTTGGCGGGCATCAGAGAAACCGCCCCGATATGGAATGACCCGGCGCCGGTGCCAACAATTTCCAGGTGAGCATCATCGCTGTCGGATTGTGCTGTGAAACTCAGCGGAACTCTTCGGTAGCCGTTGCCTAATTTGTTGATTGCAACAGTCTGGCGATCGCCCGTGCCGTCACCCCATACCAGGTTCACCTTAACCATCGCGCCCGGAGTGCCTTCGACAACAATTCGCCCCGTGTACGACTTTCCTTTTCGGACTGCTAGGCCAGACTGCTGGAACCCGTGGAGTTCGCTCGCGCTCAACTTCACCATCGGCGTGTGCTCGCCTACATAAACATCGGTTGTGTCCATGACTACGAATTCGCCCGGACCAATAGGCAACCAGTGGCGCAGCCCTACGCGTCGCCAACTTGGGCCCTGTGTTTCAGCCGGCGGATTCGATGTGATCGCGTAATAGAACTTGCGATCATCGAGCATCTCCGCCCAGATGTTGTTGTTGACGATTCCGCCGATGTGTTCGAGAAACTGACCGTAAATGTATTTCGAGATCGAAGGGCCTGTTTTCGAAACATCAATCTTCACGTTTACCGGCTGGCTTTGGGCAAACGAGACCATCGAAAGGACGAGCAAGGAAAACAACAGCACGGCAGATTCAGAATTCCTTTTGTTGAAAGACATTACAAATTTCCTCGGTAGATGCCTCTTTGTTGAACGCGCCGCCGGACCGCCACCGACGGCAACTCACATGGATACCTCAGAAAACGTTTACTGTCAAATCTAAAGCGATTTAGTTGCCCAGTGTAGATAAGTCTTTATCCTGCGGGAACAGTTCCTTCTAACCGCAACTGTGCAGAACCTCAAGCGCCTTCTCCGGTCCTCAGCCATCCTACAGACCTGTTCTAGTTACAAGCCTAGAGAGCGAACGAAGAAGATTCGACGGGTTAAGCTCGCGACTGAATGAAAAGATTGCTTTGCGGGCCTAATTTTCCAACACCCACGCCTGTTTTCGTCAATCGACTTTCGAGCGGCAGGTCGAGTCGTATTGCCAGGAACTTTTTCCAGTCTCTACCCGTACTGGGTTCAAGAATCGCTTCGCAAGGAGCACGGATGACCTCGCTCAACAGGAATGGCAGAATCGCAGGGTTGCTCTACCTCACACTCCTGACTGCACCTTTGCGCCTCCTCTATATTCCCGGCAAGCTGTTTGTGGCCGAGAATGCGACCGCCACGGCGAATAACATAGCTGCGCACGAGACACTCTTTCGCCTCGGCATTCTCAGCGACCTGTTCACCGCGACGATGGCCATCTTTCTCACCCTGGCCCTTTATCGGCTGTTCAAAGACGTGGACCAAGGGTTGGCTCGGCTGATGGTGATCCTTGGGGCGCTAATGGTGACGCCTATCTATTTCCTGAACACGATCAACGATGCTGCTGCACTGCTGCTCGCCCGTGGGGCAAATTTCCTATCTGCCATCGACAAGCCGCAACGTGATGCCTTTGTAATGGTGTTCCTCCGCATGCATGGCCACGGCATACTTGCGAACGAAATATTTTGGGGACTCTGGCTGTTTCCGTTCGGCCTGCTTGTGTACAAGTCGGGGTTTCTGCCGCGCATTCTCGGGGTCTGGCTGATGCTCAACTGCCTTGCCTATTTGGCCACGAGCGTCACCGGCATCCTGTGGCCTCACTATGAACAGAGGGTCTCGAGCTGGTTTTTCCCCATAATGTTCGGCGAGCTTGCCGTCATGCTGTGGCTCATCATTATGGGCGCCAAGGAGAAGCATCCGCGAGCGACCGCCACATGATCTTGAGGGTGTCGCGCAAATGGTGGTCGCAAGTCTCGGTTTGTGGCTTGCCATTTTCGAAAACTTCGAAGTCCTCTTTATGCAGATCAGTGACCGGGTCTTTGCCCTTCAGAACTGTAAAGTTAACCATGGCGATAAATCCACAGTCAGTAACGTCTTCGGATCGTCTAGCGGTCTGGTTTCCTAGAATCTCGATCAAGTGCAACGCACAAGCGCCGGCATGAGCGAGCCCAGCCGATTGCCTCATGCAATGATTTTGCGAGCCTCGCCATCCGGGTCATCAACCATGCGGCATTCGGTACTCCAGATCATCGTTTTGTTGGTGTCAGGATCGGTCGGTTCCCACTTCAAGCCCGGCAGACTCGGGTTCCCCGTTGCAGCAAACGCCGCCCACGATGAAGCCATCTTCTTCGCGAGCATTTGCGCCTCGGGCGTGTTGCCCGTACCTTGTTCGCAGCGCTTGGTGTTGTCGAAACAGAATTGAAGCTCCGCGGTATGCCATGCACCAGGCAGGCCGTCGAGGATGGGCGTTTGCCAAGTGAAGTAGTAGGTGTAGGCTGGCGCCGCTTTGAGTTCTTGCTTCAATCTGGCCATTTTCACGACGTTGTTTCGCATTCCTAGCCCGCTCAGGAAATTGCCAGTACACATATACGAGAGGGTCTGGATTTTCTTTTGCGGGTAAGCCTTCTTCAACGCGGCGATGATTGCAGTCGCCTTTTCGTCGCCATAGGCTTTGGCGAGGGTCGCGTGCCACTCTTCTTCGGTCGGTTTGGAAGACATGCGATTCCCTTCTTCAGTTACCGAGCCGATGAGCATGGGCACGTTTTTGGAGACCTCCGGAGCAGAATCAAGGAAGGAGCGCATGTTGATAACCTTGCCGTCCACGCACGGTAACCAACCAACGCGCGGCTTGCCGGGCGCTCCCGGTCCCATGAAGGGCAGTCCCGGCGGATTGATCTTGGCAGCGGCTGCATTGCCGATAGCGAAAAGCTTGGCCCACTCCATCTTCTGAAGGGATCCGATGTCGTTCGGCGAAAGCCCGAGGTCTTTCATCACAAGACGCGCCAGTTCCGTTTGCTGCTCCTTGCTTGGAATATTGCCGCCGCCGCCGGATTGCGCCGAGGCGCGATGGAACAGACCTGCTGCCGAGGGCATGCCCATCAGCGTCGTCACCTTCGAGCCACCGCCAGATTGACCGTAAATCATCACCCGATCGGCATCTCCGCCGAAGTTCTCGATGTTGTCATGAACCCAGCGAAGCGCCGCCACCAGATCAGTCATGCCAACATTGGCGGAATCTTCGTAGGGAGGACCGCCGATTTCGGAGACATCGAAGAAACCGAGGATATTCAGGCGGTGATTGACGGAGACTTGCACCACATCGTGGTGACGCGCCATCTGCGCGCCCTCGTGCGACGGCAGTTCGTAAGAAGAGCCGAAGCTGAATCCTCCGCCGTGCATGTAAAACATGACGGGACGCTTGCCGGTCAGACTTGGCGTCCAAATGTTCAGCTTAAGCATGTCCTCGCTTTGCCAGCCGTCATCCCAATCTTGGATAAAGGTTTGCTCAGGGCTGGTCCACGGGTGCAGGTTTTGGGGACAGTTCGCTCCATAGACCAGTGCGGGATATTCATCCGTCCACGGCATCGGCGGCTTGGCGGGAAGCCAGCGGTTCTCTCCGGCCGTGGTCTGGCCGTACGGAACCCCCTTAAAGGTGAGAACACCGCCATCAAGAAATCCGCGTACCTTTCCGTATCGCGTCTTTGCAACCGCCGAACCCGGGGTTGAGCAGCCGCCGGGCCCCTGGTGTCCCGCCGTTTTGGTGCTGTCGGATGCGACTGCGCGCGTGCTGGCCGCAATGCCCACACCTGCCGTGGCGGAAAGGATCAGCGCCTCTCGGCGGGTGAGAACAGTACGGCTGGAAGATCTAGCCATTGAAAATTCGCCTCCTTCGATTGGAGCAGCCCAAAATGAATTGCTTTAGAGCAGTCGATACACGCCGATAATCACGTAAGGTTTATCTGTTGGCATGGGTTGCGGAATGGTCAATGTCCCAAAAATCGAGTGATTAAGCCAGTCATAAGGGCTGTCAACAGGCGCCTCGAAATCTAGTACCGATCGGACATAGGACCCGCTACTGTCCTCTTTATTCTTCGGCGTGTGTAACAACACGCGATTGATTACTTGTATCAGAAGGCCATCGCTGGTCTTCAGAGTGTAACGTGCGTTTAGTTCGGTGTCGCCATCGGGACGCGTCAGTTGCCAGTCGGCCGCCACCCGCAACCACTACCCCCGCAATGCTCGGCCCCTTGAATGTTCCGCCGGTGATCGGAATGAGCCGTCGTTCACCGTACTTACTCCTGCCGATATTTTGGAGGCTCCCATCTTACGGTTGATTATCAGCGTGGAATCCGCCAAGCTGTGCAGCATCTGGCGGCACTGCGCCACAGAAGGATCGCCTTCATAACGGGACCATTGCCCCTCCGGTCAGCCTTGACCCGCAAACTCGCCTTTGAGAATGCGCTCCACGAGATTCGAATCCGCGTTAATCCTCATCTGGTAGTTGAAGGCGACCATACGCTGGAGGGGGGAATGCGTGCCTTTCGAGAACTGATTGAAAAAGGGCTGCGCCCAACCGCTGTCATGTGCTCCAACGATATCTCGGCGATCGGCGTCATGCGGGAAGCCTTTGAACAAGGTATCAAGGTGCCAGAGGAGCTGTCTGTGATCGGATTCGATGACGTGCCAATTGCGAAGTTTACCATCCCTCCCCTGACAAGCGTCCGGATTTCAGGTGCAAAAATGGGCCGCTTGGCGTTCGAAGCTCTCATGGCGGGCCTTCAGCGGGAGAGATGCTCTGAGTCGAATACCGAGTACGTTGTGAACACTGAGCTCGTGCTGAGAGGTTCGACGGCTCTTGTTCTCCATACGCCAAAATCAGGTCCGTTGAACCGGGTTGTGCAGAGACCCACTTGGGAAAGGGAAGGATGATCATTTTTCGAACTCATGGATTGCAGTTGATCGCAAAGCCGTGCCATTTCCCTTGAATATCTCGGCGATATTCCCAGGTTTTGGGGGACTGGCCCTCGATTGAAGCGTTGATGGACAAGCCAGATCGTTTTCGGTGAACGGGGGCTTGACTCTATTCTCTGGACGATCCTTGGAGAAACGTCCCGACATTTGGTACAGGCTTTGAGTCCTGGGTCAGGGTTCATTTATCATCGACCGAGCGTGATATTCTCTTGCAAAATATCCTGCCGGCCCGCGGCATGGCAGTGCGCTGTGATTGTTCTTGTTTTATGGGCCTGCCATCCAGCGTCCGCCCAGGGCCCCTCTCCTGAGGCTGCCGTTGCCCTAGACCAACAAGGCCGCTTCGCCGAGGCCGCAGCCGCGTGGCAAGCAGTAACCCAAGCTAATCCGCGCGACTCGGTCGCTTTCGCCAGTCTTGGGCTCGACTTGGCGCGTCAGGAGAAGTACGCGGAAGCGGTCATCGCGTATCACAAGGCCGCGGCCCTGAATCCCAAGCTTCCCGGTCTGCAACTCAACCTTGGCTTGGCCGAATTCAAGCGGGGACACTTTGAGGCCGCCATCGCGCCCATGAAGGCAGCGACCCTGTCGGATCCCTCGAGTTTTCGCGGAAAGGTTTTGCTGGGCATGGCCTATTACGGGGCTGCGCAGTTTTCGGATGCAGTCAAGGTCTTGAAGCCTCTACCGGACTCAGACCCAGGCAACACCGAGCTTCGCAATGTCCTCGCCCAAAGCTGCTTGAAGTCCAAAGACTATGACTGTGCCCAGGAGCAGTTCCGTGCCATCCTGCGGCAGAATCCCGACTCCCCCGCTGCTCACATCCTGATGGGGGAGGCCCTTGACGGCTTGCATAGGACCGAGGAGGCTGTAGCTGAATTCAAAGCCGCCTCCGAGCTCGATCCCAAGCAGCCGGAGGTCCATTTCGGGCTTGGATACCTCTATTGGGAGCTGCGCAGGTTTGATGAGGCTAAGCGCGAGTTTCAGGCAGAGCTGGCCTTAAACCCAAAGCACGCGCAAGCGCAGGCCTATTTGGGGGACCTTGAGCTCGATAGTGGCCATTTGGATGAGGCCGAACGCCTGTTGGTTGAGGCTACCAAGAATTCGGACAAGGTACGAATCGCATATCTTGACCTTGGGAAGCTATATATGCTGCGGAAGAACTATGCCGGTGCCGCCGAAGCCTTCCAGCATGCTATCAAGATTGATCCCGCACAGTCCGACGCACACTTTCAGCTCGCGCGCGCTTACCAGGCCCTGGGAAGGAAATCAGAAGCAGAGGCGGAATTGGCGAAGAGCCGCGAGCTACATAAAAAGAATGATGAGTCCCTGGTTTTAAAGGGTGCACCTTCGCCTTCGCAGTAGATCTTTCGGGTTTGAGTGACGCCTCCCCAGATGCTGTTTTTCAGAGACCCAGACGAAAGCTGGCGTAAACGTCTTGTGATGGCTAGCGGTCCACGGCAGCTAGAATGTAGTCGGTAAGGATTTTCTCCGTCTGCTCGTGCATGCCTCGGGTTCCATAGTTGGTGCTCGTAATCACTGCGACCAGGTCAAGCCCCGGAACAGCAACGATCTTATTTCCGCCATTTCCTGACATGAAAAATGACGGATAGCTCTTCTCGCCGGATTTGAATGACTTTAGCCACCACAGGTATCCATATTCGGTGGCTTCATCAATGCGAGCATGTGGCTGCGTGGACCTGCGAACCCAATCTTCATTTACGATTCGCCGTCCCTTCCAGCTGCCGCCATCCAAGTAAAGTTGTCCAAGTTTCAGCAGATCGCGGCCACTGAGGCGCAAGCCGCCACCGGTTTGAGGAATGTTCAAAGGCGAATAAACCCACTGCGCATCAGTGATCCCCAGTGGAGCGAACAGCCGTTCTTGGGCAAATTGGTCGGTTCGCATACCGGTGGATTTCTCAAGAACTTCACTGAGCGTGAAAACTCCTCCGGTGCAATAGCTGAAGTTGCGGCCATAGGGAAGAGAGTCGATCCGCTCGCCTACTCGCATGCGTCCGCGAACGGGTAAATCGAGAATGAATTGCGCCCAGTCTTCGACCAGATACATGCGCTCTTCGTTTCCCCGAGAAAAGTCGTTCCAGTCGTCGCACTCGAGCGCTGAGCTCATTGTAAGAAAATCCTCGACTGTAATCGCTGACTTGCGCGGGTCGGGATTTTGCAGGCGCTTAGCCCGGTCGGGTAACAGAGACAGGATCCTGGCCTCCACTCCGCTCAGCTTGTGCGCTTCAATGGCGATTCCTACCAGAATATCTGTGATGCTCTTGGTTGCTGACCTAGTGTCACGGAGCGAATTCGCGTCGCCGTCCACGTAGTCTTCGTATACAAGTCTTCCATGACGGGCAATCAAGACGCTGCCAATCTTCTTGAACTGATCTGAACGAATGGCGGCGCTCATGGCGCGGAGCTTCACCTCGGAAAGGCCGCTGTCGACTGGGCTTGCATTGGTCCATTCTGTAGCTGCAGACGGAGTCTGACTCATCAATGCAATTGGGGATACTGCCACGATCGCGACTAGAAGTCGAGACGATGGGAACACGCACACCTCCACCGAGTTCTTGTTCAGGGAACGATTTTAACCGCGTCCATTACCCCCGTTAACTGATGTACACGAGGCTTCCCAACGATGGACGATGGGCGGTCCTCAAAGCACATCCAATTTTGCGGCGTCCGCAAAGAGGCGGAGGGGCGTAATTGAATGAAGGGGAAGAGGATGACCAACCCTGACACATAGGTAACACTTCGTACCGGACACATAGGTAACACTTTTCCCTTGAGGGTGGGCTAGCCAGGGGATGGGGTTTGGGGAAGGGGACGGCGGATCACGGGCCGTTTCTTAACAGTCT
>Ga0207702_10005016_pt1 | contig 11632 bp, 14 predicted proteins | sample KBSCornC62_FD_184302 | JGI IMG/M metagenome (GOLD analysis project Ga0207702, IMG submission 184302) | Corn rhizosphere microbial communities from Kellogg Biological Station, Michigan, USA - KBS Corn C6-2 (SPAdes) (version 2) | ecosystem: Host-associated > Plants > Roots > Rhizosphere > Soil ...
TCTCACGCACTTTGTCCTCGGGCGGCCGGACCGCGAAAAACAGATTATGGGCACCGGGATATGGCAGGGGAGCAGGCGCGGTCGACATCGCAATCTCCTTTCGACGACTCACCGTTGATATGTTCTTGTTATGTTCTAATATCCATGAAAGATGCAACAGCGATTCGACTTTGCCTGTGCGGATCTGGATCGATGGCGCGAAGCGCTACGGCCGCTGCTCGCGACCATCGAGACGCGACCGCGTCGGTCCCCGATCGGTGCCCTGGTCAAATCGCTGATCAGCGGGCGCACGCGCGATGCCGTGTCACTCGCCGCTTATGAGCGGCTCCGTCGCCGATTTCCGTCCCCGGCAGCGCTGGCGCGGGCTTCGGTCGGCCAGGTCCAGCACGCCATTGCCGACGTGACCTTTGCCGAAGCCAAGGCGCAATGGCTCACCGAAACCATGCGGCAGATTGCGCGCGAACGACCGGAGTTCGATCTGGCGTTCCTCGGCCACATTCCGCTGGACGCGGCGCTGATGTGGCTGGAACGCCTGCCCGGCGTCGCACGCAAGGTCGCAGCCGCAACGCTGAACGGCAGCACGCTCAATCGGCCGATATTCATTGTCGACACCCATGTGCTGCGGGTGATGCAGCGGCTCGGCTTCGTCGGGCATGGCGCGGACATCCAGACGGCGAGCGAGCAAGTCACGGCCGGCGCACCCAATTGGAGCGGGAACGACTTCCTCCTGTTTCATATCGGGACCAAGCGTGTCGGCCAGCTCTTCTGCCGCCCCGACATCCCACATTGCGCCCATTGCCCGCTCGCCTTCGATTGTCCGTCCGCAAACGCGCTGGCGGATTGACCCGGCCTTTTCGCTCCGACATGCCCGGATGCGGAGGAGGCGCGGCATGGGCGAGGTGAAGCTGCATCAAAGCTGGCTGGAACCGCTGCATGGCGAGTTCGCCAGCCCCTACATGCAGGCGCTCCGTCAGTTCCTGGTCGCCGAGAAGCAGGCGGGAAAACGCATCTTCCCCAAGGGGAATGAATGGTTCCGCGCGCTCGACCTGACCCCGCTGGAGGAGGTGCGCGTCGTGATATTGGGACAGGACCCCTATCATGGCGAGGGCCAGGCACATGGCCTGTGCTTCTCGGTCCAGCCGGGGGTGCGCACGCCGCCGAGCCTGGTCAATATCTACAAGGAGATGGAAACCGACCTCGGCATCCCGCCCGCGCGCCACGGCTTCCTCGAACATTGGGCGAAGCAGGGCGTGCTGCTGCTGAATGCGGTGCTGACCGTGCAGATGGGGATGGCGGCTTCCCACCAGGGACGCGGCTGGGAGAAGTTCACCGACGCGGTGATCCGGCTGATCAACGCGCGGACCGAGCCGGTCGTGTTCATGCTGTGGGGCAGCTACGCGCAGAAGAAGGCGGCGTTCGTCGACAGCGTCGACAAAGGCGGGCGCCATTTGGTGCTCAAGGCGGCGCATCCCTCCCCGCTTTCGGCTTATTCGGGTTTCTTCGGCTGCGGCCATTTCTCGAAGGCGAACGCCTTCCTGAAGGCGCATGGGCAGAAGCCGATCGACTGGCAATTGCCGGAGCGGGCCTAGCCCAGCCCCGTTCGGCTGAGCCTGTCTAAGCCCCTGCCCTTCCTTCGGAAGAAGGAGGATCCTTCGACAAGCTCAGGATGAACGGTTTCGCTAGCGGTGCGTGCTGTTGAGCATGTGGAAGGCCTGGTCGAAGCGGCCTTCCTCGGTCGCCTTGTAGAGGAAATTGACCCGGCCGACCGCATTCTCCTCAGGCGTCGGCTGCTTTTCGAAATTGGCCATCGTCTCGGCGATATAATCTTCGAGCGGCATCATGTTGGGATCGTCGGCCTGACCGGGCATGAGGTCCGTCTGCACACCGGGCGGGACGATCTCGATCACCTCGACATTGGTATCCTTGAGCTGCGCGCGCAGGGACAAGGAATAGCTGTGGATCGCCGCCTTGGTCGCATTGTAGGTCGGCGTCTTGGCGAGCGGCACGAAGGCGAGCCCCGAGGAAACGGTCATGATCGTGGCGGCGTCCTGTTTCAGGAAATGCGGCATCAGGGCCGAAATCAGGCGGATCGGGCCGAGCAGGTTGGTGGTGACGATATCCTCGGCCACTCGAAGGTCCTGATCCTTCAAATCCTCGGCGGCCATGATGCCGGCATTGTGGATCGCGACGTTGAGGTCGGGATGCTCGGCGGTAAGCCTGGCGGCGAAATCCCGGATCGCCTGCGGGTCGGTCACGTCGAGCACATAGCCGGTGATGCCGGGCGTGCCCGCAGCCACTTCGTCGATCGTCGCCTGCTTGCGCCCGGTGATGATGACCGTGTTGCCGCGCCGGGCGAATTCCTCGGCGAAGCGGCGCCCGAGCCCGCTATTGCCCCCGGTGACGAGGATCGTGTTGCCGCTGATCTTCATGGCTGGTCCTTTCCGTTTCTGGATTGCGCGGGGGCCGATCTAGTTCCACACTCTCTTTTGGAAAGTAGGCACTTCAAAGATTTATACTTACCTGGAAGAGAGTGTGGGAATGGCGGCGAAGCGCGAGCCCTATCCGGCCGAGAACGACCCCAAGGTCGAGGCGCTGGTCAACGAGCTGATCGGCCGCGTCGCGGACAAATGGACCATGCTGATCCTCGAGGTGCTGGACGAGCATGGCGAATTGCGCTTCACCCGCATCGCCCAATTCGTTCCCGGGATAAGCCAGAAGATGCTGACCCAGACCTTGCGCCAGATGGAACGCGACGGGCTGGTCACACGTACGGTTCATCCGGTGGTGCCGCCGAGGGTGGAGTATCGGCTGACCCATTTGGGCGAGAGCCTGGGCGAGGCCTTTTGCGGCGTTTGGATCTGGGCGGCGAGGAACCTGTCGGAGATCGAGGCAGCGCGGCTCGCCTTCGACGCACGGAAGGTTGAGGCATGAGCGAGGTCCTGATCCGCGAAATCGCGAAGACCGATTACGTCCAGTGGCTGCCATTGTGGGATGGCTATAACCATTTCTACGGACGCAGCGGGCCGACCGCTTTGCCCGACGACATCACCGCCACCACCTGGGCGCGCTTCTTCGACGAGATGGAGCCGGTCCATGCCTTGGTCGCGGAGCGGGATGGGCGGCTGATCGGGCTCACCCATTATCTGTTCCACCGCAGCACCATCGCGATCGCGCCGATCTGCTATCTGCAGGATCTGTTCACCAGCGCGGACGCGCGCGGCAAAGGGGTGGGCCGGGCGCTGATCGAGGGTGTTTACGCGCGCGCCAGGGCCGCAGGAGCGCCGCGCGTCTATTGGCAGACGCACGAGACCAACCAGACCGCGCAGAGCCTGTACAATCAGGTCGCGGAGAAATCGGGCTTCATCGTCTACCGGAAGACAGTCTGAACCGGCGGCTATTCCGGGTCGGGGGCAGCGGGGACGAAAGCGACCAGCCGGCTGCCCGACCATAGTTCGCTGTCAACCGAGGCGGCGCGGGCGCGCGCCGCCTCGACCGCAGCGACGTCGTCCGCAGCGTCGAACACGATCGTGCTGATGATCCGCCCGTCCTTGAGCCCGTAGAGCCGGTAATGACGCAATGCCGCCTCCTTGTGCTGCACCGCACAACAAGCCTTGTCGTTGCGGAAACGTAACCAGGCATGGTGAAGTCCCGGCCAGCCATTATTTGGATCAGCTATGGATTGGCTTTCCGAAGAGGAGAGCTAGAAGGCCCGCATGACTCGTCCCCTTCGCCTTGGAACGCGCGGGTCGCCGCTGGCCTTGTGGCAGGCGAACATGGTCGCCGATGCGCTGCGCGCGGTTCACGGCCTACGCGCCGACGCGATCGAGATCGTCACGATCAGGACGACGGGCGACCAGGTGCAGGACCGCGCGCTGGCCGATATCGGCGGCAAGGCGCTCTGGACCAAGGAACTGGACCGCGCGCTGCTGGAGCGCGAGATCGATTTCGCGGTCCATTCGATGAAGGATGTGGAGACGATCCGGCCGCGCGAGATCGCGATCGCGGCAATACCGCCGCGTGGCGACGCGCGAGACCGGCTGATCGGCGCGGACAGCCTGGCCGCATTGCGGCCCAATCCCCGGGTCGGCACCTCCTCGCCGCGCCGCGCGGCGCAGGTGCGGCGCGCGCGGCCCGATGCCGAGATCCTGCTGTTCCGCGGCAATGTCGATACGCGCCTGCGCAAGCTGGCCGAGGGTGAGGCCGACGCAACCTTGCTCGCCGCTGCGGGGCTGGAGCGGCTCGGGCGCAACGACGTCGGCACGCCGCTCAACGATCTGCTGCCCGCGCCCGCCCAGGGTGCGGTGGGCGTCGAGGCGCGCGCGGACGATGCGGAGATATTGGGGCTGCTCGCCGCGATCGATCACAAACCGACCAGCCTGTGCGTCCGCGCCGAGCGCGCCTTGCTGGCGGCGCTGAGCGCGGATTGCCGATCGCCGGTGGCGGCTTTGGCCGAGCTCGCGCTTGGGCAGATCCATCTGCGCGCCGAAATCCTGACCGAGGACGGCAGCCAGTTCGAAGCGGGCGAGATCGTCTTCCCCTTCCACGACACAAGCGCGCCGCAGGCGCTCGCGCGGATCCTGCTCGACCGCGCCGGGCCCGATTTGCGCGCTTTGTTCGCGGCGTGAGGCGCGCCGGATGAGAGCCCTGCTGGTGCTGCGGCCCGAGCCGGGTGCCGCCGCCACCACCGCGCGTGCCATCGCCGCCGGCTGGCACGTTATCGCGGCGCCTTTGTTCACAATGGTACCGATCGACTGGGAGGCGCCCGACGCGGCCGCGCACGATGCGCTGATGCTGACCAGCGCACAGGCGGTGCGGCAGGCCGGCGCCGCCCTCAATCGCTATCGCCACCTGCCCGTCTACGCCGTGGGCGAGGCGACCGGGGTACAGGCGATGGAGGCGGGCTTTGCCGACGTGCGTATGGGCTCGGCGGATGCGGCTTTGCTAGTGACGCTGATGGTGCGCGACGGCATCAGGCACCCGCTGCATCTGGCCGGGCGCGAGCATCGCATCCTCGACGCGGCACCGATCCCGATCGAGCGGCGGATTGTCTATGCCGCCGATCCGGTGACAGAATTGCCTGGCGCGGCGCGCGCGGCGGTTCAGCAGAATGCGGTCGCCTTGATCCATTCGCAGCGCGCGGGCGCGGTCTTCGCAAACCTGCTGACCCAGGCGCGGATCGATCCGTCCGAGGTGCGCGTCGCCGCGATCAGCGGGGCCGCCGGGGCAGGCCCGTGGCGGACGATCCGGATCGCGGACCAGCCCGACGATTCTGCGCTGTTGGCGGCGGCCGCCCGTCTGTGCGAGAAGGATTGAATGGAGCAGCGCGATTATTACGGAACACGGCCGCGGCGCAGTGTCTGGGGCTGGATATTCGTCCCGCTGATCTTCTTCCTGCTCGGGCTGGGCGGTGCCGCGCTGGCGCTGCATCATTGGGGCAACCTCGAGAAGTTGATCAATCCGGTCCCGGCCAACCAGCCGGTGGTGAACGCGCCGCAGCCGGCGGCCAAGCCCGCACTGACGGCGCAGGCCGCGCCCCCGCCCGACGACCCCGCGCTGGACGAGCGTGTCGCGGCGATCGAGTCACGGATCGACGATATCGACGCGCGCGCCGCCGCGGCGTCGGGCGACGCCAATCGTGCCGAAGGCCTGCTGATCGCCTTCGCCGCGCGCCGCGCGCTCGACCGCGGCCAGCCGCTCGGCTTCCTAGAAGGCATGTTGCGCGAGCATTTCGGCGCGAACGACGCGGCCTCGGTCGCGCAGATCATCGCCGCCGCACAGCGCCCGGTGACGCTGGCACAATTGCAGGACGGGCTGGCGACCTTGCGCCCGCAGCTCGTCACGCGCGGGCCCGATCAGAGCGTTTGGCAGGGCTTCAAGGAGCAAATCTCCACTTTGTTCGTGGTGCGCAAGGCGGATCAGCCGTCCAATATCCCCACCGACCGCCTGTCGCGCGCCGAGCATGCGCTGGAGCAGGGCCAGGTCGACAATGCCGCGGCCGAGGTAGCGCGCCTGCCCGGCGCGGTGCGCGCGAACGACTGGCTGGGGCAAGCGCGGCGCTATGTGCTGGCGCGCAATGCGCTCGACCGGATCGAGACCGCGGCGCTGTTGACGCCCGCACCGAAGCCGGCTCCGCTCTCCCAAGGCCGGTAGGCCGACCGCCCCATGCCGGCGCACGCCGCACTCCAATATTCCGCCAGAGCCTTCGACCTGCGTGCAGCCGGCGAGGTGATGGGCCGCCGCGTTGCGGGCGAAACATTCCTCAGAGCCTGGATCGCCCATGGTGGGGCCGATCCGCTCACCGCTTGGGTCCATGACGACAAGGACGGCGAGCATTTCCGCGAACATGCGCGCGAGTTGGGCGCGACTGAAACGCTGGCGGTGGCCGGCGTCAACAATTTCGCCCCGCTCGAGGCGGCCGGTGCCCTTTGGCTGGCGGACCCGGGACTGGCAGCGCGCGCTTGGGAAAGACGCTGGTTTCGGCAGGACGCGTGGAGCTTGGTCGGCATCACGCACACCATCTCCACCGACCGGGCGATGGACCTGATCGGAAAATTGCTGATCGCGCCGATTCAGCCCTGGGACGCGCTGATCTGCACGTCGCGAGCGGTGAAGAAAGTGGTGCAAACCCTGCTCGAGTACCAGGCTGCCTACCTCCAGGATCGGCTGGGTGCGACGAGTTGTACCGGCCCTGAATTGCCGGTGATCCCATTGGGCGTGGACTGCGCGGCAATCGCGCCCGATCCAGCGGTGCGCGTCCGATGGCGCAAGGAGCTCGGCATCGCCGATGCCGATGTCGCGGTGCTGCAGTTCGGACGCATCTCAATCCATCTCAAGGCGCATCCTCTGCCGCTGTTCCTGGCGATGCAGCGCGCCGCGGCTCAGGGCGGACCGAGGCTGCACCTAGTTTTGGCCGGCCAGCCGACCAATCCCCGACAGGGCGAGAATGTCCGCAAGATGGCGGCGGGCTTCGCCGAGAGCTTCACCACGCATTTCGTCGATGGCGCGCGGCCGGACGCCGGATCGGTGCGATCGGCGGCGGATATCTTCACTCTGCTTTCGGACAATATCCAGGAGAGCTTCGGTCTGGCGCCTGTCGAGGCGATGGCAGCGGGGCTGCCGGTGGTGGGGAGCGACTGGGACGGGCTGCGCGATACGATCGTGCATGGCGAAACCGGGCTGCTGATCGATACAATCCTACCACCGCCGTCAACCGGGCACATGATCGCGCGCCGGTTCGCGTTCGGCCAGGACGATTATCACCATTATATCGGCAATGTCGCGCAGGCGACTGCGGTCGACGTGGGCAAAGCGGCGCAGGCCTTTGCCGTGCTGGCCGCCGATCCTAGTTTGCGCCAGCGGATGGGCGCGGCCGGACGCGCCCGCGCACTCGCTCTCTACGATTGGCCCAAAGTAATCGCGGCCTATCACGGTCTGCTGGATCAATTGGCAATTGTCCGCGGACAGCGCCGCGAGCGCGCCCGGCCGAGCGCCGCAATAACCAGCCAACCGACGCGGATGGATCCATTCAAATTATTTGCCGCTTATTCCAGCATGACCTTGAGCGGCGCGACCCGACTGGTCGCGGGACCTACGCGCCGCATCAGTGACGTTCCCGGTGGGATCGAGCGGGCGGCGATCGTCCAATATAGCTTACCTCCGGTCGAGACGCTTGACGCGATGATCGCCAGGGCCGCGCAGCCGATCGAGCTTGCGGATCTGGTCGCCGATTTCCCCGGACAGGACCGGCGCATGCTGACCGTGGGCGTGGCTTTCCTGCTCAAGCTGGGATTGCTGGCACGGGTTGGCTGATTGTGCGGTCGGGCATACGCCGGACCTTGCGGCACCAGCGGCTACAACTCAGCCGAGCCCGCGCATCCGTTTCTTGTGATAAAGGGCGCGCTTGACGATCCCGGCGATCATCAATGACCAGCCGAGCGCGATCAGCAGGAAGCCGGCCAGCGCGAAGGTGCGTTCGGTCACGCTGTGCCAGCCTTGCGCCTCGAACAGGAACAGGATGCCGATGATGGTGAAGGTCAGGCCGATCAGCCGCAGCGGGCGCGCAACCTTGAACAATTCCTCGCGATAAGCGGCCTGCCCCTCGCGCGTCGACAGATCGGGCGGGGGCAGGTCGGGCGATCGGGCCATCTATGGCAATCCTCATGCTGGGCGGGCGGCGGAATCGTGACGTTCCGTCTCACCCGGCCAGCATAAGACGCGATCAGCGGCAGCGCACGTTCTTCCGATCGATCGCGGCGCCCGCCGCGGCACCGCCGGCCGCGCCAAGCAGGGTGCCGAGCGTCTTCGATCCGCCCGGTGCGATTATGTTGCCGAGCGCGCCGCCGGCGATGCCGCCGACGATCAGTCCGGTCGTTCCGTCCGAACGTTTGCAATAATAACGCCCGTCATTGCCGACATAGACATTATCGGAATCGCGCAGGCGGCGCTCATGATAGCGCGGGTCGTCGCGATAATATTGTTCCGCATAATAAGGCGTGCCGGGGGGCGCGTCATAGCCGCTGCGATAGGTGCTGCCATAAGCGTCGCCATATTGGCTGCAGCCCGCCAGTGACACGGCGGCGACGCTGGCCATCGCGGCCGCAGTCAGAAAATTGGAGCGCATTTCCACTCTCCTTCCGTTTATTTTCGCGGAGCAACGAGACTCTGCACAAATATATCCCTGCGCCTGTTCCGGCCCGATTTGGCTTTGCCCTAGACGATCGAAACGCCTACCACACATTCATTCCCCGGGGAGCCGCAGGCGAGCGGCTGAGAGGCGGCTGATGGATATCCATCCGTGCCGCGACCCGCGAACCTGATCCGGTTGATACCGGCGGAGGAAGGGAGCGGCATGCGCCATCCTTCTCCTTCGATTTTGGAGTCGAAGTCATGGCGGATATCCCAGCGCGCACCGAACTTGCGGTCACCACCGGCCCGATCCGCGGATCGAAGAAAATCCATGTCGGCCCGCTCAAGGTGGCGATGCGCGAGATCGCGCTGGAGCCTTCGTCGGGCGAGCCGCCTATCCGGGTTTACGACACGTCGGGACCCTATACCGATCCGGAAGCGCGGATCGATATCATGGCGGGCCTGCCCGAGCTGCGCCGCGACTGGATCCGCGGGCGCGGCGATGTCGAGGAAGTCGAACAGCGCGAGGTGAAGCCCGAGGATAACGGCCAGCTTGGGCCAGACCGTTCGGGCGGCGTCCAGCCCTTCCCCAATGTCCGCCGCCGCGTGCTGCGCGCCAAGCCGGGGATGAATGTCAGCCAGATGCATTATGCGCGGCGCGGCATCATCACGCCCGAGATGGAATATGTCGCGATCCGCGAGAATGTCGGGCGCGAGATGCTGAAGGAAGCATTGGAGCGCGACGGGCAGGATTGGGGCGCCTCGATCCCCGATTTCGTGACGCCGGAATTCGTGCGCGACGAAGTGGCGCGTGGGCGGGCGATCATTCCCAGCAACATCAACCACCCCGAAAGCGAGCCGATGGCGATCGGCCGCAACTTCCTGGTCAAGATCAACGCCAATATCGGCAATTCGGCGGTCGCGTCAGACGTCGCGGCCGAAGTCGACAAGATGGTCTGGTCGATCCGCTGGGGCGCGGACACGGTGATGGACCTGTCGACCGGGCGCAACATTCACGACACGCGCGAATGGATCGTGCGCAACTCGCCGGTGCCGATCGGCACGGTGCCGATCTACCAGGCGCTGGAGAAGGTCGGGGGCATCGCCGAGGAACTGACCTGGGAAATCTTCCGCGACACACTGATCGAGCAGGCCGAGCAGGGCGTGGATTACTTCACGATCCATGCCGGTGTGCGGCTGCCCTACATCCCGATGACCGCCAAGCGCGTCACCGGCATCGTCAGCCGCGGCGGATCGATCATGGCGAAATGGTGCCTGGCGCATCATCGCGAGAGCTTCCTCTACGAGCGGTTCGACGAGATCACCGAGATCATGAAGGCGTACGACATCGCCTATTCGCTGGGCGACGGCCTGCGTCCGGGATCGATCGCGGACGCCAATGACGAGGCGCAGTTCGCCGAGCTCTACACGTTGGGCGAGCTGACCAAGCGCGCCTGGAGCCAAGACGTGCAGGTGATGATCGAGGGCCCCGGCCATGTGCCGATGCACAAGATCAAACAGAATATGGACAAGCAGCTGGAAGCGTGCGGCGAGGCGCCCTTCTACACGCTTGGGCCGCTCACGACCGACATCGCGCCGGGATACGACCATATCACCAGCGGCATCGGCGCGGCGATGATCGGCTGGTACGGCACGGCGATGCTCTGTTACGTCACGCCCAAGGAGCATCTGGGCCTGCCCGACCGCGACGACGTCAAGGTCGGCGTGGTGACCTACAAGCTAGCCGCGCACGCTGCCGACCTTGCCAAGGGCCATCCGGCCGCCAAGCTGCGCGACGATGCGCTGAGCCGGGCGCGGTTCGAGTTTCGGTGGCGCGACCAGTTCAACCTGTCGCTCGACCCCGACACGGCCGAGCAATATCACGACCAGACGCTGCCGGCCGAAGGTGCGAAGAGCGCGCATTTCTGTTCGATGTGCGGACCCAAATTCTGCTCGATGAAGATCACGCAGGAAGTGCGCGATTTCGCGGCCAAGCAGAATGCGCCGGCCGACACGTTCCTTGCCGCCGAGGATGCGGAAGCGGGGATGCAGAAGATGAGCGAACTCTACAACGAGACCGGCCGCGAGCTGTATATGGGCGCGGGCGGGCGGGAGCACGATTGAGGAGATGTCGGAATTCGCCGCCACCTCCCAACGCTTCGATCCGTACAAGTCTTACAAGTTCCGGGTGAAGTGGGACGGCCGCTACGTCGCCGGCCTTTCGAAAATATCGGGGCTCACGCGCCCGACCGGGGCGGTCACGCTTCGCGAGGGGGGCGATGCGTCCGCGGTGCGCCGCGTGCCTGGTCAGTCGGCCTATGAGGCGATCACGTTGGAGCAGGGCGTCACTCACGACGCGGACTTCGAAGCCTGGGCGAATGAGGTCTGGGAGTATAGCAACACCGGGCAGGCCGACGATTTCCGCAAGGATATCGTGATCGAGCTCTGCAACGAAGCGGGACAAATCGTACTCGCCTACATTGTGCATCGTTGCTGGCCGTCCGCATTCACGGCCCTGCCCGAACTGGACGGCATGGGCACTGCGGTCGCGATCCAGAGCCTCGTGCTGCAGAACGAGGGCTGGGAGCGGGATGAGAGCGTTCCGCAACCAAAGGCATCGTGATTATCTAGCCGTCATGCCGGACTTGTTCCGGCATCCACCGGGAGGTTGCGGCCAAGCCGCTGGATGGATCCCGGAACAAGCCTGTCCTGAGCCTGTCGAAGGGTCCGGGATGACGGTGTAGGGATATGAGCGCGGGCTTTCCTCTCCTGAGATCCCAGCTTTCGCTGGGATGACGGATTGGGGTGAAGGAATTTGGACGCACCTCTTCCCTGGCTTTCGACAGAAGCAAGTGTGACCGGCGCGGTTCCGCCCCCTGGTCGGCTGCGGGGAGGCTGCAAGTATGACCCTGGACAGCGAAGTCCTCGGAAAATAGCGCCTGCAGGCCTGCCAATGCGCGCTATCCGGTCAAAGGGTGGCCGCGGGATTTGGTCCGGGTGGCAATCA
>Ga0207702_10005020_pt1 | contig 11625 bp, 12 predicted proteins | sample KBSCornC62_FD_184302 | JGI IMG/M metagenome (GOLD analysis project Ga0207702, IMG submission 184302) | Corn rhizosphere microbial communities from Kellogg Biological Station, Michigan, USA - KBS Corn C6-2 (SPAdes) (version 2) | ecosystem: Host-associated > Plants > Roots > Rhizosphere > Soil ...
CCGGGTGCGCTACCTGCACTCGGAGGTCGACACGCTGCGCCGGGTCGAGCTGCTGCGGGAGCTGCGGCAGGGCGAGTTCGACGTGCTGGTCGGCATCAACCTGCTCCGTGAGGGCCTCGACCTGCCCGAGGTGTCGCTGGTGTCGATCCTCGACGCCGACAAGGAGGGCTTCCTGCGCTCCGGGACCTCGCTGATCCAGACGATCGGCCGGGCCGCCCGCAACGTCTCCGGCCAGGTCCACATGTACGCGGACAAGATCACCCCGTCGATGGCGAAGGCGATCGACGAGACCAACCGGCGGCGGCAGAAGCAGATCGCCTACAACCTCGAGCGCGGGGTCGACCCGCAGCCGCTGCGGAAGCGGATCGTCGACATCCTCGACGGGATCTACCGGGACGCCGAGGACACCGAGCACGAGCTGGTCGGCGGGTCCGGGCGGCAGCAGTCCCGCGGCAAGGCGCCGGTGCCCGGGCTCTCGTCCCGACCGGGCCGTGGCCGTCGGACGAGCGGTGCCGGGGCACACGCCAAGGACCTGGCCGGGATGCCGCGGGCCGAGCTGGCCGACCTCATCCAGCAGCTCAACGAGCAGATGCTGGCCGCGGCCAGGGAGCTGCAGTTCGAGCTGGCCGCCCGGCTGCGGGACGAGATCGGCGAGCTGAAGAAGGAGCTGCGGGGCATGGACGTGGCCGGGGTCAAGTAGCTCCGGACGCATCCCGCGGCCTCCGGCCGAGCACGACCGCCGGCGTGCCGCTGTCCGCGGTGATCCGGGCTTCGTGGCCGGGCCCGACCGTGGCCGGCTCCGGGGCCGGTGCCGGCGACGTGACCAAGCCCGGCTGGCCTACCCGCGGTGGTATGGGCCATAGTGGACGAGTCGGAGGGGAGTATCCCTGCGCGACGGCATCGTCATCACGGTCCATCGGGCCCGGTGCCGTCGGTCGCCACGAGCGGCGGGAGAGACCTCCGGACTGGACCTAGGCGTGTCCGTCCGGAGGAGGCTTGTGAACGTACCCGTGTGGCTCTGGTTCGCCACCATCGCCGGGATCCTCGTCCTGCTGGCGGCCGACCTGTTCATCGTCGACCGCAACCCGCATGCGATCCGCGTCAGCGAGGCGGCGAAGTGGGTTGCGTTCTACATCGGCTGCGCGGTGCTGTTCGGGCTCGGGATCCTCGCCTTCTTCGGCGGCCAGTACGCGGGTGAGTTCTTCGCCGGCTACATCACCGAGTACAGCCTGTCGGTCGACAACCTGTTCGTCTTCGTGATCATCATGACGACGTTCGGCGTGCCCGCGATCTACCAGCACAAGGTGCTGCTGTTCGGCATCCTCGCCGCGCTGGTGCTGCGCGGGTTGTTCATTGCGGCCGGGGCGGCGGTGATCGAGCAGTTCGCGTGGGTTTTCTACCTCTTCGGGGCGTTCCTGCTCTACACGGGATGGCGGTTGGCGTTCCGCCGGGAGAACGACGAGGAGGAGTTCCGGGAGAACGCGGCGCTGCGCCTGATCCGGCGGTTCCTTCCGGTCACCGACGCCTACCACGGCGCGGCGGTGTTCACCCGGATCAACGGCAAGCGGTACGTCACGCCGATGCTGGTCGTGATGCTGGCGATCGGCACGACGGACATCCTGTTCGCGCTCGACTCGATCCCGGCGATCTTCGGGCTCACAAAGGAGCCGTTCCTGGTCTTCACCTCGAACGCGTTCGCGCTGATGGGGCTGCGGCAGCTCTACTTCCTGCTCGGCGGCCTGCTGAACCGGCTGGTCTACCTGGACATCGGGCTGGCCGTGATCCTCGCGTTCATCGGGGTCAAGCTGATCCTGGAGGCGCTGCACGGCGAGGGGTTCACCTGGGCTCCGGAGATCGGCATCGTCACGTCGCTCGTGGTCATCGTGGTCGTACTGGGCGTCACCACGGCGGCCAGCCTGCTCAAGGTGCGCCGAGATCCCTCGGCCGCCAAGCCGCTCCCCGCCGCCGCACCCGTCCGCGGCTCGGCCCCGGGCGAGGGTCGCTAGCCGGCCGCGCCGGCGTCCGGCCCGGGCGTACCGGCCAGACGGTCCGCGCCGGCGACCTTGATGCCGTCCTGGTAGACCCCGCTGATCCGGGTGGACAGCGTCTCCAGCTCGCGGGCGTCGCCGTCGACCAGGACGAGGTCGGCACGCTTCCCCGGCTCGATCGTGCCGCGGTCCTCGGCCACGTCGAGCAGCTCGCACGCCGACTGGGTCGCCGCGTGCAGCGCCTGCTCCGGCGTCATCCCGCACTCGACCATCAACTGCAGCTCGGACAGGTTCCGACCGTGCGGCCCGACGCCGGAGTCCGTGCCCATCGCCACGGTCACTCCGGCCGCGATCGCCCGGCGTACCGACTCGGTGTGCTCCTCGAGCACCATCCGCGCCTTCGCCAGCACCGCGTCCGGGTACGGCACGCCGGCCGCCGCCTGCTCCAGCACCGCCCGCGGCGCCGCCAGCGTGGGCACCAGCCAGGTGCCCCAGTCGAGCATCATGTCGATCGCCTCGTCGTCGAGGTAGATCCCGTGCTCGATCGACCGCACCCCGTTGCGTACCGCGGTCTTGATGCCCTCGGTCGCCTGCGCGTGCGCCATGACCGAGATCCCGGCAGCCTCGGCCTCGTGCACCATCATCGCCACCTCGTCGTCGCGGAAGTGCCCGTGCCGCGGGTCGTCCCGCGCGGAGAGCACGCCGCCACTGGTGGCGACCTTGATCACGTCGGCGCCGGCCCGGATCAGCTCCCGTACGGTCCTGCGGATCTGCTCCGGCCCGTCCACGACCGTGTTCGGCCGGCCCGGGTGCGGCTGGACGAGCGAGACCGTGCAGCCCGACGGGTACCAGCCGTCGCCGTGCCCGCCGGTCTGGCTCAGCATGCTCACCGCGATGAGCACCCGCGGCCCCGGGATCAGCCCGGTCGCCACCGCCTCCTTGACCCCGAGGTCCGACCCGCCGGCGTCCCGGACGGTCGTGATGCCGAGGTCGAGCGTGGTGCGCAGGTTCCGGACGGCCTCGAAGTAGGGGTACGAGAACGGGGTCTGCAGTGTCTTGAGCGGATGCACGCCGCTGAAAAGCAGGTGCACGTGGCAGTCGACGAACCCGGGCAGCACGGTGGCGCCGGCGCAGTCGACCACCTCGTCGCCGTCGAGGCCCGAGCCCACGTCGACGATCCGGCCGTCCTCCACCACGACGTCCGCACCGGCGGGCGGCGACCCGGTGCCGTCGAAGACCTGACCGTTGGCGAAGAGGGTGCGCACGACGGAGATCTCACCATGGTTGACTCGGCCCGTGGTGACGGAGATCGCGGTGCTCGAGATCACGCCCGGAGCGGAGGACGCCTTCGCCGAGGCGTACCGCCAGGTCAGGCAGGAGGTCGCGGGGGCGGAGGGCTGCCGGTCGATGCGGATGACCCGCGGCGTCGAGTCGCCGAGCCGGTTCGTGCTGCTGGTGGAGTGGGACTCGGTCGAGGCGCACGAGCGCAACTTCAGGGGCTCCGACCGGTTCGGCCGCTGGCGCGCGGGGATCGGCCCGTACTTCGCCCGGCCACCGCAGGTGGAGCACTACGCCGACATCGACGGATAGCCGGAGGTTGCTAGCGTCGGCGCCGTGAAGCCTGCCGATCTCGCCCTGCTCCGGTTGCCCGGCCAGCCCACCCTCTCGCCGGACGGAACGCGTGCGGTCGTCGCCGTGCGCCGGCCCGACCTCGACGCCGACGAGTACCGGTCCCGGTTGTGGCTGGTGGACACCACCGGCGCAACTCCGCCGCGGCCGCTGACCGAGGGCCCGCGGGACAGCGCGCCGGCCTGGTCGCCCGACGGGCGGTGGATCGCGTTCCTGCGCGCGCCGGAGGACGGCAAGCCGCAGCTGCACCTGCTGCCGGCCGACGTCGGCGACGCCCGCCCGGTGACCACCGACGAGCAGCACCCGCTCGGGGCGGGCGCGCCGCGGTGGAGCCCGGACTCGACCCGGCTGGCCTACACGACCCGGGTCCCGGAGCAGGGCCGGTACGGCACCGAGGAGGGCCGCGGCCCGGAGAAGGAGCCGCCGCGGCGGATCACCACGCTGCACTTCCGCCGGGACGACATCGGCTTCCTGCTCGACCGGCACTCGCACGTCTTCGTGCTCGACCCGTTCGCGGACGATCCGGCGCCGGTCGGGATCACTGCCGGCGACCGCGAGTACGACCAGGTCAGCTGGACGCCGTCGGGCGGTCTGGTGTTCACCACCGATCGCGACACACCGTGGAACACCTACCTGCACTCGGATGTGTACGCGTGTGCAGTCGACGGTACGGGGCTGCGCCGGCTGACCCCGGGCGGCCAGGACGCCGGCTTCCCGGCCGCGTCCGCCGACGGCCGCACGGTCTTCTACCTCGCCGCCTCCGACCTCGGGCCGGACGCGGCGGACTTCGTCGGCCGCAACGGCGCGCTGTGGTCGGTGCCGGCCGACGGCTCGGCCGCGCCGACCCGGCTGACCACGCCGGAAACCGATGTCATCCCGGCCGGCGACCGGCTGATCGTCGACGGCGACGGTGTGCTGGCCGCGACCCGGCGCCGCGGCAGCCAGGAACTGATCCGGATCCCGGCGACCGGCGGGGATCCCGAGATCGTGCTCGGCGGCGCCCGGACCGTGCTCGGCGCCGCGGTCGCCGGCGGACGCATCGTCGTCACCGCGGCCGACGCGGTCAGCGCCGGTGAGGTCTTCGTCGTCGGCCGGGACGAGCCGCTGACCGACTTCGGCTCCGAGCTGACCGCCGGGGCCGACCTGCGGCCGATGCAGGAGCTGACCGCGACCGCGCCGGACGGCTACCCGTCGCACGGCTGGCTGGTGCGCCCCGACCCGGAGCAGTTCCCCGGACCGCGCCCGGTGCTGCTGGCCATCCACGGCGGACCGCACGCCCAGTACGGCTACACGCTGTTCGACGAGGCCCAGGTCTACGCGGCCGCCGGCTACGTGGTCGTTCTGGGCAACCCGCGCGGTGCCGCCGGCTACGGCGAGGACCACGCCCGGGCGATCAAACACCGGCTGGGCACCGTCGACGCCGACGACCTGATGGCCCTGCTCGACGCCGCGCTGGCCACCGAGGGCACCGACCGCTCCCGGGTCGGCGTCATGGGCGGCTCGTACGGCGGGTTCATGACCGGCTGGCTGGCCTCGCACGCCGGCGAGCGGTTCCGGGCCGCGATCGTCGAGCGGGCGGTCACCTCGTGGGACTCGTTCGCCGGGTCCAGCGACATCGGGTTCGTCTTCGCCGAGCAGTACACCGGGCCGGACCCGGCGGCGTCGGCCGCGCAGAGCCCGCTGGCGTACGCGGACAAGATCGACCTGCCCGTCCTGATCATCCACTCCGAGCAGGACTGGCGGTGCCCGGTCGAGCAGGCCCAGCGACTGTACGTGGCGCTCAAGCTGCGCGGCGTGGACACCGAGCTGCTGCTGTTCCCGGGCGAGGGCCACGAGCTGAGCCGGTCCGGTCTGCCGAGTCATCGGGCGGCCCGATTCGACGCCATACTCGACTGGTGGTCACGGCACTTCGCCTGACATGATCATCCGCGCCGGACAGGTCGGGTGAAGGGAGCCGAGACGACGTGTTCTCGCCCGAGACGCGCCGCCAGGCGGCGGCCTTCGACGCGATCGGGGAGCGGTACGACGACGTGTTCCCGCACAAGTCCGGCCAGATCATCGCCACCCAGTGGATGATCGACCGGCTCGCGGCGGGGGCCCGGGTGCTCGACCTCGGCTGCGGCACGGGGGTGCCGACCGCCGGCATGTTCGCCGAGAGCGGGCTCGAGGTCGTCGGCATCGACGTATCGACAGAGATGCTGGCACTGGCCCGGCGGAACGTGCCGACCGGCCGGTTCGTCGCCATGGACGCCATGGAGCTGGACGACACGCTGGGCCGGTTCGATGCGGCGTGCGCGTTCTTCTCCCTGCTGATGCTGCCCCGGAAGGACATCCCGAAGGTGCTGCGCCGGATCCGGTCGGTGCTCGAGCCCGGCGGGCTGGTCGCCATCGGCATGGTCGAGGGCGACCTGGACTACGCGCCGCTGTCGTTCCTGGGCCAGGAGATGTCGGTGACCGCGTACCCGCGGGCCGACCTCGAGGCGGCGCTGCGGGCCGACGGGCTGCACGTGCTCGAGGTCGACGTGGAGGAGTTCGAGCCGGCATCGGCGGAGGTTCCGGCGGAGCGGCAGATCTTCCTGTACTGCCAGGCGCCGTAGCCGCCGGGTGGCGCAACTGCGGGCGGCGTAAGGACGAATACCGCCGACGCGGTATACAGGTTGGGCACAGCGTGGATGATCGGGTCGTTGGACAACGTGACCAGACCGCCTCGCCGTCCCGGAGCTCCAGATGACCGACGCACTGCCCGACCCCCGACCGCCGGAACCCCGCTCGCCGCAGCCGCTGCCCGCGGACCTGCTCCGGGTCGGGGACGCCGAGCGTCAGCAGGCGGTCACCGCGCTGGGTGAGCACTTCGCCGCCGGCCGCCTGGACCAGGACGAGTACGACACCCGCATCCAGACCGCGTACGCGGCCAAGACCCGGGTCGACCTGCAGGGGCTGTTCGGCGACCTGCCGGAGCCGGTGCCGTTCCGGCCGGGCGGGCATCAGCCGTCGGGGCACCAGGTGCCCGGCTGGCAGGCCGGCCGGAGCGCCCGCGACCGGACCCGGCCACGGATGGGCTCCCCGGTGATCCCGGTGATCATGGCGATCGCGATCTTCATCGGGGTGAGCCTGCTGGTGCACTTCCCGGTCGTGCCATTGCTTTTCCTGCTGATCTGGATCGGCTCCGGTCGCCGGCGCGGCTGGGGTGGCGGGCCCGACCGCCGCATGTATCGCTGAGCCGCGCCTGCACGGGCGTGCTCGATCATGGGATGGTGACCGATCTCGACGCGCTCGTACGGCGGGCGCTCGGTCGGCCGGGACGGGCCCTGATCGGCATCGCCGGTCCACCGGGAGCGGGGAAGTCGACGCTGGCACAGCGGCTGGTCACCGCGGCCGGGCCGGCGGGGGCGTGGGTGCCGATGGACGGCTTCCACCTGGCCGACGCCGCGCTCGACCGGCTCGGGCTGCGCGGGCGCAAGGGCGCGCCGGAGACCTTCGACGGCTGGGGCTACCTGGCGCTGCTGCGCCGGCTCGCGGCCGAGACCGACCACCCGGTCTGGGCGCCGGGCTTCGAGCGCACCCTGGAGCAGCCGCTGGCCGGCAGCATCCCGGTCGGCCCGCAGGTGCGGCTCGTCGTGACCGAGGGCAACTACCTGCTGCTGGACCGGCCGCCCTGGCCGGAGGTGCGCGCCGCGCTCAGCGAGGTCTGGTACGTCGAGGCCGACGCCGGCGTCCGGCTGGAGCGGCTGCTCGCCCGGCACGTCGAGTTCGGCAAGAGCCCCGCCGAGGCCGAGGCCTGGGTCGCCGCGGTGGACGAGCCGAACGCCCGGCTGGTCGAGCGGGGGCGGGGCGCCGCCGACCTGGTCGTGCGGTGCTGAGCGCCGCGGCGGTCGAGCGGGGCGGGGTGCGCCGGATCTGTTCTTGCGGTGCTGAGCGCCGCGGCGGTCGAGCGGGGCGGGGTGCGCCGGATCTGTTCTTGCCGTGCTGCGCGCCGCGGCGGTCGAGCGGGGGGGCGGGGTGCCGCCGATCTGGTCGTTCGGTGCTGAGCGCGTGGCTGGTCGAGCGGGCGGGCGGCCGCCGACCTGGTCAGGCCGAGTGCTAGCCCCGTTGGCAGCGGAACTGGACGTGCTCGCCGCTTACCCCGAGCTGGCTGCCGTTCACGCAGCCCTTGCCGGTGAACGGGATCGCGCCGATCGCGTCGTGCACGGTGATCTGGCCGACCGTGTATCCGGCCGATGGCAGCTGCTTCTGCCAGAACGACGTGGCCTCGTCGCCGTCCGGGACGTTCATGGGCGCGGTGATGTCGGTCGCGCGGACCGCGACCCGGCCGATCGTGGTGCCGGGCGGCAGCGGGAAGCCGTCCGGGATCCTGCCCGCCTTGACGTTGCCGCCGTTGGGCGGGTTGACGACCTTGTTGCCGCCGGGGGAGCTGGCGTCGGGGCGCCCGTTGAGTGCACCGCCGGCCGTAACGATGGTCGGCGTCTGCGGGGCGGAGCTGGCCGGCTGGTCGCTGCCGCAACCGGCGAGCGCGATGCCGGCCGTGACGAGCAGGGCGGCGAGGGCAGCGGAGCGCGGGGTCATCAATCGGTCCTTCGGCGGGTCAGGGCTGCGGCTACTGGAGCGTCAAACCGGATAGACAGGACAGATGCCGTGCCGGCGTGCACGTCGACCACAGCATGTGCCACGACGTCGCCACAGTGGTATCCCTGATTGAGGGGGATGACCGGCCCTCCCACTCGGGTGAGGCGGCGATGGCCTGGACGGGTCCCGCACCGGGTCCTTCCGGGTCGCGCCGACGGCGAGCGAGCCGGCCCCGTCGCGCTGTACTAAGCCGGGACGGCCAGCTCGAGGCGGGGGAGGAGCCGGGCCGGGTCGATCGTGCTCGGGAACTCGCCCGTACGCACCGCGCCGGCATGCCGGTAGAAGGGCTCGGCATGCGGGTCCGAGTCGATCTCCAGCAGCGTCATGCCGAGCCCGGCCGCGATCCCGACCGCGTGTCGCAGCAGCAACCCGCCGACGCCGCTCCCGATCGCGGCCGGGTCGACGAACAGGCCGGCGAGCTCCCCGACCGGTGGCTCGCCGGCGACCCTGGCGTACCCGAGCAGCACCCCGTCCTGCTCGGCCACCACGAGCCGCACGCCGTCGCACCACTCGGGCCGGATCGTCAGGTCCCCCCGGCACGCCGCGAGGAAATCCGGGTCGTAGCCCCAGTGGGCCTTGCTCCGCAGCGCCAGCGCGCTGATCGCATCCGCCTCCGCCGCCCTGGCCGCCCGCACGATCACCCCAGCACGGTAGTCACCTGGACGACCGGATTTCACCAGCCGCGGGCGCGCCACTCCGGCACCGACGGGCGCTCGGCGCCCAGCGTGGTGTCCTTGCCGTGGCCCGGGTAGACCCAGGTGCTGTCCGCGAAGACGCCGAAGACCCGCGCCTCCAGGTCGTCCATCAGCGAGGTGAACCGCTGCGGGTCCCGCTCGGTGTTGCCGGGGCCGCCCGGGAACAGCGAGTCGCCGGTGAACAGGTGCACGACCCCGTCCTGCGGATCGGTGTAGGCCAGGGCGATCGAGCCCGGTGTGTGCCCGCGCAGGTGCACGACGGTCAGCTCGGACGAGCCGACCGTCACCGTGTCCCCGTGCCCGACCGTCTCGGTCACCGGCACCGGCAGCTCGGGCGCGTCGAGCTCGTGCGCGACGGTGCGGGCGCCGGTGCGGTCGACCACCTCGCGCAGCGCCTGCCAGTGGTCGCCGTGGCGGTGGGTGGTGACGACCGTGGCCAGCGGGGTGTCCCCGACCATCTCGAGCAGTCGGGGGGCCTCGTTGGCCGCGTCGACGAGCAGCCCTTCGCCGGTGGATCGGTCCACCAGCAGGTATGCGTTGTTGTCCATCGGCCCGACGGCCAGCTTGCGCAGCGTCAGCCCGTCCAGCTCGCGGGTGTCGGCGGCTCCGCCGACGGTCACGTCCCCGGTGTACGTCATGCCCCTGATCCTGCCCCACGGCGTACTCTTGATCCCCACCGAGGGAGGTCGTCATGGCCGTCGAGACCGGAGCCCCGCCGCCGCCGGACCACCAGCCGGTCAAGATCCAGGCGGTGGAGGTCGTCGGCCGCCACGACGTGGGCCCGGCCCGGCCGGCCAGGCAGTTCGACGCGACCACCGCGATCGTTCCGGGGCCGCCGCCGGGCACCACGACCTACCGGCTGCGCGCCACGGAGACGACAGAAGCCGACTGACCGTGTTCGAGCGGTTCACCAACGCCGCCCGCAAGGCGGTCGTGCTGGCCCAGGAGTGGGCGGCGGAGCAGCGGCACGCCGGCATCACGACCGCCGACATGCTGGTCGGGGTCGCGGAGGCCGACGGCGGCAGTGGGGCCGTGGCGCTGGCCGACCTCGGGGTGGACGCCGACCGGCTGCGGCGGTCGGTGCTCGCGGTGCAGCCGGCCGGGTCGGAGCCGTCGGCCGAGCGGCTGCCGTTCACCCCGGGGGCGAAGAAGGCGCTGGAGTTCTCCCTGCGGGAGGCGTTGCGGCTCGGCGGCCGTGACATCGACAGCGGCCACCTTCTGCTCGGTCTGCTCGCCGCCGCCGGCGCCGCCGACGACCCGGCTGGCGACCCGGCAGGGGACCCGGCCGGCGACTCGGCCGGTGACTCGGCGGTCGACCCAGCCGGCGACCTCGACCGGGTGCTCGCCGAGGCCGGGATCGACGCGGTGGCGCTCCGTCAGGCAACCGAGCGCCGGCTGGCAGCTCGGCCGAAGGTGGACCAGCCGGCGGCCGACCCCTACCCGTTGCGCCGGATCGAGCGGCTGCTGACCGATGTGCTGGCCCGGCTGGAGCGCATCGAGCGGCGGCTGGACCGGTCCTGACCTGGACCGGGCTACTTCGGGAAGAAACTGTCGGACCCGGTCGCTACGGTAGGGCCGACCTTCCCTCCCGTCGGCCGGAGAGAGAAACACCCTGTGGCAGACCGTCTGGTAGTACACGGCGCGCGCGAGCACAACCTCAAGGACGTCAACCTCGACCTGCCCCGGAACAGCCTGATCGTGTTCAGCGGGCTGTCCGGATCGGGGAAGTCCAGCCTGGCCTTCGACACGATCTTCGCGGAGGGCCAGCGACGCTACGTGGAGTCGCTGAGCGCGTACGCACGGCAGTTCCTCGGCCAGATGGACAAGCCCGACGTCGACTTCATCGAGGGCCTCTCGCCGGCGGTCTCCATCGACCAGAAGTCGACCAGCCGCAACCCGCGCAGCACCGTCGGCACGATCACCGAGGTCTACGACTACCTCCGGCTGCTCTACGCGCGGGCCGGCCGGCCACACTGCCCGAAGTGCGGGCGGCCGATCAGCAGGCAGACCCCGCAGCAGATCGTCGACCGGGTGCTGGAGATGACCGAGGGCACCCGGTTCCAGGTGCTGGCCCCGGTGGTCCGCGGCCGCAAGGGTGAATACGTCGACCTGTTCAGCGAGCTGCAGGCCAAGGGCTTCTCCCGGGTCAGGGTCGACGGAGTCGTGCATTCGCTGACCGACCCGCCCAAGCTGAAGAAGCAGGAGAAGCACACCATCGAAGTCGTCGTCGACCGGCTGGTGGTGCGCGAGTCGTCCAAGCGCCGGCTCACCGACTCGGTGGAGACCGCGCTCGGCCTGGCCGGCGGGCTGGTCATCCTCGACTTCGTCGACCTGCCGGAGGACGACCCGCACCGGGAGCGCACGTTCTCCGAGCACCTCGCCTGCCTCTACGACGACCTGTCGTTCGAGGCGCTGGAGCCGCGGTCGTTCTCGTTCAACTCGCCGTACGGGGCCTGCCCGGAGTGCACCGGGCTCGGCACCCGCAAGGAGGTCGACCCGGAGCTGATCGTGCCCGACCCGGAGCGGACTCTGCGGGAGGGCGCGATCTCGCCGTGGGGCACCGGCCAGACCGCGGACTACTTCCTGCGGCTGCTCACCGCGCTCGGCGACGCGATCGGCTTCACCATCGACACCCCGTGGGAGCGGCTGCCGGCCCGGGCGCAGAAGGCGATCCTCTACGGGCACGACTC
>Ga0207702_10005026_pt1 | contig 11622 bp, 12 predicted proteins | sample KBSCornC62_FD_184302 | JGI IMG/M metagenome (GOLD analysis project Ga0207702, IMG submission 184302) | Corn rhizosphere microbial communities from Kellogg Biological Station, Michigan, USA - KBS Corn C6-2 (SPAdes) (version 2) | ecosystem: Host-associated > Plants > Roots > Rhizosphere > Soil ...
ATGAATCTCGTCGTTATAGTGATGAAATGGGCCTTGGTCAGGCCGTGGAAGAAACTGCCAGAAGTATGTTCCCGAAAATTCGTTGGCCCGCTAATCCGCTCAACGGACTAAACGGTGGTCACAGGACAACCTGCGTGCGCCCCTGGACAGCCACCAGCCTTGGGATCTTTGAATGTACGGGCACGAGTCGTGGCGGCTCATTCATCATAACTGGTGGTCATAATACCGGCGGATTCTCGCAGTCACCGGCTGTGGCCATGGCCGTGCTTACGGCACTGGAAGGCCGCAGCCACCCGATGCACACCCTTTACCACCCAAGGCGTTTGGATGTGGCATCCATGCGTAAATCTAAGTAGTGTTGACCAAATAGTTCTATTGGCTACGCTCCCTTATGCGATGCCATACACATAACCTACCGTAAGTTGGTGAATTGTTCAGCGCGTGGACGAACACTTTTCCAAATGGGGATCCTCGATAATTTTCTCAGTTGCATTTATGTAATCCAGCCCTAACCATTCGCCATGCTTTCGAAGGTTTGCTCAGCAGCGGTCAATGGGATCGACGCGTATCCCGTGGAAGTAGAAGTCAATTCAGCGTTTGGCGACACAATAATTGTCATGGTTGGCAACAATTAACCTTGTGAATTTCCCCGTAAATCCCTCGATTGTTGACGCCCTTGGTTTTTCGCTGGGGGGCATGGTACAATCGACACTGCCACGTCGGCTGGGCGTAAGCGCATCCCCACGATCCTGCCGCCGCTGACGCTGCCAGAGGCTCTGGAAACCACTAAAATTCATAGTATCGTGGGCCTGCTCAAACCGGGACAGGCTCTGGTTACACGCCGGCCCTTCCGAGCGCCGCATCACACCGCAAGCGACGCCGGCTTGCTCGGCGGCAATATCAATCCCACGCCCGGCGAAATCTCCCTGGCGCACAACGGCGTGTTGTTCCTGGACGAGCTGCCGGAATTCAAGCGCAGTGTGCTCGAAACCATGCGCCAGCCGTTGGAAGAAGGGATCGTCACCATTTCCCGCGCGGCCGGCACCATGACATTTCCTTCGCAGTTCATGCTGGTAGCCGCCATGAATCCCACTCACTTTGTCGGGGTCAGTTGTATGAACTTCTGATTACAACTCGTTTTCAGTGAATGAGTTGCAAATTCTCTCAAAGAGACAAGGTTCAGTTGAAGCATTAGAAATTCCACATATCCAGCAGCAGAAACTGATTCTCTGTATTTTTGGGGTTGGTTTAGGTGGACTATTGAGAAACTCCCGGATTTTCTTCTTCATCCTGCGCGATGGGGAAGTAACGCCGCGTTCCCAATTGCTGACCGATGTAGACGAAGCTCCAATGTTTTTGGCAACGTCTCTTTGCAACCAGTGATGGTCTAGGCGGTGCTTTTTAATTTCTTCACCGATCGTTTTTGGGTTTGCTGGAGTCCGCTGGTTTGATTTCCAGTGTGGCGGAAATACATGGCGTGGGGTAGAAGTGTAAACAGGTCCAAGGGACAGGAGAATTCGTAAATGTTTTAAATCAATTGATGGCATGACCACCAATAGATAGTGGAGAATGATCGCACTAATGTCATTTATCCGCCTCATTGTCAGGTGCTGGAGCCAGGCAGTTGCTCGAACGCCTCCAAAGTTTCAGGGCTAATATGATGTCTAATACCATCGGCGTTCATCTAGGTAAAGGGAATCAAACCCTTTACAACCTGGTGCAACAACTTGCAGTCCGATGCAACTGCACGGCGCGGCGTTTACACCGCGCCTTCCAACGGCGTCCACGCGACGTCTTTAGCGCGAGGTTATTGCTTTCCGACTATTTTCCGAAAGCCGCCCTGGCATTTCATCCCTCCCAAATGCAGCTCCATCTCTTTTTTCGCCGGAATCATCTCAAAAGTTCACACGCTTTGCGGAAGCGGTCTACCCTGATATCTTGAAACGCGACCAGAAGTTCTGGATTTAAATGTCATTAAATGATGGTTAGCCTGAAGCCATTGAAGACCCGCTCACCAAAACGGCCTGTTGGCCAACAATTCGCGCCGCTATGGGTGGCGCTGGGGCTTTGGGCGGGGCTGGTGCTCTTGTTTACGATTCAATCCAAGATGACGCTGGGGCAGTCTTGGGCGGAGGTATCAAAACAGGCCGTCTTTTTTTGGCTGCCGTGGACGGTCTTCCTCCCCCTGGTCGTTTGGATCTCGTTACGCTTCTCGTTTGAGCGACCAAAACTCGCACTCCAAATTTGCGTTCACGTGGCTGTGTGCTCAATCATTGTCATTATCAATCAACTGGTTTGCGGCACGGTACTGCCTTTGCCGCCTGCACCCTTTGACCAGCACGGGCCGCCGCCTTCAGGAGTGCGAATTGGTCCTGACATTCTGATTTACCTCGTGACCATGAGTGCCAGCGTCGCTTTTGCACACTATCGGAAATCACGAGAACGGGCGCGCCATGCCATAGAACTTGAAGCTCGGCTGGCTCAAGCCAAACTCCAGGCGCTACGCATGCAGGTCAACCCACATTTTCTTTTTAATACCCTCAACGCGATCTCGACACTCGTTCATACCGATCCCCGCCTGGCCGATGATATGATCACGGACTTGGGCGAATTGTTTCGTGGCTCCCTCGAGAGTTCTGATAAGCAGGAAATCTCGCTGGGACGGGAATTGGAATTGCTGGACCGTTATCTGGCCATTGAACAACGACGCTTTGGCGACCGATTGCAGGTCCAACGTGACATTGCATCGGAGGTATTGAATGTTTTTGTGCCCACCTTGATCTTGCAGCCGCTGGTTGAGAATGCCATTCGTCACGGTATTGAGCCACAATCAGCAGGAGGAAAAATTGAAATCCGTGCCGCGCGCGAGGGCGGCAAATTGAGATTATCCGTTGCTAACAGCGGTAAAAAGCCGGTGGATTTTTCGACTCAGAGAAAATCGGACCGGCAAGGCATCGGCTTGTCAAACACACAGGAGCGGCTCCAACAACTTTACGGAATTGAACAGGCATTTTCCGTTGGGCAGAGCAAGCTTGGTGGTTGGGTGGTGGAAATCGAAGTGCCGTTTCGAACTGCGCCGATAACGTCATGAAAATTCGCGCACTCATCGTGGACGATGAATCCCTGGCTCGCGAAAGGATTCGCGTTTTACTACGCGATGAACCGGACGCTGAAATTATCGGTGAATGTACAAATGGCGCCGAAGCCGTCATGCAAATTGAAAAACAAAATCCGGATTTGATGTTTTTAGATGTGCAAATGCCGGAAATGGATGGTTTTGAGGTTCTTCAAAACGTACCCCCGGAGAAATTACCCGTGGTCATTTTTACGACTGCCTTTGACCGGCATGCCGTACGCGCGTTTGATGCGCATGCGTTGGACTATTTGCTAAAACCGTTTAAGCCAGCACGATTTAAGGAAGCGATTCAGCTTGCCCGCGAGCATATCGCTAACAAACATGCTGGCAGCGTCACACGGGGGTTGTTGGACATGCTGACCGAGCGGTCGGCAGCGTCGGAACTGACGCGGATTGCTGTCAAAACGGATGACAAGGTTTTGCTGATCGCTGTAGGCGACATTGATTCCATTGAATCGGCTGGAAATTATATTGTGGTTCACGCAGGCAAGGATGAACACATCTTGCGCGATACCCTTACGAATTTGGAAACCAAATTATCCGCAAAGCGGTTTTTGCGCGTCAGCCGCGCGGCGATCGTAAACATGGATAAGGTGAAGGAATTGCAGCCGGCTTTCCGGGGTGAAAACGTCGTAGTTCTTAATAATGGGCGCGTTATTCCAACGACACGCACCTTGAGGGAGATTCAGGAAAAGCTGGAGTTTCGCTGACTCAGGCGTTTATTCCATCACGGGTTTTGGGACTTTCATCTCATTCGCTACGGAGTTCATCTCAGCTTGCCGTCATCAAATTGGAAGCCAGTGCATAATCGCTTCAGCAGATGAGCACTGTATTGATTTTAAGATTGCCAGTTCTGATATTCGCATTGGCACTGTCGGGTTGCACAATGATTCCGAAATATCAGCGCCCGGCTTCGTCGGTGAGTTCACAATACCCGGCCGTAACGGCTACAAACCAGACTCAGGCGGCGGTAATCTCATGGCGGGATTTTATCGGCGACCAGCGGTTACAACGATTGGTGGACCTGGCCCTCACGAACAACCGCGATATGCGGGTGGCCGTTCTGAACGTACAACAAAGCCGGGCGCAGTATCGCATAACACGTTCTTCACTGTTCCCCACGATTGATGGCAGCGGCAGTTATACACGGTCGCAACCACAGGGAAGCGGGGGCGGAGGTTCTGGCGACTCCACCTTTGTGTCCAGTCAATGGTCCGCCAGCGTCGGCACCACTGAATACGAAATAGATCTTTGGGGTCGGGTTCGAAGCCTGGATAATCAGGCGTTGGAAAAATATTTTGCGACGGCCGAGGCGCAACGGAGCGAGCAGGTATCGCTAGTCGCCGCAGTTGCCACGGAGTATTTCACGTGGCGGGAAGCCGAGGAGGAGCTTCAATTATCCCGCCATACGCTGCAAGCGGTCCAAGAATCCTATCAATTAAACAAGGCAATGGTCGACGCCGGCGCCAGCAATGAACTGGATTTGCGTGAAGCGGAAGGCCAGGTACAAACAGCAAGAATCGCGGTGACAACCTACGACCGGCAAAAATTTGAGGCAGAAAATTACCTGACACTGCTCATTGGACAACCGATGCCCGTGAATTTGCCGGAACCCAGGCCATTTGCGGATACAAATTCGCTGGCGAAAGTCCCCGCTGGCCTGCCCTCCGAACTGATAACACAACGCCCTGACATCCTGGAAGCCGAACACACACTCAAAGCAGCCAACGCAAACATTGGCGCGGCGCGCGCGGCATTCTTACCCCGCATTACCTTGACCAGTTCCATCGGCACAACCAGTTCACAGTTTTCTCAATTGTTTGGCGCAGGAACGGGCGTATGGAGTTTTTCGCCGCAAATCACGCTGCCCATTTTCACCGGTGGACAAAATGTGGCGGACCTTGACTCGGCAAAAATCAGCAAGCGCATTGAAATTGCCAATTACGAAAAAGCGATTCAAACCGCCTTCCGCGAGGTTTCAGACGCATTGGTGGATACCGACAGTTATGCCCAACAGGTGGATGAAGAAGTGGCCTTGGTTAGCACACAGCAAGATCGTTACGATCTGGCCAACACCCGCTATCGCCACGGCGACGATACCTATTTGAACACGCTGACAGCGCAGCAGGATTTGTTTAGTGCCCAACAAGGTTTAATTCAGGCCCAATTCAACAAACTCACCAGTCAGATTGCGCTCTACAAGGCATTGGGCGGCGGCTGGAATAATGCAACCAATTGAATGAACACAAAACGCAGATTTTTCCCGAAAGCTCTGCCGCTGATACTATTTGCGGCTATCATCAGCATCGGCATACTTTCCGGCTGCAAGCCGAACAGCGCATTTTCCAGATACGAGACCGCAAAAACATCCCGTGGCAAGATCGTGGCGCATGTGACAGCCAGCGGCACATTAAGCGCCGTAGTCAGTGTGGATGTGGGGTGCCGGGTGTCGGGTCAGGTTTCCGCCCTCTATGTGGATTTCAATTCACCGGTAACCAACGGTCAATTGGTGGCGCAAATCGATCCGACGGTTTACCAGGCACAGAAGCGACAGGCTGAAGGCGATCTGGCCAGCGCGAAGGCCGATGTCACGCTCAAGCAGCAGAATCTTGAACGAAAGAAAACATTGCTGCCGCTAAAAGCTGCGTCCCAGGCGGACGTGGATCAGGGAGTGGCCGAACTGGCGCAAGCCCAGGCAACAGTCATCATCAAACAGGCTGTCCTCGAGAGCGCAGAAGCCAACCTTGGCTATTGCAAAATCACCGCGCCGGTGGATGGCATTGTGATCGCGCGGGACGTGGACCTGGGCCAGACGGTAAATGCCGCCATGAATACGCCGGTCCTATTTACGATTGCGCAGGATATAACGAAGATGAACATCAAGGGGGACGTTTCCGAGGCTGACATTGGGCAGGTTAAGGTTGACCAGGCGGTTGATTTTACCGTAGACGCATTTCCAGATGACGTATTTCACGGCACTGTGACGCAAGTGCGCAAATCGCCAACGACCACGCAAAATGTAGTCACCTATCAGGTCATCATTTCGGTAAACAACCCGGACCAAAAACTTTTCCCGGGGATGACGGCGGATGTTTCCATTCTGGTTGCCGAGCGGGAAAATGCCGTGAAAATTCCCAACACGGCCTTGCGGTACGCACCTCCAGACAATGCAGCTTATGAGGGTACCGCGCCAACCAATCTGCAGCGCAATGAGCGTCTGATTTATTCCACGGCCGGCGACGCTTCGAAGCTCAAACCAGTCGTGGTCAAGGCCGGTATCACTGATGGCACGGACACGGAAATTCTCGATGGCCTCACGGAAGGCGCACCTGTCGTAACCTCAACGTTAACCAGTGCCACCAAAAGTGGGGGCTTTGGCGGACCGCCGCCGCAAACTCCCAATTGAGCGATGAGCGCACCGAACAACAACCCTCCAGTCATCCGACTCCGCGATCTCGTCAGGACTTACAAAACTGGCGAGGTTGAAGTGAAAGCCGTTCGGGGTGTGACACTGGATATTCATCGGGGTGAATTTGTCGCCGTCATGGGAGCGAGTGGTTCAGGCAAATCCACGTTAATGAACACTCTCGGTTGCCTTGATCAACCCACGGCGGGCGATTATTCACTGGATGGCGTCGCGGTCGCTGGCCTTAACCGCAAACAATTGGCGAAACTGCGAAACAAGAAGCTTGGCTTCGTGTTTCAGAACTTCAATTTGTTGTCACGCACATCCGCTGCGGAGAATGTCGAGCTGCCGATGTTTTATGCACATCCGATGGTTTCCTTGCGCGATCGCCGCCAACGTGCCGCGCAGTCGCTGGAACGGGTTGGTTTGGCTGGGCGCAGCGGCCATCGTCCCAGCCAATTGTCCGGTGGTCAGCAGCAACGCGTCGCCATTGCCCGCGCACTGGTCAACCGGCCCGAACTGGTTCTGGCCGACGAACCCACCGGCAATCTCGACACACGCACAAGCATTGAAATCCTGGGGTTGTTTCAAGAATTGAATGATTCGGGTGTCACTATTGTCATTGTAACTCATGAATTGGATATCGCCGCCTATTGTAAGCGAATCATCGTCATGCGCGACGGCCAGGTCATCAGCGACACCTTAAATGCCAGCCGCCGGGTGGCGCGTGAGGAAATCGAGTCCCTTAATCATGCGGAACAACAAGCCAAACTTGCCTGATGAATATTTTAGCGTTGCCCCAAATTTTAATTGTTCGCGCATGGCAAACGGCATTGATTGCGCTTCGGGCCTTGCGCCGCAATAAACTGCGTTCCAGTCTCACCGCCTTGGGAATTATCATTGGCGTGGCTTCCGTAGTGGCCATGATCGCCGTCGGCAATGGTGCGCAGGCACGCATCACCAGCCAGATTTCCGCGCTCGGCCAGAATCTGCTCACCATTTTCGCCGGCAGCAAGAAATCCAGCGGTGTCAATTCAGGCCTGGGCAGCGCCAGCACCATTACGCTGGCAGATGCCAATGCCATTGCTCGTGAGGTATCGGATGTGGTAGCGATCAGTCCGGAAGATTCCGCGACCGCTCAGGCGATTGCCAATGGCCGCAACTGGTCCACCAGCGTTGTCGGCGAATCTCAGGACTATTTGAAAATTCGGGACTGGAAAGTTGCTTCTGGCTCGATGTTCACCGAGCGCGATGTCCACACCTCGGCGAAGGTCGCCGTCATCGGCTCCAAAACGGCGAATGAACTTTTTGGCCCACTCAATCCCGTCGGTCAGAGCGTACGCATTGGAAATATTCCCTTTGTGATTATTGGATTGCTCGAGAGCAAGGGGGCCGGCATGGGAGGCCAAAACCAAGATGACCGCATCATTATTCCTTACACGACAGCCATGAAGCGTCTCACCGGCGACAGATACTTGCGTTCAGTGAATGTCCAAATTTCCCGCTCCGATCGGATGGAAATTGCGCAACAACAGCTTACGGCGTTGCTGCGCCAACGCCACCGCCTTACATCCGGTCAAGATGATGACTTTAACATTTTCAACCAAAAGGAAATTGCCGATACAGTGAATTCTGTCTCTCAGATTATTACCCTGTTGCTCGGGTCAGTCGCCGGCATTTCGCTGCTCGTCGGCGGGATTGGCATTATGAACATCATGCTCGTGAGCGTCACTGAACGAACACGGGAAATAGGCGTGCGCATCGCAGTGGGTGCCGAGCCAGGCGACATCCGCCTCCAGTTTTTAATTGAAGCCATCACTCTAAGCTTGTTCGGTGGTATCATCGGCGTGATATGCGGTGTGAGCGTCTCAAAAATAGTCGGTATGGTGGCTGATTTTCACGCCGTGGTTTCCGTTGGTTCAATTATTTTAGCGTTTGGCGTCAGTTCGGCCATAGGCGTGTTCTTCGGTTTTTATCCCGCCCATAAAGCAGCCGCACTAAATCCCATTGAAGCATTGCGCTATGAATGATTATTCTACAAAATAAAAAGCCTGCCAAACGACAAGAAATGGCAAGCTTTCGTTTTTGCTTACCCACCAGACAATTTATTTTGGCACTAAAATTGCGCTAGAATTTTAACAACTCACAAACCACCTGTGATTATTGAAGCGGGTGAAGTGAATCAAACCTTCGTCGCATCAAATTTCCCTTCTATCGCGTTGCGCCCAATAAATGGTTGGCCGAATCTGTGGGAAGCTCAATTTATCGTTGCCGTTGGTCGGAATTTCAGCGATAAAAATCCATGCTTTCGCGCGCCTGTTCTGCGGCAGTCAACGGCATTGACGCTTACGCCATTGAGGTAGAAGTCAATTGCGGCTATGGTGACACGTTCATCGCGTTGGTAGGCCTGCCCGATACAGCGGTCAAAGAATCCAAGGATCGCGTTTCCACGGCACTTGCTAATTCCGGCTACAAATTTCCGATGGGCAAAACCACCATCAACCTTGCGCCTGCTGACGTTCGCAAGGAGGGACCGAGCTTTGATTTGCCCATCGCCCTCGCGACGCTCGCCGCGAGCGAACAACTCGAAACCGACCAGTTCGACAATTTTGTCATCGTCGGTGAACTTGCGCTCACAGGAGGCGTGCGCCCGGTAAAAGGGGTACTACCAATCGCACTACGTGCGAAAGCGGATGGAAAAACAGGTATTTTGGTTCCCGTCGAAAACGCTGCCGAAGCCGCGGTGGTCAACGGTTTGAATGTTATTCCCGTCAAAAATCTCCGAGAAGCCGCGCAGTTTCTTGAAGGCGAGATCCGCCTTACACCGGTACGCGTGGACACCGCAAAGATTTTCGAATCCTCTCGCGATATCGACGCAGACTTTTCCGAAGTGAAAGGACAGGAAAACGTCAAGCGCGCCCTTGAAATTGCTGCGGCTGGCGGCCACAACGTCCTTCTCATCGGTCCGCCTGGCACGGGCAAATCCATGCTGGCGAAACGGCTCGCGACGATTCTTCCGCCACTCACACTTGACGAGGCACTGGAGACGACAAAAATTCACAGCATCGTAGGCCTGCTGAAACCAGGACAGGCTTTGGTGACGCAGCGCCCGTTCCGCACACCGCATCACACAGCCAGTGACGCCGGTCTACTCGGCGGCAACATTAATCCCACGCCGGGTGAAATTTCCTTGGCACACAACGGTGTTTTGTTTCTGGACGAACTTCCAGAATTCAAACGCAGCGTTCTGGAAACGATGCGCCAGCCGTTGGAAGAAGGCACCGTCACGATTTCGCGTGCGGCAGGCACGATGACATTCCCAAGCCAAATTATGTTGGTGGCGGCGATGAACCCATCACCAGATGGGAAAATGCCGGGCGAGAGCCGAAGTTCACCGCGTGAAATCCAAAATTATCTCGGCCGCATTTCCGGGCCGCTGCTCGATCGCATTGATTTGCACATTGAGGTACCGCCAGTGAAATTCCGCGAGATGTCAAATGTGCAACCCGGCGAAACCTCCGAGCAGATCCGCGAACGCGTAGTTGCCGCACGTAAAATTCAAAATGTGCGGTTCGCCGGGAAACCGAAAATAACCTGCAACGCCCGGATGGGCGCACGGGAACTAAAGTCGTATTGCGACCTCGACGAGCCAACGCGCGAACTGCTCAAACACGCGATGACTGAATACAATTTGAGCGCCCGCGCATATGACCGGATTCTGAAAGTGGCGCGGACGATTGCTGACCTCGCCGGCTCCGAAAAAATCATCGCCGACCACATCAGCGAGGCAATTCAATATCGCTCACTCGACAGGCAATTGTGGGGCTGAGTTTGTCGCCGGTTGAAACCACCCGCCCATACGCTCTTGGAACCAGGCGCATGGCTGGCGACGCCCCGTCTCCCACCCCCCACAGCGTCTTGATGCTGACGCCCCACTCCACTGCCAGTTGTTTCCTTGTTTTCCGAGATCTAAGCCGGAATTCCATTATTTTTTGACCAATGCTGACAGGGGCTTCAGGTGATAAAAAGGCAACGACTGAGGTTTCGTTGCCTTTGGGTCTCCCGAGCCCCGGATCGGTGAATGGGTCATATCCTAGATATGCGATCAAACGCGGCTGGAAGGCCCAGGAGGGGTAAATCCGGTCGCACTCCCAAAGACTGAGGGTTCGTGCGCTTACCCCTAGTTTTGCGGCGATTTCGTCCTGCCGCAGCCCGTCCCCGAACCGTTTCTCCTTGAGATGCTGGCCCAAGGTCGTAGGCTCCTTGGCGATTGGAAAACTTCGTGTCCAAACCGGTGAAACGTCTTTGCGAGGCACGCTCACATGCCTGTCACAAAAAGGCAACATCGCGCACGCCGGACGGCAAAATGCCGCACGAGAGCAAATCGACACCGCGAGAAATTCAAAATTATCTCGGACGCGTGTCCGGACCGCTTTTGGATCGCATTGATTTGCATATTGAAGTTCCGGCCGTGAAATTTCGCGAAATCTCCGCCGAACGCACCGGCGAAACTTCGGCACAAATCCGCGAACGCGTGGTCGCCGCCCGCAAACGACAGCATGCCCGTTTTAACGGAAAGAAGCACATCACGTGCAACGCGCGCATGGGCGCAAAGGAGCTTAAACAGTTTTGCGCCATTGACGAAACCACCAAGGATTTGCTGGACCGCGCCATGTCTGACATGAACTTCAGCGCCCGAGCTTACGACCGGATTCTCAAGGTGGCGCGCACAATTGCGGATTTAGCGGCCTCGGAAAATATTACCAGCGACCACGTGAGCGAAGCGGTCCAGTACCGGTCGCTGGACCGCCAAATCTGGGGGAAGTGAATTTTATTATGCTCAAAAGGATTCCGTTAGCCTTGTTCACATTAGCCACATCATATTGCATTGCCGCATCGTCTTCTAATATCCCGGTCATTGGCATTGGCGGTGATGAGACCGACTCGCACACTCACCTTCGCTTCGAAGGCATCCCCAAGGACGCAAAAATTGTGAGCGTCAGCACGCACCTTATTGTGGACCAGGCCTCGCCGGTTGGCTGAATTTTTTCGCAGTCCAGGTGAATTTTCCCAACAAAAC